>Ga0307478_10003083_pt1 | contig 12567 bp, 10 predicted proteins | sample atmos_gasesECM4C_2_FD_203713 | JGI IMG/M metagenome (GOLD analysis project Ga0307478, IMG submission 203713) | Hardwood forest soil microbial communities from Morgan-Monroe State Forest, Indiana, United States - atmos_gasesECM4C_05 | ecosystem: Environmental > Terrestrial > Soil > Temperate...
CGGGACGGTACTTCGGGAAATGTTGAATAGAGAATCGAGTGAAGGTCATTGCTTGGGTTTGCGGCCTCTTTATTACCAAGAGAGGGAGCATTTGCTGAGCCAAAGGCCGAAGAAGAGCGTTCCGGAGCCAGCGAGATTATAAGTATTTGATACAGCTTGACTTAAGGGCCCTCTGAGTCGGGTGGAAAATGTGGAGCAACGGGATAGACAGTTCGTGAAGTGCACAAGGCTGCACATTCACTGCATCAAGGTGGATTACACCGGGATGGGTCCTTCGCCCCGCAAAAAAGCGCGGGACTCAGGATGACAGGGCTTATTAGGGGTACCCCACCCTTCCGCAAAGAGCGCGGAAGAGTGGGGCACCCGCCTGAGTTGGAATCCGAAGGGTGATCTAGCTGTTTCCGGCCACTGTACGCAGCTTCCCGGGTAGGAAGTGGTACGGGGGCCAGGGTCCGCTGATAGCCACTTCGCAGTTCTTCAGCTGCTTGGCGGCGCTGCTGTAGCGGTTCTGGTATTTTTCGACCGACTTGGAATCGATGAGATGGGCGATGTCGATGAGCATGCCTTGGGGCGCAACCTTCTTGCAGCTCACTTCCTCTTCCAGAGGATTAAACAACTTGTGCACCTGCACCGAGAGGGCGCGGGCTTTGGTCTGGCGTTCGCGGTCGCGGGAAGCCTTGACGCGCAGTTTGGAAAGATAGTCGCCGCCGACCGTGTCGGGCAGAACGACATCGATCATAGCCTCGCGCAGCGAGCCATCGGTGACCGTGAGCTTGATGTGCATCTCGGACTTGCCGCGGAGCCGGGCGACGCTCAGGCCGAAGGCACGCCGGTTCACCCGGACAGCCTGGCGGAGGGCGTCGTCGCTTTCGAAGATGGTTCCGAAGCGGAACGGCAAAACGGTCGAATTGCGGAAGCAGCCGCTCACCACGCGGGCGTGCTCGATAGCTGATTTCTGATCAAGTTGTGTATTTTGGTCGAATTCGCTCACGATCACAGCAAACTCGCCGCTGGGATAGCTGAGGACAGGGGCTCCGTTCACGCCTTGAACATTCTCAATTACGAAAGGGCGTCGGGAACGGGTGCCGTTAGGAAGGGTCTGGTGCTCGGTAAGGCAGTACGCGTACCACGCCATAGTAAACTCTCCGAACCGGGACGGAGGCGGGCCAACCACCTCTTATCTTGTTTTTCGCACAAGCTGAACTGCGAGTGTTGGAGTTTAGAAACGAGCGGTACAGGGTCTAGAAACCGGGAATGCTTACTGTCAAGCTACGTAAAGCATATTACTTCGGAGTGAATGGAAAATGCAACTTTTTCGTGGCAGGAGGCATCGTTGTGGATTCTGCCGGGGCCGGTTGGATTGCAAGCCGGCGCGAAAACTTTTTGTGACTTACGGTCAGATTAGCGAAGGACACCCGCATAAACAGGAGTCGCGCCGTGCGCGGCGTTCTTGTAAACCACACCGCCCTTCAGCACAAATACGACGCGCCGGACGGCCGTAATATCTTTCAGCGGATCGCCCTCGAGCGCGATGATGTCCGCCTGAAGACCGGGGGCGATCGAGCCGATCTGATCGGCCATGCCCAGCGCTTCGGCTCCCAGGGAGTTGGCGGAGACCATCGCCGCCATGGGGTCCACTCCGCCTTCGCGAACGCGGTTGATGAAGTCTTCGGCGTTGCGGCCGTGCGCGCCCGCCACGGCGTCGGTGCCATAGACAATCTTCAGCCCGGGAATGCGTACGGCTCGTTGAATGAATTCCTGGTGCGCCGGGATGAGCCCTTTCATTGCCGCGAAGCCTTCTTCCGTGTAATAGGGCGGCGCGAGATAGCTGTCCTTGTACTGGAGATAGGTTGCGAGCAGCAGGCCGGCCTGAGGATCGAGGTAGGTGCCGTGCTCAGCCATTAATCTCAGATCATCGTCGGAGGCTCCCAGGCCGTGCTCGACTTCTGTGCATCCGGCGAGAGTTGCGGCGCGGACGGCATCTCTAAAGGCGTGCACGAGCGTGCGGAGGCCTTGCTTCTTCGCTTCATCGCAAGCTGCGTTCAATTGTTCCTGCGACATCGTCATCGTGCCGCGGCTCATGCCTCCGGAGGCGTAGATTTTGATGAGGTCCGCGCCGGCGGCTTTTTGTTTTCGCACGAAGGCGCGGATTTCGTCGGGCGTCCCGGTTTGTTCGCCTCGGCCCATGACTGGCTCGACGGCCGTGAGGATGCGTGGGCCGGGGAGAAGGCCTTTCGCTATGGCATCGCGCAGGGGAATATCGGCGGGCGAGCCGACGCTTTGAATGGTGGTAAATCCCGCGAGCAATGTCAGCCACGCATTTGAGGCTGCGGAGTAGGCGGCTTCTTGTGTTGTGCCTCCCTGGCCGGCGTTTTTTCCGTCCAGGCCAAAGCTCCAAGTGATATGCACGTGGGCGTCAATCCAGCCTGGCAAGACGGTCAAGCCGCGCAGGTCGTAATCCACCGGACCGGCTTTGGCGTTGTTCTCGGGGTCGATGGCCACAATCTTCGAGCCCTCGACCACGATGCGAGCGTCGCGCAGAACGTGGCCCTTGCCATCGAACACTGAGCTCGCGGCGATGACTATGCGCTTAGGCGGTGCTGGAGTCGGCGAAGAAACTTGTTGCGCGTACAGGCCAAGAATTCCGACCATGCTGAAAATGATCTCAGAGGGTCGCATGGGATGTCTCCTGCGGTTCGATCCGGAGTAATTCTGTCACATTCTTGAAACAGAAGGGCTGCCTTCACTCGTAGCGTAGGCTCTCGACAGGGTCGAGCTGGGCGGCGCGTGCGGCCGGGACGGTACCGAAAATCACTCCGACCACGGAAGACACGATAATAGCAATGACGGCGGACCAACCATTGATTGGAACGTGGTACTCGGTAAGGAAGCGCACCGAGTAAGGGATGGCGAGGCCGATGACGATGCCGGCCATGCCTCCAATGACCGAGATGAGGATGGCCTCGGCGAGAAACTGGAAGCGAATTTCACGGTTGGTAGCGCCTACGGCCTTGCGGATGCCGATTTCGCGGATGCGGGAGGTCACGGTGGCCAGCATAATGTTCATGATGCCGATGCCGCTGACCACCAAAGTCACCATGGAAATCAGCAGGAGCACCCAAGTCAGGCCGGTGGCGATGCGGTCCATCATTGCGAGCACGGCGGTGAGATTCTGCACGTTGTAAACCGACTCGGCGCGGTGGCGCGACTGCAATACCCGTTTTATCTGTGACGTCGCCGGCACAACCATAGCCGCGTCTTCCATGGAGAAATAGACCATCTTGATGGTGGGGGTTTCGAGGAAGTATCGGCTGACGCTGTACGGGATAGCCATGGAGTAATCGCTGACTTCCGTCTCGCCGAAGGTTTCTCCGCTCTCTTTGAAGGTGCCGATGATGGTGAAGGGCAGGCCGGTGAGCTTGATGATCTTGCCGACCGCAGCCTGGGGCGAGCCATAGACGGTCCGAGCCATTTTTTCCGTAACGACCGCGACCTTGTTGTGAGCCTGCGAGTCTTCGCGATCGAAGAACCGTCCAGACAAGACGGTCAGGTTGCGCACGTGCTGATACTCGGGATAAACCCCGAGAATTTGCACGTCTTTCTCATCGCCGTGGCCGATGGGGATGCGTTCTCCGAGCGTGACGACCGGCGAAGCCGCAATCACTCCCGGCACCTGTTCCTGCACCGCCTGCAGGTCTTCGAGGGTCAGCGGATCAAGGCTCGCATTGCTGATGTGCTCGCCGCCCTCGTACTCCGCCCAAATCTCGTTGGTGCCGATCGCCTGGATCTGGCCAAGGGCATACTGCCTGCCGGTCATGCCAATAGTGACCACAAGGATGAGAGATGCTGTGCCGATGACCATGCCCAGCGCAGTCAGGATGAAGCGAACTTTGTTGCTGCAGAAAGTGTCGTACGCGAAACTGATAATCTCACCAAAGGCCATCTGGGGCCGAAGGCGTTTGGGCATGAGGGCGGCAGCCATGTCTGGTTAGATGCTACACCCGGGGCAGAAAGGCGCAAGGGCGGGAGCGGATGAGAACCGGAAGAAAAAACAAACCGGGGGGATGTTCGGTTGTGGCAGAGTAGCTGATCCTTGCATCCAAGTTTTGATTGGAGCGAATGGCCTCATCTGAAACAACGGCGGAGCTCACCGCGAGCGAACCAGGAATGGCCGGGAACGCCCGGCGTTCGTTGTTTTGGATGGTTGTGGTGGCGCTGCTGTTGCGGCTGGTGGTGATGTGCTTTTTGTATCCGGAGCGGACCGACCCTTATCGCGATCACTGGCGATTGGGAGGCGAGAGTGGCCGGATTGCGCGCTCAATTGCGCAGGGCGAAGGCTTTAGCAATCCTCTGTTCGGCAAGACGGGCCCGACGGCCTGGTTGGCGCCGGTGTTTCCGTATTTGCTGGCGGGGATTTTCAAGATATTTGGCATTTACAGCAAAGCCTCAGCGATTGCGGTGCTGGCGTTGGACTGTTTGTTTTCGGCGTTGACCTGCATTCCGGTTTACTTCATTGCGAAGAAACACTTTGGATCACTGACGGCCGCATGGGCGGGATGGTCCTGGGCATTCTTTCCTTATGGAATTTATTTCGCAGCGGATTTCATCTGGGCAACCACTCTGACCGCGCTGTTGATGACCCTCGTCTTTCTCGTGGCGCTTTATCTGGAAACTTCGTCCTCCGTTTGGCCCTGGGTAGGGTTTGGCGCGCTAAGTGGGTTGGGAGGGTTGACGGATCCGGTCGTGATGTCAGTCGCGCCTCTTCTCGGGGCGTGGGCGTGGTATCGGCTCTACAGGAGTGGGAGACGCTGGCTGGTGCCTGGACTGGGAGCCGTGCTGGCGGTCACGCTGGTGGTTTCTCCTTGGTTCATTCGAAATTACGAAACGTTTCACAAAGTGATTCCCTTCCGCAGCTGTCTGGGCCTGGAAGTTTACTTTGGCAACAATCAGGATTCCTGGCACTGGGGCCCTCCCGGCTATCATCCTTCAGATAACGAAAATGAGTGGCGGGAGTATCAGCAGTTCGGCGAGATCGCTTACACGTCAAAGAAGTTTCACGAAGGGCTGGCGTTCATCAATTCGCATCGGCTTCTGTACGTGGAGCAGACGCTGCGGCGCGTGGTTTATCTGTGGACGGGATTCTGGAGCTTCAGCCACCGCTATCTGCAGGAAGAGCCTGCCGATCCGTTAAATATGGTGTTCTGCACCGGGCTTACTGTGCTGACACTGATCGGACTTAGCCGCGCGTGGCGCCTCGACCACAATGTCGCCATGCCTTATATTCTCGTATTTCTGTTCTTCCCTATAATTTATTACTTGACGCATCCGGAAGATTATTATCGGCGGCCGATTGATCCGCAGTACGTGGTGCTGGCGGCTTTCGCGGTCGCTTCGTGGATTACGGAGCGGAAGCGAGGGCGAGCGAATATCCCGCCCAAGGTCGCGACTGCCGAGTGAAGCTCATTCTTTCTGAAAAACATAAGACGCTGGCTATTCTGCTGCTGCTGACGATGGGCGCGCTGTTGGTGCATGGATACCATCCCTTTGCCGAAGATGCGGAAATTTATCTGCCGGGAGTGGAGAAGATTGTGCATCCGGGGCTGTTTCCGACTGGCCAGGAATTCTTCGCTTCGCACGCCAGCCTGACGGTCTTCCCCAATCTGATTGCATTTTCCCTGCGTGTGACTCATTTGCCGATGGAAGCCGGGCTGTTCTTGTGGCATCTGGCGTCCATTTTTCTTCTGCTTCTGGCGTGTTGGGAGTTGAGCAGTTTGTTTTTCCCGAATGCGACGGCGCGGTGGGGTGGAGTTTGCCTGGTGGCTGCGCTATTGACGATTCCGGTGGCGGGAACCGCGCTCTACATCATGGACCAATATTTGAACCCGAGAAATCTGGCGGCATTCGCCGTCATCTTCGCCGTTGCCCGGATTCTGGAGAAGAAGTATGTGCGGGCTGCGCTTTGGCTGGTATTTGCCGGAAGCGTCCATCCGCTGATGGCTGCGTTTGCGTTTTCATTCTGCTGTCTCTTGGTGATCCTGGAGAGATTTGAAAAGAAAGCAGCCGCAGTGAACGCAGTCACTGGTTTAGCGATGCTGCTGCCGTTTGGGATTTCGCTGGACCCTCCGACTTCGCCCGCCTATCACGCGGCCGCGATGCGGCATGGGTTTCACTACATCCAGCTCTGGCAGTGGTACGAGCAGTTGGGCATACTTGCGCCGGTGTTGTTGTTCTGGTGGTTTGGCCGGATCGCGCGGGTGCGGCAGTGGCGCCGATTGGAACTGGTGTGCGGGGCACTCATCGTCTACGACCTTGTATATTTTTCGGCCGCGCTCGTCGTCGATTTGCCGGCGCGGTTTGAGAGTCTGGCACGGCTGCAGCCGCTGCGCAGCCTGCACCTGCTCTACATGCTGATATTCCTGATTATGGGCGGATTGCTGGGCGAATTTGTGCTGAAGAATCGAGCCTGGCGCTGGCTGGCGCTCTTTGTTCCGCTGGGCGTTGGGATGTTTCTTGCTCAGCGAGGTCTTTTTCCATCGAGCGCTCATATCGAATGGCCCGGGGCTGCTCCGAAGAATGAGTGGTCCCAGGCCTTTGTCTGGGTTCGCGACAACACGCCCGTGGGTGCCGTGTTTGCGCTTGACCCCGATTTCATGCAGCTGCGAGGAGAAGATACGACCGGCTTCCGTTGTCTGGCGCAACGGAGCAGGCTGGCGGATTTGTCCAAGGACAGTGGCGCGGTGAGTATGTTTCCTCCTTTGGCCGAAGAATGGTGGACCGAGGTGCAGGCGCAGACTCCGTGGAAAAGCTTCCGTACAGAAGACTTTTTGCGGTTGAAGAACAAGCACGGCGTGAGTTGGGTGGTAGTCCAACAGCCTGGGGTTGACGGGCTCGACTGTGCTTATCAGAATGCTGCCGTGCGACTTTGCCGGATTCCTTAGCTGGCTGTGACTACGATGGCTCTGGTTACGAAAATCAAGTTTCCCGGGATGGTCGATCATTTACAATGGAGGATAATGTCCACTGCTTCGGCTGTTCGAGCCCCCATCCGCCTGTTTCCCTACGATAGGTGGGAATCTCCGCTGCCTGCCCTGGCCCAGGAATACCGCGAGAACCATCCCTGTCCGCACATTCTGCTAAAGGATTTCCTTGATCCCGAGCTCGCGCTGGACATGGCAACGCAGTTTCCCCAAGCGGCGAGCGATGCCTGGACACAGTACAAGCACGCCAACGAGAATAAGCTGGGCATGCCCAAGCGCGAGCTGTTTCCGGCGACAATCGGAGCGGTCACGGACGAACTGAACTCGCCGGAGTTTGTGGCCTGGGTTTCGGAATTGACGGGGATTCCCGATCTGATGGCGGACTCCATGTTAGAGGGCGGCGGCCTGCATCAGTCCGGCCCGGGCGGTTATCTGAATGTGCATACGGATTTTTCCGTGCACCACTTCCATACCCACCTGCACCGTCGCGTGAATCTGATTCTCTATCTGAATCCGGAGTGGCAGGAGGAGTGGGGCGGAGCCATCGAATTGTGGGAGCGGAAGAATGGGAAGATGGCGCGCTGCGCAGCGAAGTATCCGCCGCTGTTGAATCATGCGCTCATCTTCACGACCGACGATCGGTCGTTGCACGGCTTTCCTGATCCGCTAACCTGCCCCGAGGACCAGTCGCGCAAGAGCCTCGCTTTGTACTACTACACGGTCGAGCAGGGCAAGAAGTTCACCGGACACTCCACCGATTATTTCGCGCGGCCGCAGGACGGATGGGGAAAATCGGCAATGATCTGGCTGGATAAGAAAGCTGTCGACTTTTATTCGCGAGCTAAGGCCCGGTTTGGATTCTCCGATGAGTTCGCCAGCAAAGTGCTGGGATTCTTGTCGAAGAAGAAGTAGTCTCCGGAAACCGGCGGATCCGCTCTCATGAGCTCCTCAACTGCTTTGTTCTATGCCGAGTGAGCAGTTCGGCGGGCGTAGTAGGTGGGATAGCCGGGCTCGAGCTTGCGGCCCCTGTCGCTGAAGCGGGGCAGGTTGATCAGGCCCGCCCTCTGCAAGGCGAATTGCAGGGCGGTCGCGAGCACGCCGAAACCATACTTCACGCTGCGGCGGAAGTTGATGGACGAGGCTTCTTCGAAGTACTTCGTAGGGCAGGAAACTTCTCCGATGCGAAAGCCGAAGTGCACGCACTGGGCAAGCATCTGATTGTCGAAAACGAAGTCGTCGGAATTCTCCAGCAGCGGCAGTTCAGTGAGGACCTTGCGGCTGAAGGCACGGTAGCCGGTGTGGTATTCCGAGAGCTTCACGCGCAGAAAAAGATTTTCGAACGCCGTGAGCAGCCGGTTCGAAATGTATTTGTAGAGCGGCATACCGCCCCGCAGGGCTGTCCCCCCGATAATGCGCGAGCCCAGCACAACGTCATAAACGCCGTAAGCCACCATGCTGGCCATGGCCGTGACCAGTAGCGGCGTGTACTGATAATCAGGGTGAAGCATGATGACCACGTCAGCGCCTGCGGCCAGGGCTTCGCGGTAGCAGGTCTGCTGATTGCGGCCGTAGCCATAGTTGCGGTCGTGCTGGAAAACGAGCAGGCCCAGGTAACGAGCCAGGTCGACGGTGTGGTCAGAGCTGTGGTCGTCGACCAGGATGCGGATATCCACTAGATCCGGCAGTTCGCCCACCGTGACCTCGAGGGTTTTTTCCGCATTGTAGGCAGGCATTACGACCGCGATGCGTTTGCCGTCAATCATGGGGGAAGGTTAATGATACCTGAAAGTGGCGGCCGACGGCGCGATTTAGCGGAGTTTGGGTAGTTGCCGTTCTGCCGGCTCGCGGGCGGCTTGCTCCCGTCTGCGGGCTGTGAAAAACTAGAGGTACACGGTTGGAATCTTGCGTCTCGGCGCTGTTCCTGACGCCCTATCTATATTGATGCCGGCAAAGCGGACACTTTTCGAGAAGATCTGGGAAGCGCATTTGGTAGCGCAACCAAGCGGGCGTTCGCCGATCGTGTACATCGATCTGCATCTGGTGCATGAAGTTACCTCGCCGCAGGCCTTTGACGGGCTGCGCGCTGCGGGAAGAAAAGTCCGGCAGCCCGTGCGCACCGTTGCCACCGTGGATCACAACATTCCGACCGAGCCGCGGGGAACCCCGATCACCGATCTGATTGCTGCTAAGCAGATCTCGGCACTGCAGGCGAACTGCAAGGAGTTCGGCGTCCTGCTCTTTGATATGGATTCCCCCGAGCAGGGAATCGTGCACGTGATTGGGCCCGAGCTCGGGCTGACGCGGCCGGGGATGACGATTGTTTGCGGCGACAGCCACACCAGCACTCACGGGGCGTTCGGTGCGCTGGCCTTTGGCATCGGCACCTCAGAAGTGGAGCACGTGCTGGCGACGCAGTGCCTGGCCCAGCAGACGCCGAAGACGATGAAGATCGATGTCCGCGGGCGATTGGCGGAAGGTGTGACGGCCAAGGACCTGGCGCTGGGAATCATCGGGCAGATCGGCACAGACGGCGCGACCGGGCACGTTATCGAATACGCGGGCGAAGCGGTGCGCGCGCTCTCGATGGAAGGCCGCATGACGCTGTGCAATATGAGCATTGAGGCGGGGGCGCGGGCCGGGATGGTGGCGCCGGATGAAATCACGTTTGCATATGTGAAGGGGAAACGATTTGCTCCCCGCGATGGCGCTTGGGAGAAGGCGATCGAATGCTGGCGCAGTTTGCCGACTGATGAAGGTGCGTCGTTCGACAAGGTAGTAGAGATCGATGCGGCCCAGCTTTGTCCGTTTGTGACCTGGGGGACAAATCCCGGCATGGTTGCGCCGGTGACGGGGCGGGTGCCGGATGTTGGAAGCCTGAAAGAATCCGACCGGCGCTCGACCGAGCTTGCTTTGCAGTACATGGGGCTGGAGCCGGGGAAGCGCATTGAAGACATCGGCATCGATCGCGTGTTTATCGGATCCTGCACGAACTCGCGCCTTGAGGATCTGCGGGCGGCAGCACGAGTGGCCAAGGGGCACCACGTTAGCTCGAAAGTGCGCGCCATGGTGGTGCCGGGATCGCAGACCGTTAAGCGAGCAGCAGAGCAGGAAGGCTTGCATCGGGTTTTTCTGGATGCGGGATTCGAGTGGCGCGAGTCCGGGTGCTCGATGTGCCTGGGAATGAATCCTGACATTTTGCAGCCTGGGGAGCGCTGCGCTTCGACCAGCAACCGGAATTTCGAAGGGCGGCAGGGGCGCGGTGGGCGGACTCATCTTGTGAGTCCCATGATGGCTGCGGCGGCCGCGATTGCGGGACACTTCACGGATATTCGCAACTGGAAATTCCAATGAAACCATTTCGTACACATCGCGGCCGCGTGGCTCCTCTTGACCGGGTGAATGTAGACACCGACCAGATCATCCCCAAACAGTTTCTGAAGCGGATCGAGCGCACCGGGTTTGGCCAGTTCTTGTTTTATGACTGGCGCTTCGACGCCAGCGGCAAGAAGAAGAACGAAGGTTTTGTTCTCGACGAGCCGCGTTACCAGGGAGCGAGCATACTGGTTGCGGGGAGGAATTTTGGCTGTGGCTCCTCGCGCGAGCACGCAGTGTGGGCGCTGGCTGATTTCGGGTTCCGCGCAGTCATTTCCTCTTCCTTCGCCGACATCTTCGCCAATAACAGCACGAAGAACGGCTTCCTGACCGTGTGCCTCAAAGAAGGTGAGGCCGCCGAACTCATGCGGCGATCCGGCGAGCTTGAGGATTACCGGCTCAGCATTGACCTGGAGCAATGCGAGGTGCGGGACGATCAAGGTTTTCGCGCCAAGTTCCCGGTCGATGAATTCGTGCGCCACTGCCTGCTCAATGGGCTGGACGATATCGGGCTCACTCTGCAGCACGAAGCGGAAATTGCCGCCTATGAAGCGCTGCACCCGCCGCCGGCAGCGCTGCAATCGGCACGGTAAACAACGGTAAACATAAGCCAAAGCGAGTAAAGATTTGTAAAACCTTCGCCCTGGGCTTGACCTCATGCAGGGCCACAGTTGATGCTGGTTTAGTACCGTTCTACTATTACATCTGCGTTCCGGTTCCTACCTGAGCCTCTCCAGCGGGAGGGTCTTGACGTAAGCAGATCTGTTGCCTTCCGGGCAGAGGCGCCGCAACGAACCAAGAATGAATGCGTCTAACGAATGGCATGCTTTCTGTCGATCTTGTGAAGAGTTGCAAGGGACGAAAACTTTGAAAACAAACGCTTCGAGTTTTACTCAAGAACAAACATCGCCTGGTAACCGCTTCCGGCTTTGGCTGACATTGGCCGTCGCGGCGGTGGTGGTTTGCGCGTCCCTTTCCGGTTGTACCAGCGCCGATTCCAAGCAGCAGAAAGCGCAAGCTGCCGCGCCGCATACGGTTTCGGTTGCCGTGGCCAAGGTACAGCAGCAGGATGTGCCGGTTTACCTGGTTGGCTTGGGATCTGTGACTGCCTTCTACACGGCGAATATCAAGAGCCGCGTCGACGGACAGATCATGAGCGTCAATTTCAAGGAAGGACAGACGGTAAAGGAAGGCGAGTTGCTGATCGTAATCGATCCCCGCCCCTATCAAGTGCAACTAGAGCAGATGCAGGCCCAGCTGTTCAAGGACCAAGCGACGTTGCGCGATGCTCAACTGAACCTGCAGCGCTACACCACGCTGATTCCCTCCGGCAGCATCGCGCAGCAGCAGGTGGACACGCAGAAGTCTTTGGTGGATCAACTCGATGGCCAGGTGCGCACGGATCAGGCACAGATTGATAACGCCAAGCTGCAGATTGTCTACTGCCACATCACGGCGCCGTTCACCGGCCGCGTCGGCCTGCGGCAAGTGGATCCGGGCAATATTGTGCACGCAGCCGACACCACTTCGATGCTGATCCTCACGCAATTGCAGCCGATCGCGGTGGTTTTCACTCTTCCCGAAGATCAACTGCCACTCGTGGCGCAACACATGAAGAATGCCACGCTGCAGGTGGAGGCCTACAGCCGCGACAATCAGACCAAGCTGGCGACAGGAAAGCTGCAAACGATTGACAACGAAATCGATCCGACGACGGGAACTGCCAAGCTGAAAGCGGTCTTCGACAATAAAGACAACGCGCTCTGGCCCAACCAGTTCGTAAATGCAAACCTGCTTCTCGAGACGCAGAAGAAAAGCACAGTGCTGCCCACGGCCGCGATCCTGCATGGTCCGCAGGGATCATTCGTCTATCGGGTAAAACCCGACAAGACGGTTGAAGCTCGCGCGGTGACAATATCCCTTACCCAAGGCACTGTCACCACGGTTTCCGGCGGCCTTAGCCCCGGGGACACAGTGGTAACCGACGGCCAGGACAAGCTACAAACCGGCAGCCCGATAGAACCTCGAAACAGCGGCTCCAGCAACTCGAGCGGGCAAAACGGCAAGGGCAACCCACTCTCAGGAACTCCGGCTTCATGAGTCCTTCACGATTATTCATTCTGCGGCCAGTGGCGACCACGCTTTTGATGGTGGGAGTGCTGCTGGTGGGCTGGGTTGCGTTTCTACAGCTGCCCGTCTCGGCGCTGCCGGAAGTGGA
>Ga0307478_10003084_pt1 | contig 12567 bp, 9 predicted proteins | sample atmos_gasesECM4C_2_FD_203713 | JGI IMG/M metagenome (GOLD analysis project Ga0307478, IMG submission 203713) | Hardwood forest soil microbial communities from Morgan-Monroe State Forest, Indiana, United States - atmos_gasesECM4C_05 | ecosystem: Environmental > Terrestrial > Soil > Temperate...
GGAATCACGAGGATAACCCCTTTATCAAGCGCGAGGAGAAGTACGTGATGCTGCCCGGCAGCGACAAACTCGCACCCACCTTCATGGGTGACGAGGACCTGTCGCACATGACCAATTGGTTGGAGTGCCTGCGTAGCCGTAAGACTCCTAACGCTAGTGTCCTCAACGGTTACGCCCATTCCGTGGTGGTAATTATGGCCGCGCGGGCATACCGCGAGGGCAAAAAGCTTTACTGGGACCCCAAGGCAGAGCAGATTCTCGATCAGCCGGTTTAGATTTGAGAGTGAAAGGGTGCAGCCTGGGAGTTTTGTGGAGGCCCCCTCCCTGTTTTTAGGAAGCCTCCTCAATTCGGAGCAAACCCATGCTGTTGGAACCAATTTGCAGCAACCCGCCGGAACGCGCAAGCTATCTTTTGGCTGACATGACCGCCACGCTACGCCATCTTTCGATATGCCCGTGTAACATCGCATGTAACGTACATGTATGCGGTTGTTGCAAATAGCTTTAGCTCTTTTCCTCTCCGCTACCGCCAGCGCCCAAACAAGCAGCGAATTGCCCGATCTTACGCGTCAATACCTCGCCGATTTGATCCGGCTGGACACCACGAACCCGCCTGGAAATGAGACCCGCGTGGCAGGATATCTAAAGAAGGTGTGCGATACCGAGGGAATTGATGGGGACATGCTTGGCGGCGACCCCTTGCGGCTCAATTTCGTCGCCCGGTTGCCCGGCTCCGGCAAGCTGCGCCCCTTAATACTGATGGCCCACAGCGATGTTGTACCCGCGGACCGGGCGCAGTGGACCGTTGATCCGTTTTCCGCCGAATTACGCGAAGGATTCATGTGGGGCCGTGGCTCCCAGGACGACAAGTCCTTACTAGCTACGGAGTTAGCAGTATTGGTTGAGTTGAAACGGCGCGGAATCAAGCTGGATCGGGATATTATTCTGCTGTCGGAAGCGGACGAAGAGGCCGGGTCCACCGGCATTCAGTGGCTGATCGCCAACGCCTGGGATAAGATCAACGCCGAATTCGCTCTGAACGAGGGCGGCTTCGCAATTACGACGGGCTCCGGACAGCGCATTTACGAGATTCAGACAGCGGAAAAGATTCCCACGCGCGTGGTGCTGACGGCGCACGGCATGGCGGGGCATGGATCGCTGCCACGAAGTGATAACCCGGTAGTGCACCTGGCCCAGGCAATCCTGCGCGTGGCCGAGGCGGATCAGCCGGTACGGCTGAACACAACCACGCGGCGGTATCTGCATGCGCTCGCGAAAGTGCCGGACTACCGCTGGATCGAGCCGCTACTGCCCAAGCTCGAAAACGCGAAAACGGCGATGGCCACCGCCAACGAGATCCGTGCGCACGACCTGGAGCTGGACGCGATGCTGCGAACCACGGTATCGCCGACAATGCTGAGCGCCGGAACCAAGATCAACGTGATTCCGAACACCGCGGAAGCGCAGCTTGATGTGCGGCGGATGCCCGATGAGACGCACGACGAGATTATCGAGCGGCTGCGTCACGTCATTCACGATCCCGCCGTGGAAGTGGGAGCCGCGCCAGGCCAGGAGATGCCCGCGACCGAGCCGAGCGGTCTTTCGACGCCGCTATACAAGGTGATGCAGCAGGCATTCTCCGCGGCGTCGCGAGATGCCCTGGTGATTCCCTACATGGTGCGGGGCGCGACAGACGGCTCTTTTCTACGCCAAAAAGGCATCGACGTCTACGGTGTTCCGATTTTTCTGCGCGAGGACAAAGAAAGCCGAGCGCACGCCAACGACGAACGCATCAACGTCGAAAGCCTGGGCGAGGGTGCCAAGATGTTGTGGGAGATTGTGCTGATGGTGGGGCGGTAGCGGTCTTCATCGCTCCAGCCTCACCCCAAGCACTTTCCCGATTCTTCCCGCCAGCCCTTCGGCCATCCACTGAAAGCCAAGGTCGTTGGGATGTGTACCGTCGACCAGGCCATCTCCGCGAGTGGGGCCTAGCAGATCGGTGCCTTCGACGATCTCGATGTGACGATCACCGGCGGCGATGCACTGGGCGGCCACGCGGCGGATCAGCTCGCGCATGCCTTCCAAACGATCGTTGCGCGACCAGGATTCGTGCGCGGCATAGATGGGCGTGATGACAAGAATCGGGGTGTCGGGGTGCTTCGCGCGGATGGTTTCTAGAAACGGAGCGTAGGCCTGCGCCAAAGATTCGACCGTGGGATTGTTCTGGGCGAAATCCATCACGAAAGTCGCTGCATCAATGCCGGCTACGGCGTTCGCGAGTTCCGGTTCGCCGAGACCGTTTCCGGAAAACCCGAGATTGACAAAGTCCACGTTGAGCATACGGCCGAGAATGGCCTGATAACTCATACCGGACCGGCTCGCGCAGCCGCCCTGCGTAATCGAAGTGCCGTAAAAGACGACGGGCTTGCCGACGGCGAACGGTTTGGCGCGCTCGATGCGCGCGTCCGCGTCGAGGCCGATCCCCAGAACTTTCACGCCCATGTACAAGGGCAGATAAAGCGTGATCTCCCGGTCCACGCGCGGCTGATCCTTATAGTACGTGTGGTCTTGCGTTTTGCCCGGCCTGGAATCACGGTCAGCGATGGCGGTTCCGCGGTATACTCCGTCGGCGTACAGATCGACACCGGTCTGGCCGAACGCGTGCATGTTTTTCATGTCCGGCGGCTGGGGATATTCGAGGCGAATCGCGAGTGCCGTGGAGTTCGTGCGGAAACGAATGCGCCCGCCGCTCGGTGACTGCGCGAGATCCCAGACCGGTTTGCGATAGGTGTCTTTGAGTCGCACCGGGAGGCGGAAGAGTTCACCGCCGTTTTCGCCGAACCACGGCAGGCCGTCGACCTCAACGTTCTGAGTAGAGAGCGGAATCCAGTGGAGCGAAGTTTCTTCGGCGACGAGCGGTGCGATGAAAAGAAAAGACAGAGCGAGTAGGCGGGTCATAATGACAGCGATGATTATATGAAACGGCGGCCTAGAACCGGACCAGGGGGACCGCCCCACAATGAGTTATCTGCCGAACTTCTGGCTCAGGAGACGAGTACGATGTCCGGCGATTTCGAAACCAAGAAAAGAAAAGCAAGTATGAGGGGGCGGTCCATGATGCGCTATGGGAAAGGAAACTCAAATGTGCTGCCGGCTAGCGGGAGGCGAATCACGGCGGGGTTGCACTTCTTGCGGCGCTCGAAGCTGACGACGCCTTTCACGTCCTCAGCTAGCGCCAATGTGGTTGACCTTAGAACCAGCGCGTTCGGACCCATTGGAGCTCCGTGCGGCCAGGCGTACTTCAGAGTTTTTGGCTTCTTGTCCGAACAGGTGCACGTGAATTGCTGAGGAGTTACATCGAATGGCTGTTTGCTTTCGTTGAGGATAGCGACATTGGCGAGGGTGGCGTAGCGGTCATGACGGAAACTCACGCGGACGTAAATGCGGCGCTTGAGTTCAATGGTTTTGTAGTGTTGGCCATTGGCGTCCTCAGTGCCAGCAAACGGGGCGCCTTCGGCCCATCGGATGACGTCCTGTCCGCGGATTTGCGAGAGGAAGGCGAAAAGGAAGAACAGTGCCAAGGCCCGAGCCATCATGACACCGACGATTATATGATGGCGGGGATCGGCTAAACTTAGAACCAGCCCTCGCTATGGACCACTCTGCCAGCCCCCAGCGCGCCGCCGAGAGCCGCGCGGCACGGACGATTCGTGAAGTGTTCGAGTCCGGCCGGCCGCTCACTTACATTCGCTCCGCCGAAGAGCAGCGCGTGGGAAGGGTGCTGAGCGAGGTGGGCCGGCGCCTCGCGACATCCGCGCCGGTTCCCGTTTGGACATGGAGCCTCACCGAGGGCATGCGCCACGGCGATGGAGCCGCCGAGAAGGGCACCGATACTGCTCGCGGAGCGTTGGATTTCATCGTGGCGCACGAAGGCGCCGCCATCTTCCACCTGAAGGATCTGCACGATCCGCTGCGGGATTCACCGGAAGTGCGGCGCCGCTTGCGCGACGTCTACCAGAGCTGCCGGGACCAGAGCAAGTATGTTGTCATCAGCTCGCCGGTCCGGTTCATTCCGGAGGAAATCGAGCGCAGCATTCTGTTTCTGGAGCTCCGGCCGCCGGATTTGATCGAGCTGGTGGAATTTCTGCGGGAAGAAGCACCCGGAATCTCGAGCGAGGCCGTGCTGCAACAGTACGCGCGGGCGCTGCAAGGGCTCACGCTGGACGAAGCGCGCTACGCATTGCATCGCGCGATGGCCGCGAGTCCGAGCCTCGGACCCGAGGCGGTTCCGGCGCTGCTCGAAGAGAAGCGGCTGCTGGTGAATCGCAGCGGCGTGATCGAGTATATTTCCGACGGAAAGACTCTCGGCGAAGTCGGAGGTCTCGATGGCCTCAAGAAATGGCTGCTGGAGCGCCGCAAGCTGTTTCAGATGCGCGACAATCTGAGCGCGGAAATCGTACCCAAGGGCCTCCTCATGATGGGCATTCCGGGCTGCGGCAAGAGCCTGTGCGTGAAAGCGATCGCGTCGTCTTTCGAGCTTCCGCTTTATCGCGTGGACATGATCGAGATCTTCTCGGGCCGGCATGGCAAGCCCGAAGGTGCATTTGTAGAAGCGTGCAAGATGATGGAGGACATGGCGCCGGCGGTGCTGTGGTTCGACGAAATCGAAATGGGAATCACGTCAACGGAATCAAGCGGCGAACAGGGCCGCATCTTCGCATTCTTCCTCACCTGGATGCAGGAGAAGACGCGCGGCCTCTTCGTCGCCGCGACGGCCAACCGCATCGACCTTCTTCCCGCGGAGATGATTCGCAAGGGACGCTTCGACGAAGTGTTCTTTGTCGATCTGCCGCTCGACAGCGAACGCATCGAGATTTTCAAGATCCACCTCAACCGCAGGGGCGCGGATGCAGGGCGCTTCAACCTGGAACAACTCATGAAATTCACGGTGGGCTGGACGGGCGCGGAAATCGAACAGTGCGTGGTGTCGGCCTTCACCCAGGCGAAGCTCGCCGAGCGCGACCTGACGGACCAGGATCTGATCAACATCGCGGTGAAGATTGTGCCGCTCTCGCGGACGATGAAGGAGCAGATCAACCACATACGGACTTGGGCGTTCGAGAGGGCAGTGAGGGCGTCGCCGCATCCGACGGGGAGGTGAGGGGGAGATCAGGCAGGTGGGCTAGTGCCGGATGGCAAGCTCGTGTCCGCGCAGTATCCGATCAACCGCAGGAGATCTCTTAGATCGGAGTTGTCTATAGGATAACTTGGCAGCGACCCCTCGTCGGTTTTGAGGAACTTTACTAGAAACTTCCCGCAGTCACGGCCGGCGCTGTTTGTGAATGTCGTATCTATCTCGGGGTTCACCGGATTTCGTTCGTTCAATCTGATCGGCCGTGGCGGCTCCGACCACCAACCCGGAGTGTCGAAGCGGTATCCCACGGCAACTTCGTTTCCAGTCTTGCCGTGCCAAAGGTCGGCTCGCATGCGATCCCAAGTTCGCCCGTTAAGCAACGAACTCAACGCCGCCATGGCACTGGCCGTCAGGCTTCTTTCGACCCACTGGCGATCGTTCCTCTCCCATGCAAGGACCAACTGATCCAAGAGTTCCCGTGGCTCGATGATCCCGTTGCAATTCGCCATGTCCGCTAGTATGCCGGAACTGGAAACATAGGAAGTCAGGCCGAGCGAAACGGCGGCGGAGTGATCGAGAGCCCACTGAAGAAAAACGAGTTTTGGGCTGCGGCGCATTCTTTGCAGAGGCGCATATGCCGCGGACCGCCTGATCCGTGCGTAGGCTTCCAGCAGCCACTCTGAATTGTACGCAAACGGCGACTCCTGGCCCCGTTCTTCAATCGAGTTAAACGCTTCTTCAAGATCCGGGACGGCTGAATCGCCAAACTTCACCAGGGCGTCGGCTACTGGGCGATTCTTTTTGTCTTCTGCGCGCTGCCTTCCGCAGCCGAAAATGACGGGCCCGTCAGACTGGATCATGAAGAACCTTATCAGATCGAGGGAGATTGTTCGTTCGTCTGGCACGTTCCATTGCTGATCGACAGCACGGCAAAGAGCGCGAACGGCACCAAGCGTCGGAGACTTAGCGGACCGTCGTGACGTGAGCATAAGCGCTCCCTCATGGTCGCGGCTCCGTTTCGCGCTCCGAGCCGCGTGTGTTAGCAAGCGGTCTGTGGTTGCTAACGAAATCGCGCCGGGCGTTCCGCATCATGCCCTGAGCACCAGGCTCATTCCCAACAACTCCTCCAACAACGGCGTCTGCGGATACGGGTGTCCCTTGTACCGCCGAAAACCTTCAGCATATTCGACGCCGGCCCTCGCACCGTTTTCGCGCGTCCAGGATTGCATCATTTCCAGATAGTTGTCGATGCCGTGGTGCTTCATCAACCACCGGCGCTGGCTGGCGTGCTCGGCGAGCATGGCGGTCTTGGTTTCCATTTGCGCGGCCACGTTCACGAAAAAGTCCGGCGGCACGGCGCGGCCGTCGCGATCTACGCCGCCGATCGGATCCATGAAATACAAGTGCGGAATGCCGGCGAGTGCAGGCGCTGCGTCGCGTGCGCCGGTCGCGTAATTGGGCGCGGGGGCGCCGAAACAGGCGTCGCGAACTAGCAGGCTGGTGGCCTCGTGGTCGCACAGGTAATCGACAGGCGATGCCGTGAGAATAAGGTCCGGGGCAACCTGGCGCAGAATCTCCACGACGCGGCGGCGCGACGGATCATCGCTGAAGATGCTGAGATCGCCGAACTCCGCGCAACGGTATTCCGCGCCGATGCGGGCCGCCGAGCGCGCCGCTTCCCCGCGGCGAATGCGGGCGATCTCTTCCCGGGTGTGCTCGGCGGAGCCGCAATCGCCGGGCGTCATGGTGACAATGGTGATCTTGTGACCGGCGGCGGCAAGCTGCGCGAGCGTACCACCGGCGAGAATCTCGACGTCGTCGGGATGCGCATGAATCGCGAGGATGTTTTTTTTCACGAGAGTGGCGTCAGGAAATCAGGCTGATCTTTCAACTTATCAGACCGGCCTGCCGTTCGGGGCGTGGTTCACTTTCGGGGCGTTCTGCACCGCAAGTTTCAGATCGATGCCGGGAGCAAAGCGCGCCACGCGCCGGGCGGCGATCTGCATGGTGCCGCCGAATTGCGGATCGCGAACTTTGCGCGCCTTATGCACGGAAGTGGCGAACGTGCCAAAGCCGACGAGCGTCACGCGATCGCCGCGAATGAGGCTCGCTTGCACGCCATCGAGAACCGCATCTAGCGCCTTCGCCGCCTGCGTGTTGGTGAGGCGCGCATCGCGAGCGATCTTGCGAACCAAATCACGCTTGTTCACAAAGCCTCCTAACCAAGGTGCGAGAGATATATCAAAGGCGGCTGACGGTGTCAATCGAGGAGGCTATCGTGCTGTCGCGGCTGTGGATTCCAGGTAAGGCTAAAGAATCCGCCGATTTAGGCCGAATTGTCCAATAATGCCCCTGAACGTGCTGCGACACGCCTGCCACGCGCCCCGGAGGCAATCGTGATGCGGTGGCTCCAAGGCTTGCTGGCGCAGCGCAAGCTGGTGCTTGTGATCGCGGCCACCGGCAGCATCGGGCTGGTGCTGGTGGCGGTTGCGCTGGTGGCGCTCGATGCGATCGATCTGGGCGCGCAGAACCGGCGCGACCTTCGGGCCCAGGCCAAGACCGTGGCGTCCTCTCCGGCGGCCGACGAGCGGCGCGCGGCGGAGGAAACGCTGGCCGCGCACTTGAAGCGCGACGTCCTGGTCATTGTGTCGGCGGTGGCGGTCGCGTTATTCATCGCCCTGCTGATTACGCATGTGCGGCGGCGGCGTATTTCCGGTCCTTTGCTGGAGCTGGCTGAAACAGCGCGGCAGATATCCGGCGGCAAGAACTATTCGGCCCATGCGGCGCCACACGGCGGCGGCGAGGCCGGAGTGCTTATTGCCGCGCTCAACGAGATGCTGGCGCAGATTCAGGCGCGGGACGCGGAGCTCGAAGGCAACCGCGAGCGCCTGGAACAACAGGTGGCCGCACGCACGCGGGAGCTGATGGGCGCCAACCAGGAGCTTGCCGCCGCCAAGGAGAGGGCCGAAAGCCTGGCACGCGTGAAGAGCGAATTCCTGGCGAACATGAGCCACGAGATCCGCACCCCCATGAACGGCATCGTGGGCATGACGGAGCTGGTGCTCCAAACGGATCTCAGCCGGGATCAGAAAGAGTGCCTGAGTCTGGTGAAGACGTCGGCTGACGCGCTGCTCGGGGTAATCAACGACATTCTCGATTTCTCGAAAATGGAGGCGGGCAAGCTCGAACTCGCGCCGGGCCCGTTCGTGCTGCGCACGTTGGTGCGCGAGGCGGCGCAAGCGGTAGCCCTGCGTGCCGACGAAAAAGGCCTGGAGCTGACTTGCGAAGTAGCTCCGGACGTTCCCGATCAGGTGGTGGGCGATGCCGCACGCCTGCGGCAGGTGCTTCTGAATCTGCTCGGGAACGCGGTCAAATTCACAGAAAAGGGCGATGTCGCGCTGCGCGTGGAAGCGAAATGGGTCCGCGAGGGTGCGACCCGGCTTCACTTTATGGTCCGCGATACCGGCATCGGCATTCCCAGGGAGAAGCTGGCGTATGTTTTCGAGGAGTTCGCCCAGGTGGACAGCTCGGCGAAGCGCTGTTCCGGCGGCACGGGTCTGGGCCTAGCGATCTCGCGGCAACTGCTGAAGCTGATGGGATCCGGTCTCGATGTGGTAAGCGAGCCGGGCTGTGGCAGCCGGTTCTATTTCGCGGTGGAATTCGAAGTGGTTCGGGCGGGCGCCGAAGCGAGCCCCGTGAGCGATCTCGAGTGCCTGCGCGGAATCCCGGCGCTGGTGGTGGATGACAACTACGTGAACCGCCGCGTTCTGGATCGCATGCTGGGAAGCTGGGGGATGCACGTGGTGACGGCGGAAAGCGGTGCCGCGGCGCTCGACGCGATGGATACGGCGCGGCAAGCGGGATCGCAGTTCCGCCTGATCCTGCTGGACGTTCAGATGCCGCGGATGGATGGCTTCGAGCTGGCGGACCGCATCCGGGAAATGCCGGGAGTCAACGAAGCGGTCGTGATGATGCTGAGTTCCGCTCAACAACACGAACACGCCGAGAAGTGCCGCGCCGCGGGGATCGAGCGCTATCTGATTAAACCGGTGTTCCAGACCGAATTGCGGCAGGCCGTTCTGCAGGCGTTGCGCAATCTCCAAGCACACCCGCCGGAATCTCCTCGCGCCGCCCAAGAGGCGCTTCGAGAGCCGCACGCGACGGGCCTGCGAATCCTGCTTGCGGAAGACAATCCTGTAAACCAGCGCGTCTCCGCCACGGTGCTGGAGAAGCGCGGGCACAGCGTGACGTTGGCCCAGGACGGTAGTGAAGCCGTGGATTTGGCGTTACGCCAGACTTTTGACCTCATCCTCATGGATATTCAGATGCCGAAAATGGATGGATATGAAGCCACGGTGGCGATCCGGGAGGGGGAGCGACAGAGCGGACAGCACACTCCCATTCTGGCCCTCACCGCGCACGCCATGAAAACGGATCAGGAGCAGTGCCTGGCCGCAGGCATGAACGACTACGTCTCCAAACCCATCCATCTGGACGACTTATTGCGTAAAGTCGAGCAGTTTCCGCGGAAAAATCCAACCTCTTGAGCCGAAAGCCAATTTCCAGCGTATGTTCATGTTAAAATGGCATTTACAACCATTTAAGGAGTACGCTTGGCAGATCAGGGAAACCCACCCGAAGGGCCACCGCCCCAGCTACCGTTGGGGGGTGACGGCGGCGCCCGCGACATAGTCCCCATCAACATCGAAGACGAGATGCGGAGATCGTATCTCGACTACTCGATGAGCGTGATCGTGGGCCGCGCGCTGCCCGACATCCGCGACGGGCTGAAGCCGGTGCACCGGCGGATCTTGTTCGGAATGCATGAGATGGGCTTGATGCCCAACCGGCCGACGCGCAAGTGCGCCAAGATCTCGGGCGAAGTGATGGGCAAGTATCACCCGCACGGTGACATGGCCATTTACGACGCGCTTGTCCGGATGGCACAGCCGTTCAGCATGCGGTACCCGCTGGTGGAAGGCCAGGGAAACTTCGGCTCAGTGGACGGAGATCCGCCGGCCGCTTCGCGGTACACCGAAGCGCGCCTCGCGCGGATTGCCGTTCCGATGCTGGAGGACATCGACAAAGAGACGGTCGATTTCAAGCCGAATTACGATGAGAGCGAAGTGGAGCCCGAGGTGCTGCCGACGCGGGTTCCGAACCTGCTGGTCAACGGTTCCTCCGGCATTGCGGTGGGCATGGCTACTAACATTCCACCGCACAACCTCACCGAGATCATCAACGCCACAATCGCGCTGATTCACAATCCCGCGACACCGCTGGCGAAGATCATTGAGATGGTACCAGGCCCAGATTTTCCGACGGGCGGTTTCATTCTCGGGCGGCAAGGCATCATCGATGCCTACACGAAAGGCCGCGGTCAACTGAAGCTGCGGGCGCGCGCGGCCATTGAGAATGTCGGCAAGGACCGGCAGCACATCATCGTTACCGAGATTCCGTACCAGGTGAACAAGTCGCGGCTCATCGAGCATGCCGCCGCGCTAGTGAACGACAAAAAGATCGAAGGCATCTCCGAGATACGCGATGAAAGCGACCGCGACGGGCTGCGCATCGTCTTCGAGCTGAAGCGCGGCGAGCAGGCGGAGGTCATTCTCAACAATCTGTACAAGCACACGCAGTTACAGATCGGGTTCGGCGTCATCAATCTGTCGATCGTGAACGGGCAGCCGCGCGAGCTGAGCCTGCTCGACTGCCTCCGGTATTTCGTCGAGCACCGCGTGGAAGTGGTACGGCGGCGCACTGACTATGAGCTGCGCAAGGCGCGCGCCCGCGAGCACATCCTGCTTGGGTTCCAGAAGGCGCTAGACAATCTGGACGAAGTAATTAAACTGATCCGCGCATCGAAAGCTCCGCGCGAGGCGCGCGATTCGCTGATCATGCGTTTCGAATTTTCCGAGAAACAGGCCCAGGCCATTATCGAGCTGCAACTGCAACGGCTCACCGGCATGGAGCGGCAAAAGATAGTCGACGAACTGGCCGATATCCAGAAGCGCATCGCCGAGTATCTGGAGATCCTGGGGTCGGAAAAGGTTTTGCGCGATTTGATCGTCAAGGAGCTGAAGGAAGTGCAGAAGGAGTTCGGCGACGAACGGCGCACCCAGATCATCGAAGACACGGGCGAAATCCATCTCGAAGACCTGGTGGCGGTGGAGGACGTGGCGGTGACCGTTACGCATGGCGGCTACCTGAAGCGCACGGCGGTGGACACGTACCGGCGCCAGTCGCGAGGTGGCAAGGGACGTATCGGCATGGGGACGCGCAGCGAGGATTTCGTGGAATACTTCCTCGTCGCCTCCACGCACAGCTACCTGCTGATATTCACCGACCGCGGCCAGGTGTTCTGGCTCAAGATTTACGAGATTCCGGATGCGGCGACCATCGGCAAAGGAAAGCATCTCTCGAACCTGGTTAATCTTCAGCCAGGCGAAACCGTAAAGGGCTTTCTCGCGGTGCGCGAGTTCCAGCCGGGCAAGTTCATCGTGATGGTGACAAAGCAGGGAGTAATCAAGAAGTGCGAGCTGACGGAATTCGACAATCCGATGGCACGCGGCATCCGGGCGTTAACGCTCGACGAAGGCGACCAACTGATCGCGGCCAATCTGACCAACGGCGATAACTTCATCTTCCTGGGATCGCACGAGGGCCAGGCCATTCGCTTCAACGAAGAAGAGGTTCGGCCCATGGGCCGGACAGCGCGCGGGGTGCGCGCCATGGACCTGGACGAAGGCGACTACCTGGTGGGCACGGAGGTGGTGGAGAAAGACGGCCTCATCCTTTCCATCTCGGAACTGGGGTACGGCAAGCGCACGCCGCTTGAAGACTACCGCCTGACGCATCGCGGCGGTAAAGGCGTGATCAACATGAAGACCACCAACAAGACCGGAAAGGTGGTCGCGATCCTGTCGGTGAGGGAAGACTCCGACCTGATGATCGTCACCAAAGACGGCAAGATCATCCGCATCGAATCGAGCGAGATCCGCGAGACGGGCCGCTCAGCGCAAGGCGTGCGCGTGGTCCGCATGGAAGAAGGAGATCGCGTCGCGGCGGCATCGGTCATTCCCGAAGCGGAACCGGATGGCGATAAGAACGGCGGAAACGGGCAGAGCGACTTGCCGCTACAGTAGAATTGCAATCGTTCGTTCGATACACTCGATCAGAACGAAGCCATTTGACTTGTGGCGTGCGTTTCAGCGCGCAGCGGCGAACGCTCGACTGCCGGCTGAAGCCGGGAGCGGCACGCTGAAGCGTGCGCCACCGAAGTGGAGATCAGCACCATGCTCGCCGATCTATCTCGAAGACGAATCATTCAAACTGTAGGCGCGGCGGCCCTGGCAACACGACAGGCTCCGGGTGCGGAGATTCCGGGACCGCGCGCCGAGGGCCCCGCGACGCCCAAGATCTGCCTCGAAGCG
>Ga0307478_10003086_pt1 | contig 12562 bp, 10 predicted proteins | sample atmos_gasesECM4C_2_FD_203713 | JGI IMG/M metagenome (GOLD analysis project Ga0307478, IMG submission 203713) | Hardwood forest soil microbial communities from Morgan-Monroe State Forest, Indiana, United States - atmos_gasesECM4C_05 | ecosystem: Environmental > Terrestrial > Soil > Temperate...
CAGTTACTCAGCAGAAGACACCGTGGCCGGAGAGGGTGCTTACGCCTAAGAGGGTAGCATAAGCGGGCCGCTCCATTCACCATGGCGATGCGGGACGCGCCCCCTGCAACCGATGAGTCGTAAGGTGATACAATCACTTCTCCGAGTCATCCCATGTCAGACGGCACAGCCACCGGCGAAGCGCAAATCGAGCTTATCTCTTCCGATAATGTTCGCCGCTCGTTACCTCTTATACAATCGCAGTTCCTGATTGGCCGCGGCGAAGCGGGAAACCAACTGGCCATCCCCGACCGGCGCATCTCCCGCAATTGCGCCGCGATCATCCACGAAAGCGGCCATTACTTTCTGGAGGACCGCGGAAATCAGCTTGGCGTTTTTCTGAACGGGGAGCGAATTTCCAAAAGACAATTGAAGGAAGGAGATGTTGTCACTTTCGGCCTCGAAGATTCCTACCGGATTGTCTTCCATTCCGTTTCCGGGGAAAGCACGATCGAGAATCTTCTGACGCGGGTCGGGCGCATCTCCACTCACGAAACTTCTCCAATTGGCCTTGGCAAACTCAATCTGCTTCTTGAAGCGACGATGCTGCTCCATTCGCAGCTTCCGCTTAACGCTGTACTCGAAGCGATGCTCGACCGCGCCATCACCATCACGAGTGCCGAGCGCGGCCTATTGCTCGAGGCCACCGACACAGGGGCGCTGACTCATCGGCTGGCTCGCGGCGCGGGAGCCGTGAGCATGCCGACCGCGGGATTCGCCCCTACGCAGACCGCGCTGCGCATGGCGGTCGAAAGCCAAAGGGGAGTGATCACCGGAGACCTTCAGCAGGCCGACGCCGCGCTTCAGGGCGCGCAGAGCATCATCGCGCAACGGCTGCGCGCCATCGTCGCCATTCCTCTCTACGCCATGCCGCGCGCCAGCACGGCGGAATCGATCGCCAACATTCAGCGCGGGCATTTTCTTGGCATTCTTTATCTGGACTCGCGGCGCCCCGCGGCCTTTTCCAAGCTCGACCGCCAGATTCTCGACGCTTTGGCCGTCGAAGCCGCCAGCATTCTGGACAATGCCCGCCTCGTCGAGCGCGAACGCCAGCGGCAGCGCCTCGAACAGGAACTGGATATCGCTCGGGAAATCCAACAGGCGCTTCTGCCTCGCGGCTTCGGCGAGTTTCCTCACCTTTCCATCTCTGCCGTCAATACTCCATGCCACGCCGTCGGCGGCGATTATTTTGATGTGTTCCCCTTGAGCGATGGGCGAACGGCGTTTGTTATCGCCGACGTTGCCGGAAAGGGAATCGGCGCGGCGCTTCTTACCACGATGCTTCAGGGTGCGCTTACGGGTATGACCATCGGGGCCGATCCCGTGCGCGTCATCCAGCGCATTAACGATTTTCTTTGCCAGCACGCCGAGGTCGGCAAGTACGCCACCATGTTTTTCGGGACGCTGGACCGCGATGGCAATCTCGACTATGTGAATGCGGGGCACCCATCGCCATTGTTGATTCGTCATGGCGAAGTCAGCGAGACCTTCACTCAGGGATCTTTTCCGGTGGGGCTGATCGCAATCGCCGAATACAAGTCGGTCCGCGTGACTCTCGAACCCGGCGACACGCTGGTCATGTTCAGCGACGGCGTCACCGAAGCGGCCGATCTGAATGATGAAATGTATGGCGTTCCGCGGCTCTGCGAAATAGTTGCCGGGCAACAGGACACGCCGCTTGAGCAGTTGCAACAGAAAGTTGTTGAATCCGTCGAGGAATTTGCGCGAGGGGCCAGCCAGGCTGACGACATCACACTCCTCTTCATCCGTTACCACGCCGCTTCGAAAACCGCCGATTCCGCCGCCTGATCCGCCGTAGCACAGCTACTCTTGGTTTTGCGCCCTCTTGCCCACATGATTTCGTTGCCGGTCTGGACCTGCCGTCTATGAGTTACCGGGTTACTCAACGGCTCCCGCGCGCAATCTGGGCCGGAACGGCGCGAAACCGCTGTGCTAAATTGAAAAGATTCAGCCCATGGACACGCCAAAGAAAATTGGACGATACGAAATCCTTGGAGAATTGGGCCACGGCGCGATGGGAACCGTCTATCGCGCGAAGGACCCGTCCATGGATCGCGTCGTCGCGGTGAAAACGATCATCTCGCTCATCCTTGCGAGCGAGCAGGGGAGCGAGTTTCGCGAGCGTTTCTACCGAGAGGCCCGCGCGGCGGGAGCTCTCGCGCATCCGGGAATCGTTCCCGTCTTTGACGTTGGCGAACACGAGGGCCTGCCCTTCCTGGTGATGGAATTCATCACCGGAAAGACCCTGGCCGATGCGATCAAGAAAAATGAGCGCATGACCCTTGACCGCGTTTGTGAGATCGGCCAGAGGGTCGCCGAAGCTCTGGGATACGCGCACCAGCGCGGCGTCGTTCATCGTGACATCAAGCCCGCCAACATTCTGATCACTTCCAAGGAAGCTCACGGCATCGAGCGCCCCAAAATTACCGACTTCGGCGTAGCCAAACTCGCGGCGGGGAATACGACCATGACGGGGCAGATGGTCGGGACGCCCGCGTTCATGCCTCCCGAGCAGTTCACCGGCGCTCCGGTTGACGGGCGCTCGGATATTTTTTCGCTTGGCGTAGTTCTCTACTGGATGGCGACCGGCGAACAGCCGTTTCCCGGTGAGAGCATGACGGCGGTTTCCTACAAAGTGGTGCACACCGAACCCGTGCCCCCGCGGAAGCTGAATCCATCGATTTCCGCGAAACTTGAAAGCATTATTCTCAAGTGCCTGGCGAAGAGCCCTGAAGATCGGTACCAGACCGGCGAGGATTTGGCTCGTGATCTCGGCGAGCTACGGACGGTGAGCTCAGCCACCGGATTGAAGGCTCCCGCAATTCAAGCGGCAGCCTCCGGGAGCGATCCGAATGCCACATTAATGGAGACCTTTGCCTCAACGCAGCCGGTGCGAACAGCTGTAGCGAAGCCGATTGAAAATCCGGTTGCGCGCAAGAACAGTTCGCACGCGACTCTCGTCTTAACAACGGCAGCGATTGCCTTGATTGTAATTGCGGGCTTGTTCCTGCTCCGTCACAAAGCTGCGCCTGCAGCTCAAGCGTCACCACCAGTGGTCGCCGCAACCGAAACACCAAATGCGCAGCCGCCGGCGCCGCCAGTTGGGACTGACGCCGAGAGCCCCGCAAGTTTAACTGCTGAGGCTGGCGCGCCAGCGACTCCTGCAGCAACTGCGCCCGCGACGCCAAAACCGGCAACCGCCGCTGCTCCAAAAAAATTAGAAGCCAAAGCGCCCGCAACGGAAAAAACTCCTCCGCCCAAAGCGGAGCCCGCGCCGCCCGGGCTTGCAGCCCTGGACTTCAATCCGAAGCAGCTTGATCCCAAGGCCAGCGCGAGGCTGAAGATCGAGGCCAATCACTTGCCTGCAAACCTGGATTTTACTGTCGAGATGAATGGAAAGCTTTACATGCGAAAAAGCGCCGAGGGAAATAAAGCGGAATTCGATGACTTTTACGTGCCACCGGGAGTGCAGGAGTTCCGCGTTACAGCAACCAACGGCTCAATGCAGAAAAGTTCGAATACGGTGAGCACCGAATTCAAGGCGAAGAAGCGCCACACTCTGAAACTCGAGCTGCGATCGCAAGGCAGCCGCCCCAGCGAAGGAATTCCCCAGGACCTCTACCCGGACACGCAGGTTGTTTTGACTCTGAAATGAAAACAATTAGCGTTGTAACAATCCCGTAATATTTGAGAGAGTATGATTCAGTTCGCCCCGCACATACAGGCTTCCATCCATTTAGGCTTAGGATTTTTGTGGTTTTAGGCCGGGACGGAATCTTGTGAGAGGTCGAAAAAATGCCGATCACTGTCGAAGAGCTTGAGGGGGGAGTTACAAAAGTAATCCTGGATGGACGCCTGGACATTGCCGGGGCGGCATTGATCGACATGCGGATGAACGTGATCGCAGGCACAAAAAAAGCCGTGATCGTCGATATGCAACAAGTTTCATTCCTCGGGTCCATGGGGCTCCGAGCGCTCGTCGCTCCGGCGCGCGCCGTTAAAGGCCGCGGCGGGAAAATAGTGATCTTCGGTCCGATCCCCCTGGTGGAGCAAGTTTTGAAATCAGCAGCCATTGATCAGTTGATTCCGATTCACCACGATCTTCAGAGCGCGATTGCCGCTGTCATATAGGCCTTCCACATTCTCATGGAAATGTTTTTGCCTCCCGCCGCAATGCGCGTAGCATCTAAAGCGCAGTCGGTCCGGAACCCGCCGCGTTTTTCAGCAGGCCGTTTTCAGCTGGCGAAATTCAAAACGGAGAGAGGGAGGAATTTCATGGCGACAATCACGATGAAGGACGGCACTCAGATTTACTACAAGGATTGGGGCACGGGGCAGCCCGTTGTCTTCAGTCACGGCTGGCCGCTCAGCTCGGACGCGTGGGAAGACCAGATGCTGTTCCTGGCTGACCGCGGGTACCGGTGTGTGGCGCACGACCGCCGAGGACACGGCCGCTCGAGCCAGCCGTGGGACGGCAACGAGATGAATACCTATGCCGATGACCTCGCGACGCTCGTTGAAGAGCTCGACTTGCGCGACGCGGTCCACGTGGGGCACTCGACGGGCGGCGGCGAAGTTGCCCGCTACATCGGCCGCTACGGTACAGAGCGCGTCGCCAAAGCCGTGCTGATCGGGGCCGTGCCCCCGCTGATGCTCAAAACGGCGGCAAACCCGGGCGGCACACCGATGGAAGCATTCGACCAGATCCGCGCCGCGGTTCAATCCGACCGTTCGCAGTTTTTCAAGGATCTGAGCGCGCCCTTCTACGGCGCAAACCGCACCGGCGCAAAAGTATCGCAGGGCCTGCGAGAATCCTTCTGGCTCCAGGGAATGCTTTGCGGATTGAAGGCCGCGTACGATTGCATCAAAGCGTTTTCCGAAACGGATTTCACGGAAGACCTCAAAAAGATTGATGTCCCAACGCTCGTGCTTCATGGAGACGACGATCAGATCGTGCCCATCGCGGACTCGGCGCTTCTTTCTTCCAAGCTGGTCAAAGGCGCCACACTGAAAATTATTCCAGGCGGGCCGCACGGAATGTGTTCCACTCTCAAGGATCAAATCAATGCTGAATTACTTGCTTTTCTGCAGCGCAGCCAGCAAGCTTCGGCTTGACGAAAATTTCGCGCATGAATCTTTCATGCCGCCGGGACAATGGAAAAAACTGACGCTGGAAGCGTAGTGGTCCGCGGGAACGCCGCCGGATTCAAGCAGGAAATCCACGCGGGCCGGCACCAGCTTCATGCCGACGAACCCGTGTCCGCAGGCGGCGCGGACACGGGGCTGTCACCTTACGAATTTCTGCTCGCCGCGTTGGGCGCGTGTACGTCGATGACGGTTGGGATGTACGCGCGGCGCAAGGGTTGGCCGCTCGAAGACGTCACGGTTAGGCTGCGTCACTCAAAAATTCACGCCACGGATTGCGCGGAATGCGATACCAAGGAAGGCATGCTCGATCACATTGAACTGGAAATTCATTTTGAGGGGCCGCTCACGGAAGAGCAGCGCTCCAAACTGGTGGAAATGGCGAACAAATGTCCGGTCCATCGAACTCTGACATCGGAAATTGAAATCAGGACACGAGAGGTTTGATTGTTCGCGGGGGACGCGAATTGAACTGTCGCGTCGAGTGAACTGCGGGTATTGCGATGACGCATGGCGAATACGCAAGAGCGCTGAAACCTCTTTTGCCAAGAGAAGCTTTCGAGCCCGCGCCTCGCAAGCTGATTCTCGCTTGCGTCCATCTTGCCGTAATTGTACTGGGGTGGGTCAGTTTCCGCATCGTCAGCCCCGTTTATTGGCCGCTCATTTCGCTTGTGATCGGGCACAGCCTCGCCTGCGTCGCTTTTTGCGCTCACGAGTTGACCCATGGAATCGTGACCAGGAATAAAAGGGTTATCAACTTTTTTGAGCCGTTCTTTTGGGGATTGAATTTCATCCCGCCCACCATGTGGCGCCGGCTGCACAACGAAAGCCATCACGTTACGCCAAACGGCGAGAACGATCCCGACCGGCGATTCACGATCGAGGAAAAATCTCCGGCCACGATCGCCTACACGGCAGTCTTTTTTCCGACTCGATGGCTCAAATACAATTTCGTCTGCTTTCTGCATTTCCTCACTTACATCGGGCGCCATGCCCTAGCGGTGTTCTATCCCGGGGACATGAAACCTGCCATTAACACGTTCAAGCCGCACTACTCAGCGAGCGATCGATTACGAATCTTTCGAGAGATCGGGATCATCCTACTGTTGCAGGGCTTGATTTTTCTGATCGCAGGCAGGAGTTGGACAGCTTACCTGTGGGCTGGCCCTTTGGCCTTTATGTTCACCTCCATGATCGTGATGATTTATATTTTTACGAATCATTTCTTGAACCCGCTGGGAAACGAACAGGACCCTCTGGCGGCAACGACGTCGGTGATCGTCCCTGAATTGTTCAACAGGATTCATTTCAATTTCTCTTTCCACACCGAACATCATTTATTTCCCACGGTCAATTCGGAATATTATCCCCTCGTCAGCAAATTGCTTCAGGAGAAGTTCGGCCCGCATTACAACCGGCTTGCGATTTCCGAAGCATGGTCCAGGTTGTGGTCGCTCGAGTTCTTCGCTCCCTCGTTACAGGAGGCGCCGGAAAGCCGGAAAGCGATGCCATACGATGAACTGATGAGAGTGGTTGATCGTCCGGAGGAAGGCGCCGAGCGGATTGCGTCTCCTGCGCGGACGGCTCGATGATTTCCGCCTCGCCTTTGCCAGACTTCAAAATTTAAAGCCAGAGGAGATGTTCATGACCCCCGCCCTCGTCCTGTTCCTGGCATTTCTGATCGGTGTTGTCGGCGGCTTGCGCTCGCTCACGCCGCCGGCCGTGGTGGCCTGGGCCGCTCATCGCGGCTGGATTCATCTCGATGGCACGCCTCTTCACTTCATGGCTTCCACGGCCGCCGTCGTGATCTTCATTCTGCTCGCAATCGTCGAACTCGTTGCCGATAAGCTGCCGTCAGCGCCGAGCCGGACCCAGCCTCCCGGCCTGATCGCTCGAGTTGTTCTCGGCGCGTTGTGTGGGGCGGCTCTCGCGCTTTCCGGAGCGCAATCCGCCGTGCTCGGACCGATTCTGGGTACGGCAGGCGCCGTTGCGGGTGCCTTCGGCGGCTACCAGGTGCGCACGCGCCTCGTCAAAGCACTCAAGGTTCCCGATTTCGTTATCGCAATTTTGGAAGATGCGGTCGCAATCTGCGCCGCACTTTTCCTCGTGTCGCGATTTTAATCACAGCCCCGCATTTTTTCCCACAGGCGCGATGTGCTACTGTTCAAGAGAGAGCGTCGAGAAATTTTCGCGAGTGAAGCCGATTTTGCTCTTGTGTTCCTTCGGAACCCTACCACTAGGGATAGACAGTTTGAACACGACGCAACAAGATTTTGTGCTTCCGAGTGCATTTCTCCCTTGACATAATTTTCGCTCTTGATTACATTGCGCCCTCGGATTCAGGAATCGTGATTCGACACGCGGACGGAAACATCACCCCCTGCAGCACCGCAAAGTCGATTGACGCAACCTGCCGGAGCTCATAGAGACATCAAGGAGGCTCTCTTTTTCCTCCCCGTGGCCGGCGCTCCCAGCGCGGTCGGCGAGGGATCGCGTAACGCCAGTGGCTGTCAGGGGCCGGGGCGATGCGCACAGAGAGGCTTTTTCTTTTTTCGGGAGCGGACTCCAAAATTCAGGTGGAACGTTTCACCCTCGCGGGGGCGAACGTAAAATATGGGGGCCGCAACCAGGATGTTCATGAATTTCCGGCGTTAAAAATCCGAATCAGCAGTGCCTGCTTGAGAATCAGGTAGCTGCGTGCTCCCAGCCACGCATTTTGGGAGTAAAATATAAAGGTTCCCTCTGCGCGGGGGAGCCTGATTGCGCGGAGGCGATGATGGCGTTTACGAAGATGGCTTTGAACGAGAAGACGACGACTCTCCAGTCCAGCACAACGGCGCCCGCCGATGTCGAGGTCCGCACCGGTCTCGAATTCGAACGGTACTTCACCGATGGCCGCACCTCTCCTTTCGATGCGGTCGAGTGGGAACGCCGCGTGGCGTTGATCGGCAATGAGAAGGGCAAGACAATTTTCCGGCAGGAAGATGTGGAAGTTCCGAAGGGCTGGTCGCAGACGGCGACCAACATCGTCGCGTCAAAATATTTTCACGGCAAAATCAACACACCCGAGCGCGAAAATTCCGTTCGCCAGCTGATCGGCCGCGTGGTGAACACGATTGTCGCCTGGGGCGAAAAGGGCGGCTACTTCGCAAGCACGCCCGCGCGTGACGCTTTTCGGGACGAGCTGACTCACCTGCTCGTCGAGCAGAAGATGGCTTTCAATTCGCCGGTCTGGTTCAACGTCGGCGTGCAACCCAGGCCGCAGTGCTCGGCCTGCTTCATCAACTCGGTTCAGGACGATATGGAATCGATCATGAACCTGGCCAAGACCGAGGGCATGCTCTTCAAGTGGGGTTCCGGCACGGGCACGAATTTTTCTTCGCTGCGCGGCAGCCGCGAAACGCTTTCGGGCGGGGGCATCGCCTCCGGGCCCGTCAGCTTCATGAAAGGCTTTGACGCATTTGCGGGCGTGATCAAGTCCGGAGGCAAAACGCGCCGCGCCGCCAAGATGGTGATCCTCAACGTGAATCATCCGGACATCGTCGAGTTCATCGACAGCAAAATGAAAGAGGAGCAGAAGGCGCAGGCCCTGATCAAGGAAGGCTACGATCCCGCGATCGACGGCGAGGCGTACACTTCCGTGTTCTTTCAGAACGCGAATCACTCCGTTCGCGTCACCGACGAATTCATGCAGGCGGTCGAGGACGATCGGGACTGGTGGACCCGCAACGTCAACGACGGGAATCCCGTCGAAAAATTCAGCGCGCGCGAATTGCTGCACCGCATGGCCGAATCCACATGGCAGTGCGGCGATCCCGGCATGCAGTACGACACAACCGTGAATCGCTGGCACACGTGCAAGACCACGGCGCGCATCAATGCCTCGAATCCGTGCTCGGAATACATGTTCCTCGATGACACGGCGTGCAACCTCGCGTCGCTCAACTTGATGAAGTACCTCCATTCCAATGGTTCATTCGATGTGGAGGCTTTCCGCCACGCCGTGGACATCACTATCACGGCGCAGGAAATCCTGGTGGACAACGCCAGCTATCCGACGCCTCGCATTGCCGAGAATTCGCACAAGTTCCGCCCGCTGGGCCTCGGCTACGCCAACCTGGGCGCGCTCTTGATGTCCATGGCGCTCCCGTATGATTCCGACGGCGGGCGCGACATGGCCGGAGCCGTCACCGCGCTGATGTGCGGCGAAGCGTACGCGCAGTCCGCGCGCATCGCCGAGCGCCTCGGTCCCTTTGCGGGCTACGCCGTGAATCGCGAGCCGATGCTCGAAGTGATTCGAATGCACCGCGACTCGCTGCGGCCGATCAAGGCGGAAGGCGTTCAGCCATCGCTGCTCGGCGCCGCGCAAACATCCTGGGATGCGGCGCTCGGTCTCGGTGAAAAGTTCGGTTACAAAAATTCACAGGTCACCGTGCTAGCGCCCACAGGCACCATCGGCTTCATGATGGATTGCGATACGACCGGCATCGAGCCCGACCTTGCCCTCGTGAAATACAAGAAGCTCGTCGGAGGCGGAGTTATTAAAATAGTAAACAACACTGTCCCGGCCGCGCTCATGAAGCTTGGCTACTCGCCCGAGGAAACCTCGCAGATCGTTTCTTACGTGGACCGCAACGGCAAGATCGAGGGGGCTCCCGGATTCAAGCCCGAGCACTTGCCGATCTTCGATTGTTCCCTCGCCGCCGTGGGCGGGCGCTCCATCGCCTGGCGCGGCCACTTGAAAATGATGGCGGCGGCCCAGCCCTTTCTCTCCGGCGCCATCAGCAAGACGATCAACATGCCCGAGGATTCCACGGTCGAAGACATCATGCAGGCGTACATCGAATCGTGGAAGCTGGGCGTGAAGGCCGTGGCGATTTATCGCGACAACTCGAAGGGCTCGCAACCCCTGTCAGCAGCGGGCGATAAGAAGGACACCGCTCAGCAGGCTCAGCCCGCCGCGGCGCCTGCCGCTAAGCCCGCGGAAACCTCGACCGGCGTTGCCGAGCAGCGCGAGCTTTTCATTCGCGCGCATCGCCGCAAGCTGCCGAGCGAGCGCTCCTCGATCACGCATAAATTTTCCATCGGCGGCCACGAAGGCTACATCACCGTCGGCATGTATGAGACGGGAGAACCCGGCGAAATTTTCATCAAGATGGCCAAGGAAGGCTCGACACTCTCCGGCTTCATGGACGGCTTCGCGCTTTCCGTCTCGATCGGCTTGCAGTACGGCGTGCCGCTCAAGGCCCTTGTTGACAAATTCATTAACACACGATTCGAGCCCGCCGGCTACACGGGCCATCCAGCGATCCCGTACGCCAAGTCCGTGCTCGATTACATCGCGCGCTGGCTCGGCGGCCGTTTTATTTCGCCCGACTATCTCACGCACAACGGTGACGCCGCTTTGCCCGCCGCCACCGTGGCGGCCACTCCCGCTGTGCCTCCCTCATTCGTAGCCACCGCCGATGACGATCCGTCACCGGCCGGATCCGGACCGCTTGGTGCGAGCGCTCGCAGCGATTCGCGCCCCATGTTCGACGGCGCGCCCACCTGCTCCGAATGCGGCATGCTGATGACGCCCAACGGTGCCTGCTACAAATGCGAAAATTGCGGCGGCACCTCAGGCTGCAGCTGAGCAACTTTCTCCACAACCAGTTTGACCAGAGGGCACGGCTAGCCGTGCCCTTTGTTTTTGGGAGCACTTACTCTATTTGGTAGCACAGACTCTAGTCTGTGGGGGTCCAACAATTCCACCCAGGCCGCAGAATCTCGCCAGCGATTGCGCCAATGGACATTTCGCGGACGTAGCCACAGCCCACGATCAATCCGTCGAGCCAAGATCAAGTGGAAACCCACAGACTAAAGTCTGCGCCACTAAAGTGTGTGGTACTGGCGCGGCAGCGCGGCCTATGCTCCAATGTTTTTCTTATGATTGCTGCCGTCACCCGCGGAAGTCGCACTGCGGTAATTAAGAAACCGCTCCCGCGTCTGAAACCCGGCTGGGCGCTCGTACGCGTGCGCCTCGCCGGTATCTGCAACACAGACATCGAAATCCTGCGCGGCTATCATAATTTTCGCGGCACGCTGGGCCACGAATTCGTAGGCGACGTTGTTCGCGTCGCGAGCGCACGCGACGCGAAATGGGTCGGCCGGCGAGTCGTCGGCGAAATCAATCTCGCGTGCGCGGGGTTGGGATTTCGTGACGAGTGCGATTATTGCCGCCGGAAAATCCCAACGCACTGCGCGCGGCGGCGCGTTCTTGGGATCATCGGCCACGACGGCGCGTTCGCCGAATATCTCGCGCTGCCTGTCGTGAACCTGCATCGCGTCCCTGCCAGCATTCCTGATGAGGCCGCCGTCTTTACCGAGCCGCTTGCCGCGGCGTGCGAAATCCTGGAACAGGTGGACATCCGCACGCACCGCGAAGCGGCAGTCATCGGCGACGGAAAACTCGCGCAACTGATCGCTCGCGTCCTGCGCGCCTCAGGCCCGCGCGTCGTAATGATCGGCAAGCACGCGAGCAAGCTGCGCCTCGCTCGTCTGGCAGGCATCCAAACGCAGAAAGTTTCGTCTGCGCGCGCGCGCCGTTCGAACGGGTTTTCGCTGACCGTCGAAGCGACGGGGTCGCCTTCAGGTTTGGACCTGGCGCAGCGCATCACCGTTCCACGTGGAACGCTCGTCCTGAAATCCACGTTCCACGGGGAGGCCAACGTCGAAACCTGGCCGATCGTTGTGAAGGAGCTAACCGTGATCGGCTCGCGCTGCGGCCCGTTCCCGCGCGCACTTGCTCTGCTGCGCGCCCGGCGCATTGACCCGCGGCCGCTGATTTCGCGAATTTTTCCATTGCGCGAAGCGGCCCAGGCGATCCGCTACGCACAGGAGCCCGGCGTCATGAAAGTGCTGCTGAACGCAGCCAACTGAACCAGCAATTGCAGCCATTCGAATGGAGTAATTTTCGCAAGCGCTCGGTCTAGCGCAAAAATAAGTGCCGGAGGCACGACACAACGTAGCCCACAGCAGAAGCTGTGGGGGGAGCGGCCGCGAGTGGATCGAGAGCCCCGGCGGGGCGGCACCGCGCGGGCGACACGCATCAAGGCATGTTGATGTCCCGATGCACCGATCTGGCGGCACTGGATGTCGAGACCGCGTGCCACCCCTCTGGGGTTCCATTTCGTTTTTGTGCGCGTGACCCACCGTTTCCACGGTGGGCTACGTTCTCCCGCCCCTCCGGGGCTTGGATGTAGCGCCCGCCTGAAAAGAAAGGCGGGCGCTATAAAGTCGGAGCCGCCGGAGAATACAGAAGCCAGGAAAGCGAGGCAATATGAAGGAACTAAGCGAAAAGTTGGTGCATGTAGTT
>Ga0307478_10003087_pt1 | contig 12560 bp, 15 predicted proteins | sample atmos_gasesECM4C_2_FD_203713 | JGI IMG/M metagenome (GOLD analysis project Ga0307478, IMG submission 203713) | Hardwood forest soil microbial communities from Morgan-Monroe State Forest, Indiana, United States - atmos_gasesECM4C_05 | ecosystem: Environmental > Terrestrial > Soil > Temperate...
TATTTCAACTCCGGTGCCCACAACAACCTCCGCATCACCTTCGGCCCCATCCTGCGCTTCTAGATATTCAGGTGCCCTGCGGTGTGGGACGGACACTCCTGTCCGTCGCCTTTGACTTTGACTTTGACTTTGACTTTGATTTTGAACTTTGATTTTGATTTTGATTTTTACTTTGACTCTGATTTTGACGTTGGTTTTGACCTTCCTCTCGATCTTGATTTGACCTTGTTCTAACCCTTACCCTGACTGCGTCATCCCGAAGCCCCGCGCTTTCACGAGCGGGGCGAGGGATCCCGCGCGGAGCGCAACGAAGCCCGATCTGGCATATAGCGCCTCGCTCTTGCCTGATGTTCATTCGTCCCAGACAAAGCGAAGCCATGCCTGCTACAAACCGTGATGAGTCCCGCGCCAGATCCCTCCCTTCGCCTGAAAAGCGGCTACGGTCGGGATGACGCATTCCAGCCAGGCCCGAACCGCAGAATTCACCTCATCATTCACAACGCAGGCGTCATCCCGAAGCCCCGCGCTTTCACGAGCGGGGCGAGGGATCCCGCGCGGAGCTTATTTGAAGCGATCACGCACCGCATGATTTACATTCTTCTCTTGTAACCTTCCAGCCGCTCTCTCATCCCATCTTCGCCGCCTGCGGTTCGGGCGTGCATTTCAAACCAGCACGACGGGGGTCGACGCGAAAGACACTTCACCGGCCGGTCTGAGACTGTCTCGGACCCTCATGGCGGAGCTTTGCGTGCCTCGTCCTCCGCCAACAAACCGATAACCGAAACTGAAACAGCACAAGGAGAGCATTGTGAAAACCAATCTGTTTCGCGTCAGCGCCGTGCTGATGCTCGCGTTTCTGGCGCTCGGGTCAGCCCATGCGGCCGATCAAAACGACATCTTCGTGCTCACCAGCACGAACGATCCGGCCGGCAATCAGGTGGTCGTCTTCCAACTGCATGCGGCGTCCACATCCTCGCTCACACTCGTGAAAGCACTGCCCACGGGCGGCAAAGGCGGCGCCGGTGGAAACGCGGGCGCATTGCAGTTCCATGATTCCTTCGGCGCCGTAGTCAATTTCGGCTCCAACAACCTCACTCGCTTGTTGCGCGATGAGAACTCGATCCGAACCGCAGGCACAGTCGACCTCGCTCCCGACTGCACTCAACCTGACTCGGTCGCACTGAACGGCGCACACGCCTTCGTACTGGGCTCCAATTGTGCGGAGAGCCATTCCTGGCCGGGAGGCGGTCTCGAAGGCAACTTCGTCGCTCTTAGCGACAACTCGGGCGCACAAATCGTCGCCGGAAAAACCTGGGCCGCGGTCACGCTGAAGTCGGGCTCCGTCCTGCAACTGTCGTTGTCCGAGGAAGGTGCACTCACCGGAAACAGCACGACTTTCACTCTGCCCAGCAACGCCAACAACACTCCTCTGGGCGCCGCGTTCTGGGGCGACATCCTTGGATTTAATCCCGCCCACAGTCCCGACAGCTTCGCTCTCGTCGACAAGCAGGGCGATGTTTTCCCAGTCCTCGGCCCGCAACCCGCTTATCCCTCGAACGCCCCCTGCTGGCTGGCCAAGGGGCCGGGAAACATCTGGTATTCCGGCAACAGCCCGGGCCAGGCGGTCTCCATTTTCTTCAGCGACGGCCGAGGCGGGACATTCTACAAATCTGTCTCCCTACCGGGCACGCCGACTGATGTAAGCGTCTCCCGCGACAACGAGTGGCTCGCAGTGATCTACACCGCGGCCGACGGCAGCGGCGCTCGCGTCGCTGTTTTCGCCATCGACAACTACGGCGACCTGTCGCTGGCTGCGACCTCGAAGCCAGTGGGCGCCGCCTCGTTCAACGGTGTAGCCATCAGCGAGTAGACGTAGGGCGGATGCTTCTACCTAACTCGATGCGGGTGCCCCACTCTGGTCGCGCCTTTTGCGACAGGGTGGGGAATTTGACTTTCACAAAAAGAGAGGACGTTGACAATGTTTCTCCCAAGCCCTGCTAACATTACATTCATGAACCCGCGCTCCTCCGCGCTAGGTTTTGTTTGCGCGCTCTTGAGCGTCGCCCTGCAAGCCTCGCTGATCGGCGCCCAGCAAGCCGAAGCCAAACCCGCGGGGCTCGAGACTTCGACTCCCACTCCGAACCCGATCCTGGTCGAACTCTTCACCTCCGAAGGCTGCTCCAGTTGCCCTCCCGCGGATCTTCTGCTGCAGAAAATGGACACGCAGCCCATCGCCGGAGCCCAACTCATCGTCCTCAGCGAACACGTCACCTACTGGGATCACGATGGATGGAAGGATCCCAATTCCTCCAGTGTCTTGACCGATCGCCAAAGCTCCTACGAATCCGCTCTCCGTCACGACACTTCCTTCACTCCCCAAATCATCGTCGATGGCACGGAAGAAATCCGCGTCGGCAATCCGCAACACATTTCCGACGTTCTCCATAAAGAGAAGGACGATCCCAAACTTCCGGTACACATCACTCAACTCGCCATCGATCCCGGCAATCCGAACCTGCTGCGCGCCCGCATTGAAACCGACGCCAATCCCGGCAAACGCACAGCCGATGTCTACGTCGCCCTCGCTCTCAGTCACGTCGAGTCGCAGGTTCTGCGAGGAGAAAATGGCGGCCGCCATCTGGTTCACGTCGCCGTCGTGCAGCAGCTTACAAAGCTCGGCAAGCTCCCCAAAGGAAGCACCTTCGCCCAGGAGGTTCAACTCCAGCTCGCCCCCGGCACCGATCCTGACAATCTCCGTTTGATTGCCTTCGTGCAGGAACCCGGCCCCGGCCGCTTAGTGGGCGCAGCGATGGAAAGGCCCGGCCACTGAGTCCGGGGCTGCCCCTCCGCTCCGCTTCTGCATCCGCTAAAATCAGTCGTGCATCAGATGCTCTGTGCGGCCCCTGTGTCCTCTGGGGTCGAGAGTCTTTCCATGACCATCGGAGTCTTGGCCCTGCAAGGCGATTTCGACGCGCACCGCCGCCGGCTCGAAGAGCTGGGCGCAACAGTTGTGCTCGTCAAAAAGCCGGAGCAGTTCGACCAGATCGACGGCCTGGTCATTCCCGGAGGCGAGTCAGGCACCTTCCTCAAACTTCTTGGCGACGCCGGATTCGAAAAGCTGAAGCAGTTCGTCCGCCTCAAGCCCACGTTCGGCACCTGTGCCGGCGCGATCCTGCTCGCCAAGGAGGTTGAAAATCCCCCCCAGACCGGACTCGGCGCCCTCGACATCCGCATCCGCCGCAACGCCTACGGACGCCAGATCGACAGCTCCATCCGCGAAGGAAAGTTCCTGACTCACGATTGCTCGGGAGACCCGCACGACGCCGCTCTCCGCGAATCTTCCCTGGAGATGGTTTTCATCCGCGCCCCGAAAATCGAGCGCGTCGGCGAGGGCGTGGAAGTCCTCGCCACCGAAGGCGCCGACCCGGTCGTCGTCCGGCAGGGAAGAGCGATGGCGGCAACGTTCCACCCCGAACTCTCCGCCGACCCCCGCATCCACCAGGCATTCCTGGATCTCGTACAAAATGGTGGCAGCGAACGCGGCGTAGTCAAAAAATAGTCCGGAGGTGTGGCTTACGATCTCCTGACCAGCATCGGAGCACAAATGTACGGCCTGATCGCCAAAATCAAAACCGTTCCCGGCAAGCGCGACGAAATGATCGCGCTCCTGAAAGAAAGCGCCGCCAACATGCCCGGTTGCTTCAGCTACGTCGTCTCCAAAGACGCGGCCGACGAAATCACCATCTGGGTCACCGAGGTCTGGGACACTCTCGCCAGCCACGACGCATCTCTCTCGTTCCCGCAGGTACAGCAGGCCGTATCCCGCGCCCGAACGCTCGTCGCGGGCTTCGAAAAAATTGCGGTAACCCAACCGGTCTGGGGCGCCGGATTGCCCACCGTGACCGCGCCCTGATCTGTCAAAACCGAGGTCTTTCCCATGTGCCGAAACATCAAAACTCTCTTCAACTTCGATCCTCCAGTCACCGACGAAGAAGTCCGCGTCGCCTCGCTGCAATTCGTGAGAAAGATCACCGGTTTCAACAAGCCGTCGAAGGCGAACGAAGCCGCCTTCCAGGCAGCGATCGACGAAGTTGCGGCCATCTCTATCCGCCTCCTTCATTCCCTGGAAACCACTGCCCCTCCGAAGAATCGCGAAGAGGAAGCCGCCAAAGCCAAAGCCCGCGCCGCCGTCCGCTTCGGCGATTAAATGTGGGTCGAAAATGTGGGCCGGACACTCCCTTCCGTTGCCGGGTGCCCCATTTCTGGCCGGTTTTGCCAGAAGTGGGGATTTACTTCTTCGTGGCGTGGGGCCCCATCCTTGTCGCGCATTTCAGTGACAGGGCGGGTTTTTGACTTTCGGCCTGTTTCCACAACCGTTGCAAAAAAAAAGTGAAAAACCCTTGACATCGCGATCGTGTAACTGTAAGGTTACGCATTATGCGTCACCGCTCGGTTACATATTCCTCCCGGCAGCCCCAGGCAGGGAAGCACTCCGAAGCCACTTTTCAAGCTCTCGCCGATCCTACCCGCCGCGCCGTTCTCGATCTTCTCCGCCGCGGCGCTCAGCCCGCCGGACAGATCGCGCAAGCCTTTCCCGTCTCCCGTCCAGCCATTTCCAAGCACCTTCGTCTCTTGCGCCGCGCCCACCTGGTCCGCGAGCACCGCGAAGGCCGCCACCGCGTCTACCAACTCAATCCCGATCCCCTGCGCGCAGTCGATTCCTGGATCGAGCAATACCGCGTCTTCTGGAGCGCCAGCCTTACCAATCTGAAAGCTTTTGTGGAAGCCGAGCACGAACGCGAAACGCAATCGCCCCGACAAAAATGAACTCGATGGCACTGAAAGGAAAAAACGTCATGTCCAATTCCAAATCACTCCGCATCTCCTGCATGATCCTCGCCGCCCTCGCTGTGGCCGCAACCGCCTCCGCGCAAACGGACGCGCAGAAAGCGTTCACCGCCATCAAGACTTTGCCCGGTTCCTGGGAAGGGAAGGGCTCCGACGGTCGCGAACTCCACGTCAACTTCAAACTCACCGGTGGAGGCTCCGCCGTCATGAGCGAAATTCTGATCCCGAACGAGGAAATGGTCTCGATGTTTCACTTGGATGGGGCGAACCGGCTGCTGCTGACGCATTACTGTGCTGCTGGCAATCAGCCGCGCATGCAGGCCAGTGTGTCGCCCGATGGCAAGATCATCACCTTCAACTACGTCGATGCCACAAATCTCGACGCGCCTGACGCCGGACATATGCAGCGCATGGTGTTGACGATGATCGACCCGAACCATCACACGGAAGAGTGGACCTTTGCCGAGCATGGCAAGGAGATGAAGGAATTTTTCGACCTGCGCCGCAAGATGTAGCGATGTGGGACGGACAAAGTTGTGGGACGGACACTCCTGCCCCGTCGCCGTTGACGTTGATTTTGTTTTTGCCTTTGACTTTGGAAGCGAAACACCACTCCGACATCAAGGAGCACTTATGGCTTCGACCATCATCACTCCCGATCAGGACTCGGTCGTCAGCGAGATCCACATCGCCGCTCCGCCCGACCGCGTCTTCCAGGCGCTGATCGATCCGCGACAGGTCATGCGATGGTGGACCAGCGAAGTTTGCCCCATCGAATCTTTTTCCATGCAAGCGAAACTCGGCGGCCGCTGGACCTACGACACCGTCAAGGGCACGCTCAACGTCAACGGCGTAACTAAATTCCATTGCGAAGGCGAGGTGCTCGAATACGATCCTCCCCGCCGCCTCGCCTACTCATGGATCGCCAACTGGCACGACGACAAGTCGCGCCGCACCGTAGTCCGCTGGGAACTGACGCCCAAATCTGGCGGCACGCAAGTAAAGCTGACCCACAGCGGTCTGACGCAGGAACCCGCCGCTCGCAAGGACTACAGCAGCGGTTGGACCGGCGTCGTCACACAACTGAAGAAGTTTGTCGAGGGCTGAACCAAAACGGGTGCCCCATCCTTCTTTCGCGTTCTTTGCGAATGAGGGTGGGAATTCCAAAATTTCAGGAGAACTCATGGCCACCACAAGCATCACTCCCCAGCAAGACACGGTGCTGGCAGAAATCTTCATTGCCGCTCCTCCGGAGCGCGTCTTCCGGGCCATCACCGACCCGCAGCAGATGTCAAACTGGTGGGGACAAAACGGTCTCTACCGCATCACCGAGCGCGGCGCCGACGTCCGTCCGGGAGGGAAGTGGTGGTGCACTGGGCTCGGCGCCGACGGCACAAAGTTTGGCGTCGAAGGCGAATATCTCGAAATCGATCCGCCACGCCGTCTCGTTCACACCTGGATCGCCACCTACATGGGCACGCTCAAGACTACTGTGTACTGGGATCTCCATCCGCAGGCTGTGCACGGCCTGCATCCCAGTGGCCCCAAGAAAGCCGGCACGGGCACGCTGGTCAAGCTGCGGCACGAAGGCTTCACCGACGCCCAATCGGCTCAAAGCCACGGCGACGGCTGGAAACGCGTCTTCGGCTGGCTGGAAGGCTACGTCGAACGGGGCGAAACCATCGACACGCGCCCCTAAGTCGCCGGTTGTTATCCACGATGCGTCATCCCGAAGCCCCGCGCTTTTAAGAGCGGGGCGCGCGGGATCTCGCGCGCCGCTGTCCAAAACCAATCTCGTCACTGACAATCCATAGCGGCCCCTGCTATAAGCAGAAGCGACCCGCGCCAGATCCCTCGCTCCGCCTGAAAGGCGGCTACGCTCGGGATGACGCAGTCGAAGAGAAGGGCGTCACCATGCGCGCGCCAAGACGCTTCTACGTCTACATCATGACCAGCGGCCACGGGCAGCTTGTCTATGGGAGGCGGTCGAAGCCCAAATTCTTGTCAATACCCTAAACCTCACCTTTTTTCGTTAACTCATTGCAATCACGCCAAATATAAAGTTCCAAAAATGTCCGCTTTACCCCCTCCAATTTGCTATTCTGGAAGTATAGAGAGAATTTAGAGCGCAGCCTGCGGGCCGCGCTCTTCGTGTCTTAGGGCCGAACATTTCATAAAGGAGTCATCCAGGCGCAGCCTGTGGGACGGACACTCCGGTCTGTCGACCTCGCTGCGCCTTTCGTGTTTATGCATGCTGACAAGTCCGAACCATACGAGTGCAACCCAGAAACGGCAGCGGCAAAGCTAAGTACGAAAAATACCGCGAAGCCTGGTGCCTCTTCCTCTGCCCACCAAAGCCCGTGGATGGCATGACATCCCCGTCCGCTTCCGTTGCCCCCTTCTCCCCACCCGCTGCGCCGTCTGCCCGGGAGGTTGATGTCTGTATGTTGACATCTTGATGTCTATCTACTACCATCATGATGTGCGCACTACACTGTCTCTTGAAGATGACGTTGCCCGCCTCCTCCAGAAAGAGCTCCGCCGGTCCGGAGCCTCCTTCAAGGAGACCGTCAATTATTTCCTTCGCCTTGGGCTAATGATGGCAGGCTCTAAGCATGGCGAACGGAAACCGTTCAAGGTCAATCCCCGCAAGCTCGGCTTGCCCCCAGGTTTGGCCTACGACAATGTGGAGCAGGTGCTGGAGGCGCTGGAAGGGCCCTTGCATCGGTGATCGTTCTCGACGCCAATATATTGCTGTACGCCTATGACTCAGCCTCCTCGCCGCATGCCAAGGCGCGCGCGTTTGTGGAGCAAGCGTTCTCCGGCGACGGGCTGGTGGGTTTACCGTGGCAGACGATTGCCGCTTTCTTGCGCATCATGACCAACCCGCGCTTTCCCGGAGATAGATTCACGATGGGCGAAGCGGTCGAGATCGTCGACGGGTGGCTTCAACAGGCGAATGTACGGCTGCTCTCGCCGGGCGAGGACCACTGGGCTCGCTTTCGTCAAATGGCTCTCGAGGGGCAAGCTTTCGGCCCTCTCATTACCGACGCGCATCTCGCGGCTTTAACGATCGAGTACGGCGGCATTCTTCAAACGACCGACCGCGACTTCGCCCGCTTTCCCGCCCTCCGCTGGGCCAATCCGTTGACGTAAAAACGACGGACAGTGCCTGCCCTGAGCGAAGTCGAAGGGAGTGTCCGTCCCACATTGGCCGCGCTATACTGGCGTTATGTCTGGGGTTCCGCAACCAGGTCCGCAGAGAACGTTTTACCTCGAGACCTTCGGCTGTCAGATGAACGTGCATGACTCGGAGAAGGTCATTGGCACGCTCATCCGCGAGGGATACTGCCAGGTGGAAACCGTCGAGCAGGCCGACCTGATCCTCTACAACACGTGCTCCATCCGAGATAAGGCGGAGCAGAAAGTGTTCCACCGCCTCGCCGATTACAAAAAGCTGCAGGCGCAGGGGAAACAATTTGGCGTGCTCGGCTGCGTCGCCCAGCAGGAAGGCGAAAAGATTTTCGAGCGCGCACCACACGTGTCGCTGGTGTGCGGATCGGCGTCGTACCGCAACCTGCCGCAAATGCTGGTGCAACTGGAGACCGCTCGGCTGGGAGATGGTGCACGCGAGATTCCTCGCCCCGCTCGTGAAAACGCGGGGCTTCGGAATGACGCAAGCGCAAGCCTGGTTCGCATTACAGGATTGGACGATCGCCAGACCGATCTGTGCTTCGAAACGGAATTCACGGCGCGCACCAACCCGCATCGCGGCTATATCACCATCATCGAAGGCTGCGACAAGTTTTGCGCCTACTGCGTTGTGCCCTTCACCCGCGGGAAGGAACGCAGCCGGACTTCGGAGTCAGTGCTTGCCGAGGCGCGCCAAATGGCCGATCTCGGGTACACGGAAATTCAGTTGCTCGGCCAGAATGTAAATTCGTACAAAGATGCGGCAGGGAAGCGCTCGTTCGCCGAATTGCTGGCTGCCGTGGGCGAGGTTCCGGGCATCCAACGGGTGCGCTTCACGACGTCGCACCCGCGCGATTTCGGACGCGATATCGTCGAAGCCATCGACGCCGTGCCCTCGCTTTGCGACCATGTTCATCTGCCGGTGCAAAGCGGATCGACGCGCGTCCTGGATGCTATGCAGCGCCTTTACACCCGCGAGCAATACCTGGAACGCATCGCCTGGATGAAGGCGGCAAAACGCGATATCGCCATCACCACCGACGTCATCGTCGGCTTCCCCGGCGAAACTGTAGAGGACCTGGAGGAGACACTATCTCTACTCGACGAAGTCGGATACGACGGCGTGTTTTCGTTCAAGTACTCGCCACGCCCGAATACGCCGGCCATCCGCCTGGATGATGCGGTCCCTGACCAGGAGAAGGCCCGGCGTCTTGAAGTCCTGATGGCGAGGCAGAAGGAAATTCAGTCTGCGCGCAACAAGAAATATATCGGAAGCGTACTTAAAGTAATGGTTGAGGGTCGCAATGACGCTCGCAATCAGTGGATCGGCCGCACCTCGCAAAATAAGACCCTGAACTTCACCGCCAGCGAGGCTCCAAAAATCGGATCCTACGCCGAGGTCGGAGTGACCGGCAGCTTTCCGAACAGCTTAATCGGCGAGATGGTTCCTGCATCCAAAGTGTTATAAGAGGAGAAATTCCGGAGATCGCCATGGAAGTCGAGATGACAATTCGCGGCCTGCTAATGGACCCCGTGACCAATATGCCGATCGTCGTATTAAAGGATGTGGCGGGGGATTCGGTGTTGCCGATCTGGGTGGGGGTGTACGAGGCGAACGCGATTGCGCTGGAGATGGAGAAGGTCTCAACGCCGCGGCCGATGACGCACGATCTGATCAAGAACGTGCTGACGGGGCTGGAGACGCAGGTACATAAAGTCGTGGTCACGGAGCTGCGCGAGGATACGTTTTATGCGGTGATCTGGCTGGAGCGCGGCGGGGAAGTCATCAGCATTGATTCGCGGCCATCGGATGCGCTGGCGCTGGCGTTGCGGATGGATTGTCCGATATTTGTCGATGATCTTGTGTTGAAGACGTCGAAGCAGGCGTCGAATGCGTCGGACCGGCTGAGCGCGGACGAGTTGCGCAAGTGGCTGGAAGGACTGAACGACGAGGATCTGGGGAAGTACAAGATGTAGTTCGCCCCCGGCGCGGATTCTATTCTGACCTCAAGGACACGACTCGAAGTCGATCGAGGGTTAAGCTCGTAGCGGAAAATCAAGAATCATCCCCAAAGTCAAAAGCCCCACCCTGTCGCGAAAAACGAGACAAGGATGGGGCACCCGCTCCGTCACTCCTCAGATTTACGTTTTCATTAGAACTCTGACTCCGTAAGGATCGAGACGGATGGTTCCTGAGACTGGGGAGCGGTCGCGCGCGTCTACGTAGGCTGCGGCGAGATCTACGGACTGTGGGGTCGCAGTGTGGTTGAGTAAGTACGTCCAGGCCTGCTTCGCGTTGCGGCGGGTCGTGATCTCGACGCCGGGCGGGGGCTGGATCGGGCTGGAGACGCCGGCGGAGGCGATCAAAGTCAGAAGGACTCGGGCGTGATCGGCAGGCTCCAGATGGCAGCCGATGTAGATGGCTTTTCCTTTGCCGAAGTTGTGGGAAGTGATGGCGGCTTTGCCTGCATAGGCTCCGGTGGTATAGGCGGCGAGAACCTCGGCGCTTTGTGGAGCCAGAATGTCGGCCCACAAGCGGCAGTCAGCGGCGGATCCGGCGAGAAGGCCGGTGAACTGCACGCCCTGCTTTTCCGAATAAATCGGCTGGTAGTCGATGAGTTGGATTCCCATCACATCGCGCAACAGTCCGGGCAGTGGAGTGGGGACGATGCGGCTGTGCTCGTCCTTAACGCCCAAACGGAAGCCGGCGATGAAGGTTCCTCCAGCTTTGACGAAGGCGCGAATGCTCTCCGCCTGTTCGGGAGAAACGATGTACATGAGCGGGGCGCAGACGACGCGGTAATGGGAAAGATCCTGGGCGGCATTCACGATGTCGACACCGGCATGGGAAGAGGCGATCGACCCGTACCAGGAAACGATCTCGTCGAAATATTTGAGCTTGGGCTGACCAGGTTGAATGGTGAGGGCCCAGGCAGAATCGTTGTCGTAGCAGAGAGCGAGTGCGGCATGGCAGCGAGCGGTCAGCGCATCCTGACCTAGAGATTTCAGATCGCGAATGGTGTCGCGGATTTCCGCGAAGCCGGGGCTGGGTGAGCGGTCATGTTGGAGCAGGCCGTGCCAGTACTGCTCGGCGCCAAAGTTTGCGGTGTCCCAACGGAAATAGTTGATCCCCATAGCTCCATGCGCGACGGCCTGATACGACCAGAGCCGCAACTGGCCGGGCTCGGGCTGGGGGGAGAAATAGGGCTGGCCAGCCTTGCCGGTCTGCTGCTCCATGATCAGGAAAGGCTCGCCATTTTTGGCGCAGCGCATGAAGTCGTGGGTGAAGGCGATCGTCGGGGCCAGCGCCTGGGAGGGGATGCTGGCTCCTGATCCGGAGCCTCCGGCGAAGATGGCGAAGAATCCGGGATAGTTGTCGGCGGCGACGAAATCCAGATCGCGGTAGAGATCGCGGATGTTCAAGGTGTCGACGGCGCCGACATTGTTCGTGGTGATGAAGTGGCCGGGACACTGCTTGCGCAGCATGGTGAGCTGCTCTCGGAGGAAGGAGACGTTGGCGAAGCTCTGATAGCGGTCGTAGTCGAGCGCGTGGGCGGGGTTCGGCGGCGCGCCTGAGGGTAAGGGAACTGGGATCTGCGAGAAACCGGTATAGATGTTGCTCCAAAAGACCGTGCCCCAGGCCTGGTTCAGGACATCGAGTGAGCCATACTTCTGGCGCAGCCACTGCTGGAATCCGTCGCGGCAGAAGCGGCAATAACAGCGGCCAGACTCGCCCAAGGTGAATTCGTTGTCGATCTGCCAGCCAATCACCCCGGGCGTGGCGGAGAACGCCTTGGCCATCTCGGTCGCGATGGTGAGCGAGAGACGGCGGTAGGTGGCGTTGGTGGGACACGTGAAGCGCCGGGTGCCGGGTGAGAGTTGAAGGCCGCGATCGTTGACCATCAGGACTTCGGGATATTTCTCGATCAGCCAGGGAGGCGGAGCGGCGGAGGGCGTACCGAGAATGATGGAGATGTGGTGAGCGTGCAGGATGCCGATGGCGCGCTCCAGCCATTTGAAGTCGAAGCTGCCTTCCTTGGGCTCCATCAGCCCCCAGGCAAACTCAGCGATGCGCACGTTCGTGATGCCCATGGCGGCCATGGCGGCCGCATCTTGCTCCCAGAGATTCTCGGGCGTCTGGTCGGGGTAGTAGTCGGCCCCGAAAAGGAGCGGCATGGAGCTGGACTCTGCGTTTTCGGTGGTTGCTCTAGTGAAGGCGACTGCCTGCCGTGCGGTGAGCATCGAGGCGAAGGCGGCACTGCTCATCAGGAGAAAGTGACGCCGGTTCATGGGGTTTCTTGCACGGAATTGTATCGGATGGGGGAGGGGCCGGCGAAGGGCACGACGACCGCAGCTTGATCCGCGCCAGATCCCTCGCTCCGCCTGAAGAGCGGCTGCGCTCGGGATGACGCATTCAGAAGGGAGAGACGTTGCAGGCACCGCCTCTCCATTCATAGTTTACATAATACCTGTTATCGGACCCTGCACATCTCCGACTAGCCCTAGCCTTTGCTGTTCTT
>Ga0307478_10003088_pt1 | contig 12558 bp, 8 predicted proteins | sample atmos_gasesECM4C_2_FD_203713 | JGI IMG/M metagenome (GOLD analysis project Ga0307478, IMG submission 203713) | Hardwood forest soil microbial communities from Morgan-Monroe State Forest, Indiana, United States - atmos_gasesECM4C_05 | ecosystem: Environmental > Terrestrial > Soil > Temperate...
CGAACAGTCGCCCGCCTTTCAGGTCAATTCCGAAATGGTCAAAGCTCCCCGTGACCTCCGGCGGCAGCTCAAAAGTTTGGACCAGCTTGATTGGCGCAGTCACCTGGCACCGGGCTTGCACTACGAGGAACACGAGAGTCGCGACGAGGACCAAAGACCATTTCTTCATTTTCTCTCCCTAAGATGAAATGCTATCTGAGCGAAACTGAATTGCCGGCCGCATCTCGATTCTATTTCGGCGTGATCCTCGCGGCGGACTAACTTGCCCCTAGCGGTGGCCGATGACAATCGTTTCGCACCTAGGTTGACCGGCTTCCGGGAAGCACCCGGGCGTGCACCGAGATGTCTCTCTGAATCAGTAGCGCAAGTGAGAGACCGCCAGGAGGGTGGCCCGGGCAGCGCTCAAGCGCAGCGGGAGAAAGCATAATTCATTCGTTGCTGTTGAGACTTAAAACAAAATTAATTTCTGTTTAGCTAGGATGGGATTGTTGACAAGATTCTATCTGAAAACTTGCACATTAGAACGATTGTTTGCGCGGCATTTTTTCAGTGGCTGGGGCGGCCTTTGCCTAGTTCAACTTTCCTCCGAGGAGTCTTTGCGATTTAACGCCATCTTCAACACTTCAGCCAAATGTATCGCCCGCTTGCCGGTCCCTTGCAGGATCTGCTCGCGGCAACTGAAGCCATCCGCGACAATCAATGTGTCCCGTGTGGCGTTTCGCACTGCGGGCAGCAGGACCCGCTCCGCCACAGCTTGTGAGACCTCAAATTTGTCTTTCTGAAACCCGAATGGCCCGGCCATTCCACAGCATCCGGAATCCAGAGATTGCACCTCCGCGCCCATCGTTCGCAGCAGCGCCTCTTCATGATTCATTTTCATCAGCGCCTTTTGGTGGCAATGACCATGAAGAAGAACTCTTATGGAAAGCTTTGGAGGACGATAGTCCGATGCTTCCGCCTGCAGAAACTCACTGAGTAACAAAGTTTGGCGCCGGAGGCGATCAGCACGCTCGTTGGCGGGAAATAGATTGTACAGTTCATCCCGAAACACAGACGCACAGCTCGGCTCCAAGACAGCTATTGGGAGCCCTCGGTCAATCTGGGGTCGGAGAACATCCATGATCTGGCTTAAGTGGTTTTTAGCTTCTTCAAGCATGCCGAAGTCAAAAAGGGGCCGCCCGCAGCACAAAGGGCGTCGCGAACAAATCACCGTGAATCCCGCATCCTCGAGCACTTCTAGCGCGGCCCGGCAAATTTCCGGATGGAAGTAGTTGTTGAACGTATCTACCCATAGAACGACTTGTCGTGACTTGGATGACTTCGACTTTGCACTGCTGTGCTCTGTGAAAATAGAACTGCGATGCCGTCGTACCCATTGACGAAAGCTCACCGTCGCCAATCGCGGCAATTGCCGCTGCGGCGCTAACCCCAAGATTTTTTGCAGCAGGTGGCGGAATCCCGGCGCCTGGCTGAAAACATTAGCAAGTCCGGGGATCAGAGACCCAAGCCTTGCCCACCGATCGACCAGGCCGAAGGCGTATGCCTTTATCGGCCGCCGCTTCTTTTCATAGTAGTGCGACAGAAATTCCGCTTTGTAAGTGGCAATATCGACATTCGCCGGGCATTCGGACTTGCAGGCCTTGCACGAAAGACACAGTTCCAGCGCTTCCTTAACGTGTTCGTCCTCCCAACCTGACCGTGTCAACTCGCCCTGGAGCATTTCAAAGAGCATGTGAGCGCGTCCCCGAGTGCTGTGGGCTTCCTCTAGCGTCACCATATAACTCGGGCACATCGCGCCGCTGTCAGTCTTGCGGCATGCGCCCAGTCCAATGCATCGAAGGGCAGCCTTCGCGAAGGAACCGTTGTCATCGGGGAATTTGAAATGTGTCGCCGGTTCCACCGGTTTATAGTCCGCGCCTAACCGCAGATTCTCCGTAGGCAAGTAAGCATCGACAACTTTATGCGGGTTTAACCTATTTTCCGGATCCCAAGCTGCTTTGAATTCGCCGAAGGCCTTTATCAACTCGGGCCCAAACATCTTCGGGAGCAGCGCCGCCCGGGATTGTCCGTCGCCATGCTCGCCGGAGAGTGAACCGCCATAGCTAACGACCAGGTCCGCTGCACGATCGATGAATTCTGAATACTTGCGAATCCCATTTTCACTTTCGAGATCGAAGCTGACCCGCATGTGCACGCAGCCATGTCCAAAATGGCCGTAGAATGCGCCGCGGTAGCCGTATTCGTTCATCAACTTGCGGATGTCCCTCAGATATCCCCCCAACTTTTCGGGAGCCACCGCGGCGTCATCCCAGCCTTCCCACTCTGCCGGCGCTCCGGGAGCAAAGGCGGCCGCGCGCGGCCCAGCCTCGCGTATCTGCCATACTGCACGTGCTTCGCTCCTCGAATACAGCCGTGCGCTAGGTGCCCCGTTAACTTGTTTCAAATGATCGATGAGCTGCGTGGCAATCCGATGAGCTTCGTTCGCATCATCAGCGCCGAATTCCACCAGCAAAAACCCACGGCCCTCGGGTAAGAGGTCCAGGTTTGGCGCGCCCTTTCTCTGGAGTCCGTCGACGATACTTCCTTCGAAACCTTCCAGGCCAATCGGCTTGAACCGCAATATTTCTGGAACATGATCGGCGGCGAAAAACGCATCTCGATATCCCAATCCCACCAGTGCGCGATGCTGCGGACTGTGGATCAATTTCAATTTAGCTTCAAGCACGATGGCGCATGTACCCTCCGTTCCGACGAGTGCGCGGGCAACATTGAATCCTCTTTCTGGGAGCAGCTCATCAAGGTTGTAGCCGGAGACGCGTCGCGGAATTTGCGGAAAGCGTGCGCGAATCAAGCCGGCGTAGGATTCCTTGATCCCGAGCAACTTGTTGTAGATCTGGCCACGGCGGCCGCCATGCTCAATGATCTGAGCCAATTGTGTCTCGTTGGTAGCGCCCACCGTCATCTGCGAGCCGTCGTATAGAAGGATGCGCAGCTCTTCGACGTTGTCGACGGTTTTCCCTGCGAGCAGTGAATGCGCTCCGCACGAATTGTTTCCAATCATCCCGCCGATTGTGCAGCGATTATGGGTGGAGGGATCGGGGGCAAACGTTAATTGGTAGGCTTCTGCCCGATTGCGCAAGGAGTCCAAAACCACGCCCGGTTGAACCCGCGCGAATCTCGCGCTGCTATTGAGCTCAAGAATCTGATTCATATACTTCGTGAAATCCAACACCACCGCCACATTGCAGCATTGACCAGCCAAACTTGTCCCGGCCCCTCGCGCCAGAATGGGAGCGTCATACTTCCTGCATGCCCCGACAGCTGCGACCACATCGGCGTCGTCGCGGGGCACGACCAAGCCAATGGGAATCTGCCGGTAATTCGAGCCGTCCGTGGCATACAGCGCCCGGCTCCCACGATCGAAGCGCACTTCGCCCTTTATAGTTCGCTTTAGCTCCTTCTCCAGGTCCGCTGCTGGTGGAAATACGTCAACTGGCTTTGCGTGAGAGCTGAGAGGCAATGGCAAGGGCTGCATCAAGGTGTTTTCACTCTAGAACAAAAAACAAAGTGTCTCAATGGCGCGATGGTTCGTTCGGCCGGAAGATTGTCGCGATCGTGGCGCTGAAGTAGGAGCTTCGGCGAGCTGTTCTGCCGGGGCCAGGCGGCGCAGGGCGCCCGTGCATGGCGTAGCTGTCGCGATGTAACTTTAACATCAGATTAATTTGCTTTAATCTGTCCCAGTGGCCAGCACAATTTCTAGGTTCGCATGCTGTGCTGAAATATACTTCCCGCCGAAGCGTTGTTCATTGCATCGCGTATAAAACCGAGCGCGGCCTCATCCTGGCAATGACATCGGGCATTGGCATCAGCAATGAAAGCAACAAGCAACATGATGGAGCGTGCCCAGAAGTATGAAGCATCGGCCGTGGTGACGCCAAGCCGGACGTCTCAGCGATGGGTCCGTATCATACCCGTCGCTCTGATCATGTACACGATCGCGTTTATCGATCGCACCAACATCTCGCTTGCCCTGGCGCGAATCAGCCGGGACTTGCATTTGGATCCGCAACAGGCAGGAACCGTCGCCGGCATTTTTTTCTGGGGTTACCTCGTGCTCCAAATCCCAGGCGGCCATCTGGCGAGACATTGGAGCGCCAAGAAGTTCATCAGCATCTTGCTGGTTGCATGGGGCATCTTTGCAGTGGGTTGTGGTCTGGCCCGCACCTATCACGAACTACTGTTGCTTCGTTTGTTCCTCGGTGTGGCCGAAAGCGGCGTTTATCCCGCAACGTTAATACTTCTCTCGCATTGGTTCCCCCGTGCCGAACGGGCGCGCGCCAATGCCTTTTGGCTGCTCTGCTTGCCCGTAGCGGTGATCGTCTCGTCGCCCTTCTCCGGATGGATGTTGGACCATTGGTCGTGGCGCGTGATGCTGATTGTCGAGGGATCGTTACCGTTTCTGTGGCTTGCGATTTGGGTCAAATTTGTTCAAGACCGTCCAGCGGAGGCATCCTGGCTGCCGGAAAGCGAACGTGTCCCTCTGGTGGAAACTTTGCGGAGGGAACATTCCGAACTGGAGGGGCAGGAAAGAATTCCCTACCTTCGCGCTCTGCTGCGTCCCCACGTGTTTCTGTTGGCGGCTGTTTATTTTTGTTTCGTCAGCGGCCAGATGGGGCTACTGTTTTGGCTACCCAGCGCCATGGGGAATTTCAGAAAACTGAGCGGCGTTTCGACAGGAATTCTGTATACTCTTCCTTTCATCGTTGGGGCGATTTCACTTCTGTTTATCTCTCGCCACTCGGACAGGGTGCATGAGCGCCGCTTGCACGCCGCCGGTGCCATGCTGTTCGGAGGGTGCTGCATTCTGCTTGCGGTAGCCACGATATCTCGTTCGCTTTTGTTGGCCTTCACATTTGTCGTCATCAGTGGTGTGGGAGCGTATGCGCCGATGGGCTCCTTTTGGGCCATACCGACCGAAACCTTACCTTCAAAAATCGTGGGCTCAGCGATGGGTTTCGTAAATGCGATCGGCAACCTCGGAGCTTATTTCGCCCCCCTCGTCGTGGGTTATCTCAACAAGGAGACGGGGCATTTTCTTTCAGGATTTGCTTACCTCGGGGCGATCACTGTGGTAGGAGCCGGGCTTGCGACGCTGCTAAGGACGGCCCCCATGTCCCCCGTGACTGGAAGAGAGGAAGCCGGAACTTAACTCATGCATTTTCAGGTGATACATGAGAAGGCGTGATTTCGGAAAAGCTTCTCTGGGCGCTCTCGGCTCAACCGCGTTCCTCCGCTCGGCAGTTGGCGCGGGAAAAGTTCACGGCGACGAATTTGCGAAGGCTCCTGGCCTGACCCAATATGTCGGAAAATTTGTCGCTTCAACAAAGTACGAGGACATTCCACAAGACATCATCGAGCTGGGCAAAAAGTCAATCCTCGACGGCCTTGGGCTGGCGCTCGCTGGGTCTCGCGCGCAAACCGGAGCAATTTGCCGGGAGTATATCGAGCATCTGGGGATCTGCGCTGGAAAAGCTGCCGTCATCGGTTCTTCACAGAAAACTTCTCCACGCTTTGCCGCCTTTGTAAACGGCGTATCCATTCACGCTGACGATTTCGACGACACGCAACTCTCCGCCGCCAAAGATCGCGTGTATGGGCTGCTTGTGCATCCCACGGTGTCAGTGTTGCCCGCCCTGCTGGCCCTGGCTGATACCAGGGCGATTTCCGGCAAAGAACTCATGCTCGCATATCATTTGGGAGTCGAGGTCGAATGCAAAATCGCGGAGGCTATCTCGCCACGCCATTATCAGGATGGATTTCATTCCACGGGGACCTGCGGCCCATTCGGCTCGGCGGCAGCCTGTGCGAAACTATTTCGATTTGAAATTCCTAAAATACTGAGTGCCTTTGGCCTGGTAGCGAGTCAGTCGGGAGGACTGCGAGAAAATTTCGGCACGATGACCAAGCCTTTTCAGGCCGGCCACGCCGCCGAGAGCGGTCTGGTGTCGGCGGAACTTGTCGCTTTGGGTTGGACGGCCGCCGAGCAAATTCTCGAAGCGGAGCGCGGTTTTTTCCATGCCTTCGGCGGCTCGTTCGATCCGGAAGCAATCATGGATCGTCTGGGAAAACCGTGGACTTTTGCCTCACCCGGAATATCGCTGAAGCCTTATCCGTCAGGCTCTCTCTCTCATCCCGCAATGACCGAGCTGGCGCGCTTGATCGAAGTCCACAATCTGCAAGCGGCGCAAGTAGAAAAGCTGGACGTCGGCGCAAATCACCAAATGACCACGACGCTTCTTCACCATCGACCAAAGACAGGATTGGAAGCCAAGTTCAGTATGGAGTTTTGCATGGCCATTCTTCTCTTGCGCGGAAAGGCCGGGTTAAGCGAATTTTCGGACAAAGTTGTGCAAGGCCCCGACGTCGAAGAAATGATGGGCCGCGTCAATTTCTATGTCGATCCGGAGGCTGAAAGTGCCGGCTACGACAAAATGCCATCCATTCTGAGAATTCATCTCAGAGATGGGCGAGTCATCAGCGGCCGCGCGGACTTTGCCAAGGGCAGCCCCGCGAACCCCATGAGCTTTGACGAAGCAGCAGCGAAATTGAGAGGATGCGCGCAATACGCGGAGTGGCCTGGGGATAAGACCGAGAAAATCATCGCATCCGTAAAGGCATTGGATTCGGCACACAATGTCAGCACTCTTTTGCCACTTCTTTCACCTGAGAAGGGATAAAGTCCAACGCAAATGAAGACGTTCAACATTGCGGTCATCGCTGGAGATGGCATTGGCAAAGAAGTTGTTCCGCAAGGCATGCGCGTGCTTGAAGCAGCGGGGAAACGTTTTGGATTCCAATTCCACTGGCACGCTTTCGATTGGAGTTGCGAAACCTTCGTGAAAACCGGAAAGATGATGCCGTCCGATGGTCTGCAGCAATTGCGGCCGTTCGATGCAATCTTCCTGGGAGCTGTCGGGCATCCGAGCGTTGCCGATCACGTCTCGCTTTGGGGGCTATTGATCCCCATCCGGCGCACCTTCCGGCAATACGTGAATCTGAGGCCAGTGCGTCTTTTTGAGGGGATAGAGACGCCGCTGAAACATTGGAAGCCCGGTCAAATTGATTTCTGCATCGTCAGGGAAAACAACGAGGGAGAATATTCAAATATCGGCGGGCGTCTCTACGAAGGAACCGACGAGGAGATGGCCGTTCAACAAACTGTCTTCACGCGGCGAGGAGTCAACCGCGTGGTGCGTTACGCGTTCGAATTGGCCCGCAAGAGAAAGAAGCATCTCACCTCCGCGACAAAATCAAACGGCATCATTCACACCATGCCCTTCTGGGATGAATGTTTTCATGCCCTTGCCGTTGAGTATCCCGACATCCGCACTGACCAATTTCATATTGATATCCTGACCGCGCATTTCGTCCGCCATCCGGATTGGTTTGACGTGGTCGTGGGCTCCAACTTGTTCGGCGATATTCTCTCCGACTTGGGACCCGCCGTCGTCGGATCGATTGGCATCGCGCCTTCCGCCAATCTCAATCCGGAAAAAGAATTTCCATCCATGTTTGAGCCCGTGCACGGCTCGGCACCCGACATCGCGGGGAAGGGAATCGCGAATCCGATTGGGCAGATTTGGTCGGGCGCAATGATGCTTCGGCATCTCGGCACTTCGGAAGCTGCCGATGCCGTCGAGAACGCCATTGTGGAAGTTCTGGCGCAATCGAAAATCCGCACGCCCGACATCGGCGGCAGCGCTACGACCGAGGAGCTGGGAACAGTGATTGCTCTGCAGGTGAGTCGGGCCAGCTAGGCTTGTTGACCATCTGGCAGTCGGAACCCCGCTCATCGCGGACGATCAGCATCGTCACAGAAAGTCCTCCGCAGGCGTTTGTGCGTAAGTTGGTCCACGAAAGGTAACACTCGTGCGTCGCGTAGCCCGTTGGTCGTCCAAGCGGGCGGACAATAGATGCTCATTTCATCAGTACATCGGCGTAACGCACGGGAACTGCCAAGTTCGAGCCGCCAAAGTCACTGAGAATGGCGAAGTTCACGCCAATGACCTTGCCGTTGCGATTGAAGAGCGGTCCACCAGAACCGCCGGAGGTTGTCGCTGCATCGTAAACAATCTTGTCCTTTAAGACGTCTCCGATGTGTCCCTGGGTAGTCGTCGGGCGAACGAGGTGTTGCGCTGCCAACTGCGAAACAACCTGGGTCACCCCGTGGGCGTTTTCCGCCACTTCGCGGGTGACGTCGGTTCCCGCGCGCGCGAGGATACCGTCAATTCCCGTAGGATATCCAATCAGGACCACGGGGTCGCCCGTCACACTAGCTTCACTGCGATCATCGAGCTCCAGGAGTGCGGTGTGAGGCGGCGCTGGGGCCAGTAGCTTGAGGGTTGCCAAATCGGCTTGGGTCGAAATCCGCTCGACTTTTGCCGGGATGCCTTGCGAGCTAGCAGGGAAGTACGCGGTGTAAGACAAGGCGAATGCGATAGCGCCCTTGTCGAGAAGCTGTTTCAATCCCTCATCACCCCACCAAGGCTCCACAACGTGATGGTTTGTAAGGAGACGTCCATCGTGTGCTATGAGAAACCCCGTGCCAAACACGTCAAGCTGCAGAGGCGGTCCCGTTCCCTCCGTTTCGAGAGATACCATCCCCTTGTCGTCCACGAGCGGCTTACCGGTGGCATCCGTGGACATGCGAATTACCTGTCCGGAATCTTTGTCCCGAAACTCCACGACCACGTGCAACAAGCAGACGCTGGGTCCGTAGGTATGAACTATCGTTTCCGCGACACGGCCTTCGCTCTCCAGCCGGTTCAGGCGACTCTGCGTCTCCTGAAGCTGCTTCTTGAGGGATTCACCATCTGTATCGCCGTCCGCGGCCATCTTTTTGCGGATCTCTTTCGTTTGCGCTTTCAAAGACTCGCGGGTTTCCGACGCGTCGCTCGCAGTCAGGGACGCACGCGCTTGTTCTGCGCGGCGCAAGAGTTCTCCCTGCTGCAGGATTCCGCCGTTCAGCCGGGCAACTTCCGCTTTGAGTTGGAGCGTATCCTTCCGGCTGTGCCGGTTCGAAATAACCGTTGCGAGTGCCGCCAGAACCACTGCCGCGCTGAGGCCAAAAATCGCCGGAATCAGCCAAACGCGCCGTTTCGCATTCGTGCCCCCACTCAGGGCTTCCACGGCAACCTCCGCTAGATGTTCTCTTTGCAGCGCATCTTTCAGTTTTGCTTCGAGTTCTAGCTCCGGCTGTCTCTCACGAAACTGCGTCCTGATTTTCGCCGCGAATTCCAGCGGTTCAAACGGAAAGGTGACGACGTCGTCAGCGCCCAGGTCCAGCGCGCGGGCACGCTCGAGCGCTCCACCGTGAACAATCATCACAATCTTGAGAGTTTGCACGTCAGGACTTGCCTTGATTTGGCTGATCACACCGCAGCAGCTGAGGTCGGATGGCGTTGCCTCTGTGACCAGGACTTCCGGGGAGAAAGCGAGAATCTCACCAACAGTCAGATTGCGGTCTGCGGTGATTTCATAGCCTTGACCTGATAAGGCGTGCTTTACCTCCGGGGTAGAATCCATACCGAGGTTGAGGAGGAGAATGCGCATGGCTTTCAACATGTCACCGAGTAGTTTCTACTTTCGGTTGAGACGACAATCGGCATCGGATAGCACTCAGTTGAAGCCTCCTGGAACTCTCCGAAAGTCCGTGCGACGCCGTTGTTTGAATTCGGCAAGTCTTCCCGGAGACAGCTTCATCCAAGAACTTAGATGTCAGATTTCCAGTAGCCGATACATTGTTTCCAGCTCAAAATTGCTATTTGGCCAGCCCACAGTGCCACGTTGCACCAAACCTGCCCTCTCGCTCTGGCTCTGGGACAGGGAAAGTGTGACTTCTCGATCCCCGTGTGCAGTGAGGCCGTGCAGTCAGTACTTTGAATGGAAAACAGCGTGATTGATGTCAGGCCAAAACTCTTTCAAGATGTTGAAGGCGCCATCCAGCGCGACTTGCGTTAGCCACTTTTGCCCGGTCTTAGTCCATGTGCGCTCTCTCGCCGGATAGTACGTGTCTGAAATACCGGCGCCCGCACCATTGCCCACAATCTCAGCAAAGTTAAAAGCTCGGCCACCCGCATCCGTGCGCGTGATTAGCAGACGGCTTACCGCATAGCCCGTTCGTTTGAAAAACCCGCCGTGTCCGAGCGTGTAATACCGCGGATCCTCATGCGTCACGACGGGCACGATGGCTTCCGTCAGATAGTTTCCAACGGCCTGGTCGGCCATTGCATGCCAGTAGTAGCGGCCATAGCCTTTGGCGCCTTGTCCGAACTCCGGATAAGACTTATTCGCTTGGCTGACACCGGCGATAATCCCCGCGGAAATGAAAGACGAATAATCGAAGCTATCCTGCGTGGCCAGCCAGAACTTGTCTTTCAACGACAACGGAGGCAGTTGCGTGTTGGCGCTCACCGCCCGGTAATTGGGAAAAATCCAGAGAATGCGCTTGGACTGTTTAACTTCGGCACCATTTCCGAGCGAACTTGCATCAAGGGATGTAGGCACGCTGCTCGATTGCGGCTGGTCGTTCGAATCGGACTCCAGCCGCGGCGAGGACACCGGCCCGCTTGGGGATCCCTGTATCGGTGCAACGATCGGCCGAGGCGCATCTTCAGCTGAAAATTGTGCGCACGCCCTGTTCGTCCAAGATAACAGGGCAAGCGCGATCGCCGCGCAAGCGTTGCGAGCCAAGCAGAAACGTTGGCGCAGAGATCGAGCTCCGCTGGCGCGGTTCAAGGAAACCGTTAGGGGAAATGCGTCTGAGAGCATAAGCGTTTGATTCACGATTCCCCTGTTTCGATGCAAATTCAGCCGGTAAAAAATCATGAACGCGGACCGAGCAAGTTCGTGCGCTTGGCCGTGTATCATGCCCTCGACATCTTTGCGACCAACCTGGGCACAAACCTCCGGGGAATCAAACGCTGCGCGAAAACGCTAAACTTGTTGAGAGTTCCGGGAACCGTAAGGCCGCCGCCGTTGGCGAGCGCACGCAATGCCTCCTCGACGACTTCCTCCGGACTCTGATAAATGCCTGCCCATTTCCCGCGGACGGGCTGTTCCGACTGGCCGTTCTGAGTCTTGCTCAACTTTCCCGGGCACACGGTTACGACGGTTACGCCCGCTTCGCGCAGTTCCTGTTCCAGGGCCAAAGAAAACGTGGTCAGGAAGGCCTTTGTTGCGGAGTAGACACCCGCAAAGGGAATGGGCTGAAAGCCTGCCGTCGAGGAAACATTGATGATGCCCTTTTGCCGTCGCTCCAACATTCCCGGAAGTAGGCTGTAGGTGAGCTCCACGATGGCCTCGTTGTTGAGACGGAGCATTTCGAGTTGCCGAAGAAGAGAAAGGCCGCGGAATTCTCCGCGGAGACCAAAGCCGGCGTTGTTGACGAGCAGGTCGATCGGAATACCGCCGCTCGAAAGTTGCTCCGCCAGGATTTGGCCTGCTCCGGGAGAAGATAGATCAACCTGAATCGCGACCACAGAGACCGGGGTGGATCGGCGCAATTCGGACGCTAGTTCATGGAGAGGTTCCGGAGACCGGGCGATGAGAACCACATTGCAATGGCGTTCCGCGAGTGCGCGGGCGAACGCCATTCCGAGCCCACGGGAAGCACCAGTTATGAGGGCATGGCCGTCGTGCTTCATTTCAGTTCTTGCTCAGAGAGCGACGCACGGATTGTGGGAATCGAGTATCAAAGATAGCATCCCAGAAACGTGTGGTGATGCCGTAGCCTTTGTCGATCCCAAGAGGGCTATGGTGGTACAAGTGATATTTCTTCATCCGCCGAAAGAGGGGGAACCTGGAATTCGAGAAGTGCAGCGCGTAGTGCAGCCACTCTTCGCCGACGTAGCTCTGCACGACACCGGCGAGCAGCACGGGTGCGGTATAGGCGGGAAAGAGAAAACTTACGGGCGCCGCAACAAAAAACAATGGCAGAACGTCTTTCAATTCACCGCTGATGTGCCTTCCATCGAATGGCCGCAGGTGATGGTCCCAGTGGAGCGGGTCGAGCCGCTGGTGCAGGAACCGCCGGATGACGCCTTTGCCTGGCGGAAAACGGCCGTGTAAAACATAACGGTGGAAGAGATATTCGACCAGAGTCCAGGTCACGCAACCTGCTGAGAAGAAAGCCACGGTGCCCCGGGGGTGCATTGTCGAAAACCCGGCGATCAACGCGAGAATCGCGTACATCGTGTAGAAGGCGGTCAGCGGGTAAAGACGATATCGAGCGAGAGCGGCCTGACGCCGCTTGTAGGTTTGAAAAGGGACTTGCGCAGTCCTTTGCAGTGGCAGTGGAATGAGCGCGTATTCTGGCATCGGCCTTCTCAGCTCTTCCTTAGATTCCAGGGACGAACTATTCAAAGCTTCCGGTTACGCCCTGGAAGCCGTTCAGGGCCTGTTTCCACAGCCACTTCATCACGCGGGCCGCGCTGTAGCAGTACGCGACGTTGTATCCCAGCGTCGAAAAGCAATTCGGCTCGCAACCCTTTTTCATCT
>Ga0307478_10003089_pt1 | contig 12554 bp, 10 predicted proteins | sample atmos_gasesECM4C_2_FD_203713 | JGI IMG/M metagenome (GOLD analysis project Ga0307478, IMG submission 203713) | Hardwood forest soil microbial communities from Morgan-Monroe State Forest, Indiana, United States - atmos_gasesECM4C_05 | ecosystem: Environmental > Terrestrial > Soil > Temperate...
GCACTCGCGTGTAGTAATCCACGTCACCCGGCTTGGTCATGCCCACGACGGGATGAATCAGCAGGCTGGCCTCGACTTGCTTGGCAGCACGGAATGCGAGTTCGACGTGGGCGCGGTGCATGGGATTACGGGTCTGGAAGGCGACCACTCGCCGCCAGCCGATGCGGGCAAACTCGCCACGCACCTCGGCTGGAGTCAAACGGAGGTTACGAAAATCATAGTGGGAGGGAATCTGGGTTCCCTCTAACGTTCCTCCCACATACCACGGATTGGCCTTGTTGATGGTGTAATCGGCGCCGGGATGGGCTGCGCTGGTGCTGGCGAAAACGGCCTTGGCTTCGGCCTTGCGGTCGGGCTGCCAGACTTCTTCCACATTCAACCCTGCCAGCATCACACCTTCCGGATCGCGCAGCGCGAGCTTGCTGGTGCCCGGCGTAAGTTTCTTGGCGAGTTCCTCGGTCACATCCAAGGTGATGGGCATGGGCCAAAGCGTTCCGTTGGCCAGGCGCATGTTATGGCAGACACCTTCGTAGTCGGCGCGGGTCATGAAGCCCCGCAGCGGAGAAAACCCGCCAGTGACCAACAACTCAAGATCACAAAGCTGGCGGCCAGTCAGATCCCACGAGGGCCATTCTTTCGAATGGTATTTCAGTTCAGCAATTCTCTCAAGCTGGGCGATGAGGTCAACAAGTTCTCCGCCGTGCGGCGGAATGAGATGACTGGTCGAAGCGGTCAAGTCTTAAGCCTCCTGGAATTCCGTTGTTTTGTCTACTACGTCTATTGTATTTGACTGGATTGCTTCCCAGATCTCATCGGAGCCATGCGAAACCACTTTACGGATCCTTAAGGGAGAGGGAATCCTGAAACGTTCCACACAGAGTAACACTTAGTTGCTGCAGCAAGAAAGCTAGTTGTGAACATAATGAATCACCCGAGGATGCAGCAATTCGCAGGCCTTTAAGGTGGCAGATCGTCCGCGTAAACAGATGAAACGAAATACTTTCTCGGTTTTTTGGGGAGCAAAAGACTGCCCGGAACTCAAGATATGAAAAGAATTGCGACAATGGCTAAAGCAAGTTCCCACCCGGCCGTAAGCCAGGTCGTGGGCGACCTAGCGGATCCGCCTGAACGCATCTCTATGAGGAGTTCGAGGTCATCATCGGGTTGAGGTCGGTGGGTTGAGGTCGGTGGGTTGAGGTTAGCGGCTCGAGGAGTGTCGGCCTCCGGACCAGTCGTTGAGCTTGCAGTCCTGCCCGCGCACGCAGAGAGCGGCGACGTAGCCAGGCCCAGCCGGCACTTCCCGGAGCAGCCAATGTCCTGCTTCTGAACCATCGGGCCGCGTTGCCTGCAGCGCGTTTGCTTCTCCAGATTCGAGGGAGACATCGAATTGGTTCAAGGGAAGCGATAAGCCGTCCCCGATCGCTTTGATGTAGGCCTCTTTGCGCGTCCAGCAACGAAAGAAGGCGTCCACACTTTTCTCAGCGGGCAAATCGGCTAGTTGTGTCTGCTCTTTTGCGGAAAAGAATCGGCGAGCGATCGCCTGTACGTCGAAATCTCTGCGAACCTGTTCTACATCGACACCGAGTTCTCGACCGCGGGTAAAGGCTAACAAAGTGATTCCTCCGGAATGAGAAATATTGAATTTGACATTGCTTCCTTCATGCGCTGGCCCCAGAGAAGGCTTACCGTTTCTGGAGTAGGAAAAGTTCACCCTGGCTGGGTCAGTTGCGAGATAGCCGGCCAGGAGAATCCTCAACAGGGATCGAGAGGAAGCGAAGCGCTGGCGGTCACGCGGAAAATGAAAGCGGGAAGCGCGGTCCAACTCGTCGGAGGAAAGCGTCCTTTGCCAGTGGGATTCGTTGGCGCCGACAGCTTCCAGGTCGATTCGCCAGAGTTGCGCTTCGTCTTCGGGTAGCGAGAGAGGCGCCTCGACCTCGAAACCTGAATCGGTGATGTTCATGCTCTGGCGCATCGTGCTCCCAGGTCTGGCACATCATGCTCTTTCGCCTTAGGGTCTGGCTTATCAGTCCTACCGGTCGGCCTCACGCAAGCCGTTTGAACCGTCTAGTCCACATGCAACTTGTCCGGGGGGGTGTGCGCCGCCAGCGAGGTGGCGTCGGGCGGCAGCGCTTCCTGACGTGCGGTTGCGGGTTCGGTGAGGCAGTACTTTACCAGGCACCAGAGTGCGCGCACGCCATCCCTCCACTGGATTTTCTTGCCCTCTTCATAGGTGCGTCCCCAGTAGCTGATGCCCACTTCGTAAATGCGCAGCTTGCGCTTGGCGATCTTCACGGTGATTTCCGGCTCGAAACCGAAACGCTTTTCTTCCAGAGGAATGGATTGGATGACCTCGCGCCGGAAAACTTTGTAACAAGTCTCCATGTCGCTGAGGTTAATATTGGTAAGCGCGTTGGAAAGCAAGGTAAGAATCCAGTTGCCGACGGAATGCCAGAAGTAAAGCACGCGATGCGGGCGGGCGGAAAGAAAGCGCGAACCGTAGACGACGTCGGCGCGCCCTTCCATCAGAGGTTCCAGCAGCACCGTGTACTCTGCCGGGTCATACTCGAGATCGGCGTCCTGGATGATGACGAAGTCCCCAGTAGCTTCCTTGATTCCCCGGTGCAGGGCCGCGCCTTTCCCCATATTCTTCGGCTGAAGCAGTGTTCGAATCTGCGGATACTCCGCCTGCAATTGCGCAAGGATCTCGCGGGAGCCGTCTGTCGATCCGTCGTCCACGCAGATCAATTCAATCTCCAGCGAAACCGCAAGCACTCTTTCCACCACTTGCCGCAGCGTGGCGCGCTCGTTGTATACCGGCATGACGACGGAAAGTTTCATTGCTTTGAACTCTGGTTTGAACCGTAGTGTAGCGGGGAAGTGTAGTTCAAGTCCAAGCTCGAAGTGGTGCTTGCTCGCGAGCGCTGCAATCCGGTTTAGCTTCCCTGGGTTTCCTCGGGGTTGCCGGGCCGGCTCGCAGTTTTGTGAAAACCCCCTCCAGACAGCCAAATTTTCGGGATTTCCTCAAAACACGCGGTGTATGATGAATTTTCCAATAAGTCAGCCCAGAGTCCAAGTGGAGCAGGCCGGAGGGGTGGGCGTCGAACTGTTGTGATTTCGATTGGTGCCCGCACCCGCAAGCGTCGGGGGAGACAAAATGAGAAGGAACCAGGGATCTTTACTTTGGTTGGGTATCTCAATTCTCGCAGTGCTAAGTTTGTCCACGGCATTACTGGTTGAGGCGTCCCCGGATTCCGAGAGGGACGGACCCGTAACCACCGACTGGAGTCACCACCATCTTATCTTCTCCAGGCCCGCCACAGCAGAACGAGCCGAGCGCGTAGCACAGGATCCTCGGTATTGGCAGCAGCTCCGTCGCCAGTTTAGTGCATCGTTGCCTCAAGTAGAAGTAGAAGACATGGCTTCCCAGTTGCAACCTGACTCAGCCGCATTGCCCCCCAGCAAGACTCAAGCATTCAAGCCGGACTGGGCTGAGGACATGGGTACCACCGCGACTGCGGGTGCCGGGAATTATCCCGCGAAGTTTTCGTTTTCGGCGAAGACTGCGAGCTGTGCCGACGATTTCGTCGTGTACAGCACAGGGCTGGGTGTGCCCGGCAAAGCCAAGATTGTGGCTTACAACAATATCTATTCCGGCTGTACCGGTCCGGTGCCGGCGGTTTATTGGGCCTATGACACCGGCGGCCAGATCGTGACTTCTCCCGAGTTTGGCCGCGGCGGTACGCAGCTTGTCTTTGTGCAAACCAGTGGGGGAGTTGCAAGTTTGGTCCTGCTGAAATGGAAGGCTTCAGATGGAACCCTCGGCAGCCCGGTTACCCCTGCGTCGCTGTCCGGCAGTTCGTATACCAGGTGCACCATACCCTGCATGACAACGTTGCCGCTCGTACACTCGCTCGTAGCGGCCAAAGACAGCAACTCATCCGCCTTCTACGACTACGGCAACGACGCAGTCTATGTGGGGGACGACTCGGGCTACCTTCATGAGTTCAAGCCAGTATTTTCAGGAACTCTCGCCGAAGTGGGCGGAGCGTGGCCGGTCAAGTTGAACTCGAGCGCCCCAACCCCTCTCACCAGCCCGGTTCACGATTCTGTGTCGGGAAATGTGTTTGTGGAGGACAAAGGTGGCTACCTGTATCGGGTCAACTCCGCGGGCACCGCAACCCAGTCCGGCCTGTTGGACCACTCCACCGCGTTGGATGCTGGCCCCGGCATGGTGCAGGGCCCGATCGTCGATTCCTCGGCTGGACTGGTCTACGTGTTCGCGACCAGCGATGGCAGTGCGGCTTGCGCCCCCGCCGGGCATGACTGCAGTGTCGTTTACCAAACCACCACGAGTTTCGCGGCCAATGTTATTCCGGCGAACAAGGCGCTCGTTGGAAGCAGCACGGTTCACGGGACTGCGCCAAACCCCCTGTATATCGGCGCTTTTGACAGTAGCTATGAAAGCTCCACGGACCCACCCACGGGAAACCTTTATGTCTGCGGTGATACGGGGGTTGCCCCGATTCTGTACCGGGTGCCAATCACGGCCGGAGTTCTTGGCGCGGTTAAACCCATTGTGACGCCGACTCCCCCCGCGGATCATCCAGCGTGTGCTCCCGTGACCGATGTCTCGAACCCGAATACCAGCGTAGGTACGCTCGAGCGGGTGTTCTTTAGCGTGCAAAATAATGGCCTCCCAACTCCGTGCGGGGCTGGGTGCGCCCTGAGTTTCGTGAATACGCCGTGGCAAGCCGCGACTCCATACAATGTGGGTCAGGAGATCCTGGCCCTCCGGGGAAACGGCACGCCATGGATCCAGGTGGCGATCGTGGCCGGCACCTCGGGGGCCACCGAGCCCGGGTGGCCGGGTGTAATCGGTGGGACTACTACCCCACCCGATGGCACCGTCACGTGGCTGACCCAGGGACCCACCACACTGACCCCGCTGCCGAATTGGGCAAGCGGCATTCGCTACGCCGTGCACACCCGCATTCTTGACGATAAAGGCAATGTTGAAATCGTGACAGTACCGGGCACTTCCGGCGGCGGTACTCCTAACTGGAACACAACTGCCGGCGGTCTTACGCTCCCAGACGGAGGCGTGACTTGGATCAATGCCGGAGTGTTGCCCAGCGCTGCTCTGGCCGCGAGCGGAGGGACGAGCGGATTCATCATCGACAACGTCGTGGGCTCGGGAACGCAGGTGGGGGCTTCTCAGGTCTACTTCTCCACCCTGGGCAGCCAGGCTTGTACGGGTGGAACCGGCGGATGTGCGGTGCAGGCATCGCAGGCGGCACTGCAGTAAGCGACCGCTGGTCCGATGGAATTTCTAAGCGAGGCCGGCGGGCTGGAGGTGTTTGTGGAGGATCGCAACGATCCTTTCAGCCGCCTTGCCGTCCCAAAGCGGAGGACGCGCGAACGGGCCCGCGGGTTTTTCGAGGACGGATTTTGCAGCCGCAAGAATGCGGTCCGAATCCACGCCGACCACTTGATTCGATCCTTGCTCCACCGTTGCCGGCCGCTCCGTGTTCTCCCGCAGCGTAAGGCAGGGCACGCCGAGGACGGTGGTTTCTTCCTGGACTCCGCCGGAATCTGTGAGGACAATGCGCGCCTGGTCGTTGAGTGAAAGGAAGTCGAGGTATCCGAGCGGATCAAGAGGCACGATTCCACTGTCGTTTCGGCCTGCCGCGTTGGCCAGATATCGCAGCAAACCAAAACTCTCGATATTTTTCCTGGTTCGAGGATGAATGGGGAAGAAGACCGGAAACTCCGCAGCCAGAGTGTTTACGGCACGAAGAATCCCCTGAAGCGTTTCGGGATCGTCCACATTGGAGGGCCGGTGCAGAGTGAGCACTCCGTAGGAGCGGCAGCCCGAGCCATTTTGCCGCAGGCCAAGCCGGTCGAGAATGCGGGATCTCCCGGCCATCTCGCGGTGCCGGAGCAAGCTGTCGATCATGACGTTGCCGACGAGAAAAATTTTCTCAGCCGGCACGCCTTCGTGCTTTAGATTCTCGACCCCACTGTGCTCTGTCACAAAAAGCAGGCTGGAGACGGCATCCGTGAGTTTGCGGTTAATCTCCTCCGGCATCGTCATATCGAAGCTGCGCAATCCGGCTTCGATGTGAGCCACGCCGATTCCGAGTTTAACGGCAGTAAGTGCGGCGGCAATCGTAGAATTCACGTCGCCTACGACCAGCACCATTTGCGGTTTGTACTCGAGCAGAACCGGTTCGATGCACTTCATGATTTCGGCGGTTTGCACGGCATGGCTGCCGGGCCCAGCTTCAAGATTCACATCCGGCTCGGGAAGACCCAGATCGGCGAAGAAATTACCGGAAAGCAGTTCGTCGTAGTGCTGCCCGGAGTGCACCAGGCAGTGTTCGATGGCAGGATGTTTCTTCAGTTCCTCGATAATAGGCGCGATTTTCATGAAGTTCGGGCGTGCGCCCACCACACTCAGAAGCCTGATCATCGGAAGACTCCGGCCGCGATCGCCTCAGCCTCGGTGGACCTTCGTCGAAGGACGTAGCCGCTTGTCCTGTTGAGGCTGAGAAGTGGAAGGTGTGAGAGAGAAAACTTCATTCAGGCAACAGTGTAGAGCACTTTTGCTCGAATCATCGGGCTTTCCGTGAAGCAGGGCTTTAATGCTCTCAGATTTGTCGAAGTTTGGCCTCGGACCTGCATTAGCTCCCTTGTAGCCCTTTCGTCTAGGGCAGGTCATGTAAATTGTTCAGGGCTCTTGCTTAAGGCATGGAACTTTCCACATAGGGTGTTAACCTTAGTTTGCGGGTTCCAGAGTGCTTGCCACTCATGCCCGCGAGAGCCCTTCAAGGCCCTCATGTCGGCATCGAGGGCTGGATTCGGCAGGAGTCGACCGGGCGCTATCACTGCGAGAACGTGCCTGGTCCATATCGCGGGATCAAGTTAGGGCTGACTTTACGCGCCTTTTCTGGCTACGGCGTCGTGATTTGACGGCTGGGCGAGGGGTCTAAAGGCGACTTTTCGAGGCCGAATCCCGGGCTCTGAGGTGCGCGGTAGTCCATGCAAGTGCCTGTGGAAATGACTGTTCGTCGGTCACAGCTATTTTCGTCTCAAAATGGCATTGTGGATGCTACGCAATATGGAAACATCCCAAGACTGTCGAGGTCTTAGCGCGTTGGCAAACCAAACCCAGGGGGCAGTGATGGCGTCGCAGTCCGTTCGGCTGGGGCCCCGCGAAGAGCAGGTTGTTGAATTGCTTTTACAGGGTTGTGACAACGCCGAGATTGCCAGCCAGCTCAAGATGGCGCGCAGAACCGTGAAGGCTCATTTCAACCGGCTTTTTCTACGTTTTGGAATTACTGGCGGAATCAAGCGAGTGAAACTCGCGACCCTGTTATACCGGAGGCAGTTATGTTTGCAAACGAGCGCTATGGAACCCGCACCCCCAGCGAGCGCGAAAGCCGCGTCATCGAGCTCGTCGCCCAGGGCATGAAGAACCACGAGGTGGCTCATGAGATCGGCACTACGGAACACGTGGTGAAGAACTATCTCCGCGTGATCTATGACAAGCTTGGACTCTGGAATCGGGTAGAACTTGCCTTGTGGTATGAATCGCGAAGGAATGAGCCGCAATTTCCGGCCTGAGTAGTGGGGAGCCTTTGTCTCGAGTGAGGAGCTTACTCACAACCGGAGGCTTGCAGATTCCGCAATCGTTCTGCAGCCGCCTTCGCTCCTTTTCGTGCGGCCGCATCCAGCAGCAGACGCGCCTGATCACAGCTCTTAGGCACGCCGTCTCCCCGTACATACAAATCAGACAGAGCCAGGGTGGCCTCAAGGTTCCGCTTAGCTACCGCCTTCCATAACCACTGCGCAGCTTCTGCGCTATCGCGAGACGTGCCGGGGCCGCCGTTCAAGTATTTCTCTGCCGTGGCCAGCTCTAGCCCGCCACTCTGCGCAACCACGGAGGAGCTTGCCGCCGCGGGCGGGGCCGGGGGCGCAAATCGCGAATCGGCAGCCTGATCGCTTTGCGAACTCGTATCAACTTGGTTCTTGTCTTGAACCTTGGGGGAAATCGGAGCGCTGGTCGGTAAGGCACTCCGCGTCGCACTCGGCGGCTGCGCCGAGTTAGCCGGCGCAGGCTGCGTATGTGGGATGGCTCCTGCCGATGGCGTGGCTGCCGTGTCCGAACCAGCCTGCGATCCACGCCGCGCTGCGTAGCCCAGTACGAACAGAAGAATCGCCAGCACTGCAGCGATGTAGAGTCGGTAACGGTAGAGTCGGTAACGATAGGGAAGGGGCTCGGATTTCAGCCTGCGACGCGGAGATCCTCTTCCCGGCAGCAAGCTGCTCAGTTCGGCAGCATCACGTTTACTGACCGCAGTGGGGCGGACAGCGGGTTCCATCACATCTTCGACGGGATTAGCTCGCAGAGAGCGTTCATGCTGACCGTCTCCCGCGATCGACGCAGCTTCCGCGACTTGCGTTACGCGCGTCTCGGGAGAAACTGGCAACGGCAGCCCGCACATCCCGCAAAATTCGTGGCTAGCTTCATTGTAGTAAGCGCACGCAGCGCAGGTGCGGCCAGGCTCCAATGCGGATGAAGGCAGGTTCGGCGAAGCCGCGATCTCCGTCTTTTTCTCCCGGCTCGGGTCAGGAAAGCTTTGAACATTAGAGGACTCCGGAGCAGAAACCTTTTCCAGTTCCCGAAGCAGCTCAGAAACCGCCTGATCGCGCTTCTCGGGTGGGTTGGTGAAATACACCTCTGCCCATCGTCCCATGTGCGCCGCCAGTAGCGGATTCACGAGGGGATTTAGTTCGGGATCCGGCGATGGGTTTGAGTCGGACTTGTCCCTGAGGTCAGACACCGGTGTTCTCCGGAGAAGGGGCGGCAGTTATGATTGCACTACCAGGAAGCAAGGTTGTCAAATCCGCCTCTGTGGAAGTTAGCTTAGCTCTAGTCGAACCCAAGAAAGTCACTCGCACGCCTTGCGGTTGGCGGGTTCGAACTGGTCCAACTGTGCGTCGCGCTGGCTGGTGAGCTTGCCTTGCGGTGTCTTGCCGTAAAGATCGGAACCGGGGCAGTAGTACAGGGCGGTGTGCAGGTCGACCCAAACCTGAGTGTAGGGATTGCCTTTGTAGCTGGTAGTCTCGGGAGCTTCAGCCAGTCCAAGACCGACCAGGATCTTGTCGAACGTGGAAAGATCGGAGTCGGGGGCGGGCTGCTTCCCTCGATTCGCGCTCCCGGAAACCGCCGTTCCGCGGCCCGTGGCACCCACCGGGTGGTTGGACCAGATTCCCCACCGGATCACAACCAACACCAGAATGACTGCGATCGCAAGATAGAAATCGCCGCGGCGGGAACGCCAGAATCGAGTCAGAGCGTTCGGACCGCGGGTCGCGGAGAGCGATTCCAGAAAGTCTCGTGCTCGCGCCGCGGAACTCCAGATGAGATCTCCCTGGTGCTTTACCAGAGAACTTGACGGTGCGGGGACAGGGCTCTCGTCGAGCTGCAACTCGGGTGGCAGCGATGCTGCCATCGACTCCTCGTTCGCGCTCGCGGCTAACGACCGCGTGGCGAGTGGATCACTCTCCTGCAACTCCGGCAAGGAGAACCCCGCGGACAGAGGATCGCCGGCGCTCTCTTCCTCAAGGTCGGCCTCGTGTTCAGGCTCATGCCCCGCAACCCGCGCCATATCGGTGGGAGACAAGCTTCTGCCGAGAAGCATGGCAGCGACCGGATCCTGGTCGTTCGGCTGCATACGCCACGCCGACGCCAGATTTCTCTGCAGGCTGGATAGTCCGTCGCTGGAACGGGAAGCGCCGCACTTACCGCAAAACTGTTCCTCTGCGAGCAACTTACCTCCGCATTTCCCGCAAACGGATTTTGCCGCGGTCGGCGTGCTCGCCGCCGGACTCGGGCTGGCGGTCGCGGCGGGTTCATCCTTGGCCCAAGCTGCCAGACTGGGTTGAAGCCTTTCGATGGCCGCCAACATCGTAGATCGTTCTGCGGCCATGGACTTCTTTAACGTCACCTGAGCGTCGCGGCCAATCGCTTCGGTCACCAGGCCGGCCATCAACTGGCAGGTGTGGATGTCCTGTTCGGCGAAGCCGTGAGACTTGTCAAAGTAGAGTTCCAGGGCTCCTATGATGTCGCCCTCGCGGTAGATCGGGACCGCCACCAGCGATACGATTCCCCGATGGCGGCACAATTCCGGGTCGAACAAAAACTCCAGATTCACATCCTCGCAGCGGATCACCTGCCCGGTACGGAGACTGGCGGAGCAAACCGCCGTTTCCAGAGGCGCTTCGCTTCCCAGGGGCAAAGCGGAGGCGCCGGCTCCCGCACGATAATGCACCGTTCTTCCCTCCAGAAGCCCGATCCCTGCGCCGCTCGCCCCCGTGATTTTTGCGACTCTCTCGACCACCACGGCCATCGCCTTATCCAACTCGAGGTGGTGCATTTGAATCTGGCGCTGAGCCTCGACAATCTCCGCCAGAGTGAGCGTGTAGTCGCTGTTGGAGCGCGCAGTCTCTTCCGATTTTGCTTTGCCTTCCTCGAGCGGAGCTTGAATCGCCGACTCTTGTTCCCGGAGGCGTGCGCTCTGGGATTCCATTCTTTCTTCCAGTTCGCGCATTTTGCTGTTGTGCTCTTGCAGCACATAAGCCGCTTCCAGCAGCCTTTCAAAGGTCTGCTCGTCGAGTACTGGTTTTTTTTCCTGGTCGGTCACGATGTTTCCTGCGCGCCTTCGAGGCCAGCCGGCGGGAGGCGGACGTTACCCCCAGCTAGAGACTATCCCTATTCTAGTGCAATTCCTCCACCAAAGAACCTTGGGAATCACCTCGACCCGTGGCGTCGCCCATCTCAGAGAGGGCAAAGCTGCTGCGCTGCCATGACAATCATGAGCGTGCAACCACACTGAATTCAAGTGGCTACAGGGACCGAGTCCGAAAGATCCGGCACATTCAGATTACGCAGGACGCTAGTTCGACGGATTACTGTCGTAAGTTTTGCAATAGGATGCAACGGTATGCACACTTGGTTGCGGCACACTCTCTTCGTTCTCGCCACTCCTCAATATGCGCGCGCTGTGATTTCATGAAGAGGTTTTTTCGCCGGCGATACGACTGTGTCAGGGCCCGTCGTCTCCCATCTCTACTTTCTTTTCTTTCCATGTCTTGATCTGGATCCTGCGGCTGATTGTTTTGGGCCACGCAGGGAGCCTGTGCAAAAAGTAGGTGCCTGCGAAACCGCGAGAGTCAAAATGGACAGCCCCACGGCGTTCTGATTCCATTTTGGAACTCTGCGTTTTCTTACTGCCGAGATCAATCGGGCAGTTTTCAAACCGCTCCTTGGCGAGCTCTCGATCAAGTTGAGGACATACCCAAAAGTCTGAAGGGAAAGGCTTATCTTGACCAATCGTGCGCTGCAGTCGCGATTCTCCCCGGGCAAAATTCGCTCGATTCGGAACTCTTGACGGGAATCCGTCGGTGGCAACGCCGCCATCTCTCCCTTCCTATTCGGCCCGATTTGGAACGAACTCATCCGCGCAACGTTTCTTTGGTTCATACGGAAAGCGCAGTCCTTGCCCCTAAGTGCAAGCCTGTGCTGGCCTTAGATCCTGGCTACGGAGAGGAGAAGGTTTGGCGAAGGATGTGCTTGACCATGTGTGCGGATCGCAATCGGAATAATGCAAGAAAAATGCGAGACCCAGGAGAAATGACATGATGGACCTCGACCGCATGAAAGTGACGCCAAGGGATCAGCAAGTTCTGGATTTGCTGGTTCAGGGTTGCAGCAACAAGGAAATTGCCGGCCAGTTGAGCATCAGCCCGCGCACGGTAAAGCAGCACTTGCGCACGCTTTTTCTGCGTGCCGGAATTCGCGATGGCCGCAAGCGGGTGCGGCTGGCTACCGCCGTATTCGAAAGGGCGGAGGTGAAGCCATGATGCCGCGCGAGCGTCTGACTCCCAAGGAAATTCAAGTGGCTACCCTGGTTTGGGAGGGCCTGACCAACCGGGAGATTGGCAAGCTGATCGGCACATCGGAGCAGGTCATCAAGAATCACCTGCGCAGTACCTTCGACAAACTGGGAGTCTGGAGCCGGCTCGAGTTAGCCATGTACGTCGCCAGCCACGGTGGCAAGAACTGGCTGGAAGAGCCCGAACGGGTAGGCTTCGCACTGGCTCGCGCGGCAGCGAGCTAGGAATGCAGACGAGTCTGAACCGTGGCGAGATCTTGCATTCTGCCCGGGCGGTAGTACATCTGCTGCAAAAGGTTTGCACTTCGAACCCCGGGCCAGATTTGAAACCGCCCGTAAGACATTGAAAAAACAATGGCTTCTGTCCAACCGGCGGTCGGCCTGTAAATTGCACCGGTGGAGCTGACCCATAGAGCGGGCTCGCGAGCAGCCTCGAGTCAGCTCCGCAATCTCTGGGCGGGGCGGCCATGGACTACAAAGAGACTTTCTGGATGGCTTGCGACTCTACCGAGCAGTTGCGGGCGGAGTATGGCCCGTTCCACACTCGCGCCGAGGCGGAAGCCGAAGCCCGCAAACTCGGATTCAGCTATCTTT
>Ga0307478_10003090_pt1 | contig 12552 bp, 9 predicted proteins | sample atmos_gasesECM4C_2_FD_203713 | JGI IMG/M metagenome (GOLD analysis project Ga0307478, IMG submission 203713) | Hardwood forest soil microbial communities from Morgan-Monroe State Forest, Indiana, United States - atmos_gasesECM4C_05 | ecosystem: Environmental > Terrestrial > Soil > Temperate...
CCACGGTGAAGAACGGCATCCCCAGCAGCAGCGCGATCGCGACCACGATGTTGGCGGTTTTAACGTTCACCTTCAGAATCGTCTGCATATAAAACAAAGCGTAGAACTGCCCCGTATACCAGACCACGCCCTGCCCCGCCGTCGCTCCGAAAAGAGAAATCAAAACCAGCTTAAGATTCGTCCACTTGGTGAAGGCATCCTTGAGCGGTTGCGTAGAGGTCATTCCCGCACTCTTGAGCTGGGAGTAGATGGGCGACTCCTTCATCTTCAACCGAATATAGAGTGAAATGATCACCAGGATGATGGAGATCAGGAAAGGAATGCGCCAGCCATATGCCGCGAAGTCCTCTTTCGACATCGATTGCTGGGTCAACAGAATCACGATCAGCGAGACGAACAAACCCAGCGTCGCTGTGATCTGAATGAAGCTGGTGTAGAATCCGCGCTGGTTGTCAGGCACGTGCTCGCCCACGTAAACCGCCGCGCCGCCATACTCTCCGCCCAGCGCCAGTCCCTGCAGCACCCGGATCAGCAGCAGCACGATGGGCGCGAACCATCCCGCCGTCGCGAATGACGGCAACAGCCCAATGGCAAAGGTCGAAAAGCCCATGACGGAGAGCGTCACCAGAAAGGCGTACTTACGTCCTACCAGGTCGCCGATCCGGCCAAAGAACAGTGCGCCGAAGGGCCGCACCAGGAAGCCGACCGCAAAAGTCGCGAGATAAGCAATGTAGGCGAAGGTGTCGTTGCCGGGAGGATAGAACTTTGGACCCAGAATGGCCGCCAGGCTTCCGAAAATGTAGAAGTCGTACCACTCGATCATGGTGCCGACCGACGAAGCCATAATCACGCGCCAGATGCTGTACTCAGCGTTCCCACTTCCCGCCACTGCAGCATTCGCCATACTTTCCTCCATGTACCCGCAGTAACTTTTTCCTATTCACCCTTTTGCAAAATTGCGTTCACCGTCAATTCCGATCCCGACAGCACCGTAAGCTCCCGCTTCCACTGCATAAAGCCCGGCATAGACAAAACCACGACATGCGACCCGATACCAAGACTGATCTCCGACGGCGTGCTTCCCACGTACTTGCCGTCAAGCGTGATGTCTGCGCCCGCGGGCGTCGAGCTGAAATTGCACCTTACTTCCTCCACCTTCTCCGGAGCTACTGCCTGCACGGAGCCCACTGACGGCGCCGGCCCGGATGCAGGAGAGCCCTGCCGCGGCGCCGCCGGTACAGGTTGAGTCGCAACCGCGGCTGCAGTCGCCGGCGGCCCGGTCTTTCCGTCCGTATCGACCAAAGTGTACAACTGCTTTCGCACTTTTCCCTTGTCATCGACGTAGTAGATGACAAGGCCGCGTTTCTCTCTTCTGGCGTCGAAACTCTCGCCCTTGGCCAACGGCGTACACCTCGAATATCTTGAGTCAATGGTGCATGCGACATGGAAAGGAGGTTCGCTCCCTGACTGCACCAGCAGAGTATTCGTCAGTATCGCGGACTTACTGTTATTGCAATACGCGTCAAAATTAACCTGGTCGCAATTCTTGGGGACGTCGTTGCCGCCAAGGCTTACCGATCGAGTTTCAGAATCCAGAACCGTGATCCGAATCGTGTTTTTCACCGAAGCGGCGTTCGCGAACACGGCCACCAACAAAAGACCTGCCTGCAGAGCTGCAATTCTGCGCCTACTCATGGAGCCAACTCCTCCTTCCCCTGAGGATGCAACCCTCGCGCGCCCGCTTTTCCGCGAAGATCCCGGAAGCCGCTCCTGTCCAGTCGCTACCTTGCGATCCCTTGGTGCGCGCCACATAGGTTCCTTAATCGGAGGAGGTTAGGGAGGACAGACTTCACTCCGAGCTATTCGCCCGAATGTAGCCGTCCCCCTGTTCTCGTATCTAGTGCCATCTCTCGGCACCAGCCATTTCGATCGCCCGGGCCGCTTCTAGAACGTGAAAATCGGCCCGAATTCCGTACGGTGATCTTGCCACTCGTTGTCCGGGCTCCCCGCGATCGTATAGTCCACGCCATTTTTGAGACGGGTGGCGTAAAGCGATTGCTCAAAGCCAAAAGTGATATACGGGTTAAGTTTGTAGTAAAGGGTGGCAACAGCCATCTTGCCGTACAGGAGCGGCAAAACCCCTTCGGCATTGGTGTTGTATAGGTCTTTATGCACGACCTGGTCCTTCCCCAGATCGAAATACAGTTGCCAGCCTGCGTTGTGGCCCTTCGGATTCGCGTTGAACCACCGCGAGAGCGGCAATCCGACATTCACGAATCCGCCAAACGCACGGATCGGCCGCTGCGGAGCAACCACCACATCGCCGGTGGGACAGGCTCCCGTCACCGTTAACGCGCCAGTGCAAGCCAGTTGGGGTGTGCCGGACGCGTTGACCACGCCGTCGACCGGGGTGAACGTGACTGGGTTATTCAGCCCTCCCACGTCGGTGAAAAACGTGTCGACTTGGCCGCCAAAGAAGAAGCGCAGGTCGCCTCCGAAATAAGCGCTCGCCACCAGTGTGAACCAGCGAGTCGGCAATTGCACGCCAATTTGGTTGCCGTACATCTTGCTCGAAGTGGTAAAGCCATTGGGGAAAGCCGCCTGATAGGAGCAAACCAACGCGCTCCCGGTGCAAACCCCACCGGTAATGGCGTAGGCAGAGTTTGTGACGATCGATTCCGCTCTGGACCGGAACCCGCTCCAGAATATCTGAGCCGGCGCCACTGCTGGCGCTTTATCGAGCTGGAATTGGAAGGCCACTCTGCCTTCGTACTCGGGACGGCCGGAGTCGGCGCCCTCGCGCTCGCCCTGTCCAATCTGGCCCTGAAGGCCCAGACTCCCGAGTTTTTCGATCTGCCCGGTGCTCGGCATCATGAGCGCAAAAGTTGGTGAAACTTTGAAATTCCGCGAACCACCCAGCGTCTGCACCAACCCAAACTGGAATTGCGGAGACCGCTCATAGATGTCGCCATACCAGTAACCCAGCGCCGTGGTTTCTAGAATACTGGGCAGCGCAGTGGATCCGAACAGAGTCCAGTCCTGTCCGCCCTCGAAGTAAATGTCCGTCTTATCGCTGGCGGCATAGTCCAAACGCGCCCAAGCCTGGCGCAATTGGAAGGCGTTACTGCGAATGGACGAGACGTCGCGGTTATCGACCTCGCTGAAGTTGCCTTCATAGTCCCCTTCGATCTTGCCGGTCAGGATGACTTTGCTCGATATGTCCGGCCATTCCAGGTTCGCCCCGAAGCGCGTGGCGCGCGCCTTCAAATGAAACTCGGGGTCCTGCGTAGGGCCAGTATTTAAAATCGAAGTTGAAGACAGAAACAAGCCCGGAAACGGCATGTCATCGCCATTTGGACTGCTGCTATCGTAAACCCCGGTTGCCTTGACGAAGCCATAAGGCGTCATCTTGACCGGGCCCATCTTAAAGGCGGCATTCAGACCGTCCTTCTTGGGCGGATCGACCGGCAATACGCGTAAGGGCGCCACTGCCGGCACCACCGCGGGTCCGGCCTGCGGCATTTGCTGAACCGCCTGCGGTCCAGCGCTAGCTTGCGACGAGGACCCGGCTTCAGGACCCGCGAGGGATGCCGAAACCGTTTCCCGAACCGCAACCGCAGCCGCCGCGGGCGCTGCAGGTTGCGCCGGGCTCGCAGCCGCGGACAAATCCGCGGCGCTCAATATGCCCTTGCGGCTCAGAGCTTCCACCAGAAGCTGAAATTCGGCTTCGGGCGCTGCGTTACGAATGGCGTTGGCCTCCGCAGGCGCAAGCACTCCCTTCATCACCAGCACACCCAGCAATGCCGTGATATTTGCATTTCCAGGCGCCGCAGTTAGGTTCGGGGACGGGTTCGGATTCGCGGCCGCAGCCGCTTCAGCATTGGCTCCATTCCCATTGGCCGGCTTCGCATCGTTGCTTCCCGCCATCAACGGCACGACGGTGACGGCCATCACTATCAGGCACAACATCACTTGCTTCAGCGTCGACATAGACGGTTTCTCCTCGTTCTGGCTCAGACCTTTGCGCAGAACATGGAGCGGAACCCTAGTACACTCTCTGCACCGATGTCAAGGCAGTATTTGGGGCCCCGAACCCTCGGCAGCCCCGATCCGAGAGGGGCATTTGTGTTCGGGAAAGTTGCTTTAATAGTCACGGGAAGGCAGAGAAAACCGAGCCTGACGCGGAAACATTTTCGCCCGGCAGAAGCAGAAAAATGCCTGCCGAAGAACCCCGGCTCCATCTCTGGCGAGTAGTGTCCCAGCTTCAATTGGTTTTGAAACGCGCGGCTTGAAATGGTCTTGAAAGAGCTCAGCTTGAAATGATTTTGAAAGGGCCCGGCTTGAAATGGTTTTGAAAGGGCGCGGCTTCAGCCGCGCCGTAAGTACCCAAGCTCAATCGCGGCTTTAGCCGCTGAGGGAGCGTGTTTTTCAAACCGACCCACTACCCTCAGGCGCCTGCGCCGCGACGTTGCCTGTCCGCCCTGGCGCCCGCCGCTCGTGCCGTGAGTTCCTCGATCGTAGGTACCGATTCCGGAGCCAGCAGCTTACTCTGCTCCGGTTGAGATCCTGTGCGAATTGCCTCGGTAAGCATTTCCAACGCCAGGTCCGTATTAGGACGGATAAAAATTGTTGCCGCCAACAGACCGCTTCGCACCCAGGATTGCCCCGTCTTCGGCAACCCGTCGCAGCCCGTGAACGGTATCTTGAGCCATCGTTCGCGCTCCCCGACCGCGATTTCCGCGAACGCCTTTCTGGCCCCCGCCGCCATACTGTCGTCCTGCGCTCCCACCAGATCAATGATGGTTTCTTGCGAAGTACGCAGCCGCAACCAGGAACTCACGGTCCGGTATGCGCTGTCCTCGGTCCAATTCGCCCGCATCGTCTTCACTTGAATGTTGGCGGGCTTGGTCTTATTCATTCCCACGGTGCGCTCCTGCGCCGCGGAACTGTTGGCTGGCCCCTCAATGTACAGGATCGATCCGCCCTGCGGCAGCAGCGCCCCAAACTGGCGTCCTTGAAGCTTGCCTACTTCTTCGTGATCTGAGCTGATCGAAAACGCAGGCACATGGCAGCCCTGCCGGAGTTGCTTGAGATAATCTGCCTCATGATTCAGGATGACCCAGCCAATATCCGCCCCCACGGCGGCGCGAGCCACCTGCGGAAACCCGGTTCCACCAGCCGGCTCGAACACAATCGCGTCCGGACGCGAACCGGCCGTTCCCTGAATGTAATGCAGCAGTTGCTGGCTCTGCGTCACCGCGTCATTGTTGGCATGGACAATCTTCAGGTCGACGCCTAGCCGCCGCGCAGCTTTCTCCGCGGCCGCCTGCTGCTCTTGCTGATAATCGTTCTCGTCGTTCGTGAGGGAGACTAGAAAACTCAGCTTCTTCATAACTCGATCCAGTCTCGATCATAGTTCAACTTTGTTCAACTTTGAAAACGCAGGAGGTAACTTCAGTAACGCGTAGGGGCTCAGTTTGAAATCGTTTTGATTCGAAATCGTTTTGAAAGGGCGCGGCTTCAGCCGCGCCGTAAGTACCTCAGAGTCAATCGCGGCTTTAGCCGCTGGGGGAGCATGTTTCCAGGCTAGCAGGTCCGAATGAGTTGGAAGCCAACCAATTCATAGTATTTCCGGAGGACCAGCGGACTGGCCCCTACTTTCGTAAGGTATAGTGACATGACTTATCATCAGTATCCGCTGAATCGTCAGCTTGGACCTTAAAAGGCACCGCCTGGGGATACCACTATGTACCAAGGGCCACTGCACTCAATTTCACTCTTGTCGAGACCTCTGCCAAAGTGATCGAAGCGCAGTAAGCAAGGAATAGAGCCGGGGATTTGAATTTCAACCTCTATCTCTCGTATCGTAACTCCGGTTACTACGCCCGAGGTGCTGTGATCATCACAGCGGAGTCTAACTTTTTGACCAACATGTAATTTTTTGACATAGTCAAAAGCCACAGTTGCGGCTACAGCACTCCCCTCGATTGGTCTGTAGCTTTTCGTCATAGAATCAGGTTCTTTATGTTGGCAGGGATTTACCAGTTTTTGCCTGTCCATATCCATACCTCCATACTATTCTCACCTGTAGAAAATCGCCCCCGAATCACTGGCCGCGTTTCGACCCATGTTCTCGGAAGAATTGCGCCCGGTACTTCGGATCGCGAAAAGCCTCCGTGCCTCCCGGCCGCGTGGTCGAAAAAGCGCCCGCCAGATTGCCGGCCGCAAGGCACGCCGCCAAATCTGCGCCCCGCACGTACTCGTGCAAAAAGCCCGCATCAAAGCTGTCTCCCGCGCCCACCGCGTCCACCGCCTCCACTCTGAACGCGGGACTGGTGAAGCGCTCGCTTCCGCGTTGCGCCATCGCACCCTCGCGCCCCAGCTTCACCACCACCAGCGGCACCATCGCCGCGAGTTTCTTCACCGCCGTTTCCAGATCGCCCACTCCCGCCGCCTTCGGTGCTTCTCGCTCATTTGGCAAGAAGACGTCCACATAACGCAGCACATCCTGCAGACCGCCCTCCCATGTATCGTCGGGATCGTCGTTGGTATCCAGGGAGGTAGTGAGCCCCGCCTCTTTCATTCTGCGGAACAGCTCCGCCAGTCGCGGCCGCAGTCCACCCTGCAGGTAATAAGAAGAGACGTGGAAATGACGCGAATCAGCGAGATACCCAAGGTCAAGATCGTCCCATGTGGTTTCCGCAATGGTTCCTGAATAAGTCACCATGTTGCGCCACGCCGCGCGCTGCAAAATCACGGTAAGCCCGGTCTTCACCGGCCCAGGCACGCGGCGCAGTTCCGAAACGTCCACCCCGCTCTCCTGCAACCGCTGCAGAGCAGTAGTGCCCAGATCGTCATCCCCAATGCGGGATTGAAATCCCACCCGGCTCCCCAAAGCCGCAAGATTGTGCGCCATTATCGCCGACGATCCCCCCAACGTCAGCATCATCCGATCAGCCAGCAGTTCGCGCTCAGGCGGCAATTCGTCAGGAAGCCCGTAAAGAATCAGGTCCAGATTAAGCTCCCCGGCAATGGTGACATCAAAACGCGGCATCTTCAAGTTCGCCATTCCTTTGATTAATACCCCATCCAAAGATCGCGTGGACAGCCAAGTATCAGGTGGGGGCTGGCACAGATTGTGTGGGACAGGCACAGGCCATGTGGGGACGGGCACTCCTGCCCGTCCGCCGAGCGTAGCGAGGCTCCGACCCCGCCCGCTCTTGGCCCGAGCCTCACACCTACGCCACCTCTGCTTCCGCTCCCGCCAAAACCGCCACTCTCCGCAACGGCTCCCCAATCGCCTTCATCACCTTTTCAAATCCCGCGAAATCCAGCGACTGTGCCCCATCCGAAAGCGCCCGCTCCGGACAAGGATGCACTTCAATAATCAGTCCATCCGCCCCCACCGCAACCGCCGCCCGCGACACTGCCGCAATCAGGCTCTGTTTGCCCGTCCCGTGCGAAGGATCCGCAATCACCGGCAGATGCGAAAGATCGCGGGCCAGCGCCACCGCCGCCAGATCGAACGTATTCCGCATTTCCGTTTCAAAAGTCTTGATGCCGCGCTCGCAAAGCACAACCTGGCTGTTTCCTCCGGAAAGCAAATACTCCGCCGCCAGCAGCCACTCCTTCACCGTCGCCGACGGACCCCGCTTCAACAGCACCGGCTTCCTCACAGTCGCCAGTCGCCGCAACAGCGCAAAATTCTGCATGTTGCGCGCGCCTAGCTGCAGCATGTCCACATGCTCACAAATGATGTCCACATCTTCGGTGCTCATCACTTCCGTGACCACCGGCAGCCCGGTTTCCTCCCGCGCCTCCCGCAGAATCTTCAGCGCTTCCAGGCCGAGTCCCTGAAAGTCGTAGGGAGAAGTTCGCGGCTTATAGGCCCCGCCGCGCAGCATGGTAGCTCCGGCTCGCTTCACCGCGTGGGCGGTGCTGATCAGTTGCTCCCGGGATTCCACGGAGCAAGGACCGGCAATCACCACAACCCTCGGCCCCCCTATCGCGACGGCCGCGACCTTGCCCACGTTCACCCCTACGTGAATAACGCTCCGCTCCGGCTTGACCTGTCGACTGACCAGTTTGAAAGGCTGCGCAATGGCCACCACATTGTCCACGCCGGGCGCCACCTGCAGCGCCTCTATTTCGTGCCGCCGTCCGTTTCCCACCGCAGCCACAATGGCGCGCTCTACTCCCCGTGTAACATGAGGCGTGTATCCCGCCTCGCGAATGCGCTCGATGATATGCGCAATATCCTGCTCCGTTGCCTTCTCCGACATATTCACAATCATTGGCTCTCTCCTGACTAAAGCTTTTCACCACAGAGTCACAGAGCCAGAGAGAAAATCTCTAAATCGTTCTTAAGTTTTGTTTTTGTCTTCTCTGTGTCTCTGTGTCTCTGTGACTCTGTGGTGAAAAGCCTTCTCCCTGCCAAAAAATCAAAGGCCGCGATCTAAAATCGCGGCCTCTGGCTGAACCTTGCTTGAATCTAGTCAATCATGGCTGACTCGATCTCCCCGCAAGCCCCGCCGCAGCCGCCACTCCACTAAACCAGTAGCGAAACCGCCCGGTAAACAATTGCCCGGTAAACAAGGTAAATCGAGTCATTCTAAAAAACCTTCCAGCTTACGATTCAAAACTGCGGCCAGTGTCAGCCATTCCGGTCATTGGATCGAACTGGCAACATTGGAAAATGCATTGTTGGCATTGGATCCGATCAGTCGTATTGTGCCCACGACCAGCACCAGGATCACCGCCAGCATTACCGCATATTCGGCAATATCTTGCCCCGCATCCTCCGACCAAATCCTGCGTATGAATTCGGACATGCGCTCCCTCCAATCCCCAAACTTATTCCCTATAAGAGGGAAAGAACCGCAATTCAACGCACCCATAATGCCCCACGATTGCAACAGTTGTCAATTGTGGAAATGGTCCAGAACCTAGTTCTCAGCTCTCACTTCCTAGTGCTCAGTAAAACCCGCCCTGCCCGTGCCCTATCGTTTAAGACGCCGCAATCTAGCTCGAATGGTGACGCCCAGGCGCAGCAAGGTTTTGCTCCTCTGAGAACTGAGAACCGGAAACCGCCTTGACGGATTTGCAGCCATCCCCCATTCTCTTCCACATGGACCCGCACATATTTGTTGCCGAAGTCTACCGCCGCATGTCTCTGCGCAGCGCCCAGACGCCGCCCCTGCCCCCGTCCAGGCAGCGAATTGACCAGGTCGCAAAAGAATATCGCCATTTCTTGCCTGGCAATAAAGACGCGGCAATCCTGGATGTCGGCTTCGGAGACGGCTGGTTTATGGCTGCCTGTTTGAATCTCGGCTACACCAACATCTCCGGAGCCGACTTCGCTCCAGAGACCAAGCCTTATCTAACAGAGTGGAACGTCAATTTGCACAAAATCGAGAGCGAGATCGGCGAGTTCTTGGCCAAACATCCCAATGAATACGATTTCATTCATATGTCCCACGTAATTGAGCACATCCCCAAATACTCTCTTCTTTGGATCGTCGACGCGCTATACCAGGCATTGAAGAACAACGGCACGCTGTTTCTGCGAACCCCGAATATGGAGGGCCCATGCGCCAATTCCTGCTATTACGTGACCCTCGGCCACGAGTACGGTTTCAGCGGCTCGAACCTGAAACAGCTTCTCTGGATCTGTGGTTTTGACGATGTCCGCCTTCACGCTCCTCCCACGCCCGGAACTTTCCGCCAGCAACTCGGCGCCCTGGTACGCTGGCCTTTCATTCAGAAAAGCCGCATCCGTAATCGGCTCTTTGGAGTGAACGTTGGCGGCCAATTCGGCACTGAACTCATCGCCACCGGCAGGCGCGGCGATTTCCAGTGTCTCTTCGATGAGAAGTACCGCTAGCACATCCATCCGCCACCAAACGACCCACCAAAATACCGAGAACTGAGAACTGATGTTCTACAATCTTCTCGTGCCCGTCCTCCACAACCTCCGCATCACCCTCGAAATGATCAAGTGGGAGCACTCCGTCTTCGCTCTCCCTTTCGCTCTCTGCGGAGCCATGCTAGCCGCCTCCGGCCTCCCCACCCCTCATCAACTTCTCTGGATCGTAATCGCCATGCTAGCCGCCCGTTCCGCCGCCATGGCCTTCAATCGCCTCGCCGACGCCGCCCTCGACGCCGCCAATCCCCGCACTCGCACCCGCGCTCTCCCCGCCGGCCAGCTCTCTCCCGCTTTCGTCACCACCTTCGTCATAGTCTCCTGCGCGATATTTATTCTCGCCGCCGCGCAACTGAATCGCCTCACCCTCTGGCTCTCCCCGGTAGCGCTCGCCGTCCTGCTCCTTTATTCCTACACTAAGCGCTTCACTCGCTGGTCGCACCTCGTGCTCGGATTCGCCCTCGGCATCGCGCCCGCCGCCGCCTGGATCGCCGTCCGCGGCTCTCTCGACCCCCGCATCCTTATTCTTACCGCCGCCGTCACCTTCTGGGTCGCCGGTTTCGACATCCTCTACGCCTGTCAGGATTTCGGTTTCGACCGCCACGCCGGACTCCACTCCATCCCCCGCCACCTAGGCATCCCCCGCGCTCTCTGGATCGCGCGCGCCTTTCACCTCATTATGCTTCTCCTCCTGATCGCGCTGCTCCCAGCCTTCGCGCTAGGCAAACTCGCCATTGCCGGCGTACTAGCCGTGCTGCTGCTCCTGCTCTACGAACATTCTCTAGTCAAGCCCGATAATCTCTCCCGCCTGAACGCCGCCTTCTTCACCATGAACGGAGTAATCTCCGTAGTCTTCGCCGCATTCGTAGCCGCAGACCTCCTCCTGAAGTAGAGGGGAGAAGAACCACGTGGGGACAGCCGCCTCGGCTGTCCAACGAGCGCAGCGAGGGTTTTTATTGGTTGTGGAAAAACTCATGAAAGCCTGCGGTAACGTGGAAGAGCGGCGCTTCAGCGCCGCGTAAAGCCACAATCAATCCGGGCTTCAGCCCCGGTGGTTGCATTTCCTGCCGATCACCCCTGTCTCAACACGCCACCCCCACAAATAAAACCGGCCTCCCCACCCCCTGCGGTGGAAATGCCGGTTTCCCCATTCCCTCATGGTGCCGGAGGGCGTGAAGATCCGCGATCAGCAACCCCCGATCCCTGATCGCACTCTCATCGTGCCTCACGCTCCGCTCACATTTGTCAGACCGATGTCTTCAATTTGTAAAAACTTGTCCGCACCGCAAAACTGGTAGCATAAAGATTCCTCCACTCAACCCTGTGCGCCCATTGCTCCACCTCGGCATCCTTTTGTTAGCTCTTCCGCTCCTCGCCTTTCCTCTCAACGCCCAAACCAACACCGGAGAGCTCCGCCTGAAAATCACCGGCCCCGACAATCTCCCGCTCAAAGCCGCCGTCGATCTCTCCAGTGACGCCCTCCAGTTCCACCGCTCGTTCTCCAACGACGATGCCGGCCAGCTCATCGTTCGCAATCTTCCTTTCAGCCGTTACCACCTCCAGGTGCAGCGTGAATCCTTCTCTCCATACGACGGCGTAATAGAAATCCATTCCGCGCTCCCCGCCGAGTATGTCATAAAGCTAAGCATCGCCTCGGTGAGCACTGCCGTTCAAGTCACCGCCCAAAGCACGCTTCTCGATCCCGACCGCGCCGGCGTCTCCAACCACATCGACCAGCAGGCCATCGCCGATCGCCCCACATCGCTCCCTGGCCGCTCCATCGCCGATCTAGTCAACTCCCAGCCCGGCTGGCTCTACGAAGGCAACGCCGTCCTCCATCCCCGCGGCTCCGAATATCAAACTCAATTCGTAGTCGACGGCATCCCCCTCACCGACAACCGTTCCCCCAGCTTCGGCCCTGAAATCGAGGCCGACGGCGTTGACTCCCTCACCATCTATACCGCCGGCATTCCCGCCGAATACGGACGCAAAATGGGCGGCGTCGTCGAAGTCAACACCCTGCGCGATGCCCAGCACGACGGCGCCCTCCACGGGGATCTCGTTCTCTCCGGCGGCAGTTTCGACACCGCCGGCGCCTTCGCCCGCCTGCAGGATACCTTTGGAAAAAACACCGTCGGCCTCAGCGCCTCCGGCAACCTGACCGCCCACTACCTCAATCCCGTGGTCCCGGAAAACTACACTAACCGAGGCACCACCGGAGACTTTGCTATAAGCTATGAGCGCGACCTCACTCCCAAAGATCATCTCACGCTCAGCGTCCGCCACGAACTCGCCCGCTACGAAATTCCCAACGAGCGACTACAGCAGTTTCCTCAGCTTCAAGGCCCCCCAGGCGCAACGCCGCAACTCCAGACCGCCGACAACTTCGAAACCATGGGCATCGCCTCTTACCAGCACATCTTTTCGCCCAACCTGCTAGTCAACGTTCGCGGCATGGTCCGCGACAACTCGGATGATCTCAACTCCAACACCGGCCCCTGGCCCATCGCCGCCTTTCTGCACAACGATTTCAAGGAGGGATACTTGAATGCTGCTATGGCCATCCATCACGGCCATCACGAATGGAAAGCCGGCCTCGAATCCGACAATCTTTTCCTTCACGAAAACTT
>Ga0307478_10003093_pt1 | contig 12547 bp, 12 predicted proteins | sample atmos_gasesECM4C_2_FD_203713 | JGI IMG/M metagenome (GOLD analysis project Ga0307478, IMG submission 203713) | Hardwood forest soil microbial communities from Morgan-Monroe State Forest, Indiana, United States - atmos_gasesECM4C_05 | ecosystem: Environmental > Terrestrial > Soil > Temperate...
GTCGGTCATTTTTTTCCTTTTATATTCTTTCTGCATCTTCGATGCTGGGATTATAATTCGCTGAAAAGAGGAGGGCTTCATGTACTCTCCACGCCTGCTGCTTCTCTCTTTGCTGATTTTGCTATGCGTTGCGACCGCTGCAGCGCAATCCTCGTCGAGCGACATCTCTGAGTTTTCTCAACCTGCGTCCGCGCTGCCTCGGAGTCCGCAGGCCACCGGCTCCGTTCAGTTCCAACTGCCTTTTCTCACCGATGGGCAGAGCCTATCAGACAATGAGGGCACGATAGGCGGGAACGACGCCGACGTTACTCGGACGCTGGATTCTCGCGCGCAGCACCTTCTCACGCTGCAACAGGACGAGAAGACCTGTTACACAATCCGGACGTATCGCGTCGCTCGCGAAAGTCCAGACTCGGATTCGACAAGGGCTGCGGGCTATTCTACGTGCCAGCGCGCTACTCGGTTCCAGCTCAAGGAAGCCGTGGATTCGCGGGAGATCGCACCTCGCTGAACGCAGTCTGCTGGCAGTCTGCGCTTCCAGCCGACGCGTCCTGCGGACACTTCTTCGCGCGTTTTCAGCAGCGGTGTGCGGGTGTATCCTCGGTAAGGCTTTTCTTGCCGGCTTCCGTTAGCAAGTACACTCCTAGGATCGTCATCTCCGGCTCAATCGGATGCCGGTAACGCTGGCCGGGAAATACCACATAGTAAATCGCGGGATAGAACAAGATCAGCCAGAACAGCAGCCAGGCGCCCGGTTGGCGCCGCCGCAAAGCGCGTCCCAAGCCCCAGAACATCAGCACCGAAGAAGCCAGAAACAGCGAATTTTTTACCGGCGCCAGCCACCAGATTTGCGCCAGCCGCGGGGGTCCAGCCCAGAAGTAGATAAAACGTTTGAGGCAGAGAATAGCAAACCGCCCGTAGTCGGCCTCGATGTAATCGAGCGCCTGGCGTTTACGCATGGCGATATACGCCAGTTCGCCCATCGCGGTGTACTGCCGCATGGAGTAAACATCCTGCGTGGGATGCAAATACTGCATCCAGGTGCCATCGGCGCCCCTGAAGTTGCCTAGGCTGAGCTCCGCCCCGAAGTTGTCGCGGATGAAAATGAACTTGCCGAAGGTTCGGTAGTTTCGCACCGTCCAGGGCGCGACGCAGGCGAGGAAAACGACGGAAGCCAGCACCACGCCCGCCAGCGACGGCTTGCGCCGCTTGGCGCGGTGATACCAGGCCCACAGCCCCGAGGCCGGCAGGAATGACAGCAGCACCGTGCTGTCCACTGCGGCGATGCCCCAGAGCAGGCCGAACCAGAGCCATGGCTTCAGCCCGTCGCGTTCTTCCATAGTCAGCGTGAGCCACAGGATCACGGCCAACAAGAGTGGCGAGAGACTGGTCTCCCAGACCCAGCGCGTGCACCAATACATCGTGTAAGGCAGCAGCGCCCATGTCCACGCAGATCCGACAGCCACTTTCTCGGAGAAAATCCGCCGCGCGATGAGAAAAATCGGAATGCAGGTCAGCGCCGAGAAAACGCTGTTGAGCGAGAGCAGCACAAATGCCGAAGCTCGTGAATAAATACCGAAGATGTGGAACACCCCGGCAGTCAGGTAAGGGTACAGCGGAGGCTCCCACGCGGTTGGCCCCGTCGGCGGGCCAAACGGATTGCTGAAGCCGTGTCCCGAGGCGATGGCCGCGGCAATGCGTCCCATCTCCCAGCCGAACCCGAAGTTATCGTCCGTGCTCTTGAATTTGTAGGTGTGGCCGACGATGATCCAACCCACCCGCAGGAACAGGGCGATGGCCACCATCCAAAATGGCGAGGTGCGGATATGAATCCACGCATTGACGAGCAGAGTGGGAACGCGTTCGCCCTCGGAGGCCACGGCAGATCGGGAATTCATGAATGATTCTATTTGTAGCTGAGTCGTGACTCGGGGGCAACCCAACCGCCGGCCGACTTGATTGACGCCTGCACCCGGCTGTGTTCCTTCGGTGCCATCCACAAGGCGCTTGAACTGTATAGTTACGACGATCGTTCTCTAGATCGTGCTTCAGATCGGGATCACTGCATGGGCTGGGGTAAAATGCGAACGATCCATGGTTGATCCAGTCTGGTGGATCCAGTCCCGGTGGATCCAGCATCGAGTTCAACGCTTTCTTCCGGCAAATGGCAGGTACTCAAGGCGGGCGATGATTTCTACGTTGTTTCGCAAGGCACGGACGCTAATTGACACTTTTCACGACTTCTACCGCGAGCCTCTCGCTTCTTTTCGGGCGCTGGAGCAGGGGTTGGAGGATCGCCGCGTGCCGGTCCCACCAGAATTGACGCATCGGGTTCTTACTGCGTACGAAGCGGCCAAGCGCGACCAGAAGTCTGCCGGTTCGGAGTATCAAGCCAACGGGGAGTGGACCACACTGATCGAGGCGAAGCTAAAGGCGTTTCGCGACCGCGGAGCGCTGGGCGACGTTCTGGGATCATTTTTTCGTCACGAAGACGCTTTCTTTGGCCTCTCCGATTATGCCACCCCGCCCTATCTTAAGCCGCGCCGGCGCGTGATGGCTCGCGTGCTCTTCGTGAATTCCATGTTGCATGACTATCACGTTTGGGCGGATCTGACGGGAAAGACAATAGAATCCATTCGCGCGCCCTGGGCCGGCAATCCCTTCGGATACTTCATCGATGGCACCTTGGCGGTTCCCGCTACCTTTCGCCATCACTACATGGCCGAGAAGGCTGTGGCGCTGATGGGAGGCAAAGGAATCTTGGCGGAAATCGGAGGCGGATGGGGTGATGTTGGCTTCTTCGCGCTGCAATTTCCTGGCGTGCGCTATCTGGATATTGATCTGCCTGAGATTCTGCTGCTGGCCTCGTATTGGCTTTGCAGTACCTTGCCCGGCCGCAAGATAGCGCTCTACGGTGAACAGGACTCGGGGACAGTGCTCAACAACATTGAGAAATACGATGCGGTCCTGTTCCCGAATTTCTGTTTTCCCTTGCTACCCAACGATTCCGTGGATGTTTTCCTCAACACTCACAGCCTCTCGGAAATGCGGCCGGAAACCATTCAGGAGTATCTGGGACAGATTGCCCGTACCTGCCGCCGATATTTCCTGCATGAAAATAGCGACAAGCCTTATCACGTCCTCGGGCACACCGAAATTCCATCCTCGTCGTTTTCGATTGAGAACTTTCGGCTGGTTAATAAGGCGATGTCCCCGTGGAAGGCAGGCGGAGGCCGCTATCGTGAATTCCTGTATGAACGGGCTGCGGCCTGATGCAGAGATTCCCATGGTCTGTGTTCGCGGGATTAGCGTTCAACAAGGGTCCTGCTTCTTAAACGCCGGTGGCCGGGACTGCTGGTTTTCCGCCGTCTGGCCTATAATGTAGCGACTGAGGACATCTCATGGGCTGGCTGCAAAACAAGTTCGAAAAGAATTTCATGATCAGCACGGTCGACTACGTCTTCAACTGGGCGCGTAAGTCCGCCGTGTGGCCGATGACGTTCGGCCTGGCGTGCTGCGCGATCGAAATGATCGCGTCTTCGACCGCGCGCTTCGACATCGCGCGTTTCGGTTCGGAAGTATTCCGTCCCAGCCCGCGGCAGAGCGATTTAATGATCGTCGCCGGCACCGTGACCTTGAAGATGGCGCCGGTCGTGAAGCGCATCTATGACCAGATGCCCGACCCGAAGTGGGTAATCTCGATGGGCGCGTGTTCGTCGGTGGGCGGGCCATTCAATACGTATGCTGTGCTGCAGGGCGTCGACAAAATCGTGCCCACCGATGTCTACGTCACCGGCTGCCCGCCGCGTCCCGAGAATCTTTTCTACGCGCTGCTCAAGCTGCAGGACAAAATCGACACCATGACGCTAGCGAAAAGGCCCACGGAAGTGCGCCTGGATCCGAACATGCTCGAGAACTTCAAGCGCCAGGTAATGATCGCGCAAACGCTCCAGCCGAAATAAGCAATTAGCAACTGGCAATTAGCATTTGGTGAACCGGTCTAAGCTAACTGCCAATTTCCAATTGCTGATTCCCATGCCAAACTTCACGAAACTCACCACCCAATCCGAACTCCCACCCGCCGACGAAGCTAAAGAATTCCTCTGCGGCGACAAGACTATCTGCGTAGCCAACGTAAACGGCGTCTACAGCGCCATGGACAACGTCTGCCTGCATCGCGGCGGCCCGCTGGGGCAGGGAATGATCGAAGGCGGCAAGGTTGTGTGCCCCTGGCACGGCTGGGCGTACGACCCAAAGACCGGCGTCCTCGACCAGAATCCCAACGTAAAGGTTGCGGTGTATCCCCTGAAGATCGAAAACGGAGATGTACTGGTTGAGGTCTAGCCGCCTTAACTGGAAAACCTCACGAGTCCGGTCGGTCTGGCTTACAATCCATACGGTTTCTGGATCCTAGAAGGATGCCGCAGTGAAGATACTCAGTCGAATCCTGCTCATAGGATGGCCTGTCTTGTTTCTCGACGGCGTCATGATTGTCGAGTTCCCCAACGCCACTTGGAACCATGCAGCCGGGTGGATGCTTCTCGTGTTTGGGCCGATTTTCATTGTCTTGACGCTGGGATTTTGCGCGCTCTTGGTTCTTCGTCCCATTTTCAGGGCGAGACGGCACACTCGTTTGCCGGTGGCGGAACCGCGACTACCCATAACAAACCCTAGGGTTCCTTTTCGACATTCTCTGATGGTTGGCTTGATAGGCGTCCTCGCGATGTCGGGATTTGTCGCTTCGCTGCTGACGTCCGTCGAGCACGAATTTAAGTCCTCGACTGTATACCGATCGTCAGTTGCGACAGCAAAAGCATCACCGGAAATTCTCGCTATGTTGGGCAGTCCGATCGATGTGAAGTGGCTCGTTTCGGGGGAAATCTCGCAATCCACAGACGGCGGCGGAGAGGCGGGGCTGACGATCCGACTGAAAGGACCTAGGGGGCGGGGTAGACTCTTGGTGCAAGCGCAACGCCGGGCCGGAACTTGGCGATTTTCAGCTCTGCAGTTTCTTCCAGACGGTCACAACCCCACAGTCGACCTGCTCAGCGATCAGCCCAAGTAGGCCAACGAATCCTGGCTCCGACTCCGTTCGCCCCTATCCGAGAAGCCTCAAGAATTTCCCCGGCTGATTCTCATACCCCGGAAACACATCATTCAAATTCTTGTTCCCCATGTGCCGCGCGATCGCTTCGCCGAGCACTTGCCGAAAATCCGTAGTCAACGCCAGATCGCGTCCCTCGTAAAGCTGCGACTGATCAAGCCCAGGCCAGCGCCCATAGACCTTGCCACCTTTGACAGGTCCGCCCAGTACGAACATCACATTGGCGTGGCCGTGATCAGTGCCGCGGTTGCCGTTTTCGCGCGCGGTGCGGCCAAACTCGGACATCGTAACGACCACTGTGTCTTCGCCAAGGTCACCGAGATCGGTCCAGAATGCGGCGATCGACTGCGAGAAGTCGCGCAATACGTTAGCGATCTGGCCCTCGGTTGCTCCTTCGTTCACGTGATGGTCCCATCCGCCGATGTCGGCAAACGCCACCTGCACGCCCAGGTTCGCCTTGATGAGCTGGGCAAGCTGGCGCAGGCTGTCGCCGAAGCGTCCCTTGGGATAATCCGCGCCCGGCGCGGGTTTGTACTTCGACGGATCGGCAGCCTTCAGCATATTAACCGCGTCAAAAGTCTCTTCACCGGTGCCGTGAAGCACGGTGTCGGTTGAGTGGTTGTACATGGCTTCGAACGCGGTCGCGACCGGAGAAGGTTTCGGATTTCGTCCGCCGACCGAAAAGTCATTGATGTTATTCATGGCGATCGCCGGCTCAAGCCCGCTCAAGATGCGCGGGATCGACGGCCCCATGGCGATAGCCTGGAAGGGCGATTTTTGCAACGGCTGCGGCAGGTTGTGCAGAGAGCGGTTAAGCCATCCATCTTCCGTCGACTTGACGCCGGGAGTGCCCGCCTCCATGAAGTCCTGCGCATCGAAGTGAGAGCGGCTGGGATCGGGCGATCCTGCGGCGTGCACAATCGCCAGTTGACGCCGCTTCCACAGCGGCTGGAACGAAGCAAGCGAAGGATGCAGACCAAAGAAGCCATCAAGGTCGAGCACCGCCTTGCGCGGAATGTTGATGCTCGGCCGCATCGAGTAATACTGCGGCTCGCCATAAGGCACCACAATATTCAGACCATCAGCTGCCCCGCGCTGGAAGATCACGACCAGGCGCTTGGTGCGCACACCCGGCTCAGCCGCGCCCCTGGCGGCGCGCGCAAGAAAACTCGGCACTGCCGCCGTGCCGACGACGGCGAGCGCACTGTTGCGAAGAAAAACCCGACGCGTAGTTGTCATAAAGTTTCCGTGGAAAAGTAGCGCTATCTCCTCTGAAACTCGGGCGACCCCAATAGCAAACCAGCAATCGTGCTCACATCCGGTGGACGCGCCGCACCCCCAGGCTTGCGCATCCCTGCTTTGTTATCCAGCTTCGGCTGCGCACCGTTCTTTCCCGCCGCGTCGATCTGGGCCACGATCGAGTCGTGCGTCTGCTGCGACACGCCGCCGACCAGCAGACTTGCTTCAAGCGTGGCCAGCGTCGCGGTTGCCTCCGGCAGCGACGCGCTGTTTCCCGCCAGTTGCGCCGCATCCACCTTCACCCCCTTGATCTTGCCACTGGTCAATGCTAGCGCAAAATTCATCCGGTTCAGCAACGCCGAAGAACTCACCCAGGTTTCCGCCTTCATAGAATAGCCGGTAGGCGGCTGCGCGCCGTAAAGAGGCATCCCCATGCGGTTGAGTTGCCCGACCAGCGGCTGCACATCGTCAATCTCCGCGCCGGTAGCGCGCACTGCAGAGGCCACAAATTCCAGAGGCGTCTTTACCTTTGCGCGGTAAGTCGTATCATCCCAAAACTCTGGGGAGTGGAACAGCGTTTCTAGCACTTCGCGGATGTCGCCCTTTTTCTTCAAGAATGTCTTTGCCATGCGATCGACCAATGCCGGTGGCGGATCGTCCGACACAAAACGCTGCGCCAGCTTCAGTGAAATAAAATGCGCTGTCTGTGGACTCGTAGCCAGCCGGTGCAACACTTCCAGGCCCTCGCCTTCGCCCTTGGGCTTGATCTTATGCCCCAACACGAACTTAGGCCCCGGCTCGTGCATGCGCGGATCGAACTTGAATCCGCCGCCTTCCGCTGGCTTGTCGATGGTCCATCCCGTAAAAACTTTGGCCACCTCGGTCACATCGCGCTGAGAGTAGCCGCCGTTCACGCTCAACGTGTGCAGTTCCATCAACTCGCGTCCGTAGTTCTCATTGAGTCCGCTGGTGCGCTTGGGATTTTGCCGCCGCTGTTGCTGAGGAGAGCCGCGCCAATACGGCCCAGGATGAGCAGGAATTCCTAGAGCCTGCGCCGAGTTCGGTCCAACGCTCAACCAGTTATCCAGGTAGAACAACATCGCGGGACTCTTCGCCGTGGCCACCAGCAGGTCCTCAAACTTTCCGAGAGCGTGCGGACGAATAACGTCGCGCTCGTAGCTGGTCAGCATGAGCCGGTCGAGTCCCTTGTCCATGAAAACGTTGAAGTGGTTGCACCAGAAGTCGGTCATCACTTCTTCAAACTGGCGCTGGCTGTAGACCGCGCGCAGGAGTTTCGATTGGGCCAGCTCGCCGGTAACTACGCCCCCTGGGTTGTTCATGGCGAGCAAGGTTTCCTTCTGCCTCGGAGTCAGACCCTCGAGAAATTCCTGCCCTTTGCCGCCGCGCAGAGAGTCGGCCAACGCAAGCTGCGCCTCTGCTGGCATGCTGAGAATTTTCTTGAAGCGCTGGTCCGGCGGAAGGCTCGGCAGTTGCCGCACTTCGAGGTCAACGTCGAGTTGCTCCTCGCGAAGCCGCGCCTGTTCTTTTTCCCCAGCCGTCCGCTTCGTTGGTGACGGGAGCGCAGCGGCCGCCATCGTATCCTGATCTTGCGCAGTGCTCTTCGCTTCCCCGACAGGATCGTTGCTGCCGTCACCGGAGTTCGTGGCATCGCTCATCGCGCCATTCATTGCCGTGTTTATCGCGGCATGAGGCGCATTGCCGCTCGCATCGTCGGTCGCCCCGCTCGCCGCCATCGTTGACGCATCAGCCTGTGCGCTGACCGCTTTGTCTGGGGTTGCGGCGGCAACCCCATTCTTGCCACCTTGTTCTTTGCGTTCTTTTTTCTCCTCCTGGCGCGCCAGTTGCACCTGGAACACCGCGCGCCGCGCCGGATCCGACGGCATCGGCTTCTTGCCGTTCCGTACTTGGGTGATCTCCTGCCCATCCGGAAAATCTTCCGCAATCTCCCTCGCGCTCATGCGGAGTGTGCGCAGCGGCTCCAGGCGGGCGTTGAGGGCCGTGTCGTCGATCTTTTCCGGATGCATTTGCAGGTCAATCCACCGCTCAACGCCCATCGCCATCACCTGCTGCACATCTCCAGGGCGCGGACCGAAAGTCAGGCGATTGAGCGCGTGCACAGCGCGCCTCTGATCGTCTGGACTGGAGGCGGCCTTATCCTTCTTCTTGGCCAGCAATTGCGGGACAGTACACGCCAGGCTGAAACAGAAAAGGAAAACGACAAGCTTCGTGCGGCCGAGACGCATGGGAACTCCCCAGGGAAAGACGACAAGCTCCTCTCATTATCAACCCGGAGGATGAGAAAAGGTTGTTACTGTGTTTGCCAAGAGAAGGAGGGTGCCTGCAGCTGGAAGGTAGAAGCTAGGAGCTAGAAGCTAGCAGGCGACCTAAGTCAGATACATCTTGCCGCGCGACACCTTGTGTTGCAGAGTCGCGGCCAGCTGATCGACGTCGCCGGGAGCAATGTTTACCGGCATATGCTCGGCAAGCAGCGGAGCCCGATTGCTGCCCACGGCGTCACGCCGCACCTGGATGAGAAAAGCCTGCACCACGTTGGGATCATATTTTTGCGGTGTCATGCGGACCAGATCGCTCAACGCGCTGCCCAGCGAAAGCGATTCTCGATAAGGGCGCGTGCTGGTCATGGCGTCAAACGTATCGGCCAGCGCCATAATGCGCACCGGCATGGGCAGATCGTCTCCAGCGAGCGCATCGGGATAACCCGAGCCGTCACTGCGCTCATGATGCCATCGCACCGCCTCGTGAATCTTTGGCCAGGGAAACTCGACGCTGCTGACAATCTGATGGCCAACCACCGTGTGGTCCGCCATTTCGCGAAACTCCTCGGGATTAAGCGCTCCCGGTTTGCTGAACAGGCGCCGGTCAACCGCCACCTTCCCGATATCGTGTAGATATCCGGCGCTGCGCAGAGCCGCCACTTCGCCGGCGTCCGCTCCCATCGCTTCGCCAATCGCAGCGGCATAACGGCCCACGCGTAGAGAATGGCCGTGAATGTTGACGTGTTTTACATCAATCGCGGTGGCGAATGCCTCGAGCGCCGTGTCATAAAATCCGTGCAGCGAAGCCATCAGCCGCAGATTCTCGGTCACGCGCTGCGCCAGCGTCTGCGACAGGGCGTGATTTTGCACCGCCAGACCAATGTAGTTGCACAGCAGCTCCATAGCATCCAGTTCAGCTTCTTCGTACGGCGCGTCTCCCGGCCGCCGTCCCAAAGCCACAACGCCGGCCAATTTGCCCGAAGCTTTGAGCGGCGCCAGGCACTTGAAAAGTTCAGGAGCTACGTTGCCGTTGGAGCTGAGGAAGATCGAATACGTGGAAGCATTCAGCACAATCGGTCCGCGTGCCGCGGCGAGCGCGTGAGCGTGCTTGGGAAGAAGCGGGATAAACGCAGGCTCGGGCAGCATGGCGAATCCGCTCATCGCCGCTGAGGTCAGCATGGTGGGTTTCTCGTTGAAAACGAAAAGCGCGCCTTCGCGCGCGCCCGCGGCCTCCATCACCGCCGACAGCATGCGGCGCGAAGTGTCTGAAAACTCGCGCTCCGCCGTCAGCTCCGGCCCCAGGTCGGAGAGAGCTTCAACAGTGCGCAACAGCCTGCGGAAATGATTGGTCTCCACGGCCAAGACGAGTGGTGCGAGAACGCCGAGCACAATGAGCGTAGCATGCGCGAACAACGCCCCGCGAGTGCCGGTTGTTGGTTAGTTTGGTGCGTCCAAGGCGCATGAAAAGGTCACAAGAACCCGCTCCCTCAAATCGTCCTGGAGGCGCGGGGTTCGCGGCTTTTGGACAAACCCACAGATGCATGTAATACCGTGGAAGAGCGGCGCTTCAGCGCCGCGTAAGGCGTCCTTAATCAATAGGGCTTTAGCCCCCGAGCGTCCGCCCTTAGAAATGTTCCCGCAACTCCGCAAACCGCCCCAGGATGAGCAACCGCTGCGCCGGCGGAGCCGCATTCACTTCTTCATGTTCCAGGATCCACGTATCCCCGTGCGGCACAAAAACCGCGTGCAATCCCGCGGCCAGCGCCGGATTGATGTCAGACCGCGGGCTGTTGCCGATCATCCAGGTGGAATTGTGTGCGAGCGAATGTTTCTCGACGAGGGTGTGATAAGCCTCGGGATCTTTTTCCGCCACAATCTCCGTGGCCGCAAAATATCCTCTCAGTCCTGACCGCTCGATCTTTCCCGATTGCTCCGCGATCGCACCCTTAGTCACCAGAATGAGGTGATGCCGCTTCGAAAGGTATTCGAGAGTTTGCGGGACGTCGGGCAGAAATTCGATCGCATGGTCAGCGACCGAGTGAGCAAAGCCCGTGATCTGGGCGTGCAATTCCGGCGTGGCCGGCCGCACACTAAGCCGCTCAAACGTATCCACCAGCGCATGCGAAAAGCTGTGCAATCCGTAACCATGCTTCACGATGCATTCCCGCTCCACATCGTTCAGAACTTCGCGCACCTGCTCGGGAGAAAACTCGTGGTGATTGAGAAACGAAATAAAGCGAACGATGGCCCGCTCAAAATAAATGTTGTTCTCCCAAAGCGTGTCGTCGGCGTCGATCAGAAGTGTCTGGGATTGTTGATTTTTTCCGCCAGTACCGGACAAGCGCGGATACTCCCTTGAGAAAGCTTTCTACCCCAACCAATCCACGCGCGCCTCAGGCCCAATAATCCCCGCCTTATGCCCCATATCAAGCAGCCGGACCACAGCTTCGCGCCCGTCCGGACCGTAATCCAGCGTCCGCTCATTCACATACATGCCGACGAACCGGTCAGCCGTCTGCGGATCAAGATCGCGGGCAAACTGCATGGCGTAAGACAAAGCCTCCTCGCGGTGTTCAAGCGCGTACTGAATGCTGTCGCGCAGCGCACCGTTGACCGCGGAAACCAGCTCCGGGCCCAGTGCGCGGCGAATAGCGTTCCCGCCCAGCGGCAAAGGCAAGCCCGTCATCTTCTGCCACCATCGACCGAGGTCGACAATCCGGTGCAGCCCAGCCTTGTCGTAGGTCAACTGCCCTTCATGGATGATCAATCCAGCTTCGTACTTCCCCTCGAGCACCTGCGGAATGATCTGGTCGAAAGGCACGACCTCAGTTTCCACTCCCGGCGCAAACAGCTGCAGCGCAAGATAGGCAGTAGTGAGCGTACCCGGAACGGCGATGCGTTTCTCCTTGACCTCACTCTGCGTAAAGGGCCGCGGCGAGACGATCATCGGCCCATAGCCCTCGCCCACGCTGCCCCCGCAAGACATCAGCGCGTACAAGTCCTGAATATAAGGATAAGCGTGAAACGAAATCGCGGTCACATCGTAAACGCCCTCGCGCGCCTTCTGGTTCAGGGTCTCGATATCGCAAAGCGTATGCGTGAAACGCAGCCCCGCGACGCGAACCTTATTGGTAGCCAGCCCGTAAAACATGAAAGCATCATCGGAATCCGGGCTGTGGGCGATCCTGATCTCGCGGACCTGCGAAGCAGGATCGCCGCCGGAATGCTTCGTTTCTTGTTCCGAAATTACTGTCATTACTTAAACTCCTAACTGCTTACTCTCCCGCTCTTGACCGCTGTGTCCCCAAACCCCGCTTCCAGCGCGCTGCAATTCCGGCAGCCATCATCACCTTAATTACTTCGGCGAAAACAAACCAGTAAAGTCCCCAGCGGAAAGCTTGCGCCACCGAATGCGTCAACACGGCTAGCCAGGTAAGACCCCCCGCAAAAAGTACAAGCTCACCCAGAAACCCACCAAGCGCCGCGCGAGCGAAACTCTTCCGTCCACGTTCCATGACAAAACCTGCGATCCAGGCCACCAGCGGGTAGGTCAGCAAAAAGCCGCCGGTGGGACCGAGTAACTGCGCGATTCCTCCCACACCCGTGGGGCTGAACACCGGCATGCCCATCGCGCCTTCCGCCAGATAGAGGGCGAGCGCCGCAAATCCGCGCCGGCTGCCCAGCAACAGCCCGACCAGCAGTACGCCGAAGTTCTGCACGGTCAGCGGCACAGGCGTGAACGGCAATGGAATCGTGATGCGCGCGCAGAGTGCCACCACCAGACTACCGCCAACCACCAGAGCGACCTGACGCGTGCCTTCGAAGATGCGTTCCTGCGAAGTGTTTAATGTTTGAACTGCCGGTTTTGCCATGGAAGAGTCTCCGAATTTTCAACGTGGAGCGTCAG
>Ga0307478_10003095_pt1 | contig 12540 bp, 14 predicted proteins | sample atmos_gasesECM4C_2_FD_203713 | JGI IMG/M metagenome (GOLD analysis project Ga0307478, IMG submission 203713) | Hardwood forest soil microbial communities from Morgan-Monroe State Forest, Indiana, United States - atmos_gasesECM4C_05 | ecosystem: Environmental > Terrestrial > Soil > Temperate...
GTTTTGCCGGAATATCGCTCCCACGGAATTGGCGAATCACTGCTCGCCGCGACGGTAGGCAGTCTCCGGAAGCGAGGATTTTCCATGCTTTCTCTTACAGTGACCGAAGCGAATAGTCGCGCCATTGAACTCTACCGGCGTCTGAACTTCGAGTCGAAGCGGGTGTTTGACGCTTTCGTCTGGGCAGGATAACGAGTTGAAGTCTGCAATGACTCGACGATTCCAAGCGGTTGAAGGGATTTGCGATTGGCCATGAAGCGCGTGCCCAGGGAACAAGTCCAATGACCGGAGCACTGTAAATCCCAGTGCTCACCGCCGGATAAACCACATTGCCCAGCCCGCCAGCAGAACTCCTCCCAGGAACATCGCGAAGCAATAGAAGCCATAGCGAACCATGTCGCGTGTAGTCTCGCGATGCGTGATGCCGAAGACAATCGACGCGAATAGTGCGAAGACGAAAGCCGCGCTGAAGTGAGTGAGCTGGATTGTCATTGTTTTTTTCCGATGGCGATGTGGTAAGCGTCGGCCACGGCAATAAAATTCAGCAGTCCGGCCACGATCATAAACTTGGTTCCGTAATCCGCCACGGCGAAAGCGATTGCGCCCTGGCCCCAATTCATGGCAAGAGTCGTAATGTACATTCCGCCTGCACCGAGGTCGCCGATGAATCCAAGAATATCGAGAATGTCGCCGCCATTGGCTTTGTAGATGTGGCCCTGCATCATCAAGCCAAGCACGAACAGAGTCCCGATGGAGACGAATAACAGGGCGCCGCGAACCCAACGCCTTTGCACGATGTGTCCCGCACCCGGAACAAGCCAGCCGACGGCGGGTGCGATGATGCTCATCACGCTGGCCGGCTGTGCCGGTGCAACCGCCGGCTTGGTTTTCGCTGTAGTGGAATTTGCCATCAGATGATCACGATCTCGCGCTGAATGTTGCCGGTGACTTCCGCCGACTTGGGACGCACCAGCACGTTGACTTCGCTACGCACACCGAACTCGGGAAGATAGATTCCAGGCTCGATGGAAAAGCAGGAGTTGGGAAGAATCTGGCGCTCGTCATGAATCTCCAGATCGTCCATATTGGCTCCATTAGCATGGACGTCCGTGCCAATGGAATGTCCGGTGCGGTGAATAAAATAATCGGCGTAACCTTTTTTCTTAATGTGGTCGCGGGTCGCGCGGTCAACTTCCCATCCCGCAATGCGCCGGCCCGCGTTCACGGCATCGATTACGGTCTCGACGCCAGCGTCGCGTGCGTCGCGCACAACTTCAAAAACCTCGCGCATCCTACCGGATGGAGCCGTGCCAACAAATCCCATCCACGTGATGTCGTAGTAGACAGCTCCCGGAGAATTTTTTTTCGCCCAGACGTCCAGCAGAAGAAGGTCGCCCTCGCGGATGGGAACCGGATGATCCGCCCGCGGCTCGTAGTGCGGATTGCCGGCATTAGCATTCACAGCCACAATCGGCGGATCGCTGGTAAGCAGATTCTCGCGATGAAAGGCTTCCATGAACCATTGCTGGATTTCATGTTCGGTGGTCCCGCCATTGCGCGACCGTCGCCCAATTTCTTTGAAGGCCGCTGCAACGATTGAATCCACGCTGTCACGCGCCGCAAAGTGCGACTTGATCTGTTCTTCGCTCCAGGTGGCTTCGAACTGCGCGATCAGATCGGCCGAACTGACAATATTTTTTCCCAGACCACGCAGCAATTCGATGGTGCCGCCATCGACCAGCGAAATTGTAAAGACGATGTTGTTGGGCGAATACTGCATCGCAATATCTCGGTACGACGCAAGCATCGCCTTCAGGCTATCGAATAACTCCTGCCATCCGGAATACTGCCGCTTACTGCCGGGCAGAGAGTCGAGATGGCCCGCTTCGATCTTGTGCACCAGTTTGATGGGCTCGCCCTGCGCTGGGATCAGGTAAAACCAACGCCGCGTGACCATCAGGCCTGCGGGCAAGCCGAGAACGCGATAGGCGATAGAGTCGCGATGATGGTGGTCGTAGAACAGCCACGCGTCGATGTTGCGTTCGCGCAGCACAGATTGAATGGCAGCCAGGTCCATGAGCAAACCACTATTGTAAACAATGGGGCAGATTTGGGCGAATCGGCGGACGTAGAGATTTGTAGCGGATTATCGCGTGCAGTTCTTTACCGCGAGCACACGCTTTTTGACGCTTGCCGGCAGCGTTTCGCATGCCGTACGCAACACCAGACGCGGCGCTCGCGCGCGAATCTTCATGAGATACGGAACCGTTCGCTTCGCATCAAATTTTGCAGTCTCCCGCAGCAGCCAGCCTAACCCCTTCTGAACCATGTCATCTTTGTCTGCTAAAAGTGAATGGGAAAGTTTTGTGATCTCGGGAAAGAACATCTGCGCCCGTGTTCCGCGAATCAGCGCCACACAAGCGGCCCGGCGATGCCAACGATTCTTCGACTTCGCCCAGCGGAAAACGGATTTAGTGCGCGCCGGTTTAACTACGATCATGGGAGCGATCAGGGAATGCACCAGCGCGTCGTGATCGGCCCAACTGCTGATGCGGTCGAGCCATGACTCGAACAACTTGAATTCGTCGTCGCCAAATTCGCGATCGAGTGTTTCCAGCAAAAAAACGGCGGCAACTTTTTCTTCGAGCACCGAGCCGGCGAAGAGCTCGTCGGCGACCTCGGTTAGGAAATCGAGCCCGTGTTCCTTCCTGATTTCGCGTCTGGAACGAACTGCTGCGCGGCGTAAGTCGGCCGTATACCAGCCATGCGATTTGATGTCGTCTTTGAAGAACCACTGCACTCCCGCAGCATGCTCGGCGGAACCGCCGTCTTTCAGTGCGCGTTGAATATGCTGGGCGACAGCGGTTGGAGTGCCTGCGACGTTCGGCGAATGCGCTGGTTTGTCGCCTCGGGCTCGCATCCTCATGACCTATCTACTGTCTCCGCGCGGACGATTTTGTCGTAGATCCAGAGCAGCAACGTTGTCACCAAGCCCACTCCGATTACCCACCACCACACCATCTTTGGCTGATGCAATTCTTCCCCGTAGTGCTGCATAAGCCAGCCGCTGAATTTGCCCGCGATAAACGAACCAATGCCCAGTGGCAGAAATGCAAATCCCATGTACGTTCCTTGCTGGTTGGGAGGCGCGAGCCGCGAGATGTAGTCGTAATATCGCGGTTGCTGCGTGATTTCTCCAATCGCAACCACCACCAGTGTTGCCACCGCCATCCACACCGAGGGGTGAATGATCAACAGAACCCAGGCCAGACTCGAAATCAGGGTCCCCAGCACGATGGCGTGAAACGCGTGCATACGCTTGGTCACAAAGCCGATGAGCATCGTGAACAAGATGACCACGATGGGATCCGTAGCCAGAATCCGAGCGGTGTTGGCTTTCGGATCGATGTAGGCGGAAATATAAAGAGGCAGCGCGATGAATTCCTGCCAGAAGACGATCCAGTATCCCGTGAAGATCAACAGGAAGAGCATGAAGCGCGGGTTCGAAAGTACCGTAAGGAAGTTCTTTCCGACCTGGCTTAGGCTGGCCGCTTCTCCCCCTTCGGCTCGTCGCGGCTCCTTGAAAAACAAGAGCACGACGAACAGCATGAGGAAGACGCTCAACGCTGCCAGATGAAATAGTCCTGGTGCACTGCCGTGATCCTGTTCCCAGCCTGCGAGCAGTGGCCCTAACGTACTTCCTACGTTCACCAGCGTGTAGTAAATCGAGTATCCCACCGAGCGAACATTCTTATTCGATGCTCGTGCCGTTGTACCGACTACGCTCGGTTTCACGAGGGCCACGCCCAGGGCGGGCAAAATCAGCACAAACGCGACTAGGGATGCCAGGGGGACGGCATTACGCACCGGCGCAAACCACGACGCGCCGAGCGATCCCAGGAGAAAGTACGAGAAACTCAGAATCAGGTACGCCAGCGAAAGCGCGCGCCGGAAGCCGAGCCGGTCGGCGATCGCGCCTCCTACTACTGCGAGAAACCAGACCCACCCGCCGAACATCCCCGTCAGGCTGCTGGCCTGTTCGATACCGAAGTGCAAACCCTCATGCAGGTAGCGCGCCAGTACAGCAAAAACGGCATAGTAGGAAAGCCGCTCAAAAAGCTCGCTGATGTTGGCGACCCAGAATGGCCGTTCGAATCCGCTGCGAATTTCCTGCAAACGTTCGGAAAAGCTCAAGAATGCTCCCTGGTGGATCGTGTGATGGCGGGCTTGCTGCCCGCGTGAGTTTTGCTAGCGAGAGGCCGCGCGCTGCTCACTTTGTATCGCGATTCTCTTCCTGACCTCTTCAGCCGAGAGCCCTGACACTCGGATCACTTTCCGGCGACTGCTCTGGCCGGAGGCAATGGTAACGGAAGAACGCGGTACCTTCAAAAGTTTCGCGAAGAATTCGATGCAGGATTCGTTTGCTTTTGCCATCGATTGGCGGCGCGGTGAGGGAAATTTTCAGTGCGCCGTCCAGTTCACCGGTGATTGCGTTTTTCTTGGCACGCGGATGAACTTTGACTGAAAGTGCCACGCTGCTGCCGGACTCCGTAATTGAAATCAATCGGCTTCCCCTAATGAGAATACAGTTTCAGTCAGCAACATGGCCGCCACAAGCGGCACTTGAGGGTGCTGCAGCGTTCGCGCCCTTCCGATGCTCGCCATCAATGCGATTGCCAAAACCAACATGGTTACATTCGCTGTGATGCAGGATAGCCTCAAACCTCGCACTTCGTGGCTGTTACGAATACGCATCACGTTCAACATGCAAGTGAACAACAGGGCTAGGATAGTCCCGAAAATCCAGATCCTGCCGGTGTAAGTTCTCGGCACGAGCAGGCTGTCCACTACCGCCAGAACAAAAAGAATAGCCGCGCAAAGCTGGTCGATTAGCTTCATGGCTTTATCGTGTCCCTCCGCGTGCCTGACAGCCTACGTCTTTGTTCGTTGGCCAAAAATCGCTGTCCCAACGCGCACGCAGGTCGATCCCTCTTCAATCGCGATTTCGAAGTCATGCGACATGCCCATCGAAAGCTGGTCCACGGAGATGCTGGGTAGTTTGCGGGCCGCAATCGAATCGCGCAACTCGCGCAGCTTGCGAAAACAGGGCCGTGCTCCCTCGGGGTCGTCGGTGAACGGAGGCACAGTCATCAGTCCGTGAAACTGCAACGACTGAAGCCGAGGTGTGGCGATCAGCAATTCTTCAAGCGCAGCCGAGTCCGGCGCGACTCCACTTTTTGCCGCCTCACCGCCAACGTTCACTTCGATCAGCACCGCCAATGTTTTGCCAAGGTTGCGAGCAGCGGCGTCGAGTTTTTCCGCCAACTTCAGCGAATCGACAGAATCGACGGCGTGAAATAAATCCACTGCTTTGGCGGCCTTGTTGGTTTGCAGGTGCCCGATCAGGTGCCATTCGGCATCGCGTAAATCCGGAAGGGCATCGGCCTTACCAGCAAATTCCTGAACCCGATTTTCGCCGAACACCCTGAGTCCCGATGCATAGGCCTCGCGGATTCGCTCAGGCAGCTGCGTCTTGCTGGCCGCCATCAAAGATATTTCGCCGACCTTGCGTCCAGAGCGCTGTGCGGCAGCGGCGATGCGTTCGCGCACCGCGGCAACATTTTCGTGGATCGACATAGCAACGGGTCAGAGAATGCGAAAGTAAAGAGTAAATCGAAGAAGTAAATAGAGTCTATTCTGCACTCTAACTTGCCACTCGGGCGTTCCGATTTCTTGATTTACATCATCGCCGTGGGCGGCGCTGGTTCGTTCGGATCTCCGGCACTGGATAGCGGCAGGAAAATCAGCAGGCCGGCCAGCAGAACCATTACAATAATTCCGCTCAGGTACAGCGGGTGCGCAAACACCTGCGCCGTCTTAACTTTCGCGGCCCATGCCGAGGCTAGGTGCAGCCAGGGCTGCTGGGCAAACGACAATGCGATGACCGCCGCCCAGAGTAGGCCACAGATGGCTTCACCAGCGATCAAGCCAGAGGCCGTAAGAACTCCCGTATTCTCCGCCCGTGCCGTTTGCGCAGCGTTCAGGCCGCGACGTTTGGCGACCCAGTCCCCTATCGACCGGAAGACCCCACCCAGAAAAATCGCGAACGTAGTTTCGAAGGGCAGATACATCCCCACCGCCACCAGCATCGGACTCTTTACCTGCATCATGATCAGCGCGATCCCGAAGCAGACGCCGACCACCACCAGCGGCCATGGCATGTCTCCACCCACAATGCCAATCGCCAGAGTAGCCATCAGCCCGGCCTGCGGTGCCGAAAGATCGCGGTTACCGAAACCGAACGCGGTGTGGAGCAGATAGAGCGGCCAATACATGACCAAACTCGCTACCACCACGGCAATGAGTTCGGCGGTCTGGATTTTGCTAGGAGTGCCACCAAGAATGTAGCCGACTTTAAAATCCTGCAACAGTTCGCCTGCAACCGCTGACGAAACGCAAACTACAGCCGCAACTCCCAGCACCGTAGCCACGCCCTTTATTCCGTGAACTCCTAGGGCGACCATCAGAAGCGCCGCAACAATCAGAGTCGAGAGCGTCAGCCCCGAAATCGGGTTGTTGGATGAGCCGATGAACCCGACGAGATTGCCCGAGACCGTCGCGAAGATGAATCCCACCACCAGCATCACGACTGCTGCTAACACTGCCGGCCACACCAACCCAGAAATATGTATATACAAGAAACACATGAGCACGAACATAACCGCGATCAAACCGAACACAATCTTCGAACTCATGTAGCGTTCTGTGCGCGAAAGCTTGGCCTGCTGTTCGGCGGTTTGGCCAAGGTCAGAGAATGCCTTTCCCAATCCCGCGGTGAGGCTTTCACGCATGTTGTAGAGCGTGTAAGCCGCGCCTACCAACATGCCGCCAACGGCAATTGGCCGCACAATAAATCGCCACACGGCCATGGCCATCGTTGCCCAGTCCTCCGGCGTATTCGCGGGAATGTATTGCTTGAGCTGCGGGCCCAGAAAGTACATGAGTAGCGGAACCATCAGGCCCCATGCCAGCACGCCTCCGGAAAATTGAAGTGCGGCCAGTCGAAGCCCGATGATGTATCCCACGCCCAAGTACGCCGGACTCACGCTTGGCGCCGAGGCCATAGCGGCGGCGCCAGTTGCAAGCACATTCGTGTTTCCAACCCCACCCAGTCGGACCTGGCTTCGGCCGAGAGAGCCAACTCCAAAGTAAAAGTCCTTGTCTGCAGCGAACAGCCCAAAACGTCCCAGCAGATAAACGAAGCCGCCGACCCCAATATTCCAGAATAGATACTTGGCCGCCTGGGCGCCGCGCTGCCCAGCCTTGTGAATCTCCGATGCCGCAAGCGATTCAGGAAAGGGAAGTTCGGGATCCTCCACCATGCCGCGCCGCACCAGAGAAATGAAGAGCACTCCCAATATGCTGCCGACCATGATGAGCGCGGTTGATTTCCAATACGCTACTCCGGGCTCGAAGGAAGGCCAGGCCTTCGCGATCAGGAATGCGGGAATGGTAAAGATCGCGCCAGCAGCGACAGACTCCCCGATCGAACCTGCCGTCCGCGCGATGTTTTCTTCGAGCAGAGATCCTTTCCATGCCCGCATCGCAGCCATGGCAATCACCGCTGCGGGATATGTTGCCGCAATTGTGATTCCGGCGCGCAAACCGAGGTAGGCGTTTGCCGCTCCCAGAACGACTGTCATTAGAAGGCCCAGCAGCACCGCGCGGAGAGTGAACTCCTTCATCTCCATATGTTCCGGGACGTATGGGACGTGCTTCTTGGGGCCGGTTCCTGACTCGGAGGAGACGGGATTACTCATAGATAAATCCTCTAATAATTGGAATCAGTACAAACCGCGTTCCTCAAGCCAAGCCGCGACTCGTGCCAGAGGGAACGGCGCACGTTAGCACGCTGGGCGGCTGAATTACAAGTGCGTCACGGGTTCCGACGCCAGTGCGGCAAAGGCTGGGCGGCCAGATTGTATTGAGTGGTTGGTATCTTTGGCTACTTGGCGCGACGGTGTTAATATTAAAGTAATTAGTTTGTTGCGCCCCTTCGCAGTTGATCGTTCCGAGGTGCCGCATGAGCAACTCCCCCGAGCAGCCCTGGTTCCAGCGTTTCCTTGAATTCCATTGCGACGATTGCGGCTGTGAGACAGCCTTTCGTTCGCGGCGCAGAACGTTTTCCGAACGCTACCTTCTGCCCATTTTTCTTTTGCAGCCGGTGCGTTGCGCGGAATGTTTCCGACGCGACTACCGTTCGCTGTTTATGGTCGCAAAACCGCGGCTGTCGGAAGCGGGCTCCAAGCGGAAACCCTCCGTCGCTACCCCGGGCCAGTACGGTAACGTTGCCTAGCTGACCCCAGGCCCGTTATACTCGTGTCAAGGCAACAGAGTCGCCCGCCCGGGAAAATTTTCTTACGGGCATCAGGGAGGCCGTCTTCAGCAGTAGTGGGGACCGAATTCGGGCTGCCCAGGCCAAAGCTGCAGTGGCGGGGATTTCTATTGCTTCGAAGACCAACACGCCCCAGGGTATTTCCACTCGACCCGCACTGATTGGACGAGCTTGGGCGAGTCACATTGCTGGCAGTCTCTTCGCGGTTTTGTTTCCTTCTGATTGCCGCATCTGCGGCGCGCCGCTAATTAAAATCTCCCGCCTACCGGTTTGCTGCGAGTGCGTCGAGCACATGCATCGCATCGCGGGCCATGTTTGTGCGCGGTGTGGCGAGCGCCTGTTTTCTCCCTACGCGGTGGATGGTCCTGAGGGTGAGCCCCACTGCGGGCTGTGCCGCCGGATCGAGCCCACATTCTCGCGAGCGGTGGCTTATGGCAGTTATGAAAGCGGACTGCGTGAGCTGATTCATCTGCTGAAGTATGGTGGGGTGCGTCCGGCGGCAGGTGTGCTGGGACGAATGTTAGCGGAAGCCATTGCAACCCTCGAGCCGGTGTTTCCGGCGGACGGTGTAGTGGTCGTTCCTGTCCCTTTGCATCGCACCAAGTTTCGTCAGCGCGGGTTCAATCAAGCGGAGCTGATAGCGCGCGCCGCTTTGAAACTTAGCCCATCGCGAGAGCGGCTGCATTTGTGTGCGGGAGCGTTCGAAAGAAAGCGCGAAACTCCATCGCAGATCGGGCTCACCAGCCATCAGCGCCGCGAAAATCTGCGAGGGGCCTTTGCGGTTACGCAAGCCGAAGCGGTGAAGGGACGCGAAGTCCTAGTGGTCGACGATGTTTACACGACGGGCGCGACGGTTTCGGAATGCGCTAAAGTTTTGCGCCGGGCGGGCGCGACGAAGGTTTGGGTCGCAACAGTAGCACGCACATTGAAAGTTTCCGCGCAACATGTGGAGATTAAAACCGGCAACGACAACGGGATTGAGATGGACGAACGCATCGAAGCAGAGCAAGTTGCACTGGCCAAAGCGGTAGGAATCTAAATCATGTCTGCCAGAATCGAAAGCGACGCAGGACCACCAGGCCGATACGCCGCCGGCTTGTTTGCTGCGGCGGCGATTCACCGCGATAGCGACGGCAACGCGCTGCACGCCCCCGTGCTGGTGCTGAACGCGTCCTATGAGCCCATCAACGTGTGTGCCGCGCGGCGGGCCCTGGTTCTCGTGCTCAAGGGCGTTGCTATGACGGAAGAAGAAAATGGACACTTCTTGCACGCGGCGCGTATCGCCGTGCGCGTGCCCTCGGTGATTCGGCTGCTGGAGTATCGCCGCATCCCGCATCAGAGCCGCGCGCTGTCACGAAAGAACATCCTGCTGCGCGACCGCAACACCTGCCAGTATTGCGCCACTGTGCTGGCTTCGAGCGAGTTGACCCTCGACCACGTAGTCCCCCGCTCGCGCGGAGGTTCGTCGACGTGGGAGAATCTGGTCGCTTGCTGCCATGCCTGCAACCGACGCAAGGGAAATCAGTTTCCGCTCGAAGCCGGCATGAAGCTGATGCGCGAGCCGCGCGCCTTCAACTTACACACCAGCCGCCACATCATGCGGCTGATGGGCCGTAGCGACGATAAGTGGAGAAAGTATCTTTTCTACTGAGGTTTCAAAGTTTCAAAGGTTTCGAGGTTTCAAAGTGGAACTCTCGATCTACTAATTTTTGGGAACGTTGAAACTTTGACACATTGAAACCTTAGACTCAATACGTGGCTCGCTCTTATCGCGATCTTTTGGTGTGGCGGAAGGCAAGAGTCCTCACCGTCCAGATTTATCAAGCCACGGAACAGTTTCCGCGAAGCGAACTCTACGGCCTCACATCACAGACTAGACGCGCCGCCGTTTCTGTCACTTCGAACATTGCCGAAGGTCAAGGCCGGTTGACTTCCGGTGAATTCCTGCATTTCCTAGGGCAGGCACGAGGATCATTGCTCGAACTGGATACGCAATTGGCTATAGCCTGCGATCTCCACTACCTGAAATCGGAAGCCTATGCGCTCCTCGATGAAGCAACATATCAAGTGCTAGGATTACTGAATCGGTTGATCGAGTCTTTGCGAAGAAAGGCGAGTTGACACTCAACATTCTTGCGGAGCTTGAAACTCTGAAACCTTGAAACTCCGAAAACCTTGAAATCTCACTTCTGCGGATTGGGCGTCGTATCCGGCTTCTTATCTTCCGGCTTCTGCTCTGCCTTGGGAACCTCCTTCCCCTGATACAGAATCTTCACGTTCGCGCCGAAGCGTTTGTAGTCCTCATACTTCACGATCTCGCGAATGTGAATGTCGCCGGTGTTGAAGTGGAGCGTGTCATCGGCGCGGGTGTAGGTAGGGAACCAATACTGGTTGTCGATCTGTTGCCGCCAAGTGGTGAACTTCGGATAAAGATGTTCTTCCTTGCCCTTCTTTTTCGTGTCCCGGATTTCCGGCACGGCTTGGCCGTAGGTCTTCACAATCTGGTGGTCCGAATCGTCCACCCAGATGCGCCCCTGAAAGTAACGTTTCTTGCCGACGATGGCCTTTGGAGCAATATCGAAAACGTAGCAGTGCAACTGATCTTCTTGCTGCTGGCCAATATAGAGAATGTTGTATTCCGGAACTTCTTCGGTAGTCAGCACGAAGGGTAAACGATTGCGAAAATCCTGTACGTCGCCCTGATCGAGCGACAGACCGCCTTGTTCCAGCGACGATTGCGGTGCGAACACAACGTTTTCGAGGCGATGCCCCTTGTCGTCGTAGAGCACGTCGAAGACTTCGTGATACTCCCCCGTGACGGTGTCGCCGTCGCGCGTCTGCACTTTGATGTCCTGCCGGTAGGTGTAATGCTCGCGCGCCTCTTTGAAGAGTTTCTCCCGTGCGGCAAACTGCGCAATGATTTCCTCAGGAGTAATGCCCTTGGGCGGGGTGCTTTCGAGCGGACCTTCCTGCGCCGAAACCGGCAGCGAGAGGGCGGCTAATGCGGCAACAAACAACAGCGAGCGCAACGGCGATTTCATACAGCTATTCTAGCGAATAATGGAAGGGCGGACTGCGCGGACAGCAAAAAGCAGTCCCGCGGCGACCCTCCCCCGACCCCTCTCCGCTCAGTGAGGCCGGGGGTAGGGCGCTGCAGTTCTGCCACAAACTTGGATGCCATTTCAACACAGGGGTTGCCGTAGGAAAAAAAGCTCCGGGTTTCGTAATCAACCTTGGCCGGCCCGAGAGGTTCGGCTCCGTCATTCGGAGGACGGTCGTTTATCCTAAGTTATTCATTTGCAATCATTGCCATCAATGCTATCATTGATGACATGGCTAGCATCACAATCCGTAAACTTCCGGAGAACACCAAGCGCCGGCTCCGCATTCGCGCTGCCCGTAACGGCCGCTCCATGGAGCAGGAGGCGCGCGAGCTGCTCGAACTAGGTCTGGCGCGGGACGATGCTGAGCCGGTGAGTTTGGGAGAAGCAATTCGCCGGCGCTTTGCCCCGCTGGGCGGCGTCGATCTCAAAATTCCTCCCCGCGGTCCTATCCGCGACCCAGGCATCCGATGATGCGTGGTCTGGCATGATTATTCTGGATACGAACGTAGTATCCGAGGCGATGCACGTTTCGCCTTCCGCGTCCGTAATCCGATGGTTGTCTCAAGGGCGGAGCTCCGATGAACTTTTCCTAACGTCGATCGCGGTGGCAGAGATTCTTTACGGGATCGAATTGCTGCCTCGGGGAAAGCGCCGCGAAAAACTGCTGGCCGAGGCGGAAGCGATGTTCCGAGAGGACTTTTCAGGCCGCATCCTGCCATTCGACGAAGAGGCGGCGAGCGCATTTGCGGAAATCGCTGCGGCACGCCGCTCGCAAGGCCGTCCCATCGCGGAGTTTGACGCGCAGATCGCAGCGATCGCCCGTTCCCGGCGAGCTACCCTAGCCACGCGCAACACGCAGGACTTTGAGGGTTGTGGTGTGCGCCTGGAAAATCCGTGGCAGGCGACGGGCTCATAGAGACCGCGTGAGAACGCGATCGCTAGCTTGTTGCTGTTACGGTTGCCGGCCCAGGCTGGCGACTGGCCAGGAGCCGGGTCAGGTTGAACGAGATGGCGGCCAGAGTGAACTCGATCTTTACTTTC
>Ga0307478_10003096_pt1 | contig 12538 bp, 8 predicted proteins | sample atmos_gasesECM4C_2_FD_203713 | JGI IMG/M metagenome (GOLD analysis project Ga0307478, IMG submission 203713) | Hardwood forest soil microbial communities from Morgan-Monroe State Forest, Indiana, United States - atmos_gasesECM4C_05 | ecosystem: Environmental > Terrestrial > Soil > Temperate...
AATATCTGACGTTTTTTTCTTCAACCCTTCCCGCAGATCCTCGGGCATGGTCCCGTACTTTTTGAACCAGTCTTCGGCTCGCTGGCGGTCGCCGGTGGCTTCGATCTCGAGCAGTTCCTTGGTCAGGCCGGCAAGCGCACTGGGAATCTTGTCGTAGTCGATGGCATACCGGCCCGAAGGCTCGCGCGTGATCGCCTGCCGTGAGCTGAGATAGTTGAACTCCATCATCTCAGCTTGTCCATGGGCCTCGGCGACCCCGAAGCGAACCGTGCGGAAGATGCCGCCCACATATGAAGCATAAAATTCCTGTAATTTTTCCTTCGGCAGCACGCCCTGATCGACCAGCCACTCCAGCCCGAACATACCGGTCACGTCGGCTTTCGCTTCTTCCAGCCCGGAATAGACTGGACCAATCGACTCACGAATGCTCACTTTACCCGCAGCCGTGCGGGCAAATGCCGGGCCGAGTCCGTGCGCGATTTCATGCATGATGGTCGATTGCAGGTAGCCATCACTGGTGACTTTCGCCGCCTGATCGGGCCGCAACATCCGTTGCGCCACGGGCAAGATCACATAGCGGACCCGGGCATCCATGAAATTTTTGAAGAACAGCTTCTTGCTGCCTTTCTGCTCGTGAACCCGCGGGTCGTTCGGCAGGTTATCGGCAACAGACTGATAACCGTGTGTCATGTCCGCCGAGCGGAATGGCGCATCCATCACTTCCATGGGCGTCTCGAGCCCTTGCTTTGACGGACGATCCTCCGCGGCCAGCGGCAAAGCATCCTGAATGCGCGCGACATACTGCTGGTAAAGATCGAGCTTCTTGCTTTCTTTTTCGTCGCGGACGAGAACCGCCGCTCCGTAGGTTGCCTTCACGCCCATCAGATCGTCGGAGTAGGTCTCGTAAGGAGCAAAGATGATGTCGACCTTGGGATTCTTCAGATCGAGCCAGGCCAGGTCGCTGGCATAATAGTCGTCGCTGAGCAATGCGTCGGCGCGCAGGCGCAGGAAGTTGGCGAACGCGGGATCGTCGCTGAGTTTCGCTGCCTCTCGTAACGCGGTTGCGGCCGGCTCCAGGAACGATCGGTACGCAATGTGGTACGGCAATCCTTCCAGCTGTCCTGCATGCCAGCGAACCACTGTCGTCGGAGAGTAAATTTCAGCCTTCTTCTCCGGATGTTCCGCGACGTAATTCTCAATCTGACTGCGCGTCAGGCCCTGCGGATAGAACCCGCGCCCTGCAAACATCGTCTCTTTCCCGACGAACGGCTTGTTGTTGTCGATCAAATCGAAGCGTGAAGCGTTGATCCACAGATAGCGTCGTAACGCGACGTCGCGCGGATTCTTGTTGTTCTCGAGCGATTGGTAGAGTGCAAGCGCTTCCGGATCGTTCTGGCGCCAATAAATGCTTTCCAGGTCGTGGCAGGCCTCGACCAGTTTCGCGACCATTTTGCGCTCGTTCGCGGTCAGGCTCGGCGACAGCGGCATTTCCACCGAGCGAAAACGCGCAAGACGCTTCGTAAGGTCTGGGGCCACCTTCACGTTGGCGGGTTCACTTGCCTTGGCTGCGGTACCGATCAACAGGCCGCGCTTGCTCTGCGCCGTTCCCGAAGCTGTCATGGTGGCAAGAAAGAGAAGAAACGACAGGAAGAATTTGTGGAGACTACCTGTACGGGTTCCCATGAAAGGTCGGTTCGATTCTAGCAGAGCGATGCGGCAATCGCGCTCCTCGTCGGCTCGCTTCTCGCAGCGCAAAAGCATTTATCATAGAAATCAGGATGGCCACCAACTCCAACACGAATGGGGCACAGACCCTGCTCATCGACGCGGATGACACGCTCTGGGAGAACAATATCTATTTCGAGCGCGCCATCGCGCGTTTCATCTCGTTCTTGAACCATCATGAACATTCTCCCAAACAGGTTCGCGAAATCCTGAACGAGGTGGAGCGCGAAAATATCGTGACCCATGGGTACGGCCTGCACAGCTTTGCGCACGCCCTCGTAACCTGTTTCGAGCGCTTGTCCGCCGATCCAGTCACACCTGATATGCACGCCCAGATTCACAGCTTCGCGCACACCATCGCAGACCATCCGGTCGAGATTCTGCCCGAAGTTCCAACCACTCTCGACCATCTCTCACGCCGCCACCACCTGATCCTGATGACCAAGGGAGCCTTCGCGGAGCAAACCGGCAAGATCGAGCGCTCAGGCCTGAAGGAGTATTTCGCCGCTGTCGAGATTGTCGCGGAGAAGGATGAGGACGTTTATCGTTCGGTGGTTTCGAAATATGGCCTGGCGAATGACACTACGTGGATGATCGGCAACAGCCCGAAGTCCGATATTAATCCGGCTCTGGCGGCAGGGCTCAACGCAGTTTTTGTCCCTCACGGCAACACGTGGATCCTCGAACACGACGAAGTCGCGACTCCCACGCCACCCAGCCGTCTGCTCACCGTAGAAAAATTCGGGGAGCTGCGACGTCACTTCTAGCGAATTGGCGATCGCTAATGAGTGGTGGTGAGCGACTGGGTGAGAGTTACTGGCCATTATTTCTCATCCGGGCCCGAAGACAGAGGGCGAGACGCCCTCTGGACAGCCGGCGGGACGCCGGCGCTACGCTCGCGTTCCTGCCGTTCGCGGGTGTACTCGCCGCCAGCTACCAGCTACGAGCCATCGGCCACCAGCGGTCTTTCACGCACCAAACTAACCAACATCGCGTCTCCCGCGCATTTTTCGTGCATGGTACTCTCAATTTGCTCTGGTTTTTCGCTGCCTCGAACGCGTGGCGGTGCAGAAAGACAACTTTCGGCGGCTGTTGCGCACGGTGGAAGCGCTGTCCGATCTCGGCCCCGAGCTGACGGCGGAGAGCGACTTCTCCCAGACTGCGCCGTTGATGCTTGCCGCGCTGATGGAAGCTGCCGGCGCGCGCGAGGGCGCGCTTTTCACTTTCAGCGACAAGCCGTCACTGCTCACCTCAGCCGCATCCCGCGGCTTCGCCCTGATTCCTGATCCTGCCATCGTCCCGCTTCTGCCCCGGCACGTACATGCACTGACCGCCGCCCGCGGCCCGGTCGTGCTCAACGAGACGACCTACGATGTTTTCTTCAGTTCGAACGGCAACGTCGCGCCTGAACTGTTCAAATGCATCGCGCCGCTGAAGGTAGGAGGAAAATTAGCTGGACTTCTCGCGCTCGGCCGGCGCGAGGCCGACGCACTCTACGACGATGCCGAACTCGACGCGCTCGGCCTTCTCTCGAACTACGTAGCCCTCGCGGTGCAAAACCACACACTCACGCAGACATTGGCGCAACGCGTCTCGGAAAACCTGCGGCTCCTGGGTTCCCTGCACGGCTTCTACGACAACGCTCTCGAAGCCTTCGCCACCGCAATCGACGTTAAACACGTCAACATCCACGGCCACTCGCTGCGCGTGGCCCGATACGCTGCTGCCATCGGCGAAGCCATGGGCCTCGATCCCACCGAGATCGCTGCCCTGCGCTCCGCGGGATATCTGCATGACATCGGCAAGGTCGCCGTCGACAAGTATCTCTTCGGCAAGCCTGCGGCGCTTGATCCCGAGGAATTTCGCGCGATGGCCGACCACACCACCGTCGGGCACCAGATCGTCAGCGGGATTCAGTTCCCCTGGCCAATGATTCCCGAGGTCGTACGTTGGCATCACGAACGCGCGGATGGTTCCGGATACCCCGACGCCTTGCAGATGGACGAAATTCCGACATCGGCGCGCATCATTGCGATCGCCGACACATTCGATGCCATGACCAGCACTCGTCCATATCGCGAATCCCACTCCGTTGGCGGAACGCTAAGCGAACTGGTGCGGCTGGCTCCCCAGAAATATGATCCCAACGTAGTGCAAGCTCTCTTGATCCAGATTCGTCGCGACGCAGTCGGCAGCAGCCGCGTACCCTTGCTCGATGACCGCATGGCGCTCAACATCGCCCCGCCCGACATCGACCAACTGGCGGCGAGCTTGCAACACAAGACCAACCGCAACCGTCTTTACCTCACCCAGCCGCCATCCTAAGTAATTGATTATAATAATCTTATAGGCAGTCGTATTCGCTTCGCTGACAGCAACTTTTCCGCTCGGCCGGGTTCGTATGATAGAGGTTGCAGCTCGTTCGCCGGGGTCCCGACATGTCAATTCCGCACCGTGGGCAAATTGCCCTTTCTCTGCTCGTTGCTCTTGCCCTCGCATCCTTCACGGTTGTCGGCTTCGCAAAAAAGAAAGAGAAGAAAACCACTGCCACGCAGATGGAAGATTCCAAGCGCGCTCTGCATGCGTTGCAGCGGCTTTCGTTTGGACCACGGCCGGGCGAAGTGGATCGCGTCGCCGCGATGGGCGTGGACAAATGGATTGACCAGCAGTTGCATCCCGAAAGAATTGACGATAGCAGTCTCAACGCGCGTCTTGAGCCCTACCGGACGCTGCGTATGGATACGCGCGAGATCGTTGAGAACTTTCCTCCTCAACCTGTCATCAAGGCCGTGATGGACGGCAAGAAGCCGATGCCGTCTGACCCGGTGAAACGTGCCGTCTACCAGGCGCAAATCGAGCGGCTCGAGGAAAAGCAGGAACGCAAACAGGAAGCTGCGACTGCTCCGCCTCCCGCCGCGAATTCCCCGACGGACCAAGCCGCCTCTGACAGTACCGCGACTCCTGCCGACAATTCTACGAATAACGCTTCTACCGCGAGCAAGCCCAGCGTGCAGGACGAGCAACTTGCCAAGCATCGCGAAGACCGCCTCTACGCGGACCTGAAAGCGCAGGAGTTGCTCGAGATGCCTCCGGACCAGCGCATGAAGCAAGTCCTCGAGATGCCGCCCGAAGAGCAGCGTGCCTTATCCGCTTCGCTGAAAGGCCCGAAGGCCGATGAGTTCATGGAAGGCATGAACCCGAAGCAGAAGGAAGCGCTTAAAGCTTTAAACAATCCCGAACAGGTCGTCGGGGACGAACTGATGCAGGCCAAGCTCCTGCGCGCGATCTACAGCGAACGTCAGCTCGATGAAGTCATGACCGATTTCTGGTTCAACCACTTCAACATCTTCATCGGCAAGGGACCGGACCGCTACCTGATCACCAGCTACGAACGCGACGTGATTCGCCCGCACGCACTGGGAAAGTTCGAAGACCTCCTGGTAGCGACCGCGAAGAGCCCTGCCATGCTCTTTTATCTCGACAACTGGCTGAGTGTGGGCCCGAACTCCGACGTTGCGCTCGGCATCCGCAAGAATCCCTATCCGCGCCGACGCTACCGGCCATTCCCTCCGAACCCGAACCAGGCCAAGGGAAAAGGCAAACGCAACAACGGGCTGAACGAGAACTATGGCCGCGAACTGATGGAACTCCACACCTTGGGCGTGAACGGAGGCTACACTCAGCACGACGTGACGGAACTCGCCCGCGTGCTCACTGGCTGGACGATTGATCAGCCGCAGAAAGGCGGCGGCTTCAAGTTCGAGGAGCGCATGCACGACCCAGGCGTTAAGGTCGTCCTCGGCCACAAATTCAAAAATCACGGCGAGAAAGAAGGGATGGAGGTCCTGCATCTGCTGGCGCACCATCCTTCGACCGCGCATTTCATTTGCACCAAGCTGGCGATGCGCTTTGTGTCTGACGACCCTCCACCCGCGCTGGTTGAGAGCATGGTGGAAACATTTCTCAAGAAAGATGGCGACATTCGCGACGTGTTGAAGACGATGTTCCAGTCGCCGGAATTCTGGAGCGACAACGCCTACCGCGCGAAAATGAAGACGCCGCTCGAGTTCGTGGTATCGGCGGTTCGGGCAACGGGCGCGGACGTTTCCGATCCCCTGCCCCTCGCGCGTCAGCTGAATACGCTCGGCATGCCGCTGTACGGCATGCAGCCGCCGACCGGGTACTCGATGAAATCGGAAGCGTGGGTCAATTCCTCGGCCTTGCTGGGACGCATGAACTTTTCCCTGGCGCTGATGTCGGGAAGAATTAAAGGGATCCAGGTCGACGCCGACCGGCTCGTGAGTCCTGTCGCAGATGCAGCCACTCCAGGACTTCCGCCCGCTTCAGCTGATCCACAGCGCACGCTTGCGACGCTGGAAGGGTCGCTCCTGGCCGGCGATGTCTCGAAGCAGACCCACGATGCAATCACCAAAGAAATGGAGAACCAGGCGACGGCCTCCTCGGACGCCAAAGCTGCTGTGGCGCGCAAGAATGGCGCGTTGCCCGCAACCAGCACCGGCACCATCGCGGGTTTGATCCTGGGCTCTCCGGAGTTTCAGAGAAGATGAAGGAAAAAAGCTGGAGGCTAATGGCCTGCACCAAGACAGCAATCACGAGCAGAGAAGATCACTGAGTACTGAGTACTGAATACTGGGTACTGGGTACTGGCAACTGGAGTTCACTATGTCCATCACACGTCGCGTATTTCTTCGCAACAGCGCTCTGGCTGTTGTCGGCACCGCCGCAATCCCGAGTTTTCTGACGCGCGCTGCGTATGGTTCGGCGGAACCGGGAACACGGACCAAACGCCTGGTTGTCATCTTTCAGCGCGGCGCTGCCGATGGGCTGAACATCGTGGTGCCGCATGGCGAGCGGACGTATTACGACATGCGCCCCACCATCAACATTCCGCGCAAGGATGTTCTCGACCTCGACGGTTTCTTCGGCCTGCATCCCTCGATGGCCTCGCTGCAGCCACTCTGGAACCAGCGTCATCTGGCCATCGTGCACGCCGCCGGTTCGCCCGACCCCACGCGCTCGCATTTCGACGCGCAGGATTTCATGGAATCCGGGACACCGGGATTGAAAGCCACCTCCGACGGCTGGCTCAACCGCACGCTGCATTCCCTGCCGGCATCCGCCGACAGCTCGGCCTTCCGCGCCATCTCGCTCGGTCCCGCACTCCCACGAATTTTGACGGGCTCCGAACGTGCCGTCGCCGTGAACAACATCAACGACTTCGGTGTCGGTGGCCGCAACCCGAATGCAACTCCCATCGCGAACACTTTTGAAGCCATGTACGACCAGTCGGTGGATTCCGTTCTGCATGGAACCGGCCAAGAAACCTTCGACGCGGTCAAAATGCTGAAAGCCGCCGATCCCTCCAAGTACAAGCCCGCTCCGGGGGCGGACTATCCGCGCGGCCGCTTCGGCGACAGCCTGAGACAGCTCGCTCAACTCATCAAGGCGAATCTCGGCGTACAGGTGGCGTTCGCCGATATCGGCGGTTGGGACCACCACGTGAACGAAGGCAGCACGCAGGGGCAGATCGCCAACGTGCTGCGCGACTTCTCCGGATCGCTCTCCGCCTTCTGGATCGATCTCGGCGACCTTGCCGACGATACGGTGGTCGTCACCATGTCGGAGTTCGGCCGCACTGCCCGCGAAAACGGCAACCGCGGCACTGACCACGGCCATGCCAATGTCATGTTCGTCATGGGCGGTCCGGTAAAGGGCGGGAAAGTGTACGGCCAATGGCCAGGCCTCGACCAGTCGCAGCTTTACGAAGGCCGGGATTTAGCGGTCACGACCGACTTCCGGCGCGTGCTGGGCGAAGCCGTGGACCGCCATCTGGGGAATTCGAAGCTGGACCAGGTGTTTCCAGGGTTTGGAGATCAGGCAGAAAAGTTCTTACGGTATATGGGTTAATCCGGTGGGGTTAATCGGATGGAGCGACGGGCGTCCTCGCCCGTCGAGGTTTTCTTTTCTGTGCCAGTTGTCGTTCGTGAGACGTTTCTAGAGGTGGCTTGCGCCATGCCGACGGGCGGGGACGCCCGTCGCTCCACCGCTTTGATTGAAGTGAGTGATCAGCCTTAGATTGGATCAGCCTTAGATCTCGATCAGCACATCCGCGTTCTCCACCTTGATCGGATATACGTTGAGCTTTGCGTTCGGATTGTGCACAGCCTGACCCGTCGCTGGGTCCCACGCCCATCCATGCCATGGACAAATGAGTTTTCCCTTTTCGATGACGCCCTGCCCAAGCGGCCCGCCGCGGTGCAGACAAACGTTATCCATGGCGGTGATCGTGCCGTTTACGTTGGCGACGCAGATCATCTTCTCGCCGCAGGGAAATTCTTTGGCTTCGTTCTTCGGAGGAAGTTCAGACCGGGCCGCAAGTTTGATGAACATAGCTTTTAGCTCTCAGCTGTCAGCTCTCAGCCGTCAGCTTCAGTCCTCCGGCTGCAGTTCTTTAATTCAAGCCAGGGGCGTCATCGAGGGGCAACGACAAAGTATAAGGGATTCTCCACGAGGGGGAGTCTCCAGGCAGGAAAGCTCGTTAAACCTCGCTGGTGGCTGATGGCTGATGGCTGATAGCTGATGGCTGAAAGCTGACAGCTATTTCGGCTGCAGCGTCTGCGCGATCATCACCTGGCGCTTGAAGTTCTCCACCATGTTTTCGTCGAGCCGTACTTCGGTGGGCTTTTTCGCGAGGGTCATGGTATCGATCTTGTCCTGTAGCTTGAGCAGCGCGTAGAAAAGGTTTTCGGGCCGCGGCGGGCAGCCAATCACGTAGACATCGACGGGCACAATCTTGTCGACCCCTTGCAGCACCGCATACGTGTTAAACGGCCCGCCCACCGACGAGCAGGCGCCCATCGAGATCACCCATTTCGGATCAGGCATCTGGTCGTAGATACGCTTGACCACGGGCGCCATTTTCAGCGTCACCGTGCCCGAGACGATCATCAGATCGGCCTGCCGCGGGCTGGGGCGAAAGACTTCCGATCCGAAACGCGCGATGTCGAAACGCGCCGTCGATGAGGCAATCATTTCAATGGCGCAGCAGGCCAGGCCAAACGTCATCGGCCACACGGCGGACTTGCGCGCCCAGTTAAAGACGTAGTCCACCGTGGAAATCATGAAATTCTTTTCAAACTTGTTCTGGAGCCAGCTCATGGACCCTCGATCGTGCGACTAGAGCAACCGAATTCAGTCTAGGTCGCGGCAGAAGCGGGTGTCAAACGGTGGGAGGGATACGGCGCCCCACCTAGCCCCGGCGCAACGAAACCCTCACCAAATGTGGCTGCCCCACCTTTCGCGATTTTCGAAAGGTGGGAGGCACGAACCTCAAACCCTCCAGGTCACTGACGCCGGGTGGGACTCTCCTCCGCAAGGCGAAAAAGGTCCGCGTGTCGAGATTAGATTGGGGTCCTTGCTTCGCACCCATCGAAAAACACGATGGGTGGGGCAGCCACGGTGGTGGTAGTGTCCCCCAAAGGCGGCGAAAGGTGGGCCAGCCCCCACGCCCCATATTCAGGGCACTGCACGGTTTCTGGACTTGTCCAGATGTTCCTCGTCGATTTCCAGCTTCAAAGTCCAGTACTTTACTTCACCTGCCCCTATCTCCAGACGCTTACATCGGGGTGTTGAAGTTCCCTCGCTAACAAACACATCGTACAGTCCAGGTGCAAGCGAAGCTTCGTACCGTCCCTCCTGCGATGCTCTCAAAAGAACTGACCTATCTGACGGGTATTTGGGTACGTAGCCGTGCACCTCAACTGTCACGTTGCGGGCGGGTGTATTTGCGATATCTCCCCACGTCACTATGACAACAAGTCTGCCATCTTTTTCCGCCAGCTGGCTTTCGCCAAGAGCCAATCCCCAAGCCCAAAGCGCAAGCAGGAAAACAAGACCAACCGCGCCTCTGCGCGCCACGGTATCCATTGGGCCGCCTCCTTTTTAATGTTAGTCACCGTTAATCGCAGGGGGCCTGGCCCACCTTTCCCCGATGCTGCGAAGCCCTAACCAAATGTGGCTGCCCCACCTTTCGCGGTTTTCGAAAGGTGGGAGGCACGAACCTCAAACCCTGCAGGTCACTGACGCGGGGTGGGGTTCTCCTCGCAGGCGAAAAGGTCCGCGTGTCGAGATTAGATTGGGGTCCTTGCTTCCCACCCATCGAAAAACACGATGGGTGGGGCAGCCACGGTGGTGGTAGTGTCCCGCAAAAGCGGCGAAAGGTGGGCCAGCCCCACGCCTCCTACTACAGCGACCCCAAAAACGTCAGCAGCGCCTTCTGATCCGCCGGCTTCAGTTTCAGGAACTTCTCGGTCACCTTTGCGGACTCTCCACTGTGGCGGCGGATCGCGTCGTCCACTTGCACCGAGATGCCGTCGTGCATCAGCCGCGAGCGCAGGCGCAGTCCCCAGAGCGGCGCGGTGCGAATCTTATTGCGGGCGCAGAATGTGTCGCGCAGCAGGCTGGGATGTTTCTCTCCTTCGGCGACCGCGTTTTCGTAGCTTTCGCTGCACTCGTCTTCGGCTTTGGCCGAGGGCTCACTTGGAACCCCGGCTGCCTTGTCCTCGTGCAGTCGCTTTTCCACCTGCTCCCGTCCAAAATGTTCGACCAGGGCAATCGCGATTCCATCCCCGGTACCGACGTTGTGCAGCAGGAAATCGCTGTAAGGATGGATCGTGCGGTTCTCGACCGCATCCAGGTGAAGGCCTGGTCCGCCGGAACTCGCCGGACTCTTGCCCGTAACAACGGTTTCCACGTGGCAAGTGGCACATCCAATCTTGGCGAACAGGTCAGCGCCGCGCTTGGCTTCGGGAGTCGCAGCAATTACATCGTCGCGCGCCGGAGCCTTCAGCGATCGCATGAAGCTGGCGAAGTGGTCGATATCCTCAAGATTGTTATCGGTCGGGTCGGGCAGGCTGTTCGGCTCTGTGATTTTTGTGGGATCGGTGTTTGGCACCTGCGTGGTCACGGGCGGATTGCAGATCTTCGTCACTTCGTCCTTCTGCAGGCTGCTGGTGATCCCCATCTCGTTCAGGTAGGCGTCCGCGGCAAACGCCAGCAGGCTCGCATGCTGGTCTTTCCAGCCGAAGCGGCCGATGCGGTCCTTCCCCTCGCTCGGCGGGACGGGTACCTTTACCGCCTGCCCGCAGATCTTTCCGTGCGAGGCCTGGCATTGGTCCCTGCGGATCTTCACCAGCGTCTCGTCCGAGATCGCCTCGACGTAGCCGTCGCCCAGCGTGTTCGTCGCAAGCCGCATAGTGCGCACGGTTTCTGTGTCCGGAGCGTGCTCCTGAATCTGCGGACAAATCGCCCGATCGTTGACCAGCGTCCGATCGCGGATGACCTCCGCGCCATGATTGATGGGAATTTCAGGATTCTGAAAGAACCCATGACTATCGACGTGACCAACGCGCAGTTCGCTGACCTGGCTGGCGGCGCCGCTGACCGGCGTCTGGTGGCATTCGCGGCAGGACTGCGCGTTGTAGAGCGGACCTAACCCGTCGGGCGCAATGTGCTCGATTTCTTCAAACACCTTCTGGTCCGCTGTACGCCGGGTGGGGTCCGAGAATCCGTTGCTCTGGTCATCGAATCCAGTTAACGCTTCCTGCGGCTGCGCCGGAGCTTGTCCGCGCGAATGGATGGCAGGACCGAACAAAAATACTCCTGCCAACACGAGAGACCACCGCGTCATGGCTTTCATCAAACGCTCCTTCGCGGCCAGAGGGGTTGTCGCATCAAACTATTGCTGACACCTAGCCGGTGTCAATGTCAAAGGAGTACAAGGCAGTGGCTGTCAAGGGGACAGGCGCCAACCAGATTTCTGGTTTGTGTGGAAACGTTTTTCGAAGTTGAAATCAGAGGGCTATGCGCAGGGCTGCGTGAGCCACCAAGCCGGAATTCGATTTCCCGGCGTCTCGCGACGAAACTTCCTTCCTCGACATTCGGGCCTCGGCGCTGCCGCTCCACAGGTACATGGTTGCGTACGCACGCCACGGGCGCCAGGCTTGCGATCGTCGTTCAAGTTCGCTGGAGCTGTCCACGCCCAGGGCGCGCACCAGGCCAAGATCGCCCGATGGAAACGCGTCGGGCTCGCCCAGGGCACGCATGGCAACGTAATCCGCGGTCCACTTTCCAATGCCGGAAATCGATCGCAGACTGGCGAGAAAGTCGTCGGCTGCCACGATTCCATCGAAGTTGATCCGGCCATCACATACGGCACGCGCAAGATTGCGAATCGTTTCTGCGCGTGCTTTGGGCATCCCCAGCGCGCCGACATCGCCTCGGGCAAGGGCCTGCGGGGTTGGGAAAAGATGCGTCACCCGATCCGAAACCACGGACGGTTGCCCGAATCGCCGGACTAATTCCCCCGCCAGCCCCGTCGCTCCCTTGACCGTGATCTGCTGCCCGAGAATGGCCCGCACCGCCAGTTCGAAGCCGCTCCAGCAACCGGGGACGCGCAGACCGGGCGCGGCATCCACCCGATGCGCCAGCGTCGGGTCCACCCGCAAGCTGGGTGCGATGGCGCTCCAGTCTGCGTTCAAATCGAACATTGCCCGGATGCGTTCGACGATGAAAAACAGAGATCGGGGATCGCCAAATTGCACGCGCGCGACCAGCGCGTGATGCTCTGGGTCGTGCGACACCGCGATGGAGCCGTGATTCCCATTCCATGTGATTGAGCGAACGTATTCGCCGTTCTCGACCCATTCAACGCCGGGCGTTGCACGAGGCTCCAGGAATCGCAGCATTCCTTCCCAGTGATACGGCGGCCGATAACGAAGGCGAAACAGATACT
>Ga0307478_10003098_pt1 | contig 12533 bp, 13 predicted proteins | sample atmos_gasesECM4C_2_FD_203713 | JGI IMG/M metagenome (GOLD analysis project Ga0307478, IMG submission 203713) | Hardwood forest soil microbial communities from Morgan-Monroe State Forest, Indiana, United States - atmos_gasesECM4C_05 | ecosystem: Environmental > Terrestrial > Soil > Temperate...
ATAATACCTCGCAGCCATGTCCGTATCTTTGTCGGTGTTCCGCTCAAAGAAGTAGTGCCCCTGCAAGTAGGCGTCGAAGGCTTCCGGATTGACCAGTTGCAGCCGAGCCGACTCCGCTTCCTGTTGCGCGGATAAGCGCAATTGGATTTCCCGCGCAACAGCCTTGGCTACGTCGTCTTGCACAGTAAGAATGTCTTGCGCGCGATAATCGTAATCGTGAGACCAGAGATGGCTCTGGTCCTTCACCTGTAGTAACTGGGTTGTGATGCGCAGGCGATCGCCGCTCTGCCGGAGGCTGTTTTCCAGAACATACTGGACGGAAAGATCACGTCCAATCTGGTCCACGCGTTCGTCCTTGTGCTTATAACCCATGACGGACGTTCGCGCGATCACGCCTAACTGGTTCGGGTTCAGCCGGCCTAACTGCGAAATCGTCTCCTCGGTCAGACCGTCCGCAAGATATTCCTCATCCGGGTCGCCGGTGAGATTCTCAAAGGGCAAAACGGCGAGCATGATCTTTCCCGGTCGAGGCGCTGTTACGCTCCGAAAGTGTCGCCAAGAGATGTAACCGGCGACGATCAAAATGACCGCGGACGCACCCAGGACGGCAACTCTTCGCCATTGTTTTGGTGCTCTTGGTTCTCGCTCGCTTGTTTGGCCTTCGATCCTGGATACCGTATCGGCTTGCGGTTCGAGTAAGTTCTGAGCGGCCGTCGAACTCTCTAGCCATTCGACTGGTGCGATCAGTCGGTATCCGCGCCGCGCCAGAGTTTCAATGTATTTGGGATGGTCGGCATCATCTGCGAGCGCCTTTCGGAGGATCGCCATTGCGACGTTAATGCTTCTATCGAATTCCACCACGGAATCGTCCGGCCAAAGAATCTGCCGTATTTCCTGGCGGGTAACAATTTTGCCTTGGCGCTCCACCAGGATTCGCAGAATCTGGAAGGGCTGCTCGCGGAGCAGGGCCTTTGCGGACCCAGCTTCCGCAGGCGTCGCTCCGATGGAGGCGAGTTCACCGGTTCGGACGTTGAGCTGAAACGTTCCAAATCGGACTCGCTCGGCCAGATTGGTCGAGTTATTCATGGCGTTGCGGCTAAACTCCCCTGCGTGATCACTCACTAGCGCCGTCTAACTCATTCATCCGCAAATAAATAACAAAAATAACCGCGAAATAATGCCTAAGTGTATTTACCTCCGAACCGGGAAAGAGTCAAAGTGGCGCCGAGTGGGCCACAAGTAGGAAGGCGCTGAGACAGCGAGGCAGTCGCCGATGGTCCATGGTGGCCCAAGTAGCGCTAGTTCACCACTGGTTGAGGACTTGATGCTATGGCCTTTAAAACGGGATCGACAAAGGTTCAGGGAACCAAGACGGTGGTTCCGAGGGCCGGCACACTGCTGGTCTTCGAGCTTCGCTAAGCGTGAGCGCCCAGAGAGGACGCAACAAGATGCTGACAGTTTGGAGAAGCAGTGGATTCAATCGACGATATACGCTCCGGAGCAGGTCATGAAGAACGACCTAGAAAGCAGAACGAGAGTACGCGCACCCATCATCTCGCGGCGTAAGTTCACACGTGCGGCGGCAGCCGGTATTGCCGGTATGTTCCCAGCGGGCCTTGGGTCGTTGACTGCGCAGGGGACCGCCATGAAGGCTAGGCAAGTCCTGCTTCCCACAGCGACGAAGGACGTTACGCCATTCAAGATCGAAGTACCGCAAGAGGCACTCGACGATCTCAAGCGTCGGCTGGCGTCCACGCGGTGGCCGGAGCGGGAAACCGTCGGTGACTGGTCGCAGGGCGTACCCCTCCAGAAAGCTCAGGCGCTGATCGCTTACTGGCGCGACATGTACGACTGGCACCGGTTCGAGGCTCGCCTCAACGTTTTCCCACAATACCGCACCCAGATCGACGGGCTCGGCATTCACTTCATCCACGTGCGCTCCCCTCACCGGAACGCGCTGCCGATCATTCTCACGCACGGATGGCCGGGATCGGTCGTGGAGTTCATGGAGATCATCGGCCCGCTCAGCGATCCCAGCCACTACGGTGGGCGGGCCGAAGACGCGTTCCATGTCGTCATGCCGTCGCTCCCGGGCTTTGCCTTCTCCGAAAAGCCGGTGGAGACGGGCTGGGACGTGAACAGGATCGCCCGCGCCTGGGCGACGCTGATGCAGCGCCTCGGCTACGACTGCTGGGTGGCGCAGGGCGGCGATTGGGGGGCGGGCGTGACGCACGCCCTGGCGCATCAGCGGCCTCAGGGTCTGATCGCGGCCCATGTGAACTGGCAGTTCGTCTTTCCCGAAAAGCTGCCGGAGAACCCCACGCCAGCCGAGCGCAGAGCTATCGACCGGGCGTCGTGGTTCGCCAGCGACCAGAGCGGCTATTTTCGCGAACACGCGACACGTCCGCAGACTATAGGTTACCCGCTTGCGGATTCGGCCGCGGGTCAGGCGCTGTGGATCTACGAGAAGTTTCAGGCCTGGACCGACAATCACGGCAACCCTGAAGATGCGCTCGCGGTCGACGTGATGCTCGACAACATCAGCCTTTACTGGTTCACCGACACCGCCGCATCGTCGGCCCGCATCTACTGGGAGAACACCCGTGCTGGATTTGGAGGCCTTTCCAGAGGCAGGATCGAACTGCCAATGGCGGCGTCGGTCTTTCCCCACGAGATATTCTGCCCGCCGAAGGCCTGGGCCGAAGCCCTATGGCCGAACCTGTTTTATTGGAATGAACTCGACAAAGGCGGCCACTTCGCCGCGTTCGAGCAGCCAAAGCTCTTCACCGAGGAACTGCGAAAGGCCTTCAGGTCACGGCGAGCTTAGCGATCGGGCTGTCGAAATGCCTAAGTGTATTTACCTCCGATCCACGGGCAGGAAGGCGCTGAGAAAGGGAGTAGCAATGAACAGTGGCGAGGAAACAAACTTCTGCCGCCGAGCTTTTCTAAGAAGTGGTTCCGCGACACTGCTGGCGGCAGTTCTCGGAGCAATTGACGTATCCGGATCTCAGAAAAACATTCACAGGGGGAATCACACGATGCCACTCGAAGCGAACGTAGTTAAAAACCTGATGAAGCAAAACCTGTTCGGAGTTTTCGGTGAACGCGACGCCGAGAAGCGCCGTTCCCTGATCGCCAAGATTTGGGATAGGAAAGGCATTTTCATCGACCCGCATGGCCGTTACGTTGGACATACAGCTATCAACGATGCCGCAGAGCAATTGCAGCGAAGGCTTCCCGATTTTGCATTCTCAGAGTTGGCCGATGGCGACGCATACAACGGCGTCGGACGCATCGCGTGGGGCTTCGGTCCACCCGCCGAGCCTCGGAAACTTATTGGTATCGATGTGTTGGTCGCATCTGATGATCGTCGGATCACCGCCCTCTACACGTTCTTGGACGCAGCTAAGGGCTGATCTTTTACCAAGCGAAACTAATTCATGGAAAGGAATACAGGGTGCAAGTGTTCGCGAAAGTCGGCCTCGACGCTTTTCTAACACCGGAGAATTGCATCTTACTCCTCATTGACCACCAGACGAGCGCGGGCGGCCACCTTGCGGCTTCGGCTTTGAAGCGGGGGATTAAACTCTATAGCGCATTGGAAACAAGCGCGGCGGGCCATGAGAGAGTTCTTTGGAAGGAGAGGTACCACCGCTAGGGTTGTACAAGGCGAGGTCTGGCTTCAGGCGTTAAAACAAGCCGGGGATTTTCATATTGGCGAGGCCGGGAATGCCGCCGGAGAGATTCTTCATCTGGTTGGCCAGTTCCTCGTCGACGCGCCGTGAAGCTTCGTTGACCGCCGCGCGCACCAGGTCTTGCAACATCTCCTGATCTTTCCCGGCGAACACTTCCGGCTCGATGCGCACGTCCACCACTTGCTTCTGGCCATTCATCTTCACGGCCACCATGCCGCCGCCGGCCGAAGCCTCCACGGTCACGGAATTCACTTGCCGCTGCAGATCATCCTGCAGTTGCTTGAATCGCGAGAGCATTTGTTGGAGAGCGCTGACTTCCATCAGGTTTCCTCTGGACGATGTTTCACTTCGGCGATTTTTCCTCCGAAGCGTTGCAGCATCGACTTCACCATTGGATCGCGTTCAAACTGCGCGCGCAACTCTTGCGTAGCCGAACTCCCGCGCGAACCCGAGGCGGCCGCCGCTGCAACTGATTCGAGTCTAGCACAGACTCGCACCGCGCGACCGAGGACCTTGCTCGAAGCGATACGTAGCTTCTCGAGTGGCTCACGCCCTTCCAGCATTTCCGCGAACGAGCGCTCTTTTGCCGGAAAATAAATTCGCAATTCGCCGCCTTCGAGTTCCCAGCGCGTGCCGTGTTCGATCAGTTCTCCTAGGAATTTCTGTTGCGCTTGAATCGCCTGCTTTATTTCCGCGACCTGCTCGCCGGTGATCCCGCTAACCTGCGCGGCCGTTTGCGGTTGCGTGCTCTCCGTTGTGATTTGCGCAGCGGAAACTTCAGGTTGTGCACGGCCAGGCAGTTCCTCCGTGCAAGAGGGGACCGTGTCAGCAAGCGGCGCAGCCTGCATTTTTGGCGGCGGAGCGGTTGTTGCCATCGGCACGGGTGCTTCGCGGCGGGGCAGCGTGGGAAGGGAACTGGGCGCAGCGCCTGTTGTGCGTGAGCTCGCCACGGAGGAACCACTCCCGGGGGCTCCACTGCGAACTTCGGCGAGCAATTCTTCCAGCGGAGCTAGCCGGGCCGCGTTGATCAAGCGCAACAAGCCCATCTCCAGATGCACACGTGGGTCCGGCTTGCGGCGCAGGTCTTCATCCGTTTGCAACAGGATCTGAAAAAATCGCGTCAGGTCTTCCTCGCTGAATTGAGTCGCGGTGCGCTCCAAGGCGGGGCGCTGGTCCGGGGTGGCGGCAATTAATTCCGAGTCTGCGCCGCAGACCCGCGCGATCAGAAGGTTGCGCATGTGACGGATGGCTTCGCGGCAGAAATGCTGAAGATTGCGCCCTTCCTTCTGAAACGTGTGCACCAGGCCGAGGGCGCGTTCCGCCGAGCCGGACGCAATAGCGCCGACCAATTCCTCCAGGGCATCGTCGGGCACCACCCCCAGCAGCTCGCGCACGTCCTTGTCGGGAATGGTGTCGCCGCAAAACGCGCGCGCCTGTTCCAGCAGAGACAGCGCGTCGCGCAGGCTGCCTTCGGCCATGCGCGCGATCACCGCCAGCGCTCCCGGCTCGATCTGCAAGTTCTCTTTCTGCGCGATTTCCTGCAGACGGCCGGTTATCTCCGCAAAAGTCAGCGCGCGAAAATGAAAATGCTGGGAACGCGAGCGAATCGTATCAACGAGATTTTCGGGCTCGGTGGTGGCCATCACGAAGGTGACCCGATCCGGAGGCTCTTCCAGTGTTTTCAGCAGCGCGTTGGACGCTTCACCGGTGAGCATGTGCGCTTCGTCCAGGATCACGACCTTGCTGCGCGCCGCCGCCGGCGCGTAGCGCACCATTTCGCGCAGTTCGCGGATTTGATCGATTCCGCGGTTGGAAGCGGCGTCGATCTCAATGACGTCGAGCGAAGTTCCCGCCGCGATCTCCTTGCACGAATCGCAGACCCCACAGGGGTCAGCGGTCGGCCCGTTCACGCAATTCAGCGCCTTGGCCAGAATCCGCGCGGCCGTGGTCTTTCCTACGCCGCGCGCGCCCGAGAAAATGTACGCGTGCGCCACGCGATTGTTGCGAATCGCGTTCTGCAAAGTTTCCGTGACGTGCGCTTGCCCCACCAGATCGCCGAACGTTTGCGGGCGCCACTTGCGTGCGATGACTTGATAGCTCATGAAGAATTATTTGAGAAAGTCGCGACTAAAATGCGTGGGACTCGCGACTAAAAAACGCGAGGAACTTCGGGTGAACTGCGGCACCCGAGGCGTTCCCGATACCGTTGCTCCCTTCCGGGCCTGGCGGGGTTCGCGGGACCTCGTTGCACAGAGCCCGAAGTTCCACGCTTCCGCAGTCGCACTTAACGCGACTGCGAATTCAGTTTAGCACAGCGATGTTGGGCTCGCTTGTGGCCGGCATGTGGAAAAAAGTTATTTTCCCGCTTTCGTTTTCGCTGCGGGTGCAGCGTCCGGCGGTTGCACCTCGGACGGATTTACCCAGTTCACTTTGAAGGGGCCGGCGCCGTGCACTTGCACGATGGTTTCGCCCTTACTCATCGCATAATGCCGTATTTCCTTCGGCATGCTGACGAAATTTCCCACATTCATGGTTTGCATCTTCGACTCGTCGAAAGCTTCCCCCATGCCTACGAGAAATGTCCCTTTCAGCACCGTGACGTTTTCATCCGTGGGATGCCAGTGCGCAGGAATTTTGGAGCCGTCCGCGCAGCGGAGGCGAATCACAAAGGGCGTGCCTTCCGCGTTCATGTCCCCTTCGACGGATGCAACGTCGCATCCCTTGATGATCGGCGTCCACTTCAAGTCGCCAAAGTGCACAATCTTATGTGCGTCGGGCGCATCTTTCTTGTCCTGACTATATACTCGCACTGCGCCAGCGACCGCGAACGCCACCAGCGCACAAATAGAAACCATCCGATATTTTTTCATGAAGTCTCCTCCATTTGGCGGGAACTGCGAATGCGGGGAAGATACCGCGCTTGCGCAGCGAGGGCAAGACCTCGAAAAAACAAATTTCCATAACATGGAAGCACATCGAACGACTCGTTCGGGCTAAAGCAGAGCGCCACTGGCTGGCGACCAGCAAGTGGCGCCTCTTCTTAGATGTGCTTTCCGAGAGCGCACCGTTCTTGCTTTCAGCTCTTCGGGAAGTTGGGATCGGCTCTCACTTCCAGCATTTGCTTGGTGTGGCGTTCGCTGTGCGCGGCGGTGAACAGGACAAACTCGTAGGCGTCGAGTTTACCCAACGGGCTGTCGCCCAGATGCGCGCGCAGTCCCGGGGTGGTTTTCAAATATTCCTCCGTCGCGGCGCGGCTCTCCATGAAATGTTTTTGCGCCCCCTCCGGTGACCCAAAGCGGTTGGTGGGCTTGAGCGGCTCGGGCGCTTGCTGCTTGACGGAGCGGTCCGGGACCATGGTCAGCACAGTCTCGTCGGCTCTCTTGATTTCTTCGGCGCTTCGTAGAGGCACCGCTGGAGACTTCATCACTTGCTCTTGCGTCATGCCCCGCAGCATATCTTCTGCTGCCGCCAGATGCTCGATCAGTTCCGCGAGGGACCAGCGGTCCGGGGCGGATTTGAAATTCCACTGCGCGTTGGATAATCCCTTGGTGGCGTCCAGCACGCCTTTCTTGGTGGACTCGAGATATTGCAGCGCGCGGTCCTTGTCCGCCTGCGAAACATCTTGCGCTCTTGCGGACGCCGCGCCTGCCAGCGCCAGCACAAGAAGCATTGCTCCTACCCGAAATCGTTTCATACGTGTTTCCTCTCCGTGATGAATTGGGTAAAGGAACGGGATCGAATCAGCCGCCAAGCCTGGATCCCGGCCAATCTGGTTTTGGGGACCAAGCTCTCACCGTGCATGGCAATGTACCAATGATTGGTGCAAGCGTCCACGTGCATATTGGCCTGCCTTGTTCTACGGAGTTCGGAGTGCATTTGTTTCAGCGAAGGTCCTGGGGCTGGTGGGTGTGGGTAGTCGCGTGGTGCTGGGCCGGACTGCCTAAAGGCTGTCCTACTTGATGCGGCTGGCCGGGTGTGGCGGCGACGGGCTTCGGCAGGTCGCGGTCGGGGCCGGGCATGTCCCAGACGATGGTGGGCTCGTCGCGATTTTCCTCTTTGGCGATGGCGGGGAGGGTGCGGAGGAGTTGATTGGTGATATAGGCGAGGACGGCGGCGCGGCGGGTGGAGATTTTGTCTTGGGCGAGGAGGAGGAGCAGGCGCGAGAGGAAATCGTTGATCTGGGCGGCGGAGGTGAAGTCGTCGAGGTTGGCGGTGAGGGTGGAGGCGACTTCGGCGGGCTCGGGCTGATTTTGTGGCAGGCGATCGTGGGCCGGGCAGAAATGGGAGTTCGGGGTGGTGGCCGAGAGGCGGCAGCGACGTCCGTTGGGGTAGAAGAAGATGCAGCGAGCAGAGTCGTTGAGGAAGCTGGGGTTAGAGGCTGAGTGGGTCATTTTGGATTTTCCTTTTTGAGTTGGAATTTGGAAAAAACATAGGGCAACGCGGAAGCTTGTGAAAACATGGGAGTTGAGAAAAAAGCAATTCGTAAGCTGATGAAAACAAAGGATGGGCAACGTGGCAGCGAGTGCGATGGAGAAAGCTCAACGCAGAGGGCACTGAGTCGCGCACAGAGGAGACTGAGAGTGAAGAGGTCGACAGTCGCCAGTTGAAAGTTGAACAAAAGCGAGACAGCATTTTTGCCCGTTTATGCGGCTGCGAAGTGGAGGTGCGCCCCGGTTGTACCGAGGGCCCGCGGCGGCGGGGCGAATCAGGCAAGTCCTGCTTCCCGGCAAGGGGTAGGCGATCCGCTGCAGCGGAGTGGCGCCACAATTCGGCGGGCAGGCCTGAGGCCCAACAGCAGGGAGAGAATACCAGACCGGTGGAAGGTTAGTCAAGTACTATTATTAACGGTTGGTTAATCGTTCGAACGGCGAGGGGAAAAGTCAAAACCCGCAGCCTTAAAATCGGAGGCTGTGGCACCCAGCGCGCACTGAGGAACAAGTTGCCGCGAAAAAACAAAGGAAAGAGATTTTTTGCTTTTGGTGTCCAGGATTGGGTTCGGCACAAATCGCCGAACCATCCCGAGCTAAATTCAGGGACGTCCCGTTTGGGACTCGGGAACGGGAGCGGCGGTTCATTAGCGAAGGTGTCGGCGGATCGGGTGGGTGGTGGTTCTTACGCCGTAAAAGCGGCGTCGAGCCGCCGCACTCCAAAGCGCTGGACGGCGCGCTCCTTAACGGCGAAGGGTATTAGTAGCCGCAGGAGTGGGGGGATAGGGAAACGAGGATCTCTTCGGGAGAGCCCTGGAAGGAATAGTGCATCTGCAGGGTGTAGCCGGCGCTGAGAAGTTTTTGCAGATCTTTGCTCCGGCAGCCTGTGGTGAGCCAATGCTGCTCCAAAGTACGTTGTACCTTTTCGCGGCCGCCAAGCGTAGGCAAGGAAGCGGTGACAGAATAGTCGTAGATCAGGTTGTCTCCGGTCCCCCGCACGGCGACGGTTTGCGTGATGTCGTCAACCTTGGCGGGAAGGCTCAACCGGCCCTCTACGTCGCGCGAAGGTCAGGTGCCATTGTGGCGAGGAAGAATCCGGACGTTACGATTGTCTTGCAGCGAGCATTCCCGGAACAGCCGAATACCCATGACAATGGGCACCGGATATGTAATCTCTAGAGCGGCTTGGGGTGCGCGGTCAGTGTCTCGCGATAAAGCTGGAGGTTACTCTTGTCCACGACCACCGTGCCTGTATCCACGGAGGTAGGCATCGGCGGAGCCAATGCGCTGCGCCAGTCTTTGAATTGGTGTACGGCGTTGTGGTGCAGGTCGTCGAGGAATTTCAGCCCGTAGTAACTCATGACGTAGGTCTTTTGCGTGACCGTGGCCGTAATGGCGCCGCGATCGATCCATTCCAGTGTCTCTGGATCGCCGTCGAAGGCCACAATCGGCAGCTTGCCTTCCATGTTGAAGCGGTGCAACGCTCCGGCGGCGCCGGAACCTCCTACCGCCTCCAAGCAAATAATTCCGTCTACTTTTTCTTTCTTCTGTATCAGCTCGGAGACCTGGTCAAAGGCTTTTCGCGGGTCGCCCTGGTCATCCAGGATCTTGGTCACCTTCAGAGCAGGAAAGTTGGCTAGCGCGTCGGCCACGCCGGCCACTCGATCGTCGAGGTTATTCTGTCCCGAAATCGTGATCACCGCGATGCTCCCACGCGGAACGAGCGCCGCCATCCGCTTCAGGCTCTCTCGTCCGGCCTTAAAGTTATCCGTTCCGATGTACAGCACGCGTTTCGAACGCGGAGCATCCGCATCCACGCAAATTACCGGAATGCCTTCCCCGATGGCTTTGTCAATGTCGGCAAGGAAAATCTCGGGCCGCGCCGCGGAGAGGCAGATTCCAGCAGGGTGCTCTTCCACGATCTGGCGGAACACTCCCAGTTCCGCGTTCGGAGCGTATCCGGTCGGACCAACCAGTTCACCCTTCACGCCAAGTGCTCGGGCCGCGTCCAAAAAGCCGGCCTGCGCCTCCTGCCAGTAAGGCAAGTTAGTATTTGTGGCTACGAAAACGTAGCGTTCGTTTTCCTCGTGGTAGGGCGTGGCACACCCCGCAATCAGAACCGCCCCAACGAAAATAAAAACAGATACCAGCGTGGTCCCGTTTCTCCTCATTGGAATTCTCCTTTCGCACTCGGTCTGGCCTGCAGGGGCGCTTGCCCGCATTTTCGTAAAATTCGGTGCTCCGGCACACGCTTGGTTGAGGGAAATTTCAAACGGACAGGTGGGACCTCCATTTCCACGGCCTCTTCGCTTTCACTTACCTGTAACAGGGAATTCTCGATTTCAAGTTTATCGCTCCGCAAAACAATAGGGTCGAAAAAAGAAGCGATGCGGGTCTTCCGGGCCTGGCTCGCTTGTATTCTACTCCCGTTGGACACGGATGACGGGCCAGTCAGGTGGACTGAAGGCCCGAACCCCTAAAAGCGAGGAGGGCTTGCCTTCGGCAGCAGGCCGCAGCTAGGTAGCGGCGATAGCGGACAGGCCCCTAGGGGCGGCGCGGGAGTCGACTCCAGAGAACAGACAGGAGGGCGAGGGCTACATAAATGATGGCCGCGTTCAGCGCTGCACAGGCGACCAGAACCATTTGTGATGATGGGTGTAGGAGGTCGATCCACGGCCAAAGCAGCATGACCGCCGGGAGACCCGCGAATGTTTGCCGGCTGATCCGCGGATATACCGACGCGGCGAGGAAGGCCAACAGGTACGAAATCGCTCCGATGGCCGCTAATTGGGAGCGCAAGAACACATAAAACTATAGCAACCTCAGCCGCAATGCGGACACTGTACTAAGGAACACTGTACTCGAGGTTGGGTTTACAGAAGATTAGAGGGCGTTCTGCTCTTGCTCAACCAGCTTTCGGAGCATGTATTGGGCTTCCGTTGTGGAGCGATACTGGCCAGATTCGTAGTTCTTTCTGACGGTCTCCAAGACACGCTGAACCGCGTGGCGATACGCAGCGTGCCTGCCAATTTTGAGTTCGCTGGCCAGCTTGTCCAGGAAACCCGTAGGGGGAATGCCCAGCAAAGGGTTGTTTGCTATCCGAACTTGTTGACCCCACAGCATACGGTTCGAGGAGCAATCTCCTTACCAGAGTTAATGCACTGCAAAGACGGCACTTAGCGCATTCGTGGCGCCAGCGACGGCCAGTCTGTGCCTATTTGTGATGAATTGAATTGCCATTTTTTGGCCGAGAGGCCGCGCCGCTACAAATGAAGAGAGATTCAGGCTCGGAGGAAGGCGGTGGATTCGCGGAGGAAGAGCTGGAGTTGGTCATGGTGGACCCAGTGGCCGGCGCTGGGGACCTTGATCAAGCGGCGATTCGCGATGGCCTGGTAGCGGGGGTCGTCCTCCGGAATCGGCAGAAAGCTTTCCAGGCCCCAGAAGAAGAGCACCGGGCAGGTGACCTGACTGAGGACCTCGACAGCATCTTCCATGTGGTGCCCATAGGGCGAAATGGCGCGCGCATAGTTATCGAATTTCCAGAGGAGCGAGCCGTCGGACTCCCAATTGGTGCCGTGGAGAGTTAGATGGCGCGCCACGCCGTCCGAGAGACGCGGATTGACTTCCTTCATGCGGGCGATGGCGGCTTCGATACTAGGGTAGCTCTTGGGATGGCGCTTCTCGAGGTCGCGAACGGTTTCGATCCAATGACGCACGCGGTCGGAAGCCGAGCCGTGAACGCGATGGCCGGGAGGAAATCCTATCCCCTCGATGGAGACAGACCTTTGTACGCGGGCAGGGTAGACGCCAGCATAGTGCAGGACGATGCCGCCGCCGAGGGAATGGCCGACGAGCCGGATCGGAAAATCGTCGATGATATCGAGAAGCGCGGAGAGATCGAGAACATGCTCGGCGACACTGTAGGTGGCGCCTGGGGCCCAGGCGCTGTTGCCGTGGCCGCGCAAATCCAGGGCGTATACGTGATACTGCTCGCACAGCACCTGCGCCACCCAATCCCAATTGCGCGCGTGGTCGAGCGCGCCGTGAACGAGAACGAGGGCGGGCTTGCCGTCCTGGCCGTAATCCCAGAATTGCAGCTTGAGGCGGTCGGAGTAGAAAAAATGAGAGATGGGTTCCATGGTTTGCGCAGGGGCGCTGTCGAGTCAGACGCGGAGACGAGGAAAGAAAATACATGGGTTTTTGAGAAATCGCCAGAGAGAGGGAACGAGAGGCATGCAGGGGAGAGCCCGCTTCCCTTCGCGGCTCAGGACAGGCAGAAAGCGGGGCTACAGAATAGTCGAAGCGGAGGGCGGGCGCTACAGATCGTCTAGCTCGTCGAAATCGTGGGGGGCGGAACAAATGACCGAGCGCGAGCGTAACTCTGTTAGCGTTCACACCTTAAGCCCTGGGG
>Ga0307478_10003099_pt1 | contig 12533 bp, 12 predicted proteins | sample atmos_gasesECM4C_2_FD_203713 | JGI IMG/M metagenome (GOLD analysis project Ga0307478, IMG submission 203713) | Hardwood forest soil microbial communities from Morgan-Monroe State Forest, Indiana, United States - atmos_gasesECM4C_05 | ecosystem: Environmental > Terrestrial > Soil > Temperate...
CGGGCGGCGGCGGCAGGCGCAGCGGTCCCGGCGTGCTATCGGGGTGGCCCGGTCCCTGTCGGACCCCGCGGCGCCCGGGCTGATCCGGCTACGGCTGCCGTACCGGGCGCCGATCGACATCGAGCGGATGATCGGGTTCCTGGCGGCCCGTGCCATTCCCGGCGTGGAGGTGGTGGACGCCGGCCGGTACCGGCGGACGATGCTCTTGCCGAACGGCTCGGGGATCTTGTCGGTCGGCGCCGGCGACGGCTATATCGACTGCGAGCTGCAGCTCGAGGACCTGCGTGACCTGACCGCGGCGGTCCAGCGCTGCCGCCGGCTGCTCGACCTGGACGCCGACCCATCCGCGGTCACGGCTGCCCTGGCTGCCTCGGGACCGGTGCTGGGGCCGCTGGCCCTGGCCAACCCGGGCCGGCGGGTGCCAGGTCACGTAGACGGGAACGAGCTCGCGCTACGGGCCGTCCTCGGCCAGCAGGTATCGGTGGCCGCGGCCCGGCGCCTCGGGGCGCGGCTGGTGGCCGCCTACGGCAAGCCGCTCGAGCGGCCGGAGGGCACGCTGACGCACTGCTTCCCGACCGCGGAGACGCTGGCCGCGGCCGATCCGGGCACGCTGCCGATGCCGCGGGCCCGCGCTGCCGCGCTGACCGGGCTGGCCGCCACGCTGGCCTCGGGCGACCTGTCGCTGGACCCCGGCGCCGAGCGGGACCGCGCCGAGGCGCAGCTGCTGGCGCTGCCCGGCATCGGGCCCTGGACGGCGGGTTACATCCGGATGCGGGCGCTGTCCGACCCGGACGCGTTCCTGCCCGGTGACGTCGGAGTGGTCGAGGCGCTCGGACGGCTGGGCGCCGTACCAACGGTGCGTAGCCGGGCGGTCAAGGCCGCGGCGGAGCTGGCCGAAAGCTGGCGGCCGTGGCGTTCCTACGCGGTACAGCACCTATGGGCCTATCTGGAGGAGAGTCAGTCATGACCAGCCCGTTCGTGGCGCCGGACACCGATGCTCCGCGCCTTTCCCATATCGTCAGTTCCCCCATCGGCCGGCTGCTGCTGACCAGCGACGGGCACGCCCTGACGGGGCTGTGGATGCTGGACGCCGACCGGCACTCGGCCCGGGATCTCGGGCTGACGCTGAGCCCATCGTCATTTACCGAGGTCGCCTCGCAGCTCGAGGAGTACTTCGCCGGCGACCGCAAGGAGTTCACCGTGCCGCTGGCGCCGGCCGGCACGCCGTTCCAGCTCGCGGTGTGGACGCAGCTGACCACGATTCCGTACGGGAGCACGGTCAGCTACGGCGACATCGCCCGCGCGCTGGGCAAGCGGCTGGTCGCGTCGCGCGCCGTGGGCCTGGCCAACGGGGCCAACCCGATCTCGATCATCGTGCCGTGCCACCGGGTGATCGGCAGCGACGGCAGCCTCACCGGTTACGGCGGCGGCCTGGATCGCAAGGAGTTGCTGCTCCGCCTGGAGGGCGCGGGTCCGGTCACGCTGTGGTGAGCGCGCTGCGGTTAGCCTGGCGTTATGCTCGCGCTGCTGCTCCTCGCCGTCGCGCTCGGGCTGTCCAACTTCGCGGCGGCGATCGGCATCGGCGTCAGCGGGGTGCGCGGGCGGGACCGGGTGCGGATCGCGGTGGTGTTCGGGGTGTTCGAGGCGGGCATGCCGGTCCTGGGCGTGCTCCTGGGACAGGGTCTGGCGTCGAGCCTCGGCCACGTCGCGCGCTGGCTGGGCGGGGCGGCGCTGATCGTCATCGGCGTGACCGGCTTGGTTCTGGCCCGGCGTGGCTCCCGGCCTGCTGGTGGGCCGGCCGGGGAGGATGCGCCCGGCCGACCGCCGGCCGGAGAGGGCGCGCCCGGTCGGCCGTCGTGGCGGCTGGGGCGGGTGATGGCCAGCGGGCTCGCGCTGAGCGCAGACAATCTCGCGGCCGGCTTCACCCTCGGTGCGTACCACACCGGGCTAGCGGTGGCGGCAACGGTGTTCGGCGTGGTGAGCGTGGTCATGTCGCTGGCCGGGCTGGAACTGGGGGCCGCGCTCGGCGCCGGCGCGAGTGACCGGTGCGAGCTGGTCGCGAGCGTTATGCTCATCGCGGTCGGGTCCGCCGTTGCGGCGGGCGTGTTCTGAGCCGGGCCTGCCGTTGCGGCAGGCGTGTTCTGAGATACGCGCGGAGATGCGATGGAACGGATGGCGCGGCGGGTGCGTCAAACCCGCATGATGGATCAACGCCCTCTGCGCGGGCGCGCTGGGTTCCTCGGGATCCTCGGGATCCTGGGGGCCGGGCTGCTGTTCGCGGCGGTGTCCGGGTGCGGCTCGGTGGTGGCGTCGGATTCGGCGTCAGCCCCGGGGGCGGGCGCGGGCACCGCGACGGCCGCGGGCACCACGACGGCCGCGGCGGCCGCGGCGGCCGCACCCCAGGTCGGCTGCGCCAGCGTGAACCAAGCGACCGCGGTCTCGATCCGCCACCTACTGCATCTCATGGTGCCGGTCGATACCAAGCCGCAGGTTGGCACCACCGACCGGCAGACGGCCCAAGTGCGGGCGCTGTTCGGTCAGCTGTGTGCCGCGGTGACCCATCCCGCGCCGAACCAGCTGATGCACTGCCCGGCCGACATCGGGACCGAATACCTCGGGACGTTCTACGACGGCTCCCGGGTCCTGGCCACATTCAGCTACGCCGCGTCGGGATGCGAGCGGGTGAGCGTCACCTCGGCGGGCAAGACGCTGAGCACCATGGTGTACGGCCGGGCGGCCGCCGCCGCCCCCCACCTGGCCACCGACCTGGGCGTCATCGTGGGAGCGCCGAAGCCGGGAACGATGCAGCCCCAGGGCGGGATCAACCCGGGCGGGACGAATAAGCCCGCTTAGCGGTCAGGGCAGATTGCCGGACTCGTCGAGGTCGAACTCGCCGTCCTTGACCCCGAGCACGAACGCGTCCCACTCCGCCTCGGTGAAGTACAGCTTGTCGCCGTCGGGGTGGGCCGCGTCGTACATCACGTAGAGCTTGGCTTCGTCGGCCTTGTGCGGAGCGGCCGACGTGTCGGTGGTGACGTACACCTCGACGCGGCTATCCTCGGCGTCAAACGCTGACGCATCGTCACCCGGTGTGTGCATGCGCTCAGGCTACTACCGGCGCCGTCACCGCGCTTATCAGCGGGCCGATAGGGTCGGTTCGTGCCCGACGCAGCCAGTAAGGAGTTCTCGCCCGGCGAGCAGGCGGCGTGGTTCGCGCAGTTGCCCACGATGTTCGCCGCCGCGGCCGCGCTGTTCACCGACCCGGCCGGCCGGGTGCTGCTGGTCAAGCCGAACTACCGGGATCACTGGTCGCTGGCGGGCGGGATCCTCGACCACGGCGAACCCCCGCACGTCGGCTGCCGCCGCGAGGTCGCCGAGGAACTAGGGCTCGACATCGAGCCGGGACCGCTGCTGGTCGTCGGGTGGTCGGGGCCGGACGGCATCCGGCCCAGGCCGATCGTGCACTTCGTCTTCGACGGCGGCGTGCTGGCCGACGACACCCCGATCCGGCTGCAGGAGTCCGAACTGGATGATTACCGGTTCGTCGACGCGGACGACCTGCCCCGTTACCTGCCGCCAATGATCAGCACCCGGGTGGCCGCCGGGCTCCGCAGCCGCAGCACCGGCGCGACTGTGTACCTGCCGTGGACCGGCTCCTGATCCTGCGGGCGGGCTAGAAGGGGTCGCCTGAGGTGATGCGGACGCCGAGCGGCCAGAGCGAGATCGGGATGATCTTGAAGTTGGCCAGGCCGAGCGGGATGCCGATGATCGTCACACACAGGGCGATGCCGGCGAGCAGGTGACCGAGCGCGAGTTCCCAGCCGAGGAGGATGATCCAGATGATATTGCCGATCAGCGAGGGGATCCCGGCGTCGCGGCGCCGTTCGATCTGCCGCCCGAACGGCCACAGCACGTACCCGCCGATACGCCAGGCGGCGACGCCGAACGGGATCGTGATGATCAAGATGAAGGCGATCAGGCCGGCCAGGAAGTAGAGGATGGCCATCCACCAGCCGCAGAGGACCAGCCAGATCACGTTGAGGATCAGCCGCAAGAGCCCCATGGTCTACCGCCTCAGCGCGGAGCGGACTTCGAGGTGATCCAGCAGGGTCGCGGTGGGCGCCGCTACGGCGTCCACCGCGGTCCCCAAGGCCGCGGCGTTGTGCCCGGCGGGCGCGCGGAATCCGCTGATCTTCCGCACGTACTGCAACGCGGCGGCATGGATGTCGTCGTCGGTGACCTGCTCGGCGAAGGGCGGACGGAGGGTCTTGATGCTGCGACACATGCTCCGACCGTAGCCCATGCTCGCGTCCGCTCGGTCCTGGGCCGCCTCTATATTCCGAACGGACCGGGGTGCGTGCCACCCCAGAGGCTAGCGCGGGGTGGCCTACTCGAGGCCGAGCAGGCCCTCCAGGCCTACCGTGAGGCCTTCGGGAAGCAAGCCGATATTGCGGACGGCCAGCAGGACGCCGGGCATGAACGAGACCCGGTCCAGGGAGTCGTGCCTGATCGTGAGCGTCTCCCCCGGCCCGCCGAAAAGCACCTCCTGATGCGCCACCAGACCCGTCACGCGCACCGAGTGCACGTGGACCTCGTCCACCGTGGCGCCCCGCGCGCCGGGTATCTCTGACCCGGTGGCGTCCGGCGGCGGGCCGAGGCCGGCCTGCGCCCGGGCCGCGCCGATCATCGACGCGGTGCGCAGCGCGGTCCCCGACGGGGCGTCGGCCTTGGCCGCGTGGTGCAGCTCGATCACCTCGGCGGAGGGGAAGAAGCGCGCCGCCTGCTCGGCGAAGCGCATCATCAAGATGGCGCCGACCGAAAAGTTCGGCACGACCAGGACGCGCACCACCTTGTGCTCGTCTAGCCAGCCCTGCACCTCGTCCAGCCGGTCCTCGCCGAACCCGGAGGTGCCGACCACCACGTCCAAGTCGTGCTCCACGCACCAGCGCAGGTTGTCCATGACCGCGCCGGGATGGGTGAAGTCGACCACCGCGTCGCACCCGGTCAGCGCGTTCCGGTCATCCCCCAGGTCGACCTCGGCGGCGACGTACAGGTCCGGGGCCTCGCCGAGAGCGCTGATCACCTCGCGCCCCATCCGCCCGCGCGCCCCGACCACCCCGACCTTGATCATCGCGGTCCTCCCGGTAAGTCCCATTAGCGTGGACCGTTACTGGTGCCATAACACCAGTAACGGTCCACGATCTTGGCTAAGGGTCAGGCTTGGAAGGCGGAGGCGTCGTCGAAGGGACCGACGACGGCCAGGGCCTTGGGGCGGGTCAGGATCTCGACGGCCACGGCGCGCACGTCGTCGTGGGTGACGGCGTCGATCGAGGTGAGCACCTCGTCTACCGGCTCCAGCCGGGGGTAGACCAGTTCGGACTTGCCCAGGCGGCTCATCCGCGACGAGGGGTCCTCCAAGCCGAGCACGATCGAGCCGCGCACCTGACCCTTGCCGCGAGCCAGCTCGGCGTCGGTCAGGCCGCCCTCGACCACCCGGGTGATCTCCTCGGCGCAGATGGCCAGGACCTCGTCGGCCTTGGCCGGCAGGCAGCCGACGTAGATGCCCCACATGCCGGTGTCGGCGTGCTGGGCCGCGAAGCTGTACACCGAGTAGGCCAGGCCGCGCTTCTCCCTGACCTCCTGGAACAGCCGGGAGGACATCCCGCCGCCGAACGCCGCGTTCAGCACGCCGAGCGCGAACCGGCGGTCATCGGTCCGGGCCAGGGCCTCGCAGCCGAGGACCAGGTTGGCCTGCTCGATGCCGCGCGAGACCAGCGTGGTACCCACGCCGGCCTCGGCTCCGAAGCCTCCGTTTCCGCTGTAGAGCCGGGGCGGGACGGGCTCGGCGGCGCGCTCCAGGGCCGACCCGAACGACTGGGCCACGAGCTGGACCACGGTGTCGTGGTCCAGGTTGCCCGCGGCGGCCACGACCAGGTGCTCCGGGGTGTACCGGGCCTGGTAGTGCTCGAAGATCTGGTCCCTGGTGATCGCGTTGATCGAGTCCACGGTGCCGAGGATCGGCCGGCCGAGCGGGGTGTCGCCGAACAGCTTGGCGGTGAACGCCTCGTGCGCGGTGTCGGAGGGGTCGTCGTCGTTCATCGCGATCTCTTCGAGCACCACGTTGCGTTCGGCGTCCACGTCCTTCGGGGTGATCAGCGAGCTGGTCACCATGTCGGACAGGACGTCCACGGCCAGCGGCAGGTCCGCGTCGAGCACCCGCGCGTAGTAGCAGGTGTACTCCTTCGCGGTGAACGCGTTCATCTCGCCGCCGACCGCGTCCATCTCGGCCGAGATCTCCAGCGCGGTGCGCCGGCTGGTGCCCTTGAACAGCAGGTGCTCCAGGTAGTGCGTCGCGCCCGCGTGCGCGTGGTCCTCGTCCCGGGAGCCGACGCCGACCCAGATGCCCAACGCCACCGACCGCACGGCGGGCAGGAACTCGGTAATGACCCTCAGCCCGCCGGGCAGGACGGTGCGGCGGACATGGCTTGGTTCGGTAGCCATCTACTCGTGGTGCCCCCGGGTACGGTGCCGGGTCCGGCGATGACCATCCGGCCCGTCGCCGCTCCGGTCGCCGCCGCGGTCGCCGCGGTCCCCGGTCCGCTCGCCGGTGCGGGGCCGGTCACCGCGGTCGCCGCGGTCACGGGACGGCTCGCCCCCGGACAGGTCCTCGCCGGCCGCCTCACGCTCGACGACCTCGACCGGCACCAGGGACAGCTTGCCACGGTCGTCGATCTCGCGGATCTCGACCTGGATCTTGTCGCCGATGTGGATCACGTCGTCGATGTTCTCGATCCGCCTGCCGCCGTGCAGCTTGCGGATCTGGGTGATGTGCAGCAACCCGTCCTTGCCCGGCAGCAGGCTGACGAACGCACCGAAGGTCGTGGTCTTGACGACCGTGCCGAGGAACCGCTCGCCGACCTCGGGCATGTGCGGGTTGGCGATGGCGTTGATCGCGGCGCGGGCCGCCTCGGCCGAGGCCCCGTCGGTGGCGCCGACGTAGATGGTGCCATCGTCTTCGATGGTGATCTCGGCGCCCGTGTCGTCCTGGATCGAGTTGATCATCTTGCCCTTGGGCCCGATGACTTCGCCGATCTTGTCCACCGGCACCTTGATCGTGATGATCCGGGGCGCGTAGAGGGACATCTCGCTGGGCTGGCTGATCGCGCCGCGCATGACCTCGAGAATGGTCAGCCGGGCCCCGCGGGCCTGCTTCAGCGCCCCGGCCAGCACCGAGGCGGGGATGCCGTCGAGCTTGGTGTCCAGCTGCAGCGCGGTGATCACCTGCTCGGTGCCCGCGACCTTGAAGTCCATGTCGCCGAACGCGTCCTCGGCGCCGAGGATGTCGGTCAGCGTCACGTACTGGCCGCCCTCGTGGATCAGGCCCATGGCGATGCCGGAGACCATGTCCTTGAGCGGCACGCCCGCGTCCAGCAGCGACATCGTGGAGGCGCAGACCGAGCCCATGGAAGTGGAGCCGTTCGAGCTGATCGCCTCGGAGACCTGCCGGATCGCGTACGGGAACTCCTCGCGGGCGGGCAGCACCGGGAGCAGGGCCCGCTCGGCGAGCGCGCCGTGGCCGATCTCGCGGCGCTTGGGCGAGCCGACCCGGCCGGTCTCACCGGTCGAGTAGGGCGGCATGTTGTAGTTGTGCATGTAACGCTTGGTCCGCTCGGGGTTGAGCGTGTCGATCATCTGCTCCATCCGGAGCATGTTCAGCGTGGTCACGCCCAGGATCTGGGTCTCGCCCCGCTCGAACAGCGCGGAGCCATGGACTCGGGGCAATACGTGAGACATCGCGGACAGCGCCCGGATGTCGGCCAGGCCGCGGCCGTCGATGCGCACGCCGTCCCGGATGATCCGCTCCCGGACCAGCTTCTTGGTCAGCGAGCGGAACGCGGCGCTGATCTCCTTCTCGCGCCCCTCGAACTGCTCGGCGAGCTTCTCCTGGGCGAGCGCCTTGACCCGGTCGGTCTCGGCCTCGCGGTCGTGCTTGCCCGCGATGGTCAGCGCCTTGGCCAGCTCGTCGGAGACCTCGCGCGCCACCGCGTCGTACACGTCCTCGGTGTACTCGACGAACACCGGGTACTCGGCGTGCACCGTGCTCCCGGCCTCGGCCGACTCGGCGGCCAGGCGCTGCTGCGCCTCGCAGAGGATCTTGATGAACGGCTTGGCCGCATCCAGCCCTTCGGCCACGGTGTCTTCGGTGGGAGCCACCGCGCCGCTGCTCTCGTCGGCCAGCAGCTTGAGGGTCTCGGGAGTGGACTCGGCCTCGACCATCATGATGGCCACGTCGCCGTCCTCGAGTACCCGGCCCGCGACCACCATGTCGAAGGTGGCCTGCGCCAGCTGCTCATGGAGCGGGAACGCGACCCACTGGCCCTTGATCAGGGCCACTCGCACGCCGCCGATGGGGCCGGAGAACGGCAGGCCCGCCAGCTGGGTGGACATGGAGGCGGCGTTGATGGCCACCACGTCGTACAGGTGCTGCGGGTCGAGCGCGAGGATCGTCTCGACGATCTGGATCTCGTTGCGCAGGCCCTTGACGAAGGACGGGCGCAGCGGCCGGTCGATGAGCCGGCAGGTCAGGATGGCGTCCTCGGACGGACGGCCCTCCCTACGGAAAAACGAGCCGGGAATCCGGCCCGCCGCGTACATCCGCTCTTCCACGTCGACCGTGAGCGGGAAGAAGTCCAGGCCCTCCTTGGGATGCTTGGACGCCGTGGTGGCGGAGAGCACCACGGTCTCGCCGTCCAGGGTCACCAATGCGGACCCGGCGGCCTGACGAGCCAGCCGGCCCGTCTCGAACCTGATTGTATGTACGCCAAACTCACCGTTGTCGATAACGGCTTCGGCGCTTCGGACACCCTCCACGGGTGAGACCTCCTTGCGGTAGATCCCGCACCCACCCGCCGCCGTGCCGCATGTGGCCTGGCTCGCCCGTTGGGACGGGTCGGCCGGTCTTCGATCGAAGTCCTCGGGTGCTGTCTTTTTTTTCGGAAGACGAGCCGACCGGGGACCACTACCGAGGACCGGCCCTTTGGCGCTCGGGGCCGGGGGCTACGGGATGTCAGTGTGGTTATTCAGTTTTTCTGGCTGGTGAGGGGCGGGGGTTAGCGGCGGATGCCGAGACGCTCCCTGATCGCACGGTAACGGGCGATGTCCTTCTTGGCCAGGTACTTCAGCAACCTGCGGCGACGGCCGACCAGCAGCAGCAGCCCGCGGCGGCTGTGGTGGTCATGCTTGTGCATCTTCAGGTGCTCGGTCAGGTGGTTGATCCGCCTGGTCAGCAGCGCGATCTGGACCTCCGGCGAACCGGTGTCACCCTCACTGGTCGCGTACTCCGTCAGGATCTCTTTCTTGACGGCGGTGTCGAGCGGCACGTGGCTCCTTAAAATTAGCGCTGAAGAGGGTTCAAAGAGTTGATCCCCCGAGACGGCCGCCTGAGGGTGCAGCACGTCTCTCTGCCGCGGCTAGTCGCCTGGCAGCGTTTCACATTACCACGGGCCGCTGACCCGTTGCGCCGCGGCGACCGCAGCGCTCAGGAGACCTCCGGATCGGGGTTCTGGGAGCTCTGCGCGACCGCGGTGTCCGGCACGGGCACCGGCTCGGCGGCTGGATCCTTCCCCGCCACTGGCGCCTCGCGGTCGATCAGATGCTCGCCGATCTCCCGGCCCCGGTGCGCGGCGAAGAACACGATGACGCCGAGCACGGCGACGATCACCATCACCAGCAAGGTAACCCAGTCGTAGTTGAAGTAGGCCCGCGCGCTGCCCAGGCCGGTCGGGGCGACCACGTTGGCCAGCATCAGGCCCAGGTACACCAGGGCCGCCACGGACACCGGCCAGGCCCAGCGGCCCAGCGTGAACTGGCCGGCCGGCACCCAGCCGCGGCGCCGGGCGATCATCGACCCGATCACCGTCAGCAGGAACGACAGGTAGATGCCGCTGATCCCGAAGGACACCAGCGATACCAGCACGTTCGTGTTGGCCGGGTAGGTGAAGAACAAGATCTTGACGTCGTGGGTGGGCGAGGCAAACTCCAGGCCCACGAACACCACGGTGATCAGCGCGCCGGCGAACAGCGCGTTGGCCGGGGTCTTGAACCGCTCGCTCACCGCGGAGATCCACTTCGAAGCGGGAAGCGCGCCGTCCCGGGCGTAGGAGAAGGCGAGCCTGCTGCCCGCGGCCTGCACCGCGCTGCCGCAGGAGAAGAACGCGATGATGATCAGGCCCAGCATCGTCTCCTGCAGGCCGCTGGGCAGGGAGCTGAGGATATAGGGGATGCCGCCGCTCTGGATGGTCTTGACCACCGAGTTGGCGCCGCCGGGCATGGCCAGCAGCAGCGCGCCGGTCAGCACGAACGAGGCGATCCCGCCCCAGATCAGGGCCAGCCGCATGGCCCGCGGGACCTGGCGGCCCGCGTTCTTGGTCTCCTCGGAGATATCGCCGGCCGACTCGAAGCCGTAGAAGATGTAGACCGGCGCGAGCACCGCGACCAGGGCGGCGGCGATCCAGCTCCCGCCGAAGTCCAGGCCGAGGGGGTTGGACTTGGCGTGCTGGACGTTCTGCGTGGTGGTCAGGAAGCCGAAGCCGTGGTGGAAGCCGTGGATGGCGAGCACGATCGCGATGCCGAACGTGCCGAGGATCTCCACGTATACGCCGATCTGCGCGACCCGGCCCATGATCTTGGCGCCGATGGTGTTCAGCGTGGTCTGGATGGCGAGCAGGCCCAGCGTCACGACCAGGATGGTCCCGTGGCTGCTGGCGTCGAAGCTCCAGTGGAACAGGTCGTGGCCGAGCGCGACGGCGTAGGCGACCACGCCGGTGTCCACCGCGGCCACCGTGACCAGCAGCGCGATCCCGTAGAACCAGCCGACGAACCAACCGAACTTCCGGCCGACCGTGTACTTGCTGTACTGGTAGAGCGCTCCGGCCACCGGGTAATGGCTGGCCAGCTCGCCGAAGACCAGGGCGACCAGCAGCATCCCGGCGACCGGGATGAAGGTGAGCCAGATGTAGGCCGGGCCGCCGGTGCTCAGGCCGAGGGTGAACAAGGTGAAGATGCCGACCATCGGCGACAGGTAGGTGAACGCGACCGAGAAGTTCGCAAACAGCCCGAGCACGCGGTTCAGCTGCGGGCGGTACCCGAGGCTCTCCAGCCGGATATCGTCGTCGTCCAGCCTGGCCGGTGCTGGCGGCGGTGCCTCCTGCATGAAACGTCCTCCTCGTGGGGGTGCGCGCTCTGGGCGTGCGCTGGACCGCGCCGATCGCGAATGTAGCAATGTAGCGCATGGAGCTCAGGGGTAAACCTGAATCCCGCTGATCGCGGGGCCGGCTTTTAGACTGGATCAATGTCCGATATGAGCACCACGCGCCGCCTTTCGCTGGCCGCCTTCCGGCCTTCCGCGCCGCCGGCTGGCCCATCCGGCCCGGCAGACGGCGGGGCTCAGCGGACCCGGCCCGCGTGGTGGCCGGCCTGGTCGGTGCCCGCGGCGATGCGGACCGCGCGCGCCGTCGTCGTGATCCCCTCGCTGTTCGCCCTGACCTACGAGGGCTTCGGCAACCTGCAGATGGCCCTGTTCGCCGCGTTCGGGGGCTTCGCCAACCTGGTCGTCGCGTCGTTCGGCGGTAGCAGGCGGGACAAGGCCTTCGCGCACCTCATGCTGGCCCTGATCGGGAGCATCGGGCTGATCATCGGCACGGCCGTCAACGGGATCCAGTGGCTGGCCGTCCTGGTCACGATCCCGGTGACGTTCGGCATCTTCTTCCTGGGCGTGGCCTCGCCCAACGCGGCCTCGGGCACCATCGCCGCGCTGTTCCCCTTCGTCCTGCCGGTGGCCACGGCCGGGACCGTGAGCATGATCCCGGACCGGCTGGCGGGCTGGTGGCTGGCCTCGGCCGTGTCCACGGTGGCGGTGCTGGTGTTCTCGCCGCCATCGCCGGGAGACCGGCTGCGGGCGGCGGCGGCCGGCTCGGCCCGGGCGCTGGCCAACGCGCTGGAGGGCGCCGCGGGCGGCACGGCCACCCCGGCCGACCACCAGGCCTGCCGGGCCGCCAAGCACGAGCTGATGAACGCGTTCGCCAGCACACCGTACCGGCCGACCGGGCTGGCCACCTCCGACCAGGCCCTGGCCAGCGTGGTGCAGTACCTCGAATGGTGCACCGCGCTGGTGGCCGACGCCACCTACGAGCACCCGAACCTGGACCGCGCCGACCCACCCGACCGCGACCTGTTCGCCGAGACCGCCGTGGTGCTCAGGCAGACCGCCGACCTGCTGGCCGACCGCGACGGGACCGCTCCGCTACCCGACGTCGACGAACTGGAGCGGCGGCGCGAGGCCAGCATCGCCTACCGCAAGTCGGCGGCCCCGGACAACGACTACGACTCGGTGCAGGCCGCCGCCCGGCAGGCCTTCCACGCCCAGGCGATCTCGCTGGCGGTCCGCGGGCTGACGGCGGACGCCCTGATCGCCACCCGGCGCGCCGATCCCGAGACGATCGCCGCCCGGCGCCGCGGCTGGTACGGCGCGCAGC
>Ga0307478_10003102_pt1 | contig 12526 bp, 9 predicted proteins | sample atmos_gasesECM4C_2_FD_203713 | JGI IMG/M metagenome (GOLD analysis project Ga0307478, IMG submission 203713) | Hardwood forest soil microbial communities from Morgan-Monroe State Forest, Indiana, United States - atmos_gasesECM4C_05 | ecosystem: Environmental > Terrestrial > Soil > Temperate...
CACATGCGAGCGGGGGATCACATCTCAACTTAGCATTAGTCTAATTCTAAATTACGTGGGGCGCGTCAGTGAAGAGGCAGGATACAGACCGGTTGAGCTACAACAACGCACGGCTCAACCGCATTCGTCGATATCGTTACGCCGGGCTGCTTTGTGCGGCATTGCCGGCGTTTTCAGTGGGGGTAGCGCGCGCCCAGGATAACTCGTCCACCCTTCCGCCGGTTCAGGTCGAGGCGCCGAAAAATCGGGCGACGCCGAAACAGAGCGCCAACGCGACGCCGTCAACTGCAAGGCGGCGCACTGCGCGGACCAACAAGCCGCCAAAGCCCAACACCGCTCAAACGGCCGCCGCGCCTGACGATGGCAACGGTCCGAACAATAACACTTCCGGCCCGCCGCTGCAGCAGGTGCCGGGACTGGACAAAACGGGCACCAAGCTCGGCGACCTTCCTGCCAGCGTCCAGATCATTCCGCATCAGGTCGTGACCGAACAGGGCGGTACCCTGCTGAGAGATGCCATCTGGAACGCCAGCGGCATCAACAGCGGCGGCCAGGACTCGCTTGGCTACTTCGATCACTTCCTGATCCGCGGCCTGAACGCCCAAGTCTTTACCGACCGCTTCTCCGACGGAGATCAGCTCGGCGGCCTGGTGCACTCACTGAATGGGGTCAAGCAGATTGAAATCCTGGAGGGGCCGGGTTCGGCAGTGTTCGGCAGCGGCCCTCCCGGCGGCACCATCAATATCGTCCACTTCGATCCGTCACCGGTCTTTCATTGGGGAACGAGTACGCAGGTCAATTCGTTCGGTGGCGTGACCAACAGTAACTATGTGACAGGTCCGACGACAATCAACGGGCTGAACTACCGGATCGACACTACGGTCACCGGCGGAGATGCTTTTCGCGACCTCAACAGCAAGGATTACGAAATCCGCCCGGCGTTTCAGTGGCACGTCGATGACCACATTTTCACGTTCGCGCTCGACGCACGGCACATCGAGCAGACGCCGGATGCCTATGGCCTGATCTATCTCGGTGGTCAGCCGATCACGGGCGTTCCGAACACCGCGAAATATTCGACGCCGTTTGCCTTCGCCAAACAGGACGACATCCGTCCCACCTTTACCGATCAATGGGACGTCACGAACTTCCTGACCATCAATAATCGCTTTTCTTATACACATCGCGATATCGACGCGATGCGTAACAACGACAGCATGACCGCCCCCAATAGTACGAGCGGCACCCGTCTTGTGACTAACGCCGATGGGACGATTTCGCTGGACGGTCGGCAGCTGCGCTACCAAAACGACTCGGACAATTTCTTCGACTATCAGTTCGAACCGGTATGGAAATTCTACACTGGAAGTGTCCACCACACGCTATTGACCGGCTTCGAGTATCAGCGTCAGGTCATGGACACGAGCCGCGTCACGGCCAATCTGCCGAACATCGCGAATATCTTCGCACCGGCACCACCAGAGACGTCGCCAAACAGTATTCCGGGCGGGTTTTTATGCGGCAAGTCGAATTCCTGCGACAATGACCACTTGGTCGCGAATTATTACGGCGTCTATGCCACCGACCAGATGGATCTAACCGACAAGTGGAAGCTGCGTGTCGGGGTGCGTCAGGACCGGTATGACACCGACCTTAATCCGCTGATCACCGTGCCTGGCGCTTTCACGTTGACGAACGTTCCGATCGTCGCCGGGGTGCCGTTGACACGCAGCGATACACCGGTGAGCTGGAATGTCGGCACGCTCTATCATCTCACAAACTGGATGGCGCCTTATATTGGCGCCTCCCAGAGCTATCTGGCCAACTTCAACTCGGAGAACGTGCAGAACGGTATCGGCGCGCCGGAATCAGCGCGGCAATACGAAGCCGGCATCCGCTTTTCATTCCTCAACGAGAGGATCGTCCTGAACACGGCCGTCTTCAACGTCTCGCGTGACAATGTGGCGACGTTGTTTACCCCAAGCACCGGCCCCAATGCGGGCGTGCAGCTGGTCACTTTCGACAGCCAGCTCACCAATGGCGAGGAAGTCTCGCTGATCGCCAAATTCACCGATCAATGGAGTGTTCTTGCCAACGCTACCCACCAGGAGGCCGTGGTCACCGTTGCTCCGAACGCGCCGGCGACCATCGGCAATGTTCCGCAGGGCGTGCCGGCCAACATGGCCAATGTCTGGACCACCTATAAGTTCGCGCTCGGTGGTATTTCCGGATTCCAGTTCGGCATCGGCGCCAACTATCGCGACCGGACCTGGAGCGACACCACCAACGTTAATTCGGTTCCGGGTTTTGTGATCGGCAACCTGATGGTTGGCTGGGAAGACCCCAATTGGGGTGTGTCGCTGAACGTCAAGAACTTCACCAACAAGCTCTACTTCGTCGCCGCCAACGGTGCCGGCGGCTTTGTCGGCGAAGGACTCGGCGCCTACCTGACCGTCAAATACCACCAGTGAACCCCACAGCGTGGAGTAGCAGCAGCGCTTTCGTCTGAAGCGCTGCCCAGAGCAAGGAATGGCACGGCCGCCGATTGCCGCCGTGCCATTCTTTTTTTGCGGCACGGCATCCGCGCAAATATTAATGACCCCATCAAAGATCGCGACTTGCGCGCAATGATGTGGATGACTGCCCCGCGCCGCTTGATTGCTCACCGGCCCTTTGCTCAGATACTCGAAGGGGTGCATCATGACGTGGAAACAAGAGCGCGACCTCCTGCTGGCGCAGACCATGGCCTTCGTGCAGTCGGTCGCTGCAAAGGCGACTGACACTGACGTCAGGCCCGAAGCCCGCTTTAGCGAGGCCCGCCTCAAACCAGCATCATCCGACCAGCCTTTCGCGCTGGAACGTCCTGTCGATATCCTCCCGCCCCGTCTCTCCCCGATCGGCCAAAGCGATCTCCGCGACGAGATACGCCGCAGGGTGGCGGCCTTCCGTGTGCGCCAGCAGGCTTTCGATCGTGACCGCGACGCGTATTGCAACGCGATGATGGCCAAAGCCCGGGCTTCCTCCGAGCACGCCGCAAAGTCCCGCGACAATCCGCCGCTTAAGCGCTGACTGGAAGTTCCCCTCGCATCTGTTGGCGCAAGAAAATATCTTGCGTGGCGCGATTTTTGCAGCGCTAAATCGCGTGACCCCGTTACGCGCGGGGCAATCTAACGGAGCAGGATCAGTATGATGACAGTAGTTAATCGAAGGGGTCTGCTGGGAGCGGGCTCGGCCATGCTGGCGTTCGCGGCATTTGCGAACAAAGCCGCTTGGGCGGCCGGATCGCCGGGATTGACCACCCACGTGCTCGATACCGCGAATGGCAAACCCGGCGAGGGCATCAAGATCGAGTTCAGCGTGCTGGAGGGCGAAACCTACAAGCTGCTCGCGACGGTTCACACCAATGCCGACGGCCGCAACGCCGAACCGCTGCTGACGCCAGAAAACATGAAGGCCGGCAAATACCAGTTGGTATTCTATATCGGCGAGTACTTCACCAAGCTCGGCACTCAGCTGCCCAACCCGCCCTTCCTGGAGAAGGCGGTCATCCAGTTCGGCATGGCCGATGCCACAGCCCACTATCACGTGCCGATCCTGGCATCGCCCTGGAGCTATACGACCTACCGCGGCAGCTAAGGTCACTTCCAAACGCAAGGAGGCTGAAAATGATTGATCGTTCTCGGCTGCTTGCGTGCCTGGTCTTCGCCCTCGCGCTCGGGCCGGCTTTGATTGCGACTGCGATCGCCGGCCCGGTCGACATGGCGACGATCAACGCGATGGATCGCGCTGCCTTTGTCGTAAAGTTCGGCGGCATCTTCGAGAAATCGCCATGGGTCGCTGAGGAAGCCTGGGAGAGGCGGCCGTTTGCCAGCCCCGATGAAATGCACGCCGCCATGGTTGCCGTGGCCAAAACGGCCCCGGCCACCCGACAGCTAGCGTTGTTGCAGGCCCATCCCGATCTGGCCGGCAAGGAAGCTCAGGCCGGTACCATGACCGCCTCGTCCGTCGCCGAGCAGGCAGGCGCAGGGCTCAACGCCCTGCCGCCGCCGGAGTTTGCGGAGTTGTCAAACCTGAATGCCGCGTACAAGGCAAAATTCGGATTTCCCTTTATCATTGCGGTGCGCATGTACACCAAGGAAGGCATTTTCTTCGAATTCAAACGGCGGCTTCAAAACGACACGCAAACCGAATTCGCCAACGATTTGCAAAACGTCTACATCATCACGCGACTGCGGCTGAACAAACTGCTCGACGCCAGTTGAGCGAGGCGCGACGGTCGTCACCACCAAATGCTCGCGGCGTTTTGCTGCTCACCGGCGATCGCTTCCGCTTTTACTGCCCGGCAGGAACCCGTCGCGTTGTTGCAACCGCTGCCAGTAGGCCGCGACCGCCGGACCGAAATCCCGGGCAAGACCGATACGCTGCGCCAATAACAGCGCATATCCCACGGAGATGTCGGCAACCGTAAACCTCCCGCCGCACAGCATCTCGCTGCTGGCGACCGCTGCCTCGACCGCGCGCAACCGGCCGAAGAACCACTTCGCATAGTCGGTTGCGACTTGCGGGCTGCGCCGTTGTTCCGGCTCGAGTTTCGAATAACGCAGCACCAACGCCTGCGGGAAGGTCAACGTCGCTTCACCGAAGTGTAGCCAGTTGAGATAGGCGCCGTAGTCGGGCTCATCGGTGCCGACGGCAAGCGGCGTCGGACCGCGGCGCACGACCAGATATTGCAGGATCGCCGCCGATTCCGTCATGCGCGTGTCGCCGTCGATCAGCAGCGGAATAGTACCGAGCGGATTAAGGGCCAGATAGTCCCTGGCCAATACCCGTGGCGGGAAAGGCAGCATCTTGAGATCATAGGAAAGCTTCAACTCTTCCAGCGCCCAGAGCGGACGGAACGAGCGCGCTGCCATGCAGTGATAAAGCGTGATCACGTTGCCTCCCGTTGTTTTGTCCCCGCCGTCGAAAATCGAACCTTGCGATTTCGCGACAAGTTTCCCAATTTAATTGGTACCTGCGCAACCGATACTGAACGGCCGACAATGCCATGAACTCCCAGGTTCACTATCTGCCGCTCACGCCGGCGCTGTTTTCCCTTCTGGTTTTCCTGTTCGTCGGGCTGATCATCCTGATTCAGCTCCGCATTCTCCGATACGCTTATATGAAGCTCGGCGTCGGCCCGGGAGCCGCACTGTTTTTGCTGTTCGGCTCGTTGATCGGAAGTTATTTCAACATTCCCGTCACCGTTCTGCCGGGAGCGGTGCAGTCCGGACAGGTGATCGATTTCTTCGGCATGCAATATGTCATACCGCTCGTGCAGCAATGGCCCGGCACCGTGCTCGCCGTCAATGTCGGCGGCGCCGTGATCCCCACATTGATGTCGAGCTATCTTGTGCTTCGATATCAACTCTGGGGCCGGGCAACCATCGCCGTCATTGCCATCGCCTTGATTATTCATTCGATGGCAACGCCGGTGCACGGGCTCGGCATTGCGGTGCCGGTGTTTGCGCCCGTCGTTGCAACCGCGATCCTCGCTTTCCTGCTGTCGCGCGAATATGCCGCCCCGCTCGCGTATATCGGCGGCTCGATGGGGACGCTGATCGGCGCAGATCTCTCCAATCTCGACAAGATCAGTGGCCTCGGCGCGCCAGTTGCTTCCATCGGCGGCGCGGGCACCTTCGATGGCATTTTCCTGACCGGCATTCTGGCGGTCTTGCTCGCCGGCATCGCCTCACCGTCGCGGCCGAGACCCGCCTGGTAGCGATCCGTCTCCATCAACGCGAGTTGCCACGCCTTCGGACTATCAATAAGAAGAAATCAAGCACATCAGGGATGGCGGCCAAGGCCCATGGAAGCCCGTTCAGGACACGCGGCATCGGAAAAATGGTCGCCGTCATCAGGCGCCAGCCGCGTCGTCCAGCAAATCCACGCCATGCTGCATCCGCGTAATATCGTGCTGGTTGGCGCGACGGACAAGCCTGGCAATTATGCCGAGCGCATCTGGACCAACCTGATCAAATACAAGTTCGAAGGCGGCCTGTACCCGCTCAACAGCAAGCGCGAAACCATCTGGGGCGTGCCTTGCTACAAGGATTTCGCCAGTCTGCCGGACAAGCCTGACCATGTGCTGGTGATGGTGCCGGCGCGCTTTGCAGTCCAGGTGATCCGAGACGCTGCCGCTTCAGGCGCCCGTTCGGCAACGATCGTCACCTCCGGCTTCAGCGAGTTGCAGGACATCGAGAGCCAACGGCTCGCCATCGAACTGCAACAGGCGATCCGGGAAACCGGGCTTGCCGTCACCGGCCCTAATTGTCTCGGCAACCTGAGCGCCGGCGAAAATCTCTTCACCAACATCGACGACCGCGTGGTGACCATGGAGGCGGGTCCGGTTGCGATCGCCGGCCAGTCCGGCGCGATCGTGATGGCGATCCGCCAGGCGCTGGAAGATCGCGGTGTCGGCGTCGGTTACATGGTGACGACCGGCAACGAGGCCGGCCTCGAGACGACCGACCTGATGAACTATTTCGTGGCCGATCCTTCGATCCGCGTCATCGTAGTCTACCTCGAGGGCGTCCGCGACACCAAGGCCTTCCGCGACGCTTGCAAGGCCGCGCGAGCGGCCGGCAAACCGGTGATCGCAATCAAGCTCGGCGCCTCCGAGGGAGGCCGCGCCGCCGCGATGGCGCATACCGGCGCGCTCGCCGGTTCGATCGAAAGCTTCGATGCCATCTCGGCCCGCGAAGGTGTGATCCGCGCCCGCGGTCTCGATGAACTGATCGAAACCACGGAATGCTTTGTCCATGCCGCTGTACCCAAGGGCTCGCGGTTGGCCGCGGTTACGCTCTCGGGCGGGAAGCGGGGTCTTTTGATCGATGCCTTCACCGCTGCCGGCCTCAACTTCGCAAGCTTGAGTTCGGCGGCCAGCGACAAGCTTGCCAAAATGCTCGGACCCGGCTCGATCGTCGGCAATCCGCTTGATGCCGGCTTTGCCGCAGTGGTCGATCCCTCCGTCTATATCCAGTCGATCAAGATCATGATCGACGATCCCGACACCGACATCGTCATCATCGATGCCGAACTGCCGAAAGCGCCGCACGAATTGCGCGAGCGCAACCTGCGGCGCGTCAACGAAATGGCGGCAGCCGCACACAAGCCGGTGATCTACATTTCGACGATGTCGATCGGCTTTACCGAATTCACCAAGAGCCTGCGCCAGTCGCTGCCTGACATCACGGTCATGCAAGGCCTTGACCGGGCGGTGGGCGCGATCAAGGCGCTGATCGACTATGCCGGTCTCGTCAAGGATGTGCCGGAGATCGCCTCACGCTCTTCCGCCTCGGGCCGCGCGGCGCTAGAGCGTATCCTCAAAGGCGCCAGGGGCGCAGCGCTCGACGAAGTTTCCTCCAAAAAACTTCTGAAGGCCTACGGCATTCCGGTGTCAAAGGAAGCGATCACGCAAACCGCATCCGAGGCGGTGAAGATCGCCAAGCAAATCGGCTTTCCCGTTGTCGCCAAGGTCGTGAGCGCGGAGATTCTGCACAAATCCGACGTCGGCGGCGTGATGCTGAACCTCAATAATGCAGCGGAGGTCAAGAAGGCCTTCGACCAGATTTTGGCGCGCGTCGGAAAACTGAAGGGCAGGCCGAAAATCGACGGCATCCTGATCGCGCAGCAGGTCAAGGCCGATCTCGAACTCGTTGTCGGCACCGCGCTCGATGCCGAGATGGGCCCGGTTGTGCTGTTCGGCACCGGTGGCGTCGAAATCGAACTGATGAAAGATGTCGCGCTGGCCGGCGCTCCCCTCGATGTGGTCGAAGCCAAAAGACTGATCGGCCGCACCAAGGCTGGCGTGAAGCTTCGCGGCTATCGCGGCAAGCCGGCTTTGCATGAAGCCTCCGTCGTCAAGGCTCTCGTCGGCCTGTCTAATCTGATGCTGGATGCCGGTAACCGAATTGCATCGATCGACGTCAATCCGTTTCTGGTCAACGCACGAACCGGCGTCGCCGTCGACGGTTTGATCGTTCTCAATAATGCCGCTGCAAAAAACGCCGGCGGCCACTGATAATAGACCTGGGAGGAATTCAATGCGAATGGCAGCACTGGCCGCCATGGCGGTGATGGGCATCGCCGTCAATGCGGTGTCGATGGCGCAGACCCAATCTCCAACGCCCGCTTCTGCGTCACCGTCGTCGTCGTTCCCGGCATGGGCCTATCCCTGGGTTCCGGATTTCAAGGTCGCACCTGCCGACGACGTGCCGCAACACGTCCCGGACAGTACTGCCAGCTTCACCGTCAAGCAGGAGCGCGATCTGTTCTTTGTGCCTGACTGGCACCCCGAGGACCACCCTCCCATGCCGGATGTGGTGGCGCATGGCCGGATACCGGACGTGCGCGCTTGCGGTTCGTGCCACCGCGCCGCGGGCACCGGCGGACCGGAAAACGCCAGCCTCGCTGGTTTGCCGGCGGCTTACATCATGCAGCAGATCGAGGATTACAAAAGCGGCGCACGGAAATTCGCCGGCCCGCAACGCAGCCCGAGCGTTGTGATGACGGCGATCGCCAAAGCCAGCAACGAGGAAGAGATCAAAGCCGCCGCGGCTTATTTCTCCTCGCTCAAACCCAAGGCCAATATCAAGGTGGTGGAGACCGACACCGTTCCGGTCACACAAATCGCGCGGGTGTTCTACATGCTGGTCAAGGACGGTGGCACCGAGCCGATCGGGCAGCGCATCATCGAGACGCCGGTGGATGCTACGCAATTCGAACACCGCGACACGCGTTCGCAGTTTATCGCGTATGTGCCAAAGGGCAGTATTGCCAAGGGCGAGACCTTGGCCACGACCGGCGGCGCTGGCATCACCACGCCCTGCATCACCTGCCACGGCCCGGACCTGAGGGGCGTCGCTCCCATTCCCGGCATAGCCGGGCGCTCGCCGAGTTATCTCGTCCGCCAGCTCTATGACTTTCAGCAGCACGCGCGGGCCGGAAGCGCCGGCGCGCCGATGGCGCCGGTGGTCGAAAAGCTTTCCCACGACGATATGATTTCGCTTGCGGCCTATGCGGCGTCGCTCCCTCCGTAGGGAGGTTGCGGGATCGCGATCTGAGGAGCCGCCGATCCGGCCTTTCGCCTGATACGCTTTGGCCGTACAATTGGCGAACTGACCAGGCGATTTGGGTCTTTCGACCATCCATCGAAAGCGGCTTCTGCGATGAAGATGCGCTCCACCAATCTCGTGATCGGAACCACGACGCTTGCGATCCTGGCGGTAGGATTATTTGGCCTTCTGGGCGTACGAAAAATCCATACCATCTCGCAGGAAACGCGAATGCGCATCGTGTTCGAGGGCGGTTCGGCCAGCGGGCTGCGCCGAGGCGGCAGCGTGAATTTCGACGGCGTTCAGATCGGTGAAGTCCTTTCGCTCAGGCTCGACAACCCGCGCAAGGTCGTCGCCGAGGTCAGGGTCGACAAGAACGCGCCGATCCGCAAGGACACTGTCGTTGGATTGGAGTTTCAGGGGCTGACCGGCATTGCCGCGATCTCGTTGGTAGGTGGAGATTCTTCGGATCCGCCCGTGCCTGCCGACAAGGATGGCGTTCCAACCCTGACCGCCGACCTGAGCGAAATCCAGTCGATCCGCGACACCCTGCATAATGTCGATCGCGTTCTTGTCGGCAATCAATCGACAATCAAGGACGGGCTATTGAGTTTCGAGACCTATACGGCCTCGCTGGCCAGCCGGGGCGACGTCATCGACAAGGCGATCGCCAAAGCCGACGATGCGTTCGCGGGTTTCGACAGTGCGATTGCGCGCATCGACAATCTTTTGCCGGGTTTTACGGATGGAAAGACCGATGAACTGTTCGAGAAGCTGAGAAATATCCGCGAATTTGCCCAGACGTTTGACAAGAAGTCCGGAATCGTGATCGAGGAGGCACGCCAGACGCTGCTCGATGTCAGCGAAAGTGCCAACAAGATCACCGCGAAGTTCGACCCTCAAGCCGTCAGTCCGCGGCCGCCACGGCGACAAGCTCCGCAGCGCTAGGGTCAAGAACAGCGCTTCCGGCCGATGAAGTTCCTGTCAGGGAACGGCGGCAACGCCATATGAACCATCTGCAAAAAAATTTGAGTTTGCCGGGAACGAATATCCGGCTGTTGAATTGATTCAGTTGGCTCGATTTCGCCGAGCTATCATATTGTAATATCTAATGTATTTCACTTGCTTTGCGGCCGTGTGCGCGATTTGATCGGGTCAGGGCCGACTCGTATCGCACAGGTTGAGGGCGCCTTTTTCCGACTCTTGAGGGGACTTTCATGGGTGAACTCGGTTCGGTCAATCCGTCCACGCGTCGGCGCGTAAAACCGAAACCGCCCTACACCAATGGAAAGCAGGATCCCTCGCAGGAATTGCTGCAGGCCTTGCAGGCGATGCGCAGCGGCGACTTTTCCGTGCGAATGACCGGCGATCATCTCGGTATCGACGGCAAGATCGCCGATACATTCAACGAGATCGTGGCTGCCAATCAGCGGATGGCGCAGCAACTCGAGCGCGTTGGCCAGGTCGTCGGTCGCGAAGGCAAAACGCGCCAGCGCGTGCGCTTCGGTCTCGCCAGCGGGTCGTGGGCCGATATGGAAGTTTCGGTCAACACCCTGATCGACGATTTGCTATGGCCGACCCGCGAGGTGACGCGTGCGGTTGCCGCCGTGGCGCAAGGCGACCTGCTGCAAGCCGTAAAACTGGACGTCGACGGCCGCCCGCTGGGCGGCGAGTTTCTGCAGTCGGCCACCATCGTCAACACCATGATCAAGCAGCTTTCCGTGTTCACCTCGGAGGTGACGCGCGTGGCGCGCGAAGTCGGCACCGAAGGCAAGCTCGGCGGCCAGGCCCAGGTGCCGGAAGTGACCGGCGTGTGGAAGGACCTGACCGAGAGCGTCAACTCGATGGCCAACAACCTGACCGGCCAGGTCCGTAACATCGCCGAGGTGACGATCGCGGTTGCCAACGGCGACCTGTCCAAGAAAATCACCGTCGACGTGCGCGGCGAAATCCTTCAGCTCAAGGAAGCCATCAACACGATGGTGGATCAGTTGCGTTCCTTCGCATCGGAAGTGACGCGCGTGGCCCGTGAAGTCGGCACCGACGGCAAGCTCGGCGGCCAGGCCATCGTGCCCGGCGTCGCCGGCACCTGGAAGGACCTGACCGACTCCGTGAACGCGATGTGCGGCAACCTGACCGCACAGGTTCGTAATATCGCCAACGTGACCACCGCGGTCGCGCGCGGCGACCTGTCGCGCAAGATCACGGTGGACGTGCGCGGCGAGATTCTGGAGCTTAAAGACACCATCAACACGATGGTGGACCAGCTCAACTCCTTCGCGTCGGAAGTGACACGCGTGGCCCGCGAAGTCGGCACCGAAGGCAAACTCGGCGGCCAGGCTCAGGTGCCGGGTGTGGCCGGCACCTGGAAGGACCTCACCGACAACGTCAACTTCATGGCCTCGAACCTGACCGCGCAGGTTCGCAACATCGCCGACGTCGCGACCGCGATCGCCGGCGGCGACCTTTCCAAGAAAATTACGGTGAACGTGTCGGGCGAAATCCTTCAGCTGAAGGAAACGCTCAACACCATGGTCGACCAGCTCAACGCATTCGCCGGCGAAGTGACGCGCGTGGCGCGCGAGGTCGGCACCGAAGGCCGGCTCGGCGGTCAGGCCAATGTGCTTGGCGTCGCCGGCACCTGGAAGGACTTGACCGAAAGCGTCAACTCGATGGCTTCGAACCTGACGGCGCAGGTTCGTAACATCGCGGAGGTGACCACCGCGGTCGCCAACGGCGACCTGTCGAAGAAGATCACGGTGGACGTGCGCGGCGAAATTCTCGAGCTGAAAGATACCATCAATACCATGGTCGACCAGCTTAACGCATTCGCGGGCGAAGTGACGCGCGTGGCGCGCGAGGTCGGCACCGAAGGCAAGCTCGGCGGTCAGGCTCAGGTGCGCGGCGTCGCCGGTACCTGGAAAGACCTGACCGACAGCGTCAACTCCATGGCGTCCAACCTGACCGGGCAGGTGCGCAACATCGCCGAAGTGGCGACCGCCGTGGCAAAGGGCGACCTGTCGAAAAAGATCACGGTGAACGTGTCGGGCGAAATCCTTCAGCTCAAGGAAACGCTCAACACGATGGTGGACCAGCTTAACGCGTTCGCCGGCGAAGTGACGCGCGTGGCGCGCGAAGTCGGAACCGACGGCAAGCTGGGCGGCCAGGCGCAGGTGACGGGCGTTGCCGGCACCTGGAAGGATTTGACCGACTCCGTGAACTCCATGGCCGGCAACCTGACGGCACAAGTGCGCAACATCGCGGAAGTCGCGACCGCCATCGCCGGCGGCGACCTCTCGCGCAAGATCACGGTGGACGTGCGCGGCGAAATCCTTCAGCTGAAGGAAACGCTCAACACCATGGTCGACCAGCTCAACCGCTTCGCAGGCGAGGTGACACGCGTGGCGCGCGAGGTCGGCACCGAAGGCCGG
>Ga0307478_10003103_pt1 | contig 12526 bp, 11 predicted proteins | sample atmos_gasesECM4C_2_FD_203713 | JGI IMG/M metagenome (GOLD analysis project Ga0307478, IMG submission 203713) | Hardwood forest soil microbial communities from Morgan-Monroe State Forest, Indiana, United States - atmos_gasesECM4C_05 | ecosystem: Environmental > Terrestrial > Soil > Temperate...
CAGGGAGTGGTTTCGCTGCAGTTCAAGATCATGAGGAATGGGAACGTACCGGACGGCGATCCCCAGCGAGTGTTTGGATCGGGGAAAGAGCCGCTGGATCGGGCGGCGGTGTCGTCGATCCGAGCGTCGAATCCGTTTCCGCCGTTACCCGAGCAGTTCAAAGGGCCGTATATCGAGCTGCGCTTCACGTATTATTACAATCTGCCGGTTCCGTCGAACTAGAGGGAGTTACTCACCACAGACGGAGAAGCTCATGCAAAAACCCCGGGGAGCGAGGGCTTGTTGATTGCCAAGCTGGGGGCACAGCAGTGCTGTGCCCCCACGAAAAAAGCGTCGCGCCGCAGACGCCGGCGGAGCAGCTCGCGGACTCGCCGCGGGCACGATCTATCGTGTGCCTGCGAAGAAAGTGTCGGTTAGAATCTGTAGGAGAAGTGCTGAGTGCATTTGTCAGTGAAACTCGCGTGGCAACAAGTGCTCGGCAGCCTGGTTTTGGCGGTGATTGTGCTGATTATCCTCTTGATTCGGGCGTGGCCTTACCTTTTCCACAAATGAAGAGTCCGGCTGCCTTACCGCTTGTTGTGCTGCTGGGCCCAACCGCATCCGGGAAATCGGCATTGGCAGTGTGGCTCGCGGAACGACTCGACGGTGAAGTGGTCGCGTGTGATTCGACGCAGTTGTACCGCGGCTTCGACATCGGCACGGCGAAGCCGACCGCAGCGGAACGACGCGGCGTGGCGCACCACCTGATTGATGTGCTGGACGCGACCGAAGAAGCGACGGCCGGCCGATACCGGGAGCTGGCGATTGCGGCGCTCGAGGATTTGCGGAAGCGGCGGAAGTTGCCGATTTTCACGGTGGGTACGGGCTTGTATTTGCGGGCCTTGTTGGAGGGACTGGCGGAGGTGCCACAGCGATCCGAGGATTTGCGGGAGCGACTTTGGAAGAGTGCCGCAGAGCACGGGCCCGGGCACCTTCACCGGATATTAAGCAAGCTGGACCGGGCCTCGGCGGACAAGATTGCCGCTGCCGATGAGCAAAAACTGATAAGGGCGATTGAAGTGTGCTTGCTGACGAAGAAGCCGCTCTCCGAGGTTCATCGAAGCGGTCGCCAGCCGCTCGCGGGATGGCGAGCGCTGAAGATCGGACTGATGCCGGCGCGGGAGGCGCTGTACGAGCGAGTGCATAAGCGTACCGATACGATGCTGGAGCGAGGCTGGCTGCAGGAAGTGCGAGAGCTGGCCGAGAGCGGACCGGTGGAAAATGCGAAGCCGTTCGATTTTATAGGTTACCGGGAATTGCGAGGAGTGTTGCGAGGAGAAATGTGGCTGGAGGAAGCGCGGCAGGCGATTGAGCAGGCAACACGGCGATATGCAAAAAGGCAGATGACGTGGTTCCGGCGGGAAAAGGGAGTGCAGTGGTTGACGGGATTCGGAGACGAAGGGCGGGTCCAAAGAGAAGCGTTGGCGAAGCTCCACGAGGGGCTCGGAAGGCCGGTTCCCGAGGCTGGTGGAATGGACGTATAATGGCGTTGATGCGGCAAGTCCCTCCCTGGTCACGCGCGATGCGGGCGACGCCCCCGGCTCCCAGTCACCCATGAAAACACAGCATGAAATTTCGGCTGCCGAACGTGTCTTGTTGGTCGGAATCGGGTGGAAGCGGACGCCGCGATTTCCGGGAATGCCGGCCGGCGAACTAGGCCGCGAATCACTCGCCGAATTGGTGGAGCTGGCGGAAAGCGCGGGTGCGGAAGTTGCCGGGACGCTTTTTCAGTTGCGGGATGCGGCCGACCCGGCGACGCTGGTGGGCCGCGGAAAATTAGAAGAGATCCGCGCGGAGGCAAAAGCGAGACATGCGCCGCTCATTATTTTTGACAGTGAACTTTCCCCCGTGCAACAGCGGAACATCGAGGAAGTAACCGAGCGAAGGGTCATAGACCGCACACAACTCATTTTGGATATCTTTGCGCGGCACGCGAGGAGCCGGGAAGGGCAGTTGCAGGTGGAATTGGCACAGTTGAATTACCTCTTGCCGCGGCTTACCGGGCACGGCGCACAAATGTCGCGGTTGGGCGGCAAGAGTGGCGGCGGTGGGGCCGGGGGAGCCGGCGGAGGGGCTGGAAGAATCGGAGTGCGCGGGCCTGGCGAAAAGAAATTGGAGACGGACCGGCGGCGCATTCGAGACCGCGTGCGCAAGATCCAGGACAGCATTGAAGATGTGCGGCAGCAGCGCGCCTTGAGAAGGGAGGCACGAAACGCGGTGCCCTTGGGCACAGTGGCACTGGTCGGATACACAAATGCCGGGAAGTCGACGTTATTCAATGCGCTGAGCCGGGCAGAAGTGCTGGTATCGTCGAAGATGTTTGCGACGTTGGACCCGACAGTGAGAGCGCTGCGGTTGCCGTCGAACCGGCGAATACTCGTGTCGGACACGGTTGGATTCATCCGGGGACTGCCGAAAGGGTTGATTACGGCGTTCCGCGCGACGCTCGAGGAAGTGCAGGAATCCGCGCTGTTGCTGCAGGTGAGCGACATTGCAAACGCGTATCATGACGAGTTGGACCGGGAGGTCGAGAAGATTCTGGGCGAACTCGGAGTAACGGAAAGGCCGCGACTGCGAGTGCTCAACAAAGTGGACAAGCTTTCGCCGGAGCAACGCGAGGAGCTTCGGGCGGCGTGGTCGCACCAGACACCGGGTGAGGAACCACCGGTGTTTGTTTCGGCGCTGACGGGTGAAGGATTGGACGAGCTGCTGTGGCGAATGGACGGAGCACTGCCCGTGGACCCGTTGGTGAGACTTTCTTTGCATGTGCCGTTGAGCGAGGGCCGGTCTCTGGCACTCATCCACGCGTTAGGACGCGTGATGCACTCGAAGGTGAATGAGTCGCACATGGATCTGGAGGCAGAGGTGCCAGAAGCCATGGCCAAGCGATTAAAACTGGATGAGTTCACGGTGAGGGGAACCTCGCCGCCCTCGGGTGCGTATCTCTAAGTAAGGGGGCAAAAATCATGGCGGCGTTTCTTTTGTGGTGTATTTTGTTCGTGGTCTGCTGGCCGGTGGCGCTGCTGGCGCTGCTGCTTTATCCCATTGTATGGTTGTTGCTGCTGCCGTTCCGGGTTGTGGGAATAGCGGTGGAGGGAGTCTTAGGATTGTTGCGAGCGATTTTGTTCCTGCCGGCGCGCGTGCTGCGCGGCCCACACGCGATTTGAGAGCTGAGGAAAACGGGAATTCGTTACCTTGAAGTAATCCATCCAAAATCATCGAATATGAACGAAATGTGACAAGTTTGCAGGGAGGTGAAAGGCCTGTACTGTGCACCCTTGGTTGTGGAAAACGCTGTGGAAACTCGCAAGGGCCGGCAGGAGTGTGACGGAGTACGCGGGGCGAGGGATTTCCAGAAGCTGGCAAGGCACCCTATAACTTACTGTAAAATAAAACAGTTAAGTGGTGCCCTGACGGGCATTGCAGCAAGTCGTGAACAGAAACGCTGGCGCTAAGCGAATCGACATTTGCACAGGTTTGCAGCATCGATGTTACGAAAGAGTATTCATGCCCTCTCCGATAGAAGGCCCCACGGAATAACCCAAGAGTACCGCTTTCCTTGACGCTAGGGCGGTCTCTTGTAGCGTTGACCTAGGGGGAGGCGGAGACTATAGTGAGCCAAGTGGCCGCCAAGGCGCAAAAAAGCTGCGGTGCGTCCACACGGATATGAATTTCCCGAACTCATTGACGCTGCTGCGGATATTTATCGTGCCGCTGCTGATTGTGGTGCTCCTGACACGCAGCCCGAATGTGGAGCTGTGGGGATTCACGATGCACTTTGAGTTTTGGGGCGTGTTGATCCTCTTGATTGCCGCGGCCACAGACTGGTTGGACGGTTATTTGGCGCGGCGCAACGCGCAGGTAACAACGCTCGGGATTCTGCTCGATCCGATCGCCGACAAGTTACTCATTTGTGCCGCGTTCATTTCGCTGGTGGATATGCACCTGGCGCCGGCGTGGATGGTAGTGATCATCATCGGGCGCGAGTTGATGATTTTGGGATTGCGGAACATAGCATCGGCGGAAGGATTCACGATTGCGGCTTCCACGCTGGGTAAGACCAAGATGGTGCTCGAAGTGTGTGCGGCGGCCGTGTTGATCGGCGGGGCGCGGCGCCCTTCGCTTAACTGGATAGGCCTGGCACTGCTTTGGCTGGTAGTGATCAGCGCGCTGGTTTCCGCCGGCCAGTACTTTTATCGTTTCTGGAATCAATTGGACGACCGGATCAAGCAGCGGCGCAAGCTCAGCATGCTCGAAGCGCAGAAGAAGCCGCAGGATGCAGTTCCTCTCTGAAGCCGAACGGCGCGCCATACTGGAATTGGCTCGCCAGGCAGTTCTGGAAGCGGTTTGTCACAACCGCGCAGTTGACCCGATTCCGCAAGAAGGCGTCTTCGAAAGGCGGTGCGGTGTGTTTGTGACACTGCACGTGAGGAGAAAACTTCACGGATGCATTGGAATGATCGAACCGCGGGAAAACCTGGGAGCTAGTATCGTGAAATGCTCGGTCAGCGCAGCGCTGGAGGACCCGAGATTCAGCCGGATGCGGCCGGAAGAGGCCCAGGAAGCGGAGATTGCAGTGTCGCTGCTGTCACCGTTAGAAAAAATCCGACTGGAAGAAATCGTAATCGGGAAACACGGACTGGTGGTGGAGAACGGCCCAAGGCGAGGATTGCTGCTGCCCCAGGTGGCGGTGGAGCACAGCCTGGACCGTGAAGCGTTTTTGCGGGAAACGTGCCGCAAAGCGGGCCTGCCAGGGGAGGCCTGGCAGAATCCGGAGACAAGGCTTTACGGGTTTACCTGCGAGCTCATCACGGAAAGCCAGCCCGGCTAACGGTAAAAGACAAAGGTCGCGCCGCCAGAGGTGCGATCTGGGTTCAAGAAAACTTCTAGCGAAAAGGACTATTCAATCTCGACGTAGTCACCGGCCCAAAGTTCGGAGCGGTTATGGGTGATGAGGATGGTAGAGGCATTGGGCGAAACGTTGAGGACAATGCCTTCGCCGAGGACTTCGCGAGGTAGATCGTTCCATTTGTAAGCCTGAGGGGTGCTGCCGAAACCGTACATTTTGTACTGGTAGTCGCTAAAGTAGACGGCGGTCTCGGCGTTGGAACCCTGGTAGCGGAAAACGCGCAAATACTGGCCGAGCGTTACTCCCTGGTTGGTGCCGAGGTTGACGTACACGGTGTTGAATTTTCCATAGACATTCGAGAAATCCTTGCCGGTCACGAGCATGCCGACGGATTTTCCACTGGCGGGGGCGAAATGATCGAATTCAGCAGCTGGCTTAAAAGGAGGGGAGGGGCGGTCTTGCATAGGCCGGACGATATCGCCGCGCTGCATGTAATCGCACGCAAAGGTGACCTCGGCGATGGACACATTGGGCTGAACATTGACGACTTTTAGTTGGCCGGCGTCCTGGTAAACGGTGCCCATGGCTTTCAACAGCTTGTTTTGCCATTTGAACCATTGCACGTTAGTTTGCCATTTATACCATTCCACGCCGACTGGGTCAGCGATGGGACGTATGACGGAAAAGCGATCGCCGACATGTATGCCCTGGCTGGCGCCCTTGCTGATGTAAACGAGATCGCGAGTGGCGAAGGTGATCTTGGAGTTGGACTGCTCGCCGGAAATCAGACGAAGATCATTAGCGATGTTTTCGCTGGAGACAAAATTGGAGCAATAGATGGCGGAATAGTCCGGGGAGGTCGCGGTCGGGACAGCCTGTGCGGGAGAGACGGGAGGATTCTGAGTATGGTTCTGGCTCCGAGCGCCGGCGGCGACAAGCACCAAGCCGAGAGAAACTCCTGCTGCGATTGCGCGCATTTGACACTCCTTCGAGTCACGCCAAAAAGGGCCGTGCGGGGACTTGCATGATTGAAACTAGCAAGGCCTCTGGTACGCGTCAACAGAATGAGCAGACAGACTTTACACTTTAGCAAAGACGTGCTACAAGCCGTATTTTCAATGGATTGGAGAGGTTTTACTGCCATGCCAGTGTTTGGAAAGGGGGTCGGCCGGATTTGCGCGGTTGTGGCGGCTCGGACGGCCCCGGAATTCAAAGCGCTGATAGCCGAGGCACTCGAGGAAACACCCACAGTCGAGCTGCGTCTCGACTGGCTGCGAAGCGACGCGGAACGGCACAAGGTTTTAGATTGGCTGAAACGGTTGAGGCCCCAAGGGGCGGTTTTCATTGCCACGTGCCGGCGGCGTATCGGAGGCGGCGAGCTGGCCGGGGACGCGGGCGCAGAACTGTTCTGGCTGATGAAGGCGAAAGAGGCGGGGTGCGAGTGGTGCGACCTCGAAATCGAAACGCTGCGGGAATTGCCAGGAAGATCGGTCGAGGGCTACGCCGTACCTTCGAAAGTGCTTCTCTCCATTCACGATTTCCGGCGGACGCCGAAGCTTCCCGGCAGAGTGAAAATTCCCGCAAGAGGCGGCGTGGCTGCCGTGAAGGTGGCGGCGATGGCGCGGACGATTTCAGACAGCGTGAGGCTGATGCGGCTGGCGCGAGGTGAACAACACGTTGTGGCCGTGCCGATGGGGGAAATTGGGCTGCCCGCCCGGATACTAGCTTTGCGGGAGGGAAGCGCACTGGCTTACGCACCGGTGGCCGCGGCGACAGCTCCCGGGCAGGTGCATTTGCGCGATTTAAAGGAACTCTACCGGGCGCACGAGTTGAATCAAGCGACGCGAGTCTACGGAGTGATCGGAGACCCAATCGGACACTCGATGTCGCCGCTGCTGCACAACACGGGCTATGTGGCGGCCGAGAAGAATGCCGTGTTTCTGGCGTTCCACGTGGAAAGGCTCGGGGAATTCGTGAAGGCGATGCCAGAATTTGGCCTGTCTGGATTCAGTGTGACCCTCCCCCACAAGCACGCGATCTTCCGTTACCTGGAGAATTGCGAGCCTCTGGCGGAGAAGATTGGCGCGGTGAACACAGTAACGGTGAAGCGGAACGGCAAATTATATGGAAGCAACACGGATTACCTAGGTGTGCTCCGGGCGCTCGAGAAAAGGCTGCGCCTCGAGGGGAGGCGTGTACTTGTTTTCGGTGCCGGGGGAGCGGCGCGGGCGGCGACGTTTGCGCTGGGGAAAGCAGGGGCGGAAGTATTTGTGTGCGCTCGGCGTGCGGAAGCGGCCCAGGCGTTAGCGCGAGCTGCGGGAGGCGAGGTCATTCGGCGGGCGGAATTGCGGAGACAAAAGTTTGACGCCATCGTGAATTCCACGCCCCTGGGAATGTATCCACATCCAGAAATTTCGCCTCTGGAACCTGGCGAGTTAAACTGTTCACTCGTCATGGACCTGGTCTACCGGCCGTTGCAGACGAAACTTCTGAAGACGGCCGCAGCGAGAGGCATCCGGACAGTATCCGGGGTGGAAATGTTTTTGGCGCAGGGCATCGCGCAATGGGAACACTGGATGGGCGGCCGCGCGCCCGAGGCGGCCATGAGGCGAGCCGTTATAGGCACGTTGCGAGCCGAAGACAACTCACGCCGGTAACCAGAAGCAAGAAACAGCTCCAGGAAAGCAGTCCCTTTATTTCGTATCCGACTCTGTGAATTTGCGTGACCTGATGATCCAGCCAACCTTCGAAGAGTTTCAGCGACTCGCCAAGCACGGGAATCTGATCCCGGTGTGCGACGTGTTTTCGGCGGACCTGTTAACGCCGGTGAGCGCGTATTTAAGGCTGGCGCAAGGTGCGAGGTATTCGTTCCTGCTGGAAAGCGTGGAAGGCGGAGAAAAAATCGCGCGCTATACGTTCGCCGGGGCACATCCGGAAGAAGTGTTCCGCTATGCGGGCGGGGCTTGCGTGCTGGAGAGCCGCAACCGGATGGTCTGGGAAGAACGGGATCCCATTTCGTTTTTGCGGGAGCACATGGCGCAGTTCCGGCCGGTGCGCCTGCCGGGATTGCCGCCGCTGGTAGCGGGTGCCATCGGCTATTTCAGCTACGACATGGTGCGGCTGATCGAGAGGCTGCCCAAGCGGCTGCGAGATGATATCGGGCTGTACGACGCAATGTTGATGTTTTATCGCGGCCTGATTGCGTTCGACCACGTGCAACATCGCTTGTGGGTTGTGAGGAACGTGTATACCGAGGGCCCGGGAAGCCTGAGAGCGAAGTACAGCGCCGCCGTCAAGGAGATTCGGCAGACACGGGAATTGCTGGAAGCACCCGTCGAGGGCGAAAAGCGCGAGGATGGGGGCAAGGGGAAAGGCGCCAAACCGAAGGTGGAATCGAATTTTCTGCGCAAGGAATACCTGGAAGCAGTGCGAAAGTCCAAGGAGTATATCCGAGCGGGCGACATTTTCCAGGTAGTGGTGAGCCAGCGGTTTTCCGCGAAGACCAAAGCCGCGCCGTTTGATATTTACCGCGAACTGCGCGCGCTCAACCCCTCGCCGTATCTTTTCTTTTTGCACTTAAATGACGTACACGTGGTGGGCAGCTCGCCGGAGATGCTCGTGAAGGTGCAGGGACGCGACGCGTTTTACCGGCCGATTGCCGGCACGCGGTGGCGGGGACGAGACGAGGCCGAGGATTTGCAGCTTGAACGAGAGATGCTGGAAAGCGAGAAGGAACGCGCCGAGCACATCATGCTGGTGGACCTCGGAAGAAACGATTTGGGACGAGTGTGCGACTATGGCACGGTGAAGGTAGAAAAACTGATGACCGTGGAGCGCTACTCGCATGTGATGCATCTCGTCTCGAGCCTGCGCGGGAAGTTGCGGGAAGATGTGGATTGTTTTGATGCGCTGATGGCTTGCTTTCCGGCGGGGACGGTTTCGGGGGCGCCAAAAGTGCGGGCGATGGAAATTATCGAGGAACTGGAAAAGACAAAACGGGGCATTTATGCCGGCGGAATTCTGTATCTCGACTTCGCCGGAAACCTGGATTCGTGCATCGCATTGCGGACAATGGTCATCAAAAACGGAGTGGCCCACGTGCAGGCTGGCGGAGGAATTGTGGCCGATTCGACGCCGGAAGCCGAATTTGATGAATCGGTGAACAAGTCGAAGGCGCTTCTCGGAGCCCTGGAGACCGCGCACGCGCCAAGAACCGTTAGGAAAGTGCAGGCCAAACGAAAGCCGTGATTCTGCTGCTCGACAACTACGATTCGTTTACTTACAACCTGGCCCAATATCTGGGGGAACTGGGTTGCGCGCTCGAGGTGCATAGAAACGACAAGATTTCCGTGGAGCAAATCGCGCGCTTGAAGCCGGAGAAAATCGTAATTTCGCCTGGGCCGTGCACGCCGCAAGACGCAGGTATTTCGGTGGAATTGGTAGAGAAGCTGGCACGGGAATTCCCGATCCTGGGTGTATGCCTGGGGCACCAGGCAATTGGGGCGGCGTTTGGCGCCAAAATCATCCGGGCGCCAAGGCTATTTCACGGGAAAACGAGCGAAATCGAGCATGACGGGAAGGGAATCTTCCAGTCACTGCCAAATCCATTTACGGCGACGCGCTATCATTCGCTGATTGTGGACCGGAAGTCGCTGCCGCAAGAGCTTGAGGTGAGCGCGGAAACGAAGGACGGGGTGATCATGGGCTTGCGCCACCGCGAGTATAAAGTCGACGGTGTGCAATTCCATCCCGAATCGGTGCTCACCGATTCGGGCAAGCAGCTTCTTAAGAATTTCCTGTCGATGTAGCGCCCCTATTCGATCTGACTATATGCGGCAGCGCATCGTGCCGCGCAGGCGGCGAGGAACCGGCGGGACAAACAGCGGGGATTTCCGGCAAGGTGACAATCCTGATTGTTGAGGCCGCGGCGGCAGGTGTAGCCGCGTGGGGCGTTCACGCAGCAGTGACATCGGGGAACGGGCCTGAAAGCCCGGCAAAGTCGTGAGCGTCCGCTAGTCAGCGCTCTGATTTTGCGGATGCCCGCGCTTGTTCGTGTTGGTGAATTGCACAAGTTGTTGGAGCTTCGCGAGAGCAGCGCCGGAAGAGATGGCGCGATCCGCCAGTTGGGCTCCGGCGCGGAAGTTCTCCGCGGAGCCGGTTACAACGAGAGCGGCGGCGGCGTTGACGACCACAATGTCGCGAGGAACGCCGGGCTCGCCTTCGAGGATTCTGCGAATGAGCGCGGCGTTTTCCAGAGGAGTGCCCCCACGAAGAGCCTCGAATGGGGCGGATGGCACTCCAAAGTCGGATGGCGTCACCGTGAAGTGCGTGGTAGTCCCGTTACGCACCTCGGCGATTTGCGTTGCGCCGGAAAGAGAAATTTCGTCAAGACCTCCGGCGCCGTGAAGCACGAAAGCGCGAGTAATGCCGAGTTCGGCGAGGGTTGCGGCCACGAGATCGAGCGCGTCAGAAGAAAACACGCCGAGCACCTGCGTTTGGGCGCCAGCGGGATTTGTAAGCGGGCCGAGAAAATTGAAGACCGTGCGCCTGCCAATCTGCTTGCGGGCAGGGACAGCGTACCGAGTGGCGGAATGGGCCGCCGGCGCGAAGAAAAAGCCGATACCGACTTCGTTGATAGAGCGCCCCGCCTGCTCGGGAGGAAGATCAATGCACACGCCGAGGGCTTCGAGCACATCTGCCGAGCCGCAGAGGGAACTGACCGAACGATTGCCATGCTTGGCGACGGACGCGCCTGCGGCGGCAGCCACAATGGCAGCCGCTGTCGAAATATTGAAGGTGCCGGTGCCATCGCCGCCCGTACCGCAGGTATCGACCATGTTGGCGGGCCTGGGTTCGCCAGGGGCAAACACGGGAGCGGCATGCTTGCGCATGATACTGGCAAACCCGCTGAGTTCATGAGCGGTCACCGGCCGCAGGTTCATGGCGAGCAGCAGGCGAACGATGTCCGGCGTCTCCAAGCGGCCAGAGAGGAGCTCCTCCATGACGGTTTCGGCCTCGGTGCGAGAGAAACAAGCGCCAGCTTCCAACTTAGAAATCAAATCCAACATCGTTTTCCTTTTGGCCGGAGGGCTGTTTTGGCTGTTTTGCGCAACCTTGCCCGTTCCCAATGACTCAAGTAAACTTTAGTGTTTTGCAAAGCCTCAGATTCTAACATCTGTGCCATGTCCCATCGTCGCACAGGTCGTCGGTTGCCGGCCCGGCCGGGACCGTCCAAAAGGCAGAACCTCAAATGAAGATCCACGAATACCAAGCTAAAGCCATACTCTCGCGATACGGCGTCACGACTCCGCGCGGGGAAGTGGCGTTCACGAAAGAGGAGGCGCGGGAAGCAGCGCAACGCTTGAAGTCGCAGGTCGTGGTGGTGAAGGCGCAGATTCATGCGGGGGGCCGGGGAAAAGGAGGAGGCGTGAAGCTGGCGCGCTCCTCGGATGAAGCTGCGGAGATCGCCTCGACCATCCTGGGAATGACTTTGATTACAGCGCAAACGGGGCCGCAGGGGCGCGTCGTGCGGCGGCTGCTGATCGAGGAAGGCCTGGACATCAAGCGCGAACTATATTTGGGGTTGTTGATCGACCGGGAATCGGGGCGGCCAGTGTTCATGGCGAGTGCCGCCGGCGGCATGGAAATCGAACAGGTGGCACGAGAGAATCCGGGAGCGATTCTCCGGGAACAGATACACCCAGCAGTCGGCCTGCAACCGTATCAAGCGCGCAAGATCGCGTTCGGGCTCGGGCTGACGGGCGAGCAGGTGACTGTGGCGACGCCGTTCCTGCAAGCATTGTATCGCGCGTTCATTGATACGGATGCTTCGCTGCTGGAGATCAATCCGTGCGTTCTGACCGGCGACGGGAAGCTGGTGGCGCTGGACGCGAAAATGACATTCGACGATAACGGGCTGTTCCGGCACAAAGACCTGCGCGAGTTGCGCGACCTGGACGAGGAGGATCCACTCGAAGTGGAAGCTTCGAAGTACGGGTTGAACTACATCAAGCTGGACGGAAATGTGGCGTGCATGGTGAACGGCGCAGGATTGGCGATGGCTACCATGGACATCATCAAGTATGCAGGTGGTTCGCCGGCAAACTTCCTGGATGTGGGCGGAGGTGCCTCGGCGGACCAGGTGAAGAACGCGTTTCGCATTTTGCTGAGCGACCCTGGAGTGAAGGCCGTGTTCATCAATATTTTTGGAGGCATCCTGCGCTGTGATGTGCTGGCTACGGGCGTGGTGGCTGCGGCAAAGGACCTGCATGTGCAGGTTCCGATTGTTGTGCGGATGGAAGGAACAAACGTGGAACGCGGCCAGCAGATTCTGCGGGAAAGCGGCTTGAATTTTACAATTGCGGAAGGGATGAAGGACGGAGCGCAGAAGGTGGTCAGTCTAGCGGGAGGTGCGCGATGAGCGTCCTGGTGAATGAAAAAACGCGAGTGCTGATTCAGGGGTTCACAGGACGCGAAGGGACATTCCACGCGCAACAGATGATCGAGTACGGCACGAACGTGGTTGGCGGAGTGACACCCGGCAAGGGAGGCACCAAGCACCTGGAACGGCCGGTGTTCAACACGGTTGCCGAGGGCGCGAAGGCGACGGGTACGGATGCGTCTGTGATCTTTGTCCCG
>Ga0307478_10003105_pt1 | contig 12510 bp, 8 predicted proteins | sample atmos_gasesECM4C_2_FD_203713 | JGI IMG/M metagenome (GOLD analysis project Ga0307478, IMG submission 203713) | Hardwood forest soil microbial communities from Morgan-Monroe State Forest, Indiana, United States - atmos_gasesECM4C_05 | ecosystem: Environmental > Terrestrial > Soil > Temperate...
TCCACGGTCAATCGTCTTCCACAAATATTGATTGCTGAAATAGAGCGCGTGACCCGGCGCTTCCGAAAACACGACGGGCAGAGTCCAGGTGTGACGGAACGGCCCCAGTTCCGCGGAGCCGAGCATGGGAGTGATGTTGTGTCCGGCGTTGTCGCGCTGATCGCAAACGGAAACTGTTCCGCCGTAAAGAATGTTTGAGTCGGCAGGATCGACGGCGACGTAGCCGCTTTCTCCGCCGGCGCAAATCGGCGCCCAATCGCGCATGTAAGAAATCGATCCGTAAATTCCGCGGCTTACGGCTTTCACCGCGCCGCTATCCTGTTGCGCGCCGTAAACCCAGTAGGGATCCTGATTGTCGGCGACGATGTGATAAATCTGCGCGGTCGGCTGGTTGTACCAGGAACTCCAGACGAGTCCGCCATCCACGCTGACAACCGTCCCTTGATCGCTTGCAAGAATCATGCGCTGGCCATCGTCGGGATAGATCCAGAGCTGGTGATAATCGTCGCCGCCGGGAGCGCCTTTTGTGGGAATAAAAGTTTTTCCACCGTCATCGGAGCGATAGACGGAAGTATTCGAGACGTACAATTTGTCCGGATTCTTTGGATCGACCGCCGTAACGCAGAAATACCAGCCGCGTCCCCAGATGCGCTGGTCGTTATCCATCAACTGCCAGGTTGCACCGGCATCATTGGAGCGATAGAGGCCGCCCTTTTTCGCGTCAGAATTATCCACGATCGCGTAGACGCGATTCGGATCGCTAGGCGCAACGCCGATGCCAATTCGTCCGTCACCGCCGGTCGGCAATCCTCCCGCGAGTTCGTTCCAGGTGTTGCCGCCGTCGGTCGACTTGAAAAGTCCGCCGCCGGGTCCGATGGACGGAGGATAAATTGTCCAAGGCGGTCGGCGCGTGGCCCACAGCGATGCGTAAATTATTTGCGGATTATGCGGATCGAATGCCAGGTCGATTGCGCCGACATTTTCATTCTTGTACAAAACTTTCTGCCAGGTCGCGCCTCCATCGGTTGAGCGAAAAACTCCTCGCTCGGCATTCGGGCCGTATGCATGTCCGAGCGCGGCGACGAAAACAACATTCGGATTGCGCGGATCCACCAACACTCGCCCGATTTGCCGAGTGTCATTCAAACCGATGTGATTCCAGGTTTTTCCAGCGTCGGTGGATTTGTACATTCCATTGCCGTAGGAAATTTGCGAGCGCATGTCGGCTTCGCCGGAGCCTACGTAAATAATATTTGGATCGCTGGGCGCCACGGCAATTGCGCCGATGGATGCGACGTTCTGCTGATCGAAAATCGGATTCCAGCTCTCACCGGCGTTGGTGGATTCCCAAACGCCGCCTCCGACGGAGCCAAAATAAAAATGATTCGGCTGGCCCGGCACGCCAGTCGCAGCTACCGCGCGGCCGGCTCGGTAAGGGCCGATCATGCGCCATTTCAATCCGGAGAAGAGACTTGCATCGCGCGGACCCTGCTGCGCTGCGTGTGACGTGGATTGCTGCGCCAGTCCATATCCCGGCCAAAATAAAATCGCCAGCAGGGCCAGACCAACCGACACCGTCCAACCAAGATCGCGAGCAGACGCAAAACGCCGAAACAGTTTCATCATTGTTTTCTCCGATAAATTGAAAGTATAGCCAGTAGGACTTATATGGCAGATATGCCGCCGAGCGCAAGCGTTTCAGAAATTGGAACTTAATTAGTATTGCCGCCACCGTGAACCACGTTGCAGAGCTTGCAGAACGCCGAAGGCTCGGTGTTATCCACGTGGTGGTGGATCGGCTTCAGAGTTTTTAGGTACGCGAAGATTGCCGACAGGTCCTCGTCCGTCATGCCGCGATAAACTTCTGTCGGCATTACCGGATTGAGCTTACGCGCGCGCACCGACCCGGTGTGAATTGCATTCACAAACATCTTCGTATCGTAGTAAGGAATCCCCGAGGGATCAGGAGTCAGATTGGCGCTAGCGGCCCGCCCGAAGGGACCTTCCAGAATAAATCCGCCGGCGAATTCCATTCCGGGTATCGCCGCTCCGTGCGCGTCTTGCGGCGTGTGGCAATCGGCACATCCGGACATCGTGGTCATATACGCTCCGCGTTTTTCCGGAGTGGAAAGATCGGGCGCCGGTACGGGCTCGGTGAGGGGCTGAGGCACGTTCCGAATTAAATATTTCACTGGGAATATTATTTCCGTCGGCGGGAGCGCATTGTGAATCGGTGGAAGCGCCCGAAGATAAATAATTACAGACGCCAAATCCTCGTCGGACATCGAATGCAACTTCTCGTATGGCATCAGCGGGAACAACGCGCGGCCATCGTGTCCCACACCTTCGCGAATAGCGCGCGCGAGTTGATCGTCACTCCAATTTCCGGCGCCCGTTTCAGGATCGGGAGTAATGTTCGGCGCAACTATTCGGCCGGGCAATCCAACAAAAGGCATTTGCTGACCAGATCCGAGATTTGGCTTGATCACGCCTGAACCAAGCGCGGTCCAGTCGCGCGGCGTGTGACAGAAAACGCAGCCATTTACATTTTCCGCGAGATATTTTCCGCGCGCCAAACGTTCCGGCGAGCTTTGAAACTTGCGCGTGCTATCGATCTGCCGCGCGCGGGGACCGATGAACGGACGCCAGCCTACGGTGAAAGAAACTCCGGTGGCCGCCAGAAGAAGAACGATCACCAGCGTCCAGGCGACAATTTTTCCAAGCTTCTTCATCGAATCGCCTCGTGAAGGGTGCGGAGTAATTGATGTGTCGTTGTTGTGGCGCGATTGTAGTGAACGGGTGTGCCGAGCGCAACGGATACTTTGAAATTCTCACGCGAGATTCGCGGGAGCACACAAACTCTAGCGCGCGCGGGCGGCCAATATTGGAGACTGATTTAACAATGGCATCCAACGATCGCGCGCGGCGGTGAACTCTTCCATATCTTTGCGCTCGACTGGTTCGGCCGGTGGCAAGTGGAGCGTCTCAAAATTGCGGTAAGTCCCGTTTTGCAGAATACGGAAATCAAGATGCGGCCCGGTGGCAAGGCCGGTCATCCCCACGAGGCCGATGCGCTGGCCTGCGTCAACATGTTCGCCGACATGAACGAGAATTCGCGAAAGGTGCATGTACATCGTCTCGTAGCCATTGGAGTGCGCAATCCGCACCAAATTCCCGGAACCGCCTGACATGCCCGCAAAAATCACGTGTCCATTGCCAATCGACTGAACCGGCGTGCCGATGGGCGCGCCATAATCTACTCCAAGATGCGGTCGATAAGTTTTCAGAATGGGGTGGTAACGCGATTGGCTGAAATGTGATGTGACCGGCGCGGCGAATTTCAGCGGCGAACGCAGAAATGCTTTCTGCAGCGCGCTTCCATCAGGATTGAAATATCCCGGCGCTCCGATTGCGTCGTGGAACAGCACTGCTTGATACGGATGTCCGGCGTTCTTATATTCCGCGGCAAGAATTCGGCCGTACCCGGCGGTCTGGCCGTTCAAGTACAATTTCTTTTCGACGAGGACGTGGAATGTGTCGCCCGCGCGCGTGTCCGTGTAAAAATCCAAATCCCACGCAAATATTTCGGCCAGCCGAACTGCCAATTCCGGAGATTCTCCGGCATCGGTAACCGCATTGAACAGCGAGCCGCGAATATTCCCGGCAACAGCCACAACATCGGTGTGAGAAGGTATCGCCTGGATGCGCGATTCAAAACCCTGCGGCTGCTTTTCAATGAACAGCATGCGGTCGGCATCAATTTGATAGCGCACATTGCGCAGCGCACCGCTGACCGAACGTCCGACGGACAGCAAATTTCCCGCGTGGAAATGGCGAGGATCGAAAACGGATTGCGCCGAGCCGACAATGCCGGTGGACGTGCCCGGATCCAAGCCCATGCGCCGCAAAGAATCACTGAATGAAATGCCGGGGGTTACGTGATCGCTCGTGTAAAGCACAACAGTTGCGGCGATTTGGCGCGCTTGTTCCGCGGCGGCGTGAACTTCTACCGCGAAAGCCTGGTCAGCCTGATGGCGGGTGCGCACAACTCTAATGAGTACGGCGGCGCAGGCGATTGCCAGCGCGACGTAGAGCGAAACATGAAGGACACGGCGAATCAATGCAGTTTGCCGCCTTGAATGAAATTTCTGTGAAAATCTGAAGCGCGCGATAACGGCCATCCGCTAATCAGTACGGACTGAGGCGTTCTTGCGCGAGTACGGATTCATTTGTGCCTGAATCTGCGGCGTGTGTCAAAGCCGAATTCACAGTCTATACACGGAATTACAACACAGCGGGAAAAACAAGGGCCCAAAAACCCATGATATGAAAATCTATCGGGTTGGAAGAATGGCGGCCAGCGGGGCAGCAGAAGTCGGCCGCGCTTCAGCAAAGAACTTCTGTTCTTTCAAAGAGTGATAAATGCGTCCGGCAATCGCGGCCGCGTACGGTCCATCATCTTTGTGTGCATGTCCGCGCACCAGAATCACAAGCGCGATTCGCGGATTTTCCTGGTTCGCATACGAGGCAAACCAGCCAAGACGCGAGCCATCATCGGAGCAGGTGCCTGTTTTTCCGAGAGGCTGCTCGCCTTCATGATCGTAGCTGGACTTCGCGGTACCGTACAAAACCGCGGCCTGCATTCCTTCGCGAATATCAGAAACATACGGCCCGATTTCTAGTTGACGCTTGACGCGCGGTGCAAAATCGCGGAGCGCATCTTCGCTGCGCGGATATTGGAGGTAATACATGGTGCCGCCGTTTGCCAACGTGGCAACAAGAGACGCCAGTTCGAGGGGCGTCATCTGAATGCCTTCGCCAAAACTGGACATGCGCGCCACGCCGCCACGCTTCGGCGGTTCGGGTGTCACAGTGCCGGCCTGCTCTTCGGGAATGCCGTAGCCCGCGAGTTCGCCGAGGCCCAGCATGTGCGCGTAACGTGAAACTGTATCGAATCCCATGCGGCTGCCGAGCGATTCAAAAAAGATGTTGTTGGAATGCGCCATCGCTTCCGTCAAATTCATGAAGCGGCGCGGCGCAACTTTAATCATCGAGTCGCGTGTGATCACGCCTTCTTCCAAGGCGGCCAGCGCAATCGTCGGCTTGATTGTGGAACACGGAATAAATCCAGCGGAAAACGCAAGCTTTTGATTTACGACGGTTAAGATTCTTCCGGTTGCAGGATCGATTGCCACGACCGATCCGTTGTACCGTCCCAGCGCCTGCACTGCGGCGGCGCGGACGACCGGATCGTCATACGTGGTGACATCATCTTTGCTGGAATCGGCAAATGTGGGAACGCCAACAAATTTATGTGTAGTTGTTTTTTTGGATGCTGAGGACGCCGATGCCTTCGCGCTCTTCGCCGCAGGCTTCACGGCAGCAGTTGCAGCAAGCGCTGGCTGATACACCATCACCACAGACAGTGCGAGTGCCAGGTAACGTCCGAATTCTTTTCGGCTGGGCATAATATCGCGCCTTCAATTTGCCGTTTCGGATGCGTTTGCGCCAGCTCGCTTCCGAGGGTGGTACAGCTTACGAGTAACAAGTGTTTGGATGCAATAGGAAATTCGTTTTCCTGCAACAATCCCGCAATAGTACTTCCGGACAGGTGGAGAAGTACTCCATCTAATTCGATGCCGAACTGGGCTGTCTGGGATGCATGTAATTTGCGCGCGTTATTCCACAACGCATTCGGCTAAAGAAAACGGCACAGATCCGGTTGATCAGGATCTGTGCCGATTCGGAACGGTTGCGAAAATCTGTCAATCTTCTTATCGAGTCGCTGGCCGCGGACGAGCGCCTGCAGCTCCCGCCGCTGCGGCGTGTGCGGCCGGAGCAGGCTTTTCGGCCTGGGCAGTTTTCGCCGCTGGCGTTGCTGCTTCTTCCGCCGGTGCAGCGAAGTTTCCGTTTGATGCTGACATCTTAATCGGCAGTCCGAGGTTCTTGCGCAGCGCCGCTTCCAGTTTGTCGCGAATTCCCGTATTTTCCTTCAGGAAAACTCGAGAGTTTTCGCGGCCCTGGCCCATGCGCTCGGTTCCGTAGCTCATCCAAGTGCCGGATTTTTCGATCAATCCCTTATCGACACCCAGGTCAATCAAATCGCCTTCGCGCGAAATGCCCTCGCCATAAAGGATGTCAAATTCCGCTTCGCGGAACGGCGCGGCAACCTTATTCTTCACCACTTTTCCGCGCGTGCGCGAGCCGACAACTTTATCGCCTTCTTTAATAGCCTGAATGCGCCGGATATCCAGCCGGACTGACGCATAGAATTTCAGCGCGCGGCCGCCGGTGGTCGTTTCCGGATTGCCGAACATCACGCCGATCTTTTCGCGAATCTGGTTGATGAAAATCAGACAGGTCCGAGACTTGGAAACGATGCCGGTCAGCTTGCGCAACGCCTGTGACATCAAGCGCGCCTGCAGGCCCATTTGCGGATCGCCCATGTCGCCTTCCAGTTCCGCCTTCGGAACTAGCGCGGCAACTGAGTCAACCACGATGATGTCCACCGCGCCGGACTTGATTAGCGCCTCAGCAATTTCCAGCGCCTGCTCGCCGTTATCCGGCTGCGACACCAGAAGGTTATCCACGTCCACGCCCAGCTTGCGCGCATAGATCGGATCCAGCGCGTGCTCTGCGTCAATGAACGCCGCCTGGCCGCCCATTTTTTGCGCCTCTGCAATCACGTGCAGAGACATGGTTGTTTTGCCGCCCGATTCCGGGCCAAAGATTTCGATTACGCGTCCACGCGGAAATCCTCCCACGCCTAAAGCTGAATCCAGGCTGATCGAACCGGTAGGAATTACGCTTACGGGGACCAACACTTCGCGGTTACCCAATCGCACGATGGAACCTTTGCCGTACGATTTCTCAATCTGTGCAATTGCGTTTGCTAAATTTACTGTTTTTTCGTCAGCCACAAATCACCTCGGAAGGGAGATTCAAGGATGGAGAGAGGACCCGATGCGCGGAGTATACCAAAGAGTAGAGGCTGCGCGTAGATCTCATTTTCATCCGGAGGGCATCGTACCATAAGGCGAACAAAAAGCAAATACTATTTTAGGGGCTTTTTTGGCTTCTGTGGAAATCTCCGGCCTCATTTTAAGTCATTTAATTACAATAATTTAGAGCGTCATCTTCAGTCACTCATTGTCACAGCGGTCCGACACCGGAAAACTACGGCAAGAACCGAATGCATATTGTTTCATATTGGTGCAGATTTTCTCCTACCCCCAATTGCCCAAAACGTGTTACCAACCCACATTCGCGTTCGCGTCACGCCGCGAAAATGCCCGGAGGCCATCATGAAAATTGAAGGCATTCAAGGAATGACCGTCGACCAACTAAACTTTGAATTGCAGCGCGGCGGTAAATTTGTAATTTTCCAATATGCGATTTCTGTGGTCGTCATGTCCTTCAAGCGCGCCTCCAATATCTATTTCATTCGCGCCGGCGAAAGTACGGTCAACAAAAGCATTGGATTTACGCTGATTACTTTGATTGGCGGCTGGTGGGGCATCCCCTTCGGACCAATCTATTCCTTCCAAGCGCTGGCCACGAATTTTCGCGGAGGAAAAGACCTCACGAAGGAAGTAGTAGCGGCGATCAGCAAGCCTGCGCCAACCTCCGCGCCAATTCAGGCGAAGGCTAACTAGACCGGGCAAAACCGTTCACATCTCCGGTGTTGAATTTAAGCAGGATACTTGTAAAATCCACGCCCGGATTTTCTTCCCAGCCAGCCCGCCGCCACCAGTTTCCGCAAATGCGGACACGCGCGATACTTCGAGTCTCCAAATCCTTTGTAAAGCACATCGAGTATGTCCACACAAACGTCCAGACCGATAAAGTCGGCCAGTTCCAGCGGGCCCATCGGATGATTCATGCCGAGTTTCATCACCGTGTCGACCGCTTCTGGAGTGGCCACTCCTTCCATCACGCAGAACGCCGCTTCATTAATCATCGGCATCAGCACGCGGTTGCTGACGAACCCCGGCGCGTCGTTCACAGCCACCGGCTTTTTCTCGAGCTTTTCGCAAAGCGCGACGGTCGTCGCAAATGTGGCGTCGCTGGTCTGCAACGCGCGAATCACTTCTACCAACGTCATCGCCGGCACCGGATTCATGAAGTGCATGCCGATAAACTGTTCAGGACGCTTCGTCGCTGCAGCAAGTGTCGTGATCGCAATGGAGGAAGTGTTCGACGCAAGAATTACTCCCGGCCGCAGCAAAGAATCGGTTTCGCGTAGCACGGAAAGTTTCAGGTCCAGCCGCTCGGGAACAGCTTCCACCGCAAAGTCGGCACGCGATAACGAAGACGCATCGGTAGTTGCTTGTACACGCGCCAACACCCCTGACTTGTCGGCTTCAGCCAACTTCCCCTTTTTCACTTCGCGGTCCAGATTCTTGGATATTGTTTCCATGCCGCGATCCAGAAAGCGCTGGTCAACGTCCTTCAGAATCACATTGAATCCCGAGCGCGTGAAAACATGCGCGATTCCGTTGCCCATGGTTCCCGCGCCAATCACGGCGACAGTCTTGATTCTGTCAACACTCATGAATCCTCCGGAAGGTTTTGAAAGGCAAGAGAAACACAGGAGAGAACGGTGGTCAAGCCCGGTCTGGTGTAGTCAAGCGCGCGGCCGTCTACGCCGCCGACGTTCGTTCGAGAACTCCGCGAAGAATTGCGCGCGCGCGGTTCTCGTCTTCTTCGCAAACGAGTAAATCTTCGCCCGCCGGGAACGACGAAATCGTCCAGCACCGGATTCCCTCATCAAACAGCGCATCCGATAATTGCTCCGCGAGTTGGGCTTCGCCGCCGGACCAAATCTTCACGGGCGCGAACAATTGTTTCGGCGCGTCCGCAGATTCTGTTGATGTGCGGCCCGAATTCTCGGACTCACTTTCCCAATTCGTTTCGACCGCCAGTGCCGATACCGGCCGCAGCGCCGCCTCCGCGACGAATCGAGCAGCGTTCAGATCACTCGCACAGACGCGCACTTCCCAGTGCGGCAATCCATAAAAGCTAAGCGCAAATGGCTGAGAAAGCGCGGCCGCATAATCCCTGCGCTGAAGTTCCTTGTAGAAGATTCCTTCGTCGTCGAGCGCGCTCAGCAAAACGGAAAACGCGACAGGATCCTGGCCGCGCCACAGCACTGCCGAAGGTTCGGCATGAGCTGCAGCATTCGCCGTTACAGTAGCGTTCGCCTGAGCAGCAAATTTTTGCAGCGCCACGCCACAATCCGTGCAGCGCATAAAGCCGGCGCGATATTCCGCTTTGCATTGAGGACAGATCATTAACGATTGGATGAAACTTCCCAGCCCCTTGATTCGACAACCTGCAATTCACTCACAACTCAAAATCGTTCGACCGCCAGCGCCACAGCATTCCCTCCACCAAGACACAGCGCCGCAATTCCGCGCTTAAGATTCCGCCGCTGTAATTCGTACAGCAGAGTCACCAGCACCCTCGCGCCCGACGCGCCAATCGGATGACCAAGCGCGACAGCGCCGCCATTCACATTTACTTTCGCAGGATCCAGCTTCAGTACACGCGTCACCGCCATCGCCTGCACGGCAAACGCTTCATTCAGTTCAATTAGGTCGACGTCCTTGTCGCGATCCCATCCAGTTTTCTTCAGCAACTTTTCCACGGCTTCCACCGGCGCCATCATCACCCATTGCGGTTCCACTCCGCTGACGGCTTGGGCAATAATTTTCGCCATCGGCGTTTTGCCTAGCCGCTTGGCATTTTCTTCGCTGGTTACGACCACCGCCGCCGCTCCGTCATTTGTTCCGGGCGCATTACCGGCCGTCACCGTACCATCTTTCTTAAACGCCGGCCGCAGTTTTCCAAGCGTCTCCATGGAAGTATCCGCGCGCGGAGACTCATCCTTATTCACAATAACCGCCGCGCCCTTTTTCTGCGGCACCTCAATAGGAAGTATTTGTGAATCAAAATATCCGGACTGCATTGCGTGCAGCGCCTTCTTGTGGCTATCCACCGCGAATTGATCCTGCTCCTCGCGCGTAATTTTGTATTTCTCCGCCACAAGTTCGCCGGTCATTCCCATGTGATAATTGTTGAACTTGTCCCACAGGCCGTCCCAAATCATCGAGTCAATAATTTCGCCGTTCCCCAACCGGTAGCCATTCCGCGCACCGGGCAAAAGATACGGGCAGTTGGACATGCTCTCCATCCCGCCGCCAACACCGATTTGAATTTCGTCCAACTGCACACCCTGCGCAATCAATCCAACCGCTTTCAGTCCCGATCCGCAAACTTTATTGACGGTCATTGCCGCAACGCGCGGATCCAGTCCACCCCGCAACCCAGCCTGCCGCGCCGGATTCTGTCCCAGTCCCGCGGACACCACATTTCCCATGATCACTTCGTCCACAGTGTTCGGCTCGATGCCCGCGCGGCGCACTGCTTCGGCCACAACCTTCGCGCCAAGTTCTGTGGCGGCCAATGAAGACAAGCTTCCCTGAAATTTTCCAATTGGTGTGCGAACGGCGCTCAAAATTACTGGCTGATTCATTCCGCGAGCTCCTGCGTGTGAATACTCAGTATAAGGACGCTGCGACGGCCGGTCAATTTCAGTCGCCGCACTGAAGCTGACTTATCCATCGCAATAAGTTACGATGCAGCATATGCCAAAGCTCGTTGACGTCACCGACGGCGCGCGCGTTCCGGATTTTCTGAACGCGCAGCAACGCGCGGCCGTCCTGCATGACACCGGCCCGCTGCTGGTGATCGCCGGCGCGGGGACGGGCAAGACTCGCGTGATCACCGAGCGCATTCGCTACCTGCTGGAAACTCAGCCGGACCTAGGCGGCGAACAAATTCTCGGGCTCACCTTCACCGATAAAGCCGCGGGCGAGATGAAGTGGCGCGTGTCGCAAACCGTCGGTGAGCGCGGACAGAAAGTTCAGCTCAGCACGTTTCACTCGTTCTGCTCCACGATACTTTCCGAACTCGAGCCCGCTACGCGCGTCCTGGATCAGGTGGATCATTGGATTCTTCTACGCAAGAATTTGCGCCTTCTGCAACTCGACCGTTTTCGCCGGCTTTCCGAGCCGGGACAATTCCTCGGCGATTTCGTGAAGTTTTTTTCGCGCTGTCAGGATGAACTCGTTACGCCGGACATTTATCAAGCATATGCGGATGGGTTGAGCGCCCAAGCGCGCCGCGCACTCGCGCCGGGATCCACGCTCGAACCGGATACCGCGAATCTGCTGGCCGAAGAAGCCGCGCGGCAACAGGAAATCGCGCGCGCCTTTCGCGCCAGCGAGCAATTATTGCGCGAAGGCCGTTTGCTCACGTTCGGTTCGATGATTCTTGACACCGTGCGCCAAATTGACGCCGATCCGGAATTCGCCGCGCGTCTTCGCGAACGCTTCCGTTACATTCTGGTCGACGAATTTCAGGACACGAACATCGCGCAACTCGAATTGCTCTGGCGCCTTGCAGCAGGCCATCGAAATATCGTGGCCGTCGGTGATGACGATCAGGCCATCTACCGTTTCCGCGGCGCTTCATTCGGAAGTTTCCAAATCTTCATGCAGAAATTTGCGGGCACAGACCAGAAGAGTGCGGCGAATCCTCCCGTGCTTGCGCTTACGCAGAATTACCGCTCCTCCGAGCGAGTCCTGCGCGTCGCTAATCAAGTCATCTCGCTCAACGAGAAATCCGATCTGTTCCCACCAAAGAAACTTTCAGCCTCCAAGCCGCTCGGTGAAAAAGTTCGCATCGTCGAACTGGTCAGCGCGGCCCACGAAGCGCGCTGGGTTACCGGCGAAATCGCGCGTCTTCACGTCGCGAAAGCAGAGTGGCGCAGTTTCGCCGTGCTCTATCGCTCGCACACGCATCGCAATTTGCTGGTGCAGGAATTGGGCAAGCGCCGCATTCCTTTCGTGATTCGCAATCTTTCCATTCTGGAAAATACTTTGGTGCGCGATCTGATCGCCTACCTCCGCCTGATTGCCACGCCTTCGGACGACGTCGCCGTCGCACGCGTGCTCGCCATGCCCGGATGGAAATTCACCGCCGCCGATCTGGTGCGTCTCGCTGAACGCGCCGGAAAATCGCGCGGCGCACTGTGGGATGCGCTGGTCGCCACCACAACGGATGCCGCGCTCGCCAAAGGACTGAGCGAAGAATCTCGCGCAGCGGATCTGCTGGAATTCGTCACGCGCATGCGCAAGCGCTCGCGAAGACTTTCCGCCGCAGAATTATTCGCCGAACTCGCGGGCGAACTCGATCTTGGCGTTCAGGCCGGCCCGGATTTTCAGGTCTATCACAAGCGCCTGGCCGAATTCATTCGCGAATGGGAACCGAAAAGCGAAACAAAACGCCTGGCCGAATTCGTCGAATATCTCGACCTTTTCCAACAAGCCGGCGGACAAATTTCACTCACCGAAGAAATGGGGAAAGACGCCGTCCAATTAATGACCGTCCACGCCGCGAAGGGCCTGGAGTTTGATCACGTTTTTATTCTGCGTCTCACGCGTG
>Ga0307478_10003109_pt1 | contig 12492 bp, 7 predicted proteins | sample atmos_gasesECM4C_2_FD_203713 | JGI IMG/M metagenome (GOLD analysis project Ga0307478, IMG submission 203713) | Hardwood forest soil microbial communities from Morgan-Monroe State Forest, Indiana, United States - atmos_gasesECM4C_05 | ecosystem: Environmental > Terrestrial > Soil > Temperate...
TCTACTACCCGCCGCGGGCTGGCCAGCCCTACTACCCGCCGCCGCCCGGCCAGCCCTGGTGAACTGCCGGGGCCAGACACCGGCTCCGCGACCGTGACCACCTTGCCTGTGCCAACTGCTGAAGATGGACCGCTTGGCGACGTGTGTTACGCGTCACTCACCATAAGCGTCAGACGTCACTCACGGCGAGCCCAGTTTGCCTGGCCGATCGACATCTCCGGCGTGCTCGCAATGTCGCTGGGATACTCACCACGGCGTTCCAGCCCAGACCCGGCACCCTCAGCTGGCCATCCCTGATGGTGGGCGCGGGGCTGGCGCGCGGCGCGCGCAAACCCGCCGCTATGCGCGGCTGCCTAGTCGTTGAAATGGCCACCAGACGTCACGCCGAACTGCGTGATCTGTGTCCGGCACACCATGGAAATACTATCGGTGACAAATACGTGGCCAACCCGCGTTCTGGCTGCTACTCAAGCCGCTTTCCTTGCAGCTCAGGCAAGCGTCGCCGCATGGCTAACCCCAGGGAGTCATGATCGGTTGATCAGCGTGGCCTTCGGACGATGGGCGTGCTCGCTGCCGCATAGGGCTGGTTCGGTGTTGCAGGGTAATGCTTCCGGTCGTTACGTAGTGCGTTTGGCTTGAGCCAGGTTTGCTGAGATACGCGGTCGCAGATGACCGTTCCGCCGTGGTGCGGTCGCTGGCGGGGCGGTTTGTCGGGCCCGTTCGGGGTTTGTTGCGTCTGTCTTTACCGTTTCGTCGGTCATAAGATGGTTTCGGCGGGTACAGCCTGGCTGGGGGTGGGTCGTGCCGGATCGGCTGCTGGTGGACCTTATCGGGGGCGGTCAGGCGGCGGTCCTGTCATGGCCGGATGGCGGTCAGCCACAAGAGGTGTCACGGGGACCGGTTACGTGGCCACTAGACGCCGATGCTCTGGAGGACCTGCGCTGGTACCTGGAGGATTACCTGCTGGCGCCGTTCGGGGTGTGGGAGGATCGCGGCCCGGCGGTCCAGGGAAATCTAGCCGGGTGGGGGGAGGCGGTTTTCGGATCGGTGTTCGGTGCCGGTCCGGCGCGGGATGAGTATCAGCGGGCGCGGGACCGGGGCCTAGAGGTGATGTTCCGGTCCGCCGATCCCCAGTTGCTCGCCTTGCCGTGGGAGCTGATGCGCGACAGGTCCGGGCCTTTGGCACTGGAAAAGGGCGGGATCTCACGGAGCGTGCCGGCGGCGGGCGGATCGGCGACGCTCGAGGTGCCGGGCGGCCGGCTGCGGGTGCTGGTGGTGATTTCCCGCCCAGCCGGCACCGCGGACGTGGGGTATCAGATTATCGCCCGGCCGCTGCTGGAGCGGTTGGAGACGATCCGCGGCGAGGTTGAGCTGACTGTGCTCCGACCGCCGACGTTCAGGGCCCTGCGCGATGCAGTACGACAGGCTGCTGACACCGGTCAGCCGTTTCACGTCGTGCATTTCGACGGGCACGGAGGGATAGCCCGCTGGACAGGTGAGGGAGTGCTGGCCTTCGAGTTGCCCGGCGGAGGCAGTGGCTATGTCGAGGCATCGCGGGTAGCGGCGGCGCTGGCCGCCGGTCAGGTACCTGTGGTGGTGCTGAATGCATGCCAGTCCGGCGCGGTCGGCAAGGAGTTGGAGACCTCGGTCGCCACTGCGCTGCTCACGGCAGGCTGTTCGGCTGTGGTGGCCATGGCTTACAGCGTGTACGCGGTAGCGGCGGCGGAGTTCATGTCTGCTTTCTATGAGTCGCTTTTCACAGGTGTGAGCGTGGGTCAGGCGGTCACGGCCGGCCGCAGGCGTCTGTTCCAGCGCGACAGCCGCCCGAGCCCGAAGGGCGACATGCCGCTGGAGGACTGGCTGGTCCCAGTCCATTACCTTCGGGAAGAGGTTACGTTCCCCCAGGCCCGCATCGCCCGTCCGGCTTCGGCGCCGTCGCTGGACGAGGCCTTGGACCAGATCCGGGCCGCCCCGTCCGAAGCCGCGGCCGCGCGGGATCCGCTAGCTGCGGTCGACGGCGTATTCGTGGGCCGCGACGACCTGTTCTACCGACTGGAGAGCGCCGCCCGGCTGCGGCAGGTAGTGGTCTTGACCGGTCCGGGCGGTGCGGGAAAAACGGAACTGGCCAAGGGCTTCGCCCGCTGGTGGCGCGACACCGGCGGCGTGGACGACCCGCGCCTGGTGTTCTGGCACTCCTTTGAGCCCGGTGTCGCCAGCTTCGGCCTGGACGGGGTGATCTCCGCCCTCGGCCTGGCAATCTTCGGCCCGGACTTCGCCCGTCTCGACTGGCCGCAGCGGCTGGATGCGGTGAGACAGCTACTGACCCGGTACCGGGGACTGCTGGTATGGGACAATTTTGAGTCGGTGCAGGAGATGCCCGACCCGGCCAGGGCGACGCCGCCGCTGGACGATGCTGGCTGCGACGCGTTGAAGGGTTTTCTCGAGTGGGTGCGCGACCACTCCCGGAGCGCGGTGCTGATCACCAGCCGCGCCCGGGAGACCTGGCTCGGCCAGGTCTCCCGGATCGGCCTCGGTGGCCTGAACCGGGCTGAGGCTGCCCTGTACGCCGACCACCTACTCGCTCCGTACCCTGCGGCGCAGCGGCGCCGGGAGCACCGCTCGTTCGGTGAGCTGCTGGAGTGGCTCGACGGCCACCCGCTGGCGATGCGGCTCACGCTGCCCCGTCTCGACTCCACCGACCCGGCGATACTGCTGTCTGACCTGCGTGGTACCACTCCGGTGCTCGGCACCGACATCCCCGACGCCGACAGGACCATGTCGCTCGCGGCAAGCATCACTTACTCCTACGCTCATCTAGGCGAGGAGACGCGGCGGCTGCTCCCAGCGGTCAGCCTGTTCTACGGCATCGCCGACGAGGACGTGCTGTGGGCCTTCTCAGCCGTGGAGACGGTGCCGGGCCGTTTCGCCGGGACCAGCAAGGACGAGTGGTCGGCGGCGCTGGGGGACGCATCCCGGGTCGGGCTGCTCACCGAACTCGGCGCGGGGATGTACCAGGTCCACCCGGCCCTGCCCGGTTATCTCGCCGCCCAATGGGCCGCCGGAAACCCGGCCGACGACAGCGCAGAGCGCCAGGAGTGCGAGCACGCGCTGTGCACCGCCTACGCCGCGTTCAGCATCTGGCTAAAGGTCCAGATCGAATCCGGAGACGCCGCACTGGCCTACACCGTCATCGGGCTGGAACGGCGAACCATGGGGGCGATGCTCGGCCACGCCTTGGACCGTCACGCATGGGGCGACGCCGAGAGGATCACCTCGGCGCTGGATGCGTACTGGGAGACTTACGGCCTCAGGGAGGAGGAAGCGGCCTGGGCCGACCGCATCCTGGCCGCCGCCACTTCCCCCAGGAGTGAGCCGTTCCCGCCTGCCCGATCGCTGTGGCTACACACCATCATCCGACAGGCCACCCGACATGCGGACGCCAGGGAGCTAGGCAAAGCCGCGCAGACCTATGAGGAAATCCTTTCCTACCTACAGGCCCAGCCCGAATCTGAATGGACCCGCAGGAACGCCGCCATCGTCTACAATCAGCTCGGCATCATCGCCCATATGCGCGGTCTGATGGATGAGGCCGAGGACTGGTCTCTCAAATCCCTCGCCATCAAGGAGGAACACCGCGACCACCGTGGCATGCTAAGCAGTTACCACCTTCTCGGAATGACAGCTGCCGACCGCGAGCGGCTGGATGAGGCCGACGACTGGTACCGCAAGGCTCTCGCCGTCGAAGAAGAACTCGGCGACCGCCCGCACATGGCGGCCACTTACCACGAACTCGCGGTCACTGCACGCAAGCGCCGTCAGCCGGACGAGGCCGACAGATGGTTGCGCAAGGCCCTCGCTGTGGAGGTAGAGCTCGGCGACCGCCCGCACATGGCGGCCACCTATGACCAACTTGGCCTGACCGCCCGGGCTCGCGGGCGGCTGGATGAGGCGGACGACTGGTACCGCAAGGCCCTAGTCATCGACGAAGAACTCGGCGACCGCCCAGGCATGGCGAGCGAGTACCACCACCTCGGCATCACCGCCTATATGCGTGGTGACCTGGATGAGGCGGAGGACTGGTACGGCAGGGCCGTCGCCATAAGGGAAGAGCTCGGTGACCGCCCCGGGCTAGCGGACATCTACGATGACCGTGGCGAGGCCGCGCAAGCCCGCGGTCGCCTGGATGAGGCCGAGGGCTGGTACGGGAGGGCCGTCGCCATAAAGGAAGAGCTCGGCGACCGGCCCGGGCTAGCGGACACGTACCACCAGCTTGGCATGGCTGCGCAAGCCTGCGGGCAGCTAGATCAGGCCGAGGACTGGTACCGCAGCTCCCTCGCCATCGACGAAGAACTCGGCAACAGCCACGGCATGGCACTTAGCTACGCGCAACTGGGCCTGCTCGCCGAAGACCGGGCCCAGATCCCGCAGGCCCTGACGTGGAATATCCGGTGCGTGACCCTGTTTAGCGAGTTTCCAAGCCCCCTGACCGGCAGCGGGCCATCCGCCCTCGCCCGGCTCAGCCGCCAATTCGGCCTGCCGTCCCTGGAACTAGCCTGGCAGCAGGTCACCGGCCAGCGTCTGCCCCAGCAGGTCCGCGACTACATTGATACCTACCACAGCGATGAAAGCAGTCAGCCGTGACAGACCCTGTCGCACAAGCAGCGCAGTCCGCAGCCGCGATCCTCGCCTGTGAACTCGGCCAGGCCCTGCCTGCCGAGGTCGAGGCTGCTCTGGCAGCCCGCACTACCAACCAGCGGCCCGGCCGCTATCCGGACGCGGTCTCACTGGCCAGCCTCATCGTGTCTATCGCCACCCTCGCCTGGACCATCTATAACGACCAGCGAAGCCGCCCCTCCCACCCGACGCCGGATACCATCGCCCGCGAGGTCAGCACCACGCTCCGCGAACAAGAAGTCCTCCTGCCCACAGGTACCGAGCGGATCACCGAGATCGTCGTCGCCGAGATCACCCGCCACTCCCTCCCGGATGACCAGGCTTGCTGACCTGTGCAAGCCTGTCCTTGGCTGGGAAACCTTGCGACTACTGCCGCCATCGTTGTCGGAAGTCTCGCCCGCTCGGGTCTGTCAACTTAAATTACAGTTCCGCCCGCTCTGAGAATACGCCGTTTAACAGGGGTCGCCAGCAGCCGCTAGATCCCTCATTCATGCTGGCAGCGCACCGTGGACAGCGGCCAGGATGACTGACTCAAAAGACGTGCCGATCATGAAATAAGAGCCAGACACCAGAAGGGTTATTCTGCTCAAGTTAACGTGCGACAGCCGGTCAGCGCGTTGAGACATAGTCGGCGATCTGCGTGCCCGGTCTCGTCTGCGGCGTCATGAAATGACTACCGGCAGTGACGATCGGTGGGCCCTGTGCGCGTCGCGGAAGCTGCCCCGTCAAGTTGCACGCTCGCGGTGCCGTCGCTGCCCGGCGGGAGGGAACCCGGAATCACCGTACTGACGGTCAGCGAAGATGCTCATGCTAAGAGAAGCCGAACAGACGTGAGCGGTCCACTTTCTATATGGTCCGGGTGACCTGGTGCCGTGCGCCGACCTGCGGCCGGGGGTGAGGCACTGAGTCCGCGAGGACGGCGTCGCCGGGCGGGGACAGCGGGGGGAGCGGGAAGCCGGCCCCGGCGAGTCGGGCCGGCTCGGGGCCGGGCACTGGCCGGGCCCGCTCATGGGTGCCGTGGCGGGCCGGTGCCCGGCCTTTTGGGGAGCGGGCGTCCCGGGTGACGGTGTTGGCGACTTCGGCTATGACCTCGGTGGCGTCGAAGCCGAGTTTCGCGGCGGCCCGCACGACCTGGTAGGCGGTTTCGGCGGGCAGGGCGGCGGCGATCCGGGGCAGTGCGGGGATCTCGACCGGATTGGCCAGGTTGTCGAACAGGACCAGTTTCCGTCCTCCGGTGAGCTGGCTGATCTGCTTTGCGGCCTGGCCGGGCAGCAGTTCCGCGATGAGCGCGGCGGTGCTGCGCATGGCCCGGTAGATGCCTTCGGTGTGGTCGAGGTGCTTTTCGAACTGGCCGATGCAGGCGTCGATGAGCCGGGCGGACAGCGGCTCGCGGTGCTCGCGCAGGACTGCGCGCAGGGCTGCCGGGCCGTCCTGGGCGAAGATCGCGGCCGGGTCCTTGGCGTTCAGCCGGGCGGCCTGGAGGTTGGGGGTGTGCGGGCGGAGGAGGCCGTAGGCGCGGACGGCGGCCTTGCGCCCGGCGTTGTCGGCGTCGAAGCAGGTGAGGACGCCTGTGCGGGGCAGGTCGGCGGCGCGGCTGAGCAGCTCAGCGTGCTGCCCGGTCAGGGCGGTGCCGCAGGTGGCGAGCCCGGCGTGCCGGGCGGGGTCGGCGAGGGCGACCGCGAGGGCGTCGAACGGACCTTCTACTATGGCGGGGACCGCTCCCCGGGCCAGCGCCGCCCGTCCCCGGCTCAGGCCGAACAGCAGGCTGCCCTTGTGGAAGACGGCCGACTCGGGGCTGTTGAGGTACCGGGGCACGTCGCCTGGATCGCGGTCGGGGTGGACGCGGCCGATGAACCCGGCGATCCGGTCGTGCTCGTCGTCGACCGGGAGCATGACCCGGTCCCGGAACCGGTCGATGAGCGTCCCCCGGCGAGACGGCTTGGCGACCCCTGCGGCCGCGATCTCGTCATCGCCGTAGCCGAGGCCGCGTAGGTGATCGGTGAGGGCGGTCCACGCGTCCGGGGCGTACCCGATGTGCCACTCGCTGGCGACGGCGGCGCTGATGCCGCGGCTGGCGAGGTACTCCGGTGCCCAGCTGCCGGCGAGCTGGCCGGCGTAGAAGTGCAGGGTGCTGGTGAGGATGCGCCGGGTGCGCGGGTGCGGGTCCCGGGGCGGCCCGGCGGCGGGGCGGCTGGCGGTTCTTCCTGGTGTGGCGGCGGCGGGCGGGGCGGGGCGCGGGCGGGCCGCTGCTGCGGGGCGGGGCGCGGGTGCCGGGACGGCCAGGGAGGGGTCATCGCCGCGCAAGATGCGGTCGGTGTGCCGGATGACGTCGGCGGCGGTGGTGGTGATGCGGTGCCCGGCGGCCAGGACGGCTGCGGCGGGCTGGGCGCGGGGGTCGCGGCCGGCCCAGCTTTCGGGGTAGGCGAGCTGGCCGGCGGGGGTGACGCCGTACCGGGCGCAGGTGACGTAGGCGACGGAGTCGGCTTCGGCTTTGCGCAGCCCGGTGCAGCCGGTGGTGGTGGTCCCGGGCGGGTGGCCGCCAGGTTGGTCGTGCAGCAGGACGTGGCCGAGCTGGTGCGCCAGTGCCCAGACCGCCTCCTGCGCGTTCAGGGCTGGCAGGAGCCGGATGCGGCGCGCGGTCCAGAAGACGGTGCCGTCGGTCGGGGCGCCGTGCTCTTGCTCGACGGCGAATCCCTGGCGGCGCGCGAGCCAGCACAGCGCGTCCCACAGGCCCGCCGGGGCGGGGCCGGGCGAGGGCAGGCCGGCCGGGACCGTGGCTGGCGGCCCGGTGGTCTGCGACACGTCCCAGACGTAGGCGGTCCGGGTGGCATCGCGCCAGGTCGGCGGCGGCTGGTCGTCACCGGGTTCACGGTCTTCCTGCCCACGCCGGGGGGCGAGGCGGGACGGGACGGCGAAGGTCTCGATGCCCTTTTCGCCGCGGCGGACATGCCGTCCGGCCTTGGCCCACCGTTCGTAGTCGCAGACCATGACAGCAGCGGGCACCTGGGCGGAGACGAGCAGGGTGTTCGCGAAGTCCTGTTCAGGCATGAGCGCCGTCGTGCGCAGCAGCGCGGCCCAGTCGCCGGAGGTGCGCAGCGCCTGCGCGTCGGCGTGCAGGCGGGCGCGGAGTGCGCTCAGCTTCTGCTGTGGTTCGTCTTCCCGGGCCGGCCCGGAGGCGGCGGGATGTGGCGGGGTCATCGCTGCTCTCCGGGCAGGCCATCGGGGTCGGGTTCGTCTCCGGGCAGCCGCAGCCGGGCAGCGAGGGCCGCGCCGTTGCCGTTGACCGGGTGTCCAGCGGCGGGCTCGCCTCGTGCCCCGCCGGGTCCGTGCGGTGCGCCGGTGCCGGCCTGGCCGGAGGCGGCGGCCAGCAGCGCGGCCAGGCTGTCGTTGGCGACGCGGTGACCGGCCTGGCGGACCATGGCGCCGAGCGCCTTCTGGCTGAGGCGCTCGCCGCGCCGGCGGGCGCCGGCCAGGATGCCGGCGGCGGCGGCGACGATCTCGCCGTCGAGGCCCGCATCGGGGCCGCCGTCATCTTGCCCGCCGCCGTCGGGCTCTGCCTCCCGCTCCGGCCCGGGTCCGGGCGGTGGCCCGCCGGGGACGGCGGAGGCGGGAGGGAGGTTCCCGGGCGCGGCGCCCCGGGCGGCGCCCGGCAGGAGCGTCGGTTCGGGCGGGCCGGCGGTGATCAGGCCGGCGATGACGTCGCGGGCCGGGCCAGCGGTAGCGTAGTCGAGCAGGGCCAGGCGCTCGGTCTGGGTGAGCACCTGGACGTGGCGGAGCACGTCCGCGGCGACGGCCTGGTCCCCGCTGAAGCCCACGCGGATGAGCGCGGCGTGCGCGCGGCGCTCCGCCGCGCGCACGCGCCGGACCGCCAGGGCGCCCGCCCGGGCTGCCCCGTGGCGGGCGGCTAGCGCGCGGCGGAGCTGGTACAGGCGCCGGGCCGCCTGCTCGGTCCGCACCCGGCGGGTCGCGGCCTGCGCCGACAGGTGCTCGTCGGCGGCGAGCGTCCGCTGCACCCGGAACCGCTCGACCGGGTACAGCCAGCGCGCCGCCCCGACCCGGCGGTCGCTGCGGCCCGCCTTGCGCTCGCGCAGTTCCCGCAGGGTGAACTCGAACAGCACGGCCGCGACGACGGGCATCATCGCGAATGCCTCCGGGGCACCGGGCTTGTGCGGCGCGTGGCTGGCGTTGAAGGTGGCCGAGGCCGCGACCAGCCCCCAGACGGCCAGGCGGGGGCCGAGCCCCGGCTCGTCCCGCGCAGCGCGGCGCGTCAGCAGCACGGCGCAGACGCCGGCCGCGCCGTCCAAAGCCAAAAAAAGCAGGTACGGCCAGGGTCCGGTCAGACCCATGTTCGCGCGGGCGAACCCGGTCAGGCCCTGAGCGGAGATCCCGGTGGCGACCGCGGTGAACCCGCCGAGCAGCAGGTACTGGAAGGCCGACGCCGCGGTCTCCCGGGCTGGCGCCCGGCCGCTCACCGCCGGCCTGCCCAGGTGGCGGCCCGGCCCGTGCCCACGGCCTGCAGCCGGTGTACTGCCATCGCTCCATCCCAGAAAAGTCAATGACTGAAGTTATTCATTACTTAAATTTGAATCATCTTCTCTATTCAGAAGTAGAGCCAGTGTATGTGACGTTGAACGGCAGTCATCAACCGTGCTGTAGTCGTTGACTGAACGCGCTACCATGAGGTGATGAAGAGCGTTGATGAGGGAGGCTGAGTGGTGCCGGATGAGGCCGGGCAGGGCAACGGGCGCGGGCAGCCCCTGGAGACCCTGGCCGACAAGATCTCCTGGCTCATGGAGCACGCGCACCCAGGGGGGCGTGGGCCGTTGTCAGCCCAGGACGTGTCCTACCTGATGCTGGAGGCCGCCGGGGAGAAGTACTCGCCTAACGCCGTGTGGAGGCTGAAAACCGGTGAGCAGGAGAACCCGGGCTACCGGGTTATCCGGGCGCTGGCCAAGGTGTTCGGCGTGGAGCCCGGGTTCTTCTTCGACGACTACGATGAGGAAAAGCTCGGGCTCGTGAGGGATCAAGTGGAACTGCTGGCCCTGGTCCGGGACGCGAAGATCACCAGTGTCCAGTTCCGCGCGCTGATGAAGATGGACCCCGAGGGTCGCGAGGCGTTCGCCGACATGATCCGGCGCGTCGCGATTGCCGAGGCAAGGGTGCAGGGCGTCGGCCAGGGAGAAGGCAGCGGCAGTTCCTGAACCGCCGCTGTCTTCGGTCCGTTACTGCGCGCAGGCCAAGCCGTGCACGCCGAGGGACGGCCCGGGCGGACAGGAAGATCCCGCCGCCTCTTGAACCGGACCTGCCCGGGACTCGTTACAAGAGAGGACGGCACTGCCGTCACGCCTGCCGGGTGCCGACGCCGCGAGGGCGCCCTGCGGCCGGCGGCCGGGCTCAAGCACTGCGAGGTGAGGTTTGTCTAGCAGGACCGCACGGCGGCGGTACGCCGCGATTGCCGCGGGCCTGGACATTCCCAGGCCGTTCGACCTGGACGTTCTCCTGGCCCGGGTCGCGGCCAGCAGGGGCCGGGAGATCTACCTTCATCCGCTGGTCTCCGGGCCCGGTATCCCGTGCGGGCTGTGGCTCGGCACCGAGAAGGCAGATCACATCTTCGCCGAGGCAGGCACCAGTCTCTGGCACAGGATGCAGATCGCCGTGCACGAGGTCGCGCACATGCTGCTCGGGCACAGCAGTACCGGAGACGGTGCCCTGCGCCTGGCCAGCGTCCTGGCACCGGACGTCAGCCCGGCCGTGACCCGCATGTTCCTGGGCCGCAGCGTTTTCTTCACCGCAGAAGAACAGGAGGCGGAAACGCTGGCCTCCCTGATCCTCGCCCGGGCCAGCGCCCGCCCGGCCGCCAGGCCCGCGGGGCACGGCGCGGGCCGGGTTCAGGCCGCCTGGGGCTAGCACGCAGTTTCGCGGCGCGGGCGGCCCGGATCCAGGGCCGCCCGGCGCACGATCGGCGAGTGGCGCACTGCCCGGGAAACCCGCAGCAGCCGGCGCGCCTCGGACTCAAGGTCATCGCCCGGCCCGGGGAGGCAGTGGCCAGCGTCCGGGCTGCCGGCAGGCGCGGCGCCGTTGCGCCGGGCGCCGAGTGCCGACACGATCATGGCCGCCTCGATGATCACGTCTCGCTCGTCCCGGGTCAGCCCGGCTGAGAGGGCAGCGTCGGCTGCCTCGGCGGCGGCACGGCCGTCTCGGAACGGGCGCAGCGCGAGCTGGGCATCCCGGATCTCGACCACCCGCCTGTGCAGCCGGTAGCGGGCAGCGAGCCGTGTCCCCGGCTGAGGCGGCAGCCGGACCTCCGGGGCGCTGTCGAGCAGCATCGCCCACAGGGGGCGCAGGCGGAACCAGGCTGCCCAGGTCCCGGCGAGCAGCTGCGCACGGCGCAGGCCGCGCTGGAGGACGATCACCAGCGGCAGCGCGCCCAGGACCGCGAAGCTTGAGTGCGCGGCGGCGAACGCGGCCAGCGTGCCCAGCAAAAGCTCCGCGACGCTGCTGAACACGGCTTCGGGCCTGGCTGCCTCGCGCAGCAGCCGCGTCCCCTGGGCCGATCCATTGACGGCCGTGAGGACCAGCCCGTCGTTCACGACCATCCGCAGGAGCCCGCAGCCTGCGACAAGCAGTGCCCACAGCAGAGCTTGTCTCCCGGTGCCCGTTCCGGTGCCAAGGCCCAGGCCGGGCGCGGCAGCGCGGAAGGCGAAAGAGGCAGTGGCGTTGGCGAGGCCGATGGCCGCCGTCGTATAAGCGCGGCGGTGGAATACCGCACGGCGCACCCGCACCTGGGTCAGCGCCATCCGCGGGACGGGCGCTAGCAGCGCGTACACCGGGGGCAGCAGGACGGCGGCCGGCAGGTCCCAGACGGCGGACACGTCGCGGACCAGGCCGCTGGGCTCGCCTGCTCGCCAGGTCAGCTCGACGGCGGCGGCGCTGCACAAGACCAGGACCGCGAACAGCCGCAGCTGGCCTGCCTCCACCCGGGTCATTACCATGGCGGCGCAGGCCGCCGCGCAGTAAGCGGCTACCACGCCGGCGACCAGCGCCTGAAGCCAGCGGGGAAGGTCCCACAGCGGCCACCGTGAAACCGACCGGCGCATAGATTCCAGCACAGGCTCTCCCGGCATCCCAGACCCGGCCCGCCCTGCCAGGCTGCCGGCGTTCGCGCAGCCTCCCCGCGGAGCGGCCAGGGCAGCAGGCCCGGCCCGCCCGCGCCGTTCCCGCTGACCCCAGCGCCCCAGAAGGCATCAAGACATATTTACTACCGCTACCTGTAGTCACGTCAACGTTACTAACGGCTAAATTTTGAGATCTGACGTATTTTGCGTGACTTTGCCGACGACTTCGCCGCCCAGTCTGCCGTTTTGCGTCCGCCGGGGCCCATCACGCGGCCCGCCCCGCCGGCGCCGGCGGCGCTGCAAGGCTGCACCTGACGACCGTGTGAATTAGCTCGCGCGCTTCGAGTACGGCCCGTGCAGGTGCATTGCGCAAATGGAATTCACGGCCTCAGGTGCTTGGCGCGTAATCCCGTGCCGTGCCGCAGGCTGAATTCAACCCGCAGGCGAAATGGTGCCCACGGCACCGTCCGCCTGTCCCGCAGGCCCCGCTTGGATTTCGCTGTTTCAGCCTCTCGCCCGGTCAGCCGCCCCTACGCTGAGCCCTACGCGGCGGACCGCACTAGGAGAGATAGGAGGTCCGCGATGCGAACCACAATGTGGGCGTAAGCCCGTTTGGCAGCTGACCGAGATAAGGACAGCAGCGGCTGCCCCGGCAGCCCTGGCCACGGCGATGACCGGGAGGGCGCCGACGTGCCCGGCAGCG
>Ga0307478_10003110_pt1 | contig 12482 bp, 8 predicted proteins | sample atmos_gasesECM4C_2_FD_203713 | JGI IMG/M metagenome (GOLD analysis project Ga0307478, IMG submission 203713) | Hardwood forest soil microbial communities from Morgan-Monroe State Forest, Indiana, United States - atmos_gasesECM4C_05 | ecosystem: Environmental > Terrestrial > Soil > Temperate...
GCAGCACGGTACCCGCCTCGGAGCCGAACTTCCCGGCCTCGACCGTGCACGACACGGCCGGCGTGAACGGGCCGAACTGCTCGACCAGCGCCGCGAGGTCAGTCGGCGCCGGCGGCGTGCCGACCGGTAGCAGCTGCAGGTAGCCGACGAGGTCGTGGGACGAGACCATGGTCAGCAGCGCGGATTCGAAGGCCGGCGTGCCCTTGAAGGAGCCAGCCGTGACGTTCACGCTGGACGCGACACCTACGTCGGCGTCGAACAGGACCTGCTGGTACGTCAGCCCCCGGCACGTGACCGGCGCCCCCAGCTCCCGGATGTTCCGCACGTTGAACACGCCCAGCATCGCCCCGGCATGCACGACGCCCTGATCGGGGAACGTGAAGCGCCCACTGGAGCAGGGCAGCCAGCCGCTGTCGGTCTGGTTCACCCACCCGGCGTTCTGCCGCTGCATCGTGATCGTGCGCACGGATAGGACGCCGTGAGGGTAGATCACGCTCCTGGCCTGGATGACCTCGTACCGCGTGCGGCCCCGGGTCGCCTCGAACTGGACCTTGATGATCGCCGGCGGTGTCGCACCCGGGTCAACCCACTCGCTGAAGATGCTCGCGCCGTACCCGGACAGGTCGGCCCGCTCGAGCGGCACGCTGTGCTTTGCGCTGTTGTCGAACTCGCCGGAGAAAATCGTCTCCACCGACGAGCCGTCCGCCGTATCGCCGAGCACCTGCATTGCGTAGGGCCCATCGACGATCGTCCAGCCTTGGAAGACCGGGCTCGGGCCGCCTGTGCCGCTCGTCCCTGGCGGGGTCAGGGTCAACGACACCGCCGCGTTGAGCGGCTCGGCTAGGGCAGGCAACTTGAATCCTGGCGACAGGCTCGTGAACGTCCCGCCGGCGGCGAGGAACGTCGACTTGACGCGCGAGTTGGGGTGAGCGTTCGGCTGGCTTATCGCCGCCGTCAGCCCGAAGGGCAGGCTGAACAGCGCCGCGAACGGGACCCCGGTGGCGACATTGCGGACGTTATTGGTCAGCACCGGCTGCGGCGCGAACGGGACCAGCTGCTGGCTGTCGGGCGCGGCGACCAGCAGCGGGAAGCCGTCGCTGCCGGGGTTCTCGATCGGGAGGGGCGGCGCCTGCGACCCGGTCGATTCCATCGGCTCCCAGGACACCTGCGGCAGTGCGAACGTCGCGACGTCGGCGCCGTTGAACGCGAGGCTCATCCCCTCCAGCGCGAACGCGGGCGCCTGGGCCGTTGCGGCGGGCGCGACCGAGCCCTGCAGGACGGCGCCGATGTCCATACTGGGGCCGCGGGTGGCATACTCGCCGATCAGCGGCGCGATCGCGACGCCGAACAGGTCGACCTTCGTGGACAGGTCCAGCAGGGCCAGCGACAGCAGCCGGGGTTCGGCAGTCGCGTCCGGCGTGGCATCCGCGGCGGCCGCGGCGGGCAGGCTGAGCGTCGCCTGCTGGGCGCCGGTGGCGGCCGCCAGCGAGCAGCTCAGCGTGGGGGCGTTCGTACCGTCCCAGCTGGTCACGGCGCTCACCCGTGATCCGGCGGCGACCTGCGGCGTGGTGAAGTTCGCCGCGTATGGATCGGGGAGCGTCGGCAGGATCGACTGCAGCGGGAAGACCAGCCCGGCCGTGCAGCTGAGGAACCGGCCTTGATCGAGCGGCCCGGTCACGGTAAGCGTGGCCGGCGATCCGGTCCGGAGCAGGGCGTTCTCCAGCACCAGTGACAGTTCGGGGAGGCCCTGGGCTGTCTGGGTGCCGAACACGAACCCCAGCGTCGAGGCCTGCGTGTGCTGCAGGATCACCGAGGCCTGCGTTCCAGTTGTGCCGAACGGGATACGCAGGCCAGACGCGTCGACCGGCATGTCGAGGTGCGCGGTCAGGTCCCCGGTAACGGTCAGCCGCTCGCTGGCCGCCGACGCGACGAACCCGAACGCCGACGTGGCGGTCGTGTCGAACTCGATCGTCGCCGACCGCGGGGAGGGCGCGGCCTCCGGCCACAGGGTCAGCGTCGTTTCGGTGGCCGCCTGCGCGGCGCTGACAGCCTGGGCGAACAGGGTCCCGGTGCCGATTTGCAGCAGCCAGCTGGCGATCGCGACCGGCGCGGCGCCGCTGAGTTCGGTGCTGAGCTCCGCGCCGCCGCCCAGGTGCAGCTCGCACACCCCGGCCCCCGCGGCCTCGGGCAGCGCCGCGATCCCGGTCACGACCAGCGGCAGCGCCCACCCTGCGGCGTTGATCGGCGCTGTCTGTGACGGCGCGAACACGTGTGAGGCGGCGGTCGTGAAACCGAACGAAACGGACGACGCGGTGCACGGGATCAGCACCTCAGGCAGCCCGGCCGAGGGTGTCGGCGCCGCCCCGGTCCACTGCAGCGTAACGCTGCTGCCGTACGCCTGGGCTTGTGCCTCGTCGACCCGCAGCAGCGTGGCGTTGGCCTCGGTGAACTCGATGACGAGTTCCGCCGGCGGTGTGGCCGTGGCGGCCGCCGCGTCCGGCCCGGCGACGGCGCCGGTACCGGTCTGGGATGCCGGGGCGAGCGAGACGGTCAGCGTCAAAGCCGCCCCGGCAGGAACCTCGTACACGCCATTCGCGAACGTGAACGGCTGCGTGCTCAGCAGCGTCCCGCCTGTGATCGTGAACCCGGTGAACGCGCCGGTCTCGAAGGCGGCCCCGAGCAGGCTCGCCAGGAACCACACGCTGCCCGCGCCAAGCTCCAGCCGGGTCGGCGGCGGGAACGGCGGGCGGGAAACCGGCGACGGCAGGATAATCTCCCGCCGGACCGGCACGACGGCGAACGGCGCCGCGGCGCCGGCGTACTGGACCGGCGCGGAGGCCGTGACCGGGAGCGGGGCCATCATCAGTTCCAATCGCACTCAGTCGTAGGTGAACTGGTCGGCGGCCACGGCGGCGGAGGTACCGCCGGGCGCGGTCACGGTGACGTCGACCGTGGTCCCGGAGGCGGGTCCCGCCGGGACCGTCACGGTGACCATGGTGTCGCAGACCACGATGCCGTCATCGGGCGGCGAGCCGCCGATGCCAGCAGTCACCGTGCCAAAGCCCACGGCGGTGGCACCGAGGAAGTTGCTGCCTGTGACCGTGAGCGTGTCGCCGGGGCTGCCATTGGACTCAGAGATGCTGGTGACCACCGGTGCGACCTGCCGGAGCTGCCGGTAGGCGAGCAGGATCGCCAGCCCGTTCGGCGAGCCGAGCCCGGTGCACGCGTCCCACCCGGCGTTCGCGTCATAGGCACCATTGTTCCCGGCGGTCACATCGTTCATGGCGGTCGGGGGGAGCTGGTATAGGACCGGCTGCAGCAGCCCGCACCACGGCCAGCCGATCCCCTGGTTGACCCGGGCGATCAGCCCGGCCCACAGCGGGGTCGACGCGCTCGTCCCCCCACTCAGGTATGGCCACGTACCCCGGATGAAGAGCGGGTAGCCGTCGGCGTTGGCGCTCACGTCGGGCACTCCCCTGCCGGGGTCCGGAGGCGAGTTCGCCGAGATGGGGAAGATACTGGACTGGTAGAGCGGAACACCGAAATTGTCGCTAACGCCGCCGCCGGACACGGCGCCCGGCCCGTTGTTCCAGGTGACCTCGGCGAAGATGCCGCCGCTGCCATCCGGCTGCGGTTGCAAGACGGTGCCGCCGACGCCGGTGGCGTTCGGGGAGGAGGCCGGGAATTCGACGTGTGCGCGATTGTTGGGCGGCCCTGAAGACCCAAAGTAACCTTGCGAACCATCATCGCCTGAGGAGACAAGCACCGTGAGGCCCGCCGCTGCGGCGGTGGCGAGCGCGTGGTCGACCGCGGTGATGAACTGCAGATCGTACGTGTCCTCGGCCAGCGACCAGCTGATGGAAATCACCGAGGGATTGTTGGCCACATCTGCGATCGCGTACGACAGCGCCCCGACATAGCCGTTGGTGCTCGAGTCCCCTACGAAGTACATCGCAATGCTGGCACCAGGGGCCGCGGCGCCCGCGACCTCGATGTCCAGCTCAACCTCAAGGGTATCGTCTTGCTGACCTGGCGGGGGCCACGTCGGAGTGGGGCTGTTCGAGCCGCCGGACAACAGAACGTCGGCGACCCGCTGCGGCTGCTCGTACTCGCCGAGCACGACGAGGAAGTACCCGAAGATGTCGTTGGAATAGTAGCCGCCGCCGAACTCGATGATCGCGATGCACTGGCCCGTGCCGTCGAGACTCACCGGGTAGTTGTAGTACGCAGCCAGCTGCGGCACTGGCAGCCGCACCGAGGGACCGCTGATGTAGGCCGGCGCAGCCTTACGACGCGCCACCGGCCGGTTGTCCGTGCCGAGCACGCCGACGATCACCCCGGCCAGGCTGGCTGGGATCAGCACCGGCCCGGTCCGGCCGCGGAAGGTCCCGCCCTCGTACGCGTACCGGCTCAGCGACACCCCGAACGCCTGCCGGACTGCGCCGGCCGACCCGGACAGCAGCACCCGGCGGGTGAGCGGATCACGCCCGTCGACGCTGAGCCCGCTGGCCCGCGCGTATTCCTCCACCACCGTGACGTCGGCCGGGTCAGGAGCCGCAGCCGTGGCCACCTCCTCGCGGCTGAGGAACTCGCCGGTGACCGCGGCGGTCTGCGCCACCTGCGCCAGGTCGGGCGCGTCCGGCCTGGCGCGCAGCACCGCCGCGAACTCGATCAGTTCGTCGTCGGGGACCGGGCCGATCAGCGTCGCGCCCGGCCGCTCTGTCCGTTCGCTCCCGGCCAGCGGCACCATCGAAGGTTCAGCCATCTCCGCTCCCTGGTCAGCGGGCACGGCGGAAGGTTCGTTCCGTCACTGATTACGGAGGACACGACTGCGAGCCTGAATACGTCCGCCGGGCCACATTTGCCTTACTCCCGATGTAGCTCGTCACGTGCTTGGCCCGGGTTTAGTCCTAGAACCTGTACATCGGCATGTCCATGCCGTAGCCCGAGTGCTTGAAGCCGCCATTGGACATCTGGACGATGAACGGGACGCTGACGTTGATCCAGACTGCCCCGGCGATCATTGCTGCGTAGAGTCGGCCCATGGTCAGCGTCTGTTTCGCCGGTATCACCGGGTGGACCGCACCGCCGATTGTCGCTGCGATCGACCAAGCCGATGACCTGACCTTGGTCTCGGGCGTGTCCGGGTCCGCAGCAGGGCAGAGCCTGGCCACGGCCGCTGGTTTCGGCAAGCCACGGTTCGGTCTACGCCACCGTGGCTAAGGCGCTGGAGTCCGCAGAGGACTGGACTCCCTATTGTTCGAGGAACAGCCCCCAGACCTCGGTTCCTAGCGCACGGACCTACACCACCACGCCCGCACATAGTCACAGCCGGGCGCCGGGCAGCCTTCACTTTGGGCGTGCAGAACGCCCAGATCGGTGCGGATCAGAGAAGACCAGCTTGACTCAGCCAGTCCATGCATAACGGCGGTTCGCGCTTACATTGAGGTCGCGGTCCGTAACCGCCTCGCGAGCCGTGTCTTGGGGCGGCCACTGGCTGTCCGCCTGGCGGCTGCGGCCGTCAGGCGGAGTTGCTGCCAGCCGGTGCGGGTTACCTGGCGGCGCCCGCGATATATGCGGCGACGATGTAGGTGGCGTGCCGGTCCAGGCTGCCGCGGGCTCGGTCATACCGCATCGTGGTGCGCGGGTCCGCATGCGATGCTGCCTCTTGGACGTCGCGCAGCGGGACCCCGGCATCCAACTGGCGGTGATGAACGCGTGCCTGAGCGTGTGGGGCGTGACGGCTTTGGTGATCCCTGCGCGGCGTGCGATCTTGCGGACGATCCGCCCGGCGCCGTGCCGGTCGAGCCGCCGCCCGTCCGCGGCCAGGAACACCGGCCCGCCGGTGCGCTCGCCGATGGCCAGGTCGATGGCCCGGGCGGTCCGAGGCGCCAGCGGGATGGTCACGACCTTGCCGCCTTTGCGGGTGATGGTCAGGGTCCGGTGCCCGCGTTCGAGGCCCAGCTGCTCGATGTCGGCACCGGTGGCCTCCGACACCCGCAGCCCGTTCAGCGCGAGCAGGGAGAGCAGCGCGTGCTCGGCAGGCGGACTGAGCCCGGCGGCCACCAGCATGGCCCCGAGCTCGTTGCGGTCCAAAGCGGTGGCATGAGACTCATAGTCCAGGCGCGGCCGCCGCACGTGCGCGGCCGGGGAGTGCTCGAGGAGCTCTTCTTCGACCGCGTATTTGTAGAACCCGGCGATGGTGCACAGCCGCCGGGTGACGGTGGCGCGGGCGCGGCCCCTCGCTTCCAGGTCGCGGGCGAAGCCTTCGATGTCGGCGCGGCGGACGGCGAACAGGTTCAGGGAGCGGGCCCGGCACCAGGTGGTGAACTGGCGCAGGTCCAGCGCATAGGCCTCGCGGGTCAGGCCGCGGTACCCGGCCAGGAACCCGGCGAGCGCGAGCCGCTCGGGGTCGGTGAAGACCGGCTGGATCGTGGCGAGGGCAGTGGATGGGGTCGCAGTGGTCATCGGGCACCTCCGGGGCCGGGCTGAGACCCGGAGGGCTGGGCCAGCTGCGGGTCCCAGCGATTGAGCTGGAGCCCAACGTAAACCGCGCTTGCCGATCACACCACGTCACAACCAGCCCGAGGGAGGGCGATGTCAGCAGCCGGAAACACGTCCGAGATCGCCGATTAGCGCGGCTCGGAGTCGCCTCCGCCCTGATGGCTTGCCTCACGCAGATCCACCAGTTCTGAGTGTGTGTGAGCCGATAGCACACACGGTCTAAACCAGGCGCCGTGGGTATACGACTCGCCTCGGTGGTTCGCTGACGCGGCTGATTCTCCTCAGGGCTGGAACAATGCCGGCCAGGTTGCCTTCGGAGTCCTTGAACCACGCCGCCTCGCTTCCACCCGGCATCGCAGCAACGCCGTTCCCGGTCCGCGTCTCCGGCGTGTCGTACTCCTCGAACGCCACGCCGCGGCGCCTCATCTTCTCAACGGCTGTGCGCGCGCCGGCCACATGGATGACGGCTTGGGTGAACTCCCTGACGACCTGCTGGGTCGCGAGCCGTGACCGGACGCGATGGTCTCGGTCAGCACGCTGGGAACCGCCCGGTACGCGGCTGGTACCCCTCCTGTTATCGCGCCCGGGTGGTCCGTTCGTCGCGGGCTATGTCGGTGTAGTCAATAACCTGGCCGCTGACGTCGCTGATGATCTTGGCTGCTTCCGCGATCGTGAGCGCTTCGGGGCCGGTGAGTGCGTACTGGGCGCCGGCATGGGCCTGCGGGTCGGCGAGTGTCGGGCTCGCGACTGCGGTGATGTCGTCCGCGTCGGCGAAGGCCTCTGCGCCGTTACCGGCAGGAACCGCGATTGCGCTGCCGGCTGGCTTGAGGAAGGTCTCGCTGAAGTTCTGCATGAACCACGCCGGCCGCAGGATGGCGTGGGTGACGCCCGGCCGGCCGCGCAGGTCGAGTTCGACGCGGCGTATGGCTGTCTCGGGCGGCGCCGGGTCGGTGCCGTGGGCGCTGAGGTAGGTGCCGTGTCTGGTGCCGGCGGCCCGGCCTGGTCGAGGAATACCGACACCCGGTCAGCGAAGGCCGTCCGCATGGCCGGCCCGAGAAGATAGACCCGGTTGACGCCGTGAAGCGCGGGAGCGTAGGTCTCGGGGTTGTCCCAGTCGAAATGTGCATCGGCACCAGAGCGGGCCGGCGAGTTAGTCCCGCATGGCGGGGGCGGGGTCGCCGGGCAGTGCCCGGTCGAGCTGGGTGCGCGAGCTGATGCCGAGCTTGGCGAACACCTTCTTCAGGTGGTACTGGACAGTGCGGCCACTGATGAACAGGCGCGCGCCGATCTCGGGGTTCGACAGGCCCTCACGGGCCAGCCTCGCAATCTGCGCCTCTTGGGCAGTCAGCTCTGTACTGGTCTCGACAGAACGCTTGCGGGCGGTTTCGCCCGTGGCCCGCAGCTCACGCTCGGCCCGCTCGGCAAACGCTTGCATGCCCATCGCGTCGAGCATGTCGTGGGCAGTGCGCAGCTGCACACGCGCGTCGCCGCGGCGCCGTTCGCGGCGCAGCCACTCCCCGTAAAGAAGATGGGAACGGGCAAGCTCAGCGCGCACGCGCGTATGCCCCAGGCGGTCGACCGACTCACGGTACAGCCGATCGGCGGTGTCGCCTTCGCTGAGCAGGGCGCGGACACGAGCCTCGATTCCCAGCACCCAGTCAGTGGGCGTGAGGCGGGTGCGCTCGGAAAGCCACCCCAGCGCCGCCGTGACCAGCGCAGCGGCACCCGTCCTGGACGCTGCCTCGGCCAGTTCGGGGACCACGAAGGGCCCGTAGCCGAGCTGATCGTGCTCGAATGCCCGCAAGGCGGCTTCGCGCGCACGTTCGTGGTGCCCTAGGCCGTTGCAGAGCACGGATCTGGCGTAGGCCGCGAAGTTCAGCGGCCTGCCGAGGCCGCGCTGCGTCGCGGCCTGCACGGTGGCCTCGATCAACTCGGTGGCCTCGGCCTCTTGGCCCCGCCAGGCCGCTAGCGTCATCTTGGTGTAGGCGATGGGCGGATTCCCGGTTGCCTCAGCGACCAGGCGATTTTCTTCGATCAGTCGTGCCGCTGTCGCCAGCTCGCCGGCGAGTATGTGGGCCCTGGCGAGGAAGTCGAGCGCGGACTGCAAATGGACCAGCGCGCCGGTGTCGCGGGCGACCTGGGGCTGGCGACGAGCCAGGCCATGCCAGGATGCGTCGTCCCAAAGCTCAAGAGCGACCATGCCACCGGCTCCCGGGCCGGCGAGCCAGAGCCAGCCGCCGGCCTCGTCGGTGCTGGTATCCAGCTCGCGGACGCGCTTAAGTGCCTGGGTCAGGGTCGGAGCGGCCGCCGCGTACCCGTGCGCGAACCGCACCGCGAACGCCTGGAGCAGGACGTCTACCGCCCGCGGCGGCTCCGGGCCGGGAGGCGCCGCGAGCGCAGCCTGAGCGGCCTTCATCAAGTCGCCTGGGCTTTCGAGGTCGGCAGCCCACATCGCCGCTCCGAGTGACTCCAGGTGCGTCTCGCGGGCCAGGCCGACGTTCAGCGGCTCAAGGCGCCTGGCCGCGCTGAGGAACAGCCGGGAAGCGTCGGTGGCGCGGCGCTGGTCGTAGGCGATCTGTCCGCGCATGCGTTCCAGCTCGGCGGTCCGCTGAGGGTCTAGCGGTGCCGCTTCGACCGCGACCAGCAGTCCCAGCGCTGCATCCAGAGCGCCCGCGTCGCGTTTGGCCCTGGCTGCCGCGAGCAGCCGCTGCACGCGGCGGCCGGGTTCGGGTGTGAGCGCCGCCGCGCGCTCGAGGAACGCCGCAGCGGCAGCCATGCCCCCGCGCGCCTGCGCCCGGCCGGCCGAGAGCTCGAGCTCCTCGGCTACCTGCTCGTCGTGCCCGGGCGCGGCCTGCGCCCGGTGCCACGCGCGCCGATCAGGATCGACGCCGGGGTCGGTGGCCGCCGCCAGGGCGCCGTGCACGTCCTGCCGCTGCTGAGGCGACGCCCGCCGATAGGTCACCGAGCGCACCAGCGGATGACGAAACCGGACCCAGGTGCCGAACTCCAGCAGGCCGGCCTCCGCCGCCGGGGTCGCAGCCTCGGCACCGATCCCGAGCCGCCCGGCTGCCCGCCAAACCAGCACCGGGTCGCCCGTTGGATCCGCTGCCGCGACCAGGAGCAGCAACCGGGTCTTGGCAGGCAGCGCTTCGACCCGCCGCCGGAAGGTTTCCTCGATGCTGCTAGAGAGCGGTACCCGGCCGGGGAGCCCGAATCCGCCAGCCAGCTCCGCCGGCGTCAGCCCGCGGACCAGCTCTAGCAGCGCCAGCGGGTTACCGCGGGTCTCGGTGACAATCTGATCGCGGACCCGCGGGTCCAGCGGCCCGGTGAGAACCTCGTCCAGCAGGGCGCGGGCATCCGCCTGCCTAAGGCCCTCAACCATCAGCTTCGGCAATCCAGCGACATCGTCGGTTGGCCGCCGCGCCGCGAAGACCAGGGCAACCGATTCCGCCTCCAGGCGACGGGCGACGAACCCGAGAGCCTGCGCGGACGCACGATCCAGCCACTGCTGGTCATCCACCAGGCAGACTAGCGGCCGCTCCGCCGCCACCTCGGCCAGCAAGCTCAGCGCGGCCAGTGCGACCAGGAACCGGTCGGGCGCAGGCCCGCTGCTGACGCCGAATGCCGTCAGCAGCGCATCACGCTGCGGAACCGGCAGCTCATCGACGTGATCCAGCATCCCCGCGCACGTTTGCTGCAGCGCGGCGAACGCCAGCTCCATCTCCGACTGGACACCGGCCGCGCGGACCACCCGGCAGCCAGACGCCGCGTCGGCGACGTAGTCCAGCAGCGCCGTCTTGCCCACCCCCGGCTCGCCGCACAGCAGCAGCGTCCGGCTCTCACCGGCGCGGACAGCATCGACCAGCTGGTCGAGTACCCCGCACTCGCTGCGTCGGCCCGCCAGCCGTGCCGTGCGCCCCCCGACCGGGGAACGTGCCGTCATCCGGCAACATTACACATCCTGCTGCTAGCCGCGGTGCGACCGCTATGACTGGCGATTTGCACTGTGCGCTGGCGGATACGAGCGCGGCCCGGTCAGCCTGACGATAACGGGGAGCCAGCCAGTGACCGGCGATCACCGTACCGGCGCTGCACCGGACGCGTGCGCGGAGTCGGCCGCGGCCGACCACCGCGTCACACGCGATAAGAACCCCACAGGAGTAATTCTGATGCCAGGTGAACTCACCCTCGATGTGTACGTCAGCGACTACAAGCCCATACCCGGCGACCCTGCGGTGATGAGCGAGGGCCAGGCGACGTGGCCGGCCAGCTCCATCTCGCTGCTCAGCGGCGACCGTGATGCGGTCCTCATCGATGCCCTGATCACCTTCGACGAAGCGAGGCAGGCGGCCGAGTGGATCCGCTCGAAGGGCAAGAGACTGACAACGATCTACATTACCCACGGCCACGGCGACCACATATTCGGCCTCAATACCCTCCTGGCCGCGTTCCCCGGCGCAAGAGCGGTCGCCCTGGCCGAGGTCATGCCTGCCATACAAAGCCAGGTCACCCCGGGCTACCTCGACTTCTGGCGTGGCCTTTTCCCCGGCCAGATTCCGGAGCAGCCGGTCGTGCCCGAGGCGCTCGACGGCAACGCGATCGACCTGGAGGGCCATGAGCTCCGCCTCATCAGCGTCGGCCAGAGCGACACAGATCCGTCCACGGTCGTGCACGTCCCCGACCTGGACGCGGTGGTCGGCGGCGACGTCTGCTACAACCGCATCCATGTGTGGCTCGCCCTGACCAGCCACGATGCCCGGCTCGCCTGGATAGACACCATCGCCAAGATCGAGGCCCTGGCCCCGCGGATCGTCGTCGCGGGCCACAAGGCACCCGGCGCTCCCGACGACGACCTCGCCGAGCTCATCGCCGGCACCAGGCAGTACATCATCGACTTCGACGAAGCCGAACGGGTCAGCTCGTCGCGGGAGGAACTGGTCGGGAAGATGCTGGCCGCGCACGGCGACCGCGGCAACCTTTACAGCCTGTGGTCCGCTGCTACAGCGGCCTTCAGCGCGCGATGAAGAGAACCCCGCACTTCTGTTCGCCTCAGACCGGCAACATCGGCTCAGACGCGGGACCGCGCTGTCCGACCCGTCCTGCTACGAGGGTGCCTGAACCTTCACTGCACGCCGACCGGGGCGCAAAAGAAACGCGGCCATCTCTCCGCACGAGCGAAAAGGCTAGCCCTAGCGGCCAACTCTGCGCGGCCTACCTCCGCTGTTAGTCACCGAAAACGGAATCAATCCGGATAGTTCAGCCAAGGAACGGACCCACAATGGCAGTCGCCGTCATAGTCGACGTCCCCGGAGGAAACGAGCAGCTCTACGACCAGCTCAAGCTCTTCCCCGAGGGCAAGCTCCCCGAAGGCTGGCTCATGCACCTGGCCGGCCCGACCGAGACCGGCTGGAGGGTGGTGAACATCGTGCCATCACAGGAGGAGTTCGAGGCTTTCGCGCGCGAGCAACTGGCGCCCGCGGCCCAGCAAGTAGGCGACCCGCCACCAGAGATCACGTTCTTCCCCGTCTACAGGCTGATTCGGAACTGAACCGCCGACAGCCTGATCACGCGGTGCCCGGGCAGCGGGCTGCTCCGGGCCCGCCGCGGGCGGGATCAGCAGCGGATCGCCGGCACCGGCCTCGCGATACCTGAATTCCCGGCCCGGGCTGCGATTTGGCACCCGCAGAAGACGCTTCCGTGGCGCCTGCGGCTGCCGGCAAGCGAGCCTCCTGGAGATGGGGAGCCATTCGTTCCGAAATACGGTTTGCCCCCGATAGCGTGGCCGTTTTCCGGACGCGGGCGCGCAGGCCGCCGCGGGCCGGACGCTGGGCGGCGCCGCCGCGGCCAACACATACCTCCGGCCGGGCCGGCCGCCGGGCTGCTCGACGCGACCAGGGCCGCGTTCACCAGCGGCCTGCAGGTCACCGCGGTCATCTTTGCCACGCTTGCCCAAGCATTCTCGCAGGTCCTGCCGATCC
>Ga0307478_10003112_pt1 | contig 12474 bp, 11 predicted proteins | sample atmos_gasesECM4C_2_FD_203713 | JGI IMG/M metagenome (GOLD analysis project Ga0307478, IMG submission 203713) | Hardwood forest soil microbial communities from Morgan-Monroe State Forest, Indiana, United States - atmos_gasesECM4C_05 | ecosystem: Environmental > Terrestrial > Soil > Temperate...
CCGGCACCTACATGCGCCTCACCCTCGGCCTGCAGCTGTGGGTTACGCGCTCCGTGCTGGCCACGCTGCATCTGTTCGGGATCGCCGCGATCCGCGACGGCAATCTCATCGAACTGGCCGGCTCCACGGTCGGGGTCGAGGAGGCGTGCAGCGGCGTGCGCAGCCTGATCTCCTGCGTGTTCGCGGGCTTCTTTTTTTCCGCGGCGCTCGTGCGCCGACCATGGTCGCGCGTCATCGTCATCGCGCTGGCTGCGCCGCTGGCGCTCGCCATGAATTTTTTCCGCTCGCTCATGCTTACACTGCTGGCCAACCGGGGCGTGGATATCAGCCACACCTGGCACGATGTCACCGGCTATGCCGTGCTTGGCGTGACCGCATTGCTGCTCGGCGGATTCGCCTGGTTGCTGGCCCGCGGCGAAAAAACCGAGCCGCTGGCATCCTCCGCACCCGTCGCGCGCGCGCCACAGGCGCTTCAGCCGTGGCTGGCCGCCGGGCTCGCGCTGGCCGTCGCCTTGGTGATTATATTTGTCGCCAACACGCGCCGCAACCCGACCACCGCGCCCGTGCCGGACCTCGCCGCGATCGTGCCCGCCCACGCCGACGGGTGGAAGGTGCAAACGACCGCCGATCTTTATCGTTTTTCCGACACCCTCCAAACCGATCACTTGATTCAGCGCATCTATTCAAAACACGCGCACGATGGCAGCCTGCAGCAAGTCATCATTTACCTCGCCTACTGGTCCGCGGGCCAGGCGCCCGTCAGCCTGGTGGCTTCCCACACGCCCGACGCCTGCTGGCCGGGCGCGGGCTGGGTGCCGAAGCCCGACATGAATGCGCGTCTCAACCTCGTGGTCGCCGGCCGCGTGCTGCCGGCGGCTGAATTCCGAACTTTCAGCGGGGACGCTTATCCCCAACACGTCTGGTTCTGGCATCTGTACGACGGCCGATCCATCGCCTATGAAGACCCCCACTCACCACGCGAACTCCTGCGGCTGGCCTGGCACTACGGTTTCGGCCACGAAGGCGAACAGTTTTTCGTCCGCATCTCGAGCAATTGCGACTGGGCTGCTTTTGCGGACGATCCGCTGTTTCGCGACGTGTTCAACCACCTGCAGCCCTACGGACTGTAGTGGTATTTGGTAATTGGTAATTGGGCATTCGCCACCAGCGCCTACGACTGAATCTCCAAGGATCAGAATACGGCGTATCCGATCAGGCCAAGCACGATTAACCCTGCGAGACAGCCAAGAATGTATTTTTCCTGTCGGGTGAGGCGGAAAGGCATGCCTTCAGAATAACAGGGAAATAGCGGCGTTTAAAAATCCTTGAATACCCAACTTCCAAGCCCGGACTTTAAGCGTCGAACATTGAACTCCAGACGCCGAGGCGCCAAATACCAGCTACCAATTGCCAATCTCTAAATACTTGCGGCAAACAAAGCTTCTGCAGTTGACTGAAGCGTCCCATGCATCCCCCGGTTTCCCCGACTCGTATACATCCATGAGATGTTTGCCACCCGTGCCCGCCCACCTGCCGTTGCCGGTTTTGCCTCTGCCGCCAGCGCTTTCCGGGGCGGTGGCGATTTGTTTTCCCGCATGAGCGAACCCACGGAGGATCGGAGCGAGATCGATGCCCGCCTGCTGCAACGCATGGCGCGCGGCGACCGCACGGCCTTCTCCGACCTTTATGATCGTTTCAGCCGGCCGCTCTACTCCGCCGCATTGCGCATTCTCGGCGACGCGCGCGAGACCGAGGACATTGTGCACGATGTGTTCCTCACCATCTGGGAAAAATCCGCGGCGTTTTCCGCCGGGCGCGGCACCGCCTTCGCTTGGGCGGTCACGCTCACGCGCAACCGCGCCATCGACCGCCTCCGCCTGCGCAAGCGCCGCGGCGAACTGCTTGGCGCCTCCGTGCCCGCCGACCTGGGATATGATGAGTCGTCCGGCACGACCGACGCCCTTGTGTTCAAGGAACAAGCCCAGCTCGTGCGCTCGGCGCTCGCCGCGCTGCCCGCCGAACAAAAGCAGGCCGTCGAACTCGCGTTCTTTGGCGGACTCACGCAGGAACAAATCGCGGAAAATCTCCAGCAGCCGCTCGGCACCGTGAAAGCCCGCATCCGCCGCGGCTTGCTCAAGCTCCGGGACGCACTTCGATCTCACCATGATTGACGAACGCACGGAAGAACTCGCCTCGCTCTACGCCCTCGACCTGCTTGAAGGCGCGGAACTCGCTGCGTTCGAGGCCGCGCTCGCCCAAGACACCGGGCTGCGCGCCCTCGTGGAGGAACTGCGCAAGAGCGCCAGCGCCCTCTCACTGGCCGCGCCCGCCGTCGCACCGCCGGACTGGTTGAAATCGCGCCTTTTCGCATCCCTCGCAAAAAAATCTTTCACTGAAGACCGGCGCGCCACGCCCTTTGCGCCGCTGGCCTGGATTCCGTGGGCCATCGCGGCATGCCTTGCCCTCTGCTCCGCATGGCTCACCCGGCTCTATTTCACGCAAAAATCGGATTCCATCGCGCAGCACGAACAAGCCGCGCTCGCGCAAATGGAAATACAAAGCGTGCAAAACCAGCTTGAGGCCGAGCACATTCTCGCCAGCCGGCAACTCGCCGACCTGCAGGAGCAAATCAAGACCAACCGCGATCTCTCTCACCTGGAAATTTCCATGCTCGTCTCGCTCCTCGGCCATTCGCCCCAAGCCCGCGCCATCGCCGTATGGGATCCGGCGCTGCAGCAAGGCATGCTCACCGTCGAGAATCTGCCCGCGCTCGCCGCCGACCAGGACTACCAACTCTGGGTCATCGACCCGAAATATCCCGACCCGGTCAGCAGCGGCGTCTTTACGGTGGATGCGCGAACGGGCACGGCCCGCATCGCCTTCCATCCTGGCCGGCTCATCGCCACCGCCACAAAATTTGCCGTCAGCTGCGAACGCAAGGGCGGCCGGCCCAAGCCGGAAGGCCCCATCGTGCTGCTCAGCGAATGATGCGCCGCGGAGTTTGAATTTTAAGACAGGTTCCAGGAACGATCGACCCGGATTCATCACGCTTTTTCGTCGAGAATGCATCCGTTGGCCGCGCTCATAGGGCGCGGCCAAGCGACTCTGTGCGGTTAACCCCGACTTTGTCGGCCCGCAGGGCGGATCCGGTCACACGAGAAAGTGTGATCGATCCGGGTTAAAACTTTTCTCGACGCCCCGCGGCGGCTCGCCAACGCTAAGCCGATGGTCATCAAACCCAAGGTTCGCGGATTTGTTTGCATCACCGCCCACCCGGCCGGCTGTGCCGCCCATGTGCAGGAATCAATCGATTACGTTCGGAAAAAAGGACCGCTCAAGAACGGCCCGAAAACCGTGTTGGTCATCGGCGCATCCACCGGCTACGGCCTGGCCTCGCGCATCGCCGCCGCGTTTGGCTCCGGCGCGGCCACGCTCGGCATTTTCTTCGAGCGCCCGTCCGAGGCGGACCGCCCGGCCACGCCCGGTTGGTACAATTCCATCGCTTTCACCCGCGCGGCCCGCGCGGCCGGCCTCAAGGCCTTCAACCTCAATGGCGATGCCTTCTCCGACCAGATCAAACGCCAGGCGCTCGACCTCATCAAACGCGAGCTGGGCCCCATCGACCTGGTCGTTTACTCGCTCGCCTCCCCGCGCCGCACCCACCCCAAAACCGGCGCCGTGCACAAGTCCGTCCTGAAACCCATCGGCTCCTCCTACACGAACAAAACCGTGGACACCGACAAGGGGATTGTCAGCAATATCACCATCGAACCCGCGGCCGAGTTCGAAGTCGCCGACACAGTGGCCGTGATGGGCGGCGAAGACTGGGAAATGTGGATGTACGCGCTTGACGATGCGAAACTCCTTGCGCCCGGCGCCACCGCCGTTGCCTACAGTTACATCGGCCCCGAAGTCACCTGGCCCATCTACAAGAACGGCACGATCGGCCTCGCCAAAAACGACCTCGAACGGGCGGGGAAACGCATCGACTCCCTGCTCAAGCTTAACCGCGGCCGCGCCTTCATCTCCATCAACAAGGCGCTCGTCACGCAGGCGAGTTCGGCCATTCCCGTCGTGCCGCTCTACATCTCGATCCTCTACAAAATCATGAAGGCGCGCGGCACCCATGAAGGTTGCATCGAACAGATGCAGCGCCTTTTTGCCACGCAGATGTACAGCGGCCGCGGCCTGGAGTTCGACGAAGGCGGACGCGTGCGCGTCGATAACCTCGAAATGAAGCCCGATATCCAGACGGAAATCGCAAAAATCTGGCCCCAAGTCACCACCGAAAACCTCGAAGCCCTGACCGACATCGCCGGTTACCGCGCGGAGTTCTTGAAACTCTTCGGCTTCGGCCTGCCCGGCATCAACTACGACGCCGACATCGAGCCGCATATCCCCATGGAGTAAGGGAACAGAAAAATTCCAAAACCCAAAGGTTCAAACGCCAAAAGAGTCTGCGCGCCCGCGGCGCGCCGCTGTTTTTTGTGATTTGGACTTCTGGAGTTTGGGATTTACTCCGTCAACCCTACGCTGACGGAGTTGCCGTTGTCCTTCGGCCCGAGTTTCAGAATGAACGGCGCGGCAATTTTCGCCCACTCATCCGCCTTGGGGTAACTCGCGGCGCCACCGGCCCAGCATTGCCGCAGCATGTCGGTGTTGATCACGCCGGGATTGAGCGGCACGGCGGCCATGCCCGCCGGCAATTCCTGCGCGAGCGATTTCGTCAGCCCCTCGATGGCCCACTTCGATGCGCAATACGGCGCCACTTCCGGGGAGGTCGAGCGGCCCCAGCCCGAGCTGAAATTGACGATGACGCCCTTTTTGCGCGCAATCATCGCCGGCCCAAAGGAGCGGATGACATTGGCCACGCCTTTCACATTGACGTCGATCAACCGCGAAAATTTATCGGCCGGCACCTGCCAGAGCGGCGCGGGATCGTTCATGAGCGCGGCGCAGTTGATCAGAAAATCCGGCGCGACTTCCGGGCCGAGCACGCGCTCGGCCCAGAGTTGGACTTTTGTCGCATCGGCGACATCGACCGCGTCGAAGCTGTGCGGCGCCGGGTGCGCAAAGCGCAGGTTGATGATTTCCCCCGAGTTCCGGCTGCAGCCGATGATCGTGTGGCCCCCGGCGATCCAACAATCGGCCAGCGCCCGGCCGAGGCCGCGGGTGACACCGGTGATGATGATAGTCATGGCAGAAAAGTACCAAGCGACAGGTATCAAGTGGCAAGTACCAAGCGCATATCCACCTTCATTCTTGTCCCTTGTTACCTGATACTTGTTACTTCCGCCTCTGGCGGTTACTGCGATTGCAGGCTGAATCGGTTCATTTGGGCGTCGCCACAGGCGTTCATCACGTCGGCGACTTTCTGAAGCTGGGAGGCCTTGTCGGCCTTGATCAGCACGGGAATATCGCTGCCATATTTGTCGTGCACCTCCTTGAGCCGCGGCAGGAGTTCGTCCGCCGCAATCACCTCACCGTTGTAGGAAATGACCCCGTCCTTGCTGATGGCGATCTCGACTTTGCCCTTGAACTCGTTTTTTCCCGCCTCATTGAATTTCGGCAGCGTGATGTTCATCGTGACGGCGGACTTGAACTGCATCGTCACGAACGAGAAAAAAATCAGCATCACGAGCACGTCGATGAGCGGCACGAGATTCATCTCGGGCCGTTTGCGGCGTTTCTGATAGAGACCGCTGATCATGACTGCCGGTAGCGCTGGAGCACGCGCTCCAGCAACACGTCGAGTTGCGCCGCGTAATTTTCAACCCGGCGCTGAAAAAATCCGCTGCCGACCAGCGAAGGGATGGCGATGGTCAGGCCGATGACCGTCGCGGAAAGCGCCAGCGCCACGCCTTTGGTGAAGGCCACGGGATCGGGCAGGCCGGTGTCGGGCGCAATTTGCGAAAAAACCTGCAGCAGGCCGGTGACGGTGCCGGTGAGGCCGATCAGCGGCGCGGCCGCATAAATAACATCGAGGTACGGAAGGCCGCGCTCCATGCGGTTGATTTCGAGTCGCGCGAAGGCCTTGACCGCTCCTTCGTCATGCGCGTGTCGCTCGGCAAACTCGACGATGCGGGCCAGCGTCGAGTGACGCCCGCCGGGCACGGGCTTGCCCGCCACGATGGCATCGACCAGGTCGTCCGGCATGACGGCATGGCGGCGCAGCGCGAAAGCGCGCTCGCAAATAATAAACAAGGCGGCGGTGAAGCAGACCCCGAGCGGGTAGATGAGAAGGCCCGCGCCTTTAAAAACCTCTAACAACCTGTGAAGAGTATCTGTCATGGCTTTGAAGGTGAATGGCTTGATCAGACGCGTACGAGGCGGGAAAGGTTCATTAAATTTAAGTGCGGATGCAATATCTGGCTCAATAAGCCTTTTGAAATCCCAAACGCCAGACGGCAAATCCCAAAAAAATCAGAGCGAAAACAACCAATGACAAATGACTGGTGACCAATTCTTGGTATTTGGACCTTTGGGATTTGTGATTTGCGCGCGTCAGCGCGCCAGATAAGGCAGGCGCGCGGCGGCGGCGGCCACGGCATCGCGGCCTTCCAACAGCTCGCCGATGGGATCCCAGCGGCCGTTGACCAGCGCGTCGCGCGCGGCCTCGCGGATGACCGCCTTCACCTTTTGCCCGTCAAAACGGATTTCCTGCGCGGCGATGTCGACCACGAGCTCGACCGGCGGATGAGCCTCGATCGCGGCGGCGATCTTCGCGATGTCGCCGCGGCTCGCGGCCAGGCACGGGATGCCGAGCGTGGTGCAGTTGCCGAAAAATATCTCGGCGAAGCTCTCGGCCACCACCGCGCGGAAGCCGTGTTTCTGGATGGCCTGCGGGGCGTGCTCGCGCGACGAGCCACAGCCAAAATTCGTGCCGCTGAGCAGGATGCTGGCACCCTTGAAACGCGGCTCGTTGAGCGGATGCGGCTTGTCGCTGCCGTCGGCGTTCTTGCGCATGTCGTAGAAAAGAAATTCGCCCAGCCCGTCGAACGTGACGCACTTCATGAAGCGCGCCGGGATGATGCGGTCCGTGTCGATGTCGTTGCCGGGCACGAAAACGCCGCGGCCGGTGACCTGGGTTATTTTGGCAAGAGCCATGGGAGAAAAGTTTCTAACCACTTATTATCACTGATGGGCACTGATCGGATAAGTGATGGATGTTGTTTATTTTTAAGCCAGTAGGTCGGGATTCATTCCCGACCCTTTTATCGGGATCGATCAAAAAAACATAAGTGACCATCAGTGGTCATAAGTGGTTAACTCGTGTGCAATTCAGTTTGCGGAAACGCTGAAGACTTCGCGGGCGTCGGCGACCGCGCCGGTGACGGCGGCGGCGGCGACCATGAGCGGGCTCATGAGGATCGTGCGGCCGGTCGGGCTGCCCTGGCGCCCCTTGAAGTTGCGGTTGGATGAACTGGCGCAGAGCTGGTCGCCGATGAGCTTGTCGGGATTCATCGCGAGACACATCGAGCAGCCCGCCTCGCGCCACTCGAAACCGGCGTCGCGGAAAACCTTGTCGATGCCGAGCGAGGCGCAAAGCAGGCCGACTCCCTGCGAGCCGGGCACGGCGATGGCTTTCACGCCGGAGGCGACGTGTCGTCCCTTTAGAAATTTTGCGACCTCCTGAAAATCGCTCAGGCGGCCGTTCGTGCATGAGCCGAGGAAGGCGACGTCGATCTTTGTACCCTTGATCGGCGCGCCCGGCCTCAATTTCATATAGGCCAGCGCTTCCTCGATGGAGGTTCTTTCGTCGGCCACCCCGGTCTTCGCCGGATCGGGGATGTTTTCGGTGATGGCGATGCCCTGCCCCGGATTGATGCCCCACGTAACGGTGGGAGCGATGTCCGAGGCGTCGATGGTGACAACATCATCATAGGCGCAGCCCGGATCGCTGGCCACGGCCTTCCAGCGCGCGACCGCCTCGTCCCACGCGGCGCCTTTTGGCGAATACGGCCGGCCCTTCAGATAAGCGAAGGTCGTCTCATCGGGATTCACATAGCCTGCGCGCGCGCCGCCCTCGATGGACATGTTGCACACCGTCATGCGCTCTTCCATCGAGAAACGGTCGAAGATCTCGCCGCCGTATTCGTAGGCGTAGCCGGTGCCGCCATTCACGCCCAGCGTGCGGATGATGTGCAGGATGACGTCCTTCGCGTAAACGCCCGGACGCAGCCGGCCGGTCGCGTTGATGCGACGGACCTTCAATTTGCCCAGGGCCATCGTCTGCGTGGCGAGCACGTCGCGGATTTGCGTCGTGCCGATGCCGAAGGCGATCGCGCCAAACGCGCCGTGCGTGCTCGTGTGCGAATCGCCACAGGCGATCGTCGTACCGGGCTGGGTGATGCCCTGTTCCGGGCCCACGATGTGCACGATGCCCTGCTTGCCCGACGCGCGGTCGAAAAATGTGATGCCGAAATCGCGGCAGCTCTTGCGCAGGTCCTTGATCATCGCATCGGCCAGCGGGTCGGCAAACGGCTCGCTGAACCGGTCGGTCGGCACAATGTGGTCGACGGTCGCAAACGTCCGGTGCGGCATCGCGACCTTCAAGCCGAGGTCGCGCAGCATGCCGAAGGCCTGCGGGCTGGTCACCTCGTGGATCAGGTGGGTGCCGACCAGCAGTTGCGTCTGGCCATTGGCCAGCGGGCGGACGGCGTGGGCGTCCCAGACTTTTTCGAAAAGTGACTTGGGCATGGCCACAGCATAGCAAGTTCTTGCATTGCGATAAAATACTTGTTTTGTGTCCTGTGATGCCCAGGGAGTATCAGTTTCCATTCGAACTCCGTCACCTCGTCTATTTCCGCGAGGTGGCGCGCACCCTGCATTTCCGCAAGGCGGCCGAGGCGCTGGCCGTGGCCCAGCCGGCGCTGAGCCGGCAGATTGCGCAGCTCGAGGCGGGGCTGGGCGCAAAGCTTTTTGCCCGTTCGCGCCGGCGGGTGGAACTGACCCCGGCCGGACAGGCATTGACGGAGCGTCTCGACCCGATCCTGCGCTCGCTCGCGGCGGTGCCGGCGGAGTTGCACGCGCTGGCCGGCGGCAAGACCGGTTACCTGCGCGTGGCCTTCACCGGCCTGGCCATGGCCACGGTCCTGCCGGGGATCCTGCGCAAATTTCACCGCCGCTTCCCCGACATCCGGCTGGCGCTCAATGAATCGCCGACCTCAGCCCAGCTCACCGCGCTGGCCGCGGGCGATATCGCCTGCGGCTTCTTTCATCCCGATGCGGTCGTGCCCGGCCTGCGCACCCATCAACTTCTGCGCGAGCGCAACGGCGTGCTCCTGCCGGCCGATCATCCCTTCGCCCGCCGCGCGCGGCTGCGCCTGCGCGAACTGGGGCAGACGCCCTTTGTGCTGTTTCCACGCATGCACAACCCGGGGTTTTACGACCGCATGCTGGCGGCCTTCGCCCAGGCGGGCGTGACTCCGCGTATCGCCGAGGAAGTCTGGCCGCGGGCCAACGGCATCGGCCTGGTGCGCGCGGGACTGGGGGCAACCTTCATGTGTCCATCGGAGGCGCGGCACCTTCCATCGGAAGTCGTTTTTAAAACACTCAGCGGCCCTGTGCCCGAAAGCCGGCTGGTGCTCGGCTGGAAAGCGACGCTTGCGCCCGACCCGGCGCTGGCCGCCTTTCTCGCGGTGGCAGTGCCATCGTAACCAACAAGGCCATTTGCCAGAAAGATCACAAAGCACGAAAAAAATGCGGAGAGGCTGGATCGCGCGACTGCCCTGTGTGCCTTGCGGCCGTTCGCGGAAAAACTCCGTCAACCGGTTCAATTCTGTCTTGCGGGCTTCAGCTCGGTCAGCAGCAGCTGCATTTCCATGTCAAGCTGGCTGTTGGGATCGATGTGCAGTACGTTTTGCGCGGCCCGGGCGGCGTTGTAGGCATCCTTGGGATAGTCGGTCTTGATGTGCTCGGCGAAAGGCTGGACGATGCGGCTGAAGAACTCCATGCCCGCCCCATGGCCGTAAGTCTTGAGAATGGCATAGTAAGTGCGAATCTGCGCCTCCGCACCATCGGTCGCCATGCTGTGGCTAATGAGGTCGGCTGCATGGTCGACGTTCAGATCGACGCGCTCCGGCGCGACCTTGTGCGCAAACTGGCTCTCTTCCAGATCGGCCGCGCTGGTTTCGCCGCGCGCGCGCATGGTCGCGGCCAGCACATGGATGAAAGCCGCATCGATGTCGGGATAATTTTGAAACGCGAGTTTGGCCTGGCGCAGCGTGGCTTCGATCTCCGCCGGGCTGGCGCCCATGCGCTGTTGTGCGTTGAGCAGAGTCTCCCACGCCGCCAGGTGGCGCGGTTCGTAATTTACCGCCACCCGAGCCGCGTGGGCGGCGCTGGAAAAATCACCCTTGGCAAAGTAAAGCGCGGCAAAATCGGCATTGACGCAGGCCTGCCGCCACGTGGGCCGCAGGCGGAAACCCTCGGACAGAAATTTCAATTCGTGATCGGAAATGGGTCCCCACGTTTGCGGATCGGTCGCAATGCCGGTGACAAACTGCTGGTTGGCATAGCGGCCGACATCGAGGCGCCAGTGGCCATTCTGGTCGAGGTAGCCGAACCAGGCGTGCCACGCATCACTCCCGGCGCCGGAAAAAAACAATGTGGGCACGCCCTTGGCCTTGCCGACTTCACAGGCGAGGTAAGCCTGGTCCACGCAAATGCCCCCCTTGTTCAGAATCGTCACTAAATCGTAGTGAGCCTCCGGCCAGCTATATTGGCCCTGCTGGACGCGATCCACCCGATAGTGCACCATGTCGTAAATCGTACCGAGCGAGGTAATCGGTGTTGAAATGTGGTGCTGCGCCCAATCGAGCTCGACCAGGGGCGCAACCGCATCGACGACAAACTTGAGCTCGGAAGCAGGCAGGCGAGAAAGCGGTTGGAGGGCCTGCCCGGTTTCATCGGCGTTCCCCCAAAACGCAAAGGCCGCGGCGGGATCGGGCAATGTTCGCGGCAGTTGCGAGGCACTGACCTGCCCGTGCGGCCAGTCCGGCGGCGGCGGCACGTCGTAAACGAGGGCGATGGCCAGCGCCAGGTTCGCATAGGTGGGGAATTTTGAGGGATAGCGCGCCTGCAGCTCGTTGAGGATGTCGAATGATGTCGGCAGCAAGTCGCACGGCGAAACCAGCGAGAAAAACTCGGCGGAGAAATCGTTGTGGCCCAAAATCCAGGCCTGCAACGCAGGCGAAAGGCGGTCGCCCAACGGGCGCTTGCGCACATCATAGCGGTTGAGCATGTTGGGATGGCCCACTTTCGCGGTCTTGATCGCTTCCATCCATTGCGAAAAAAACTGGTCCTCTGGCGTTGCAAAGAGCTCGGCCCAGCGGCTCAGGAGGAGCCAGGCTTCCGCGGCCTGACTGTCCTGCTCGTAGGCATGAAAGGCCAACGCGCGCAGTCCTGGAACGAGGCCTTTCCAGCCGGCCATGGCCGCGACGTGCTCAATCTCGGCCAGGCGGGCGGCTGACGGCGGCTCGTTCAGCTCGTCGCCAGTAAACTGAGTCAGTGCGGGCAGGCGGACCGCAAGGCAGACGAAGAAACCCAGGCCAATTTTCCAGAAATTCGTGCGCATCGGACTGACAAATAGTATTGATTGCCTTCCAGAACCAGACCAATCCAAACGGGAAAGGACGGGTTTTTAACGATTAACTCACGCCGGTGGACCCAAAAATGGTCATCCAGTCTCGCGGATCGGAATTTGTCCCATCCTGAGATCGCCATCCACCGGCAATGGGCGGTCAAAAAATCTCTTGAACTCCTCGCTGTGACTCGCGAGGTTTTCCCTTCGCTTTGGTGGGTTACTCAAGTGGCCAACGAGGGCAGACTGTAAATCTGCTGGCTAACGCCTTCGATGGTTCGAATCCATCACCCACCATTCTTCGCCCTTCGACAAGCCCCTCGACATGCTCGGGGCCTTGAGCTTGTCGAAGCGGCTAAGGGCTACGAATGGCACGGCCACTTGGCCTGCGTCTTGTCCACGCTAGCCTTAGCGAAGGCGGAAGCCCGCAGAGCGAAGCAGGGCCCCTTGAACGTCCAACACCCAACATCGAACGCCCAACGTCCAAGAATAGCACGGACCGAAGTAACAGGTAACAAGGATCGAGTGTCAGGAGTATGTACCCAGCGCGCTCTTGTTACCTGCTACCTGGCACTTGTCACTTACCCCCGCCGCCAAGCACCAATTATGGGCTCATTCGCTTTTTTCCCCGATGTCTTCATTGTGACAAAACAATGAACACCCCCACCGGCATCCATCACGTCACCGCCATCGCCAGCGACCCGCAGGCCAACGTCGATTTCCACGCCGGCCTGCTCGGTCTGCGGCTGGTCAAGAAGACGGTGAATTTCGACGATCCGTCTGCCTACCATCTCTACTACGGCGACGAAACCGGAACGCCGGGATCGATCATGACTTTTTTCTATTGGCCCGGCTCCGGCAGCCGCGGGCGCGTGGGCCCTGGCCAGATG
>Ga0307478_10003114_pt1 | contig 12468 bp, 11 predicted proteins | sample atmos_gasesECM4C_2_FD_203713 | JGI IMG/M metagenome (GOLD analysis project Ga0307478, IMG submission 203713) | Hardwood forest soil microbial communities from Morgan-Monroe State Forest, Indiana, United States - atmos_gasesECM4C_05 | ecosystem: Environmental > Terrestrial > Soil > Temperate...
TCTCCGCCACTCCCTACGGCAAGCAAACCTGGAGCGACACGAAAGACGCCGAAGGCCGCCCCATCGCCAACAAGAACGCATCCCCCACGCTGGAAGGACACACCATCTGCCCCGGCGCGCTCGGCACGACCAACTTCATGGCGCCCACCTACGATCCGCAGACAAATCTGTTTTATGTGACCGCGCGCGACCAGTGCGACACCTTCAGCACCGCGCCGCAGCCCTACGAAGCTGGACATGCGTTTTACGGCAGCGCATACTTTCCTTCCGAAGAAGCCGAACCGTATCTGGGATTTCTGAAGGCCATCGATCCCGCGACCGGAGAAATCAAGCAGAAATTCCAGCACACCTCACCGACGTGGTCTGGAGTGCTCTCGACCGCAAGCGGCCTGGTCTTCAGCGGAGACGCGGAAGGCAACTTCATCGCCTTCGACGCCGCCAGCCTGAAGCCTCTCTGGCATTTCCAGATGGGAGGCGCAGTCTACGCCGCGCCCATGACGTTCGCGATCGACGGCAGACAGTACGTCGCCATCGCCGCCGGCAGCGCCATCTACGCCTTCGCCCTGCCATAGTCAGAGATTTGCTAAGGCCCACAACGATGAGAAAAGTCCCGGGGAACGGCAGAAAAATCCGCGACCCGCATCTTCCTCGCGATTTTCATAACCTGACCAGACAAAATCACCCTAGCCGTGATTCTTTCCAAATCTTGTCAAGAGGCAAAACCACCCCAATTCCCACTAAGCTGATGAAATCGCGGGCAATATATTCTTTGGAAAATGTCCGGTTTACCCCACTCAATTTGCTATTCTGAATATATAGAGAAGAAAATCAGGCGCGGCCTACCGGTCGCGCCTTTTCTTTCGTGCGAAGTCTGATTGGGCAATTTACTCGGCCTAACCTTGGGGCGTGGGGTGGAATGAAGGATTGGCAGCGTTTTCATACATTTAAACAGCGTGGCGAATGGGTCGAACTCGAATTCATGGCAAGATGCTGCCCGCTTAAACGAATTAAAACAAGGCTGGAGATCTGTGGAAGCCGGGTGCCCCACTTCTGGCCGGAGTTGCCAGAAGTGTGGATTTTGACGATTCGGATTCGGGAAACAAATGAAATGATTCCACCGGGGATCACAGACAAACCGAGTCCGCACGTTCTAACTTGCGTGCATGCCTTGGGGCCTCAGACGCTTTTACGAGACCGGCGGTCTGCACTTCGTCACCTGGAGTTGTGACGGCCGGCATCCGTTTCTTGCCACGCCGGGCCGGCGTGATCTCCTGCTTAGAGTCGTGGAGCAGATGCGGAATCGATATCGATTTGGAGTCGTCGGGTATGTAGCCATGCCAGAGCACGTACATTTGCTGATATCGGAACCGCTCATGGGGAAAGTTTCCAGTGTGATCTGTGCCATAAAACTAGGCTTTGCTCGTCGGGTGTTATCGGAAAATCCCCACTTCTGGCAACACCGGCCAGAAGTGGGGCACCCGGGTCCCGTTGGACGCCAGGGTCCCATTGGTCACCCCGGTCCCGTTGGTCACCGGGGTTCGGTTGGGCATCCGGATGATGTGGGGGACGCTCATGCAGGGCAGCATGTCTGGATGAAACGCTTCTACGACTTCAACGTCTGGAGTCAGCGCAAAGAGGTCGAGAAGATCAAATACATGCATCGCAATCCGGTGGTGCGCGGCCTGGTGGAGCGTCCGGAAGATTGGCAGTGGAGCAGTTTCAACTCGTATGCTCGCGGAGAGGTGGGAATCGTCCGTATCAACGACTGGTCATGGTGGGAAGGCAAGATTCGCTCACAAGTCTCGTGACATCGGTCGCTTCGAAATCCCCACTTCTCGCGCAAAATGCGCGCGAGAAATGGGGCACCCACGAAAACTCATCCGCTTACGAGGTCCCACGTCTCGCTTTTGGGACGTGGGGAGTTCGACTCTGTCCTGCCTACGGGGGCAGAAGCGGCGGACAGGGAGTGTCCGGCCCACACCTTACACTCCTACACTCCTACTGCTTGCGGCTTGGTTGCCAGCAACTGCCTTAGCACGTACTGCAGAATTCCGCCGTTGGCGTAGTACAGCGCTTCCTGCGGGGTGTCGATGCGCACCACGGCATTGAACTCGATTGGGTCTTTGCCCTTGGCTTTGGCGCTGACCTTGACGGTGCGTCCGGCGGCGAAGTGATCGATCACTTCGCGGATGCCGGTGATTTCAAAAACTTCTTCTCCGGCGAGCTGGAGCGAGTCGGTGTTCTGGCCCGCGGGGAATTGCAGCGGCAGGACCCCCATGCCGATAAGGTTCGAACGATGAATGCGCTCATAGCTTTCCGCGACCACGGCACGCACGCCCAGCAGGGCAGGGCCCTTCGCCGCCCAGTCGCGCGACGATCCCGAACCGTACTCTTTGCCGGCCAGGATCACGAGCGGCGTGCCTTCGGCACGATATTTTTCCGAGGCGTCGAAGATCGTCATCTCGGTGTTGGTGGGGAGGTGGCGCGTGAATCCGCCTTCAGTCGCGACCAGTTTGTTGCGCAGGCGGACGTTGGCGAACGTTCCGCGCACCATCACTTCGTGGTTGCCGCGGCGCGAGCCGTAGGAGTTGAAGTCCGCCGGCTTTACGCCGTGCTCCTGCAGATATTTTCCGGCTGGGCTGTCTTTCTTGATCGAGCCTGCGGGAGAAATGTGGTCGGTGGTGACGCTGTCGCCCAGCACCGCCAGCACGCGCGCCTTCTTGATTTCTTCGACCGGCGCGGGTTTCACGTCCATATCGTCGAAGTAGGGTGCCCGTTGAATGTAGGTCGAGTCTTTGTCCCAGGCGTAGGTCTCGCCTTTCGGCACGGCCAGGCCGCGCCAGCGTTCGTCTCCCTGAAAGACTTCGCTGTACGACTTGGTGAACATTTCGGAAGAAATCGACTGCTGAATCGTCTCTTCCACTTCGCGCGAGGTTGGCCAGAGGTCGGAGAGATACACGGGCTGGCCGTCTTTGCCGTTGCCCAGGGGATCTTTGCGCAGGTCGATGTCGATCCGCCCGGCGAGCGCGAACGCCACCACCAGCGGCGGCGACATCAGGTAGTTGGCCCGCACTTCAGAGTTGATGCGGCCTTCAAAGTTCCGATTGCCGGAGAGCACGCTCGCGACCACCAGTTCTTTTTCGTCGATGGCTTGCGAGACTTCGGCGGGAAGCGGGCCCGAGTTGCCGATGCAGGTGGTGCAACCGTATCCCACAAGATGAAACTTGAGCTTCTCGAGATACGGCATAAGCGCGGCCTTTTCCAGATAATCAACCACGACTTTCGATCCGGGAGCCAGCGAAGTCTTCACCCACGGCGGCACGGCCAAGCCTTTTTCGACGGCTTTCTTGGCCAGCAATCCGGCGCCGATCAGCACCGAGGGATTCGAGGTGTTGGTGCAGGAAGTAATGGCCGCAATGACGACGCTGCCGTGCTTCAGCGAGTCCTTGACCGAGGCGGGAACATGTTCGTGAACGTTCGGATCTTCGACGCCGATCGCAGCCGGGCTTCCGCCTTCCTGCTCCCAGCGCTCCTTTGTCGTTGCCTTATTGTTGGCAGCGGAAGCAGCCGATGTGGCAGCCGTCGCTTTCGGCTTGATCAGCGATGGCAGGGCTTTGCTGAACGATTCTGCCGCTTGCGACAAGACCACGCGATCCTGCGGGCGCTTCGGCCCGGCGAGGCTCGGTTCCACCGAGGCAAGATCGAGCGTGAGCAATTCGGAATATTCCGCTTCGGGAGTCTTGTCGTTGTGAAAGAGTCCCTGCTCGCGAGCGTACGCCTCGACCAGGGCAATCTGCTCCTGGCTGCGCCCTGTGAGACGCAGGTAGCGGAGGCTTTCCTTGTCGATGGGAAAAATTCCGCAGGTCGCGCCATACTCGGGAGCCATGTTGCCGATGGTTGCGCGGTCGGCCAGCGCGAGATCGCGCAGCCCGGGGCCAAAGTATTCGACGAACTTTCCGACGACGCCGTGCTTGCGCAACATCTCGGTGACGGTCAGAACCAGATCGGTGGCCGTCGCGCCTTCGCGCAAACGTCCGGTCAGCTTCACTCCCACCACCAGTGGAATCAGCATGGAAACAGCCTGCCCGAGCATCGCCGCCTCGGCTTCAATTCCGCCCACGCCCCACCCCAAAACCCCCAACCCGTTCACCATGACTGTGTGACTGTCGGTGCCGACGAGGGTGTCGGGGTAGGCGACGCGCTTGCCGGGAGATTCATGGACGAAGACGACACGGGCGAGGTATTCGAGGTTGACCTGGTGGACGATGCCGGTGTCGGGCGGAACGATGGCGAGATTGCGGAAGCCGGTCTGTCCCCAGCGGAGGAAGGAGTAGCGTTCCTTGTTGCGCTGAAATTCGAGGAGCGCATTCATCTCGAAGGCGTTGGCGGTGCCGAACTCGTCGACCTGCACGGAGTGATCGATGACGAGTTCGACGGGCTGGAGCGGGTTGATCAGGCTGGGATCACCACCGAGCTGTTTCATGGCATCGCGCATGGCGGCGAGATCGACGACGCAGGGGACGCCGGTGAAATCCTGCAGAAGAACGCGGCTCGGAGTAAAAGCGATCTCTTTTTCGGGCTTGGAGTTCTTGTTCCACGCGGCGAGGGCGCGAATGTCTTCTTTCTTGACGTTGCGGCCGTCTTCGGTGCGCAGCAGGTTCTCGAGCAGGATGCGCAGGGAGAAGGGGAGATGCTTGGTCGAGATCCCCTGCTTGTCGAGCGCGTCGAGACGATAGATTTCGTATTCCTTGTTGCCGACTTTGAGAGTAGAGCGGGAATTAAAGCTATTGACAGACATGATGGCCTTCCTTGAGGAGGCGGCGCGGGCGTAGAGGCGAACGCGCGGCGAACTTCAACATTACAGTGTAATGGAAGGAGGATTTGCGTGGAAACTGGCAGCCGCCAGCTTCGACTGCCAGCAATATAGGGTGAAATCCGGGCTCAAGTTACTTTCGCAGTACCTCCGTCTAACGGGTTCGCCGCACAACTCGTTCCGCTGCAATCCTCTTCTAAGTGATCAGGAAAATGAATTGTGCCGATAAACAAAAGTCACTTGCGTTGGAAAGCAAAAGTGAGGTATTTAGAGCTGCAAGTGGCTGAAACTCCGTGCCGAGCGCGGGGTTCAGGGGGCCCAAAACTATGATTCCGGAAGGGCATTCGTTGCAGCAGTTGTTTCAGGAGCTGGTGGGAAGGCACTATGCAGAGGAAATTGGAATTCGCGATCCGCAAGTAGTCGCCTACGTTTCGCACCTGCTGGCTGAGTTTTGCGAAGCCGACCAACTGTACAAAATTCACGATGCCTTCAATCGTCCTCTTGCCGATGTGGGCGAAATTCTGCTGGAATCGGACCCGGTCTATGGCCCGGCGCCGTCGTTCGACCGCGAGCGGCAAGTGCGCAAACACATTGGCGACTACACCCTGTTTTTCGCGGGAATGTTTCCCGAGAGCATCAATCACCTCCGCCTGCGCCGCCACCGGCTGGAGAACTTTGTGGAGTGGATCAAAGCCGGGAAAGAAAGCTACTACATCGTCTCCAAGTTCGAGCACTTCGAGTATGCGAAAGTGGCGCCGCTGTTCGCGCACCTATCGAAGAATTTCGAGGAATGCGTCTACGGCCTGAACATGGTGAAGAACGAACTCGAGGAGATGCAGCACCCGATTACGCGCCGCGCCGAAGACTTGATCATGTAGCCGGCTCGCCGGGACAAACGCGAGCCGGCCTCATCCCCCCAGACCATTCGTGCTCGCCATGCGGTAACAACTGAGCGCCGCATCACCCTGCACAAGTTTGCGGACTCTACGAAGAGTCCCAAACTCCTCTCCCGGATCAAATTTCTTTTCGTGTTCCGCGATCACCATCGACATTGCCCAGACCACGGACGACGCCGCCAGGGCCTGCAGAGTTTCGCGGTACGCATCTGTCATGCGATACGGAGGATCGATAAAGACGACGTCGGCGGCGATGCGGTCGCGCTCCATGTGCCAGAAAGCTCGCGGCAATTCGTCGTGAAGAACCTTGAAACCGCCAGTGATGCCGAGGCTCTTCAGGTTCGTGCGGATGACTTCGGCAGCGGGGGCGGAGGATTCGACGAAATACACCTGCTTTGCTCCGCGGCTGAGGGCTTCGATTCCGACCGCGCCGGTTCCGGCAAAGAGATCGAGCCAGACGCTACCTTCGAGCGCGGATGGATTTCCCGCTGTCAGGACGTTGAAGAGAGTTTCCCGCAGCCGGTCCGAGGTCGGCCGGATATCCAATCCACGCAGCGAGCGCAAGGGCCGACTCCGGTATTTCCCTGAGATCACGCGCATGGCTGTGTACTTTCGGTTCGCACCATCAATATATCCATGCATGTAGAATAAACGCAGCGATCTTATGCGAAGCTGGTCAATCCCTGTTGGACGGCTGTTTGGCGTTGATATCCGCATTCACCTGACCTTCCTGGTTCTGCCTCTATTCATTTTCTGGACCGAGTCGATGGCGCATCAGGGCAATGCCAACGGAGCGCGCGATCTGGCGCTGACGGCAATTATTTTGATATGCGTTGCCGCGCATGAGTGCGGACACATTGTGGCTGCGGGCCGGTTCGGCCTGGTTCCGAAGGCCGTGATTCTTCTGCCGCTCACCGGGGTGACGGTGTATGAAGAGCCGCATGCGGAGAAGCCGCCGAGCATGCTGTGGAAGAGGGACATTCGCCTGGCATTGGTCGGGCCGCTGGTGAACCTCGCTCTGGCAGCGGTCAGCGCAGCGGTCATTTCAGCGGTGGTTCCCGGCGTTCAATTATGGAAGACTCCATTTCTGCAGCCGGCAAGCCTGGCCCGCAGCGTCGTGTGGGCGAATCTCTACCTGGCGGGGCTGAATGTGCTGCCCGCGTATCCGCTTGATGGCGGGCGGATCCTGCGGGCGTTGTTCTCGCGCACGCTTGATCCGTCATCGGCGACGCGGCGCGCCGTCTCCATCAGCAACGCCCTGGCGATGGTGCTGATGCTGGCCGGCTTGTTCAGCAATGCGTGGCTGACCATGGTCGGCGTCATCGTTTTTTCCGCAGCGCAACTGGAAGAGCGGGCGCTGGTGTTCCAGTCGGTGCTCGATAATGTCCGGCTGGAAGAAGTAATGCTCACCGACTTTGCCACGCTCTCGCCGGCCGACACGCTGGAAGACGCACTGGAGAAGGCGGTCCATTCGCTGCAGGACGATTTTCCGGTGGTGCGCGGCAGCGACATGGTGGGAGTCATCTCGAAGCAGCGCATTCTGGACGCCCTGCGCGCGGAAGGCAACGGCTACGTGCAGGCGGTGATGAATAAGATCTTCGAAGTGTCGTTGCGGCAGGATTCGCTAGGTTCTGCTTTTCGCAAACTCACCGCACGCAACTCCAGTATCATTCCGGTGGTCGAAGATGAGCGCCTGATCGGGATCGTGACGCTGCAGAACCTGATGCACTCCATGGCTTTGCTGGCGGAAAGCCGCAAGCTGCAGCGGGATGACGTGGAGCGGTAAGAGCTTTTCACCGACGAGTACGCAGAGAGCGCCGAGAAACCCAATTCATTCTTATTCTGTGATCGGCCAATACGGGTTATCTACCTTTTTGACTCGGCGGCCTCGGCGTGCTCGGCGGTAAATTCGTTTCAGAACAGGCGCACCGCTTTCGCCGTCTTTACTGCGGGAATTTCCCGCAGCTTGGCCAGCACACCATCCGGCACGATCCCATCCACGTGCACAACGGCTATCGCTTCACGCGATTGGCTTGAATCCTCAGTGGGCCGCCCCAGGGAGAAGTTGGCGATATTAATTTTTTCTTCACCCAGGAGGGTGCCCACTTTCCCGATAACTCCGGGAACGTCGCGGTTCCGCATGTAGATCAGGTTGCATTCCAGTGGCGCTTCGACATCGATGCCGTCAACGTGCAGCAGACGAGGAGCGGTTTCGTGGAGCACCGCTCCTTTGACCATGTGTTCTTCGGTTGAGCTCTTCAGAAAAATCGACAAAACGCTGCCGGCGCCGCCAGTCGACGCTTTCGCCTTATGCGATTCCAAGACGCGCAGCCCTCGAGCGTCGGCGATGGTTGCGGCGTTCACCAGGTTTGCTTTCTCCTCGAGCGCCTGGTTCAAGATGCCCTTGATCGCGCCATTGCGAATGAGTTCCGTTTTCCAGTCCGCGATGTGTCCACCGTAGCGGATCGATATTTCCTCGATAGTCCCTTCGGAAACCTGGGCCAGGAAGGCTCCCATGCGCTCTGCCAGCACGATGTAGGGCTGCATGGCAGCATATTCTTCGGCGGAAACGGAAGGAACGTTGACGGCGTTTTGAATGACTCCGTGCTTCAGATATTCCTTGACCTGCTGTGCGATCTGCACGCCGACGGCTTCCTGAGCTTCGCGGGTCGACCCGCCTACGTGAGGGGTGAGGACGACGTTGTCGAGGGCAGTCAGCGGCGAGTTCGTCGGAGGCTCCTGGGCAAATACGTCGAGCGCTGCGGCGGCAACGTGTCGTTGCTCGAGAGCAGCGGCCAGATCCGCTTCATTGACCAGTTCGCCGCGCGCACAATTGACCAGGCGAACACCTTTCTTCATCTTCGCGATCGAAGCGGCGTTGATCATGCCCATGGTTTGCGGGGTGAGTCCGACATGGAGCGTGATGTAGTCCGAGGCGGCATAGAGTTCGTCGAGGCCCACTAGCCGGATGGCCTGATCCTTGGCCACCGCGACTGAGACAAAGGGATCGTGGCCGATCAACTCCATTCCGAAAGCGCGAGCCCGCCGCGCCACTTCCATGCCAATGCGTCCCAGGCCGACAATGCCCAGCGTTTTGGCGCGCAGCTCGGTTCCCTGCAGAGACTTCTTTTCCCATTTGCCGGCGTGCATGAGCGCGTCGGCGCGGCACAGGTGGCGAGCCATGGCCAGCATCATTCCGATGGTTTGTTCGGCGACGGCAACGGCGTTTGCCCCGGGCGTATTCATCACCGCGATGCCCTTGCGGGTAGCCGCTTCCAGATCGATGTTGTCGACACCGACGCCAGCTCGCCCGATCACGCGCAACTTTTTCGCGTGGGCTAAGAGGGCGGCATCGACCTGTACGGCCGAACGCACGACCAGCGCGTCGGCCGACTCCAGATGCTCGGCGAGTTTGCCGTCCAGTTGATCGGCGGTGACGATGGTCCATCCCGGTTCGTTCAACTGATCCACGGCCGCAGTTGAAATCTTTTCCGCAACGATAATTTTCAAGAATGGGTCCCTTCAACCAAAGGCTCTAATCCCAAGTGGCATCCACACAAGTCATAACAGCAAACAATTGACGGGGAATTGACATTTCCCTGACAAGCCCGTCCTGGGAGCTTCCTACACTCAGCTCATCGTCCTACCCCCTAGGAGTAACTATGAAGACTTCGACCTGTGTAAGAAGCGCAGTTCTTCTGGTGGCGATCGCCGCAACGCTTGGGTGCGGCTATAGTTCCAAAAAAGCGGCGCCCGCCCCCGGCACCATGCCTACGATCGCTCAGCTTAATCCGAGCAGCATGGCGGCGGGGAGTGCGGCGTTCACCATGACCGTTACGGGCACCAACTTCCTGAACACCGCGGTGGTGAACTGGAACGGCAGCGCCCAGAGCGCGAACACAAAATTTGTCAGTGCGACCGAAGTTCAGCTGGACGTTCCCGCTACCGCGGTTGCCAGTGCCGGGATGGTTCAGGTCTCGGTGACCAACCCTGGCACGACTGGCGGAGGTCCATACGGGGGCGGTGGAACACAGGCCGCAACCTCGAATTCGATGACCTTCACGATCAACTAGCAGGGATGAAGGCCGGGGCGGTTCAGGCGCCGACGAGCTGCCGCTTCTCCGACAGGGTGCGGGCGTATACCTGTTGCGCCGCCCGCACCGCCGCCCCGTAATCGACGCTCTTCTCGGTCACACGCGCCAGCACATGTTCGAGCGCGCCCAGAATGCCAACCGTGTCGAGATAGTCGTAGTATCCGATGTGGGCGATGCGGAAGAGCTTGCCTTTCATCTCTCCCTGGCCGTTGGCCACGACCGCATCGAAGGATTCGCGAAACTCTTTTACGATTTTTCCGGAATCAAGCCCCTCGGGAGAAGTGATCGCGGTCAGCGCCGCCGCCGGCGCAGACGCGTACAGCTTCAGTCCCAGGGCTTTGGCGCCGGCACGCGTCATCTCGGCGCAAAGCTCGGCATTGTTGACCAGGACGTCGCGTCCTTTGGCGAGATCGCCATTACCCATGCCGCGGATGAATTCGAAAGCCGCTCCCATGGCGGCGAAGAGAGAAGTCGCCGGCGTATAAGCCGTCTCGCCCTTGGCCGCCGACTTGCGTTCTTTGCGAAGATCGAAGTAGAAGCGGGGAGAAGTGGTTGTTTCCATGCGCTTCCAGGCGCGCTCGCTGACGGCACAGTAGGCGAGGCCGGGAGGCATCATCAGCGCCTTCTGCGATCCGCCAATGATGAAATCGATGCCCCAGCCGTCGACGTCGAGATGCGTGGTGCCCAGGCCGGTGATGGCGTCGACCACGAGCAGGATGTTGTCGCCGTGGGCGCGCACGAGCTTTGCGATGCCTTGGACATCGTGGCGCGCTCCGGTGGAGCTCTCGGTGGCCTGCACGAAGACGGCGCGAATATCCGGAGTCAGGCGTGTGCGGATTTCGTCGAGCGAAAAGGTCTCGCCATAGGGTTTGCTCAGAACCTCCGCATTGCAACCGAAGGCTTTGGCCAGGCCGGTCCAGCGCTCGCCGAACTTGCCAGCGGTCAGAACCAGGACTTTGTCGCCTGGCGAGGTCAGGTTCGAGACGGAGGCTTCCATGACACCGGTGCCCGACGAGGCCAGCACCAGCACGTCGTTCTTGGTGCCGACGAACTCTTTCATGTCGGCGAGCACGCGCTGGAAAAGGGCTTTGAAGTCCGCTGTGCGATGGTGTGCCGTGAAGGCCGCCATGGCGGTCTGCGCCGCCGGCAGCAGGGGAGTTGGCCCGGGAGTAAAGAGACGATTCTTGCGCAACATAATGAGAGTCCTTATGAGTGGGAGAACCACTCAGTTTACCGGAAGATGCGGCGGGAGGACGAATTCGACATCGGCTTGAGCTGGCCAGCGGGAATCGGACCAGCACTAAGCCAAAAATCCCCACCTGCATGTCAAAACTCTCACCGTCTATAATCGCGTCATGCCCCTAGTTGATCAGATACAGAAAGATATTGTTACCGCGATGAAGGCGAAAGACGAGGCGCGGCTCTCCACGCTGCGCATGGTCAAGAGCGCGCTGCAACTGCGCCAGGTCGAGAAAATGGCGCCGCTCGACGACAAAGAATCGCAAGCAGTGCTGGCCACATTGATCAAGCAGAGGAAGGAGTCGGTCGAGCAGTTCACCAAGGGCGGGCGGCAGGAGATGGCCGACAAAGAGGCCGCTGAAATCGGCGTCATCGAAAGCTATCTGCCGAAAGCCGCAAGCGAGGACGAAGTGGTCGCCGGAGTAAAGGCGGTGATCGGCGAAATGGCCTCGCCGACCATGAAAGACATGGGCACGGTGATGAAGACGGCCATGGCGCGGTTCCAGGGCGCCGACATGCGCGTGGATGGGAAGATGGTGAGCGAGATTGTGAAGAAGGAGTTAGCCGGAAAGTAATGCTCATGGAGCGGCGGACGGATTTCCGCGCGGACTTGCGTAAACCGGTAATAGCCAATTTGCAGAGCCTTCATGTCGAGCTACGCTCGACCGGACAGCCGAGGGCGGCTGTCCCCACAAAAATCAATTTCCTCTCTGCATCTCCCGGTACGCTTCGCTCTTGGAAACGCCCCGCTCTTTCGCTACTTTCTTCAGCGCGCCCTTCTCGTCGATCTTTTCTTCTGCCATGATCTGCTGGACGCGCTGGCGCACGGTCGGACGGGCAAGAGTGCCCGTCGCCACATGAGCGTCTGCCTCCGCCTTTGCGATCAGCAGAGTGATTTCGCCCTTCACGGCCTCCCGCCCCTTCAGGTTCTCCAGGACTTCGGCCGCGCTTCCGCGCAGGAATTCTTCGTGCAGCTTGGTCACTTCGCGGGCGATCACAACCTGCCGGGCCTCTCCTAAAACTTCGACTACATCCGCCAGCGTCTCGACGATCCGGTGGGGGGTCTCGTAGAACACCTGCGTCCGCGGAGAATGCCTTACGGCCTCGAGCGCTGCGCGCCGTTCGCCGCGCTTGGCAGGAAGGAATCCGCTGAAGCGGAACGAATCCGTGGGGAGGCCGCTCGCTACCAGCGCGGCCAGAAACGCCGACGCTCCGGGAACGGGCACGACCGGAATGTGATGGCGAATCGCCAGAGTGATCAGGCGATATCCGGGATCGGAAATGCCGGGCATGCCTGCGTCGGTCACCAGCGCGACGGTCGTGCCCTCCTGCATTTCCTTCACCAGTTCGGCCGAGCGCGTCATCTCGTTGTGTTCGTGATAGCTGGTCGTGCGCGTGGTGATCGCATAATGATTGAGCAGCTTTT
>Ga0307478_10003115_pt1 | contig 12466 bp, 8 predicted proteins | sample atmos_gasesECM4C_2_FD_203713 | JGI IMG/M metagenome (GOLD analysis project Ga0307478, IMG submission 203713) | Hardwood forest soil microbial communities from Morgan-Monroe State Forest, Indiana, United States - atmos_gasesECM4C_05 | ecosystem: Environmental > Terrestrial > Soil > Temperate...
GGTGATTATTTTCGCCGCGGTCTATCTGATTGACCCAAATTTATACTCGCAGGTATTCGACAAGCTGAACAAATCGATTGGCGACGGCGATGCGGTGGCCATCTCCCAGACGCAGGCGAAGTTCGTCAACCTCGACGGAAAAGTGCAGGTGAAGAAAGTCAATTCCGTGCAGTGGGTGGACGCAAATTTCCACACCACGCTGGACAAGGGCGATCAAATACAGACTTCGGCGGACGGCGCGGCGCGGATCACCTTTGCCGACAACACAACTTATACAATAAAGTCCGGAACATTCATTACCGTGGAAGAAAATTCGATGGGGAACGAGAAACCTTCCAGCTCGGGAGTGCACATCACCAGCGGGCAAGTAGACCTGAAGACCCCAAATTATTCCTCGCCCGATTCCAAGGCCGCGGTCAGCATGGCAGACTCCGTGGCGCAACTGCATTCAAACAGCAGCGCGGCCATGAAGGCCGACCCGGCGACCAAGGAAAACGAGATCGTGGTTTCCAACGGAAGCGCGGAAGTGCAGCGCGGCCAGGAAAGAGTGGAGATCGGGGCTCATGAGAAGGCGAGTTTCGCAACGGGAGGCCCGATCACGAAGTCCGACACGCTCGCGCCGCCGGACCTGAGTTCGCCGCGCAATTTCGAGCCTTTGATCGTGGAAAACCCAAAAACGGCGTCCATCCATTTTGAATGGAAACCCGTGCCGCAGGCGGTTTCCTACACGGTGAAGATCAGCACGACGGCGATGTTTACGAGAACCGCGAAGGAAGCCCCTGGCGTTACAGGGACATCGGTGGATCTCTCGGGTCTCGATGCGGGCGATTACTTCTGGAATGTAACGGCGACGAACGCCAAGAAGGAAAACAGCGAAGTGAGCGAGACGTTCCGGTTTACGCTCGTAGCGCAAGGGAAAACCCAGGACATGCTTCTCGAGATTACCGGCACAGTGATTCACGGGCGAGTGGTGGAAATTATCGGCCGGACGGAACCGGGCGCAGCGCTCATCATAAACGGCCAGCCAGTGCCGATTATTGCAGCGGACGGCACGTTCCGACACTTTACCGTGCCGCTCGAGCCTGGGCAGCATACCATCGTCGTCATTGGACAGAACCGCCGGGGAGGCACAGCCCAGAAGCCGGTGACGATCGTTGTGCCGAAGTAAAAGTTTCGAACGTTGATCGTTTTCCGATCACGCAAGAAAAAAGACGCAGGCGCGACTTTGCGCCGGTCGCCAAGTCCGGAGACAATGGTCTAGTTGGCCGCACAACGGTCCAAATGGACCCTGAGAAGTTTAGGCAGCTCATTGTCGGCTGGACGGCGGAGAGGATTTCTCCGCGGGGGGCGGGGGAATGAATAAGAACGGTTACAACCTGAGGTCGGTGTTTAGTTTGTTTTCTTCCGACCTCGCCATCGATCTGGGAACGGCGAACACGCTGGTGTTCTCGGCCGGCAAGGGCATTGTGGTGAACGAGCCCTCGATCGTGGCGATCAACAAGTCCACCGGCGAAGTCGTGGCCGTCGGCCGCGAAGCGAAAGAAATGCTGGGCCGCACGCCGGGCAACGTCGTGGCCATCAAGCCGATGAAGGACGGTGTCATCGCCGACTTCAAAGTCACCGAAAAAATGCTGACGTATTTTATTCAGAAGGCGCATAACCGCCGCGTCCTGGTGCATCCGCGCATCGTCATCGGAGTGCCCAGCGAAATCACGCCAGTGGAAAAGCGAGCGGTGCAAGACTCCGCCTATCGCGCGCGCGCCAGCGAAGTTTATCTTGTGGAGCAAGCCATGGCTGCAGCCATCGGAGCTGGCCTGCCGATTGAAGAACCTTCCGGCAACATGGTGGTGGATATCGGCGGGGGAACGACGGACATTGCAGTCATCTCGATGAGCGGCATCGTTTACTCACGTTCCGTGCGCGTGGCGGGCAATGAGATGGACGAGGCCGTGATGCAGTATTTGAAGAGAAAGTACAACCTGCTGGTCGGCGAACGCACCGCGGAACAGATCAAGATGGAAATCGGCTCGGCGTATCCGCTGGAAAAGCCGCTGACCATGGAAGTGAAAGGGCGCAACTTGATCGAAGGCGTGCCTCGAACCGTCACGATCGACGACAGCGAAATTCGCGAAGCCCTGAGCGAATGCGTCGCAACGATTCTGAACGCCGTGCGCGTGGCCTTGGAACGCACACCGCCGGAACTTTCCGCCGACATCAGTGATCGCGGCATCGTGCTGACCGGTGGCGGCGCGTTGCTGAAGAATCTCGACAAGCGCATCCGGGAAGAAACTGGTCTCCCGGTTTCCATCGCCGACGACCCCCTGGCGTCGGTGGTGCTGGGTACCGGCAAAATGCTGAGCGATTTCAAGTTGCTGCGGCAGGTTTGCATCGACTAAGGATTTTTTCGGATTTCATGCGATTGCAGAAATTTTGAGCCGCACAGGGCTGGAACTGTGCTACTGGACTCCATGGTCGGTATCCCTTCTCGACACAAATCACTCTTCCTGCTCGGAGGCGTCGTACTCCTGCAGGTGCTGTTGCTCGCCGTTCAAATCAAACGCGACTCGCAGGGCCGGCTGATCCGCGTTTGGACAGTTGGCGCGGTGTCGCCGTTCGAACGCGCGGGCGCTCATGGCATCAGCCACATTCGCGACACCTGGAATCACTACTTCGCGCTGCAGAACACTTCACGCGAAAACGAGGAGTTGAAACGTGAAAACGGCGCCCTAAAGCTCCAAATCACGCAGCTCCAGAGCAAAGCGAACGAAGCCGACCGTCTTGCCGCGCTGCTGAAGTTTCGCCAGACGAATGTGGACGTGCCCATGGTCAGCGCGCGTGTGATTGGCGGAAGCGCGGACTCCGCCAGCCTGACCATTTACCTCGACCGCGGCGAGCGCGACGGCATTCGGCGCAACATGGGCGTGATTACGCCCGACGGTGTCGTCGGCAAAGTCATCGAGTCCTACAAAGACACCGCCCAGGTATTGCTTCTGACGGATAAAGCCAGCGGCGTCGGCGCGATGCTGGTGAGTTCGCGCGTGCAAAAACCGGTTGGTGGCACCGGTGAGGCGCTGCTCAGCCTGAAGTATATCTCCAACGAAGAAGATGTAAACCCAGGCGAGCATCTGGTCACAAGCGGAACGGACCGCATCTTCCCTCCGGATCTGCCTGTGGGAACCATAGCGGATGTCAAACCGGGCAATACTTTCAAGCAAATCCGCGTGCGGCCCGCTGCGAATCTTGAGCGTCTGGAAGAAGTGTTCGTGCTGCTGACGATGAAGCCGCTGGAGATGAAGAAAGATTCCGCGGAGCCGAATTCCGCACCTCCCCCTGCTGGAGCTCCTTCCTCCGCCTCCACGAATCCTGCTTCGCCTGAGAAACCATGAACGACACTTACGACATTCGCGGGAGCGAACTGCACATTGAAGTGCATAAATTCCGCGCGGGAGCCATCATCCTGGCGACGGCTTTTGCGCTCGTACTGCAGGCTTTTCTGCCGATCTATTTCCCGAAAGCCGCGATTCTGGATCTTCCGCTGCTCATCGTCATTTATTTCGGTCTGAGCCGGCGAAATCCTTCAACGGGATTGCTTCTGGGGATGGTGATCGGCATTTTGCAGGACAGCTTGAGCGGGCCGACCGTTCCTCTCGGTCTTTACGGCATTGCGAAAACCTTGATCGGTTATTTGGCTTCCTCGATTGGCGCAAGGCTGGATACGGAACATCCCGCGGCGCGCTTCGCGTTGACGATCGCTTTTTTTGCCGTTCACCAGGGCATCATTGCATTGACGAGCCGGCTGCTCCTTTCTCAGCCCGAGCCGTGGTTCACCATGCACCTCGGCATCGCCGCGCTCGTCAACGCCGTCGTCGCCGTGTTTCTTTTCATGATCCTCGACCGTCTGCGTAAACCCTCTTAGCCGCTACTGACCGAGAAGAAACTGCTTGAAATCCTCGTAGGCGCTCGACATGGGCAAAGATAATTTCGCGCGCTTCAAATAGGCGGCGAGGCGATCCGGGAGCGGCGGCGCGGTGCCGATGGCGCGCTCGACCACGTCGGCGAATTTTGCCGGATGCGCCGTGGCGAGCACCAGTCCTTGCGCGGGATCGGAATGTTCTCTCTTGTAGGCCTCCCAGCCAAGCACACCGACAGCAGTGTGCGGATCGGCGATGTATCCGAAACGCTCGTGGATGGACTTCATCTCGCGGAGCGTCTCATCATCTGTCGCGGCGTGGCCCCAGATTTCGCGGCGCACGTACTCGAGCCGGCCGCGGCACAAATCCAGCAAGCGTGGAAAATTATTCGGGTCGCCGACGTCCATGGCGTTCGAAAAGGTCTGCGTCGCCGGACGAGGATGAAATTCTCCAGAGCGCAAATACTCCGGCACGACGTCGTTGGCGTTTGTGGAGGCCACGTACATCGCCACCGGGAGGCCGATGCGTTTGGCGAAAAGTCCGGCCGTCAAATTGCCGAAATTCCCGCTGGGCACCGAGACAATCAGCGGCACTGACGCCACCGGCAATTGGCGGTACGCGGCCACGTGATAAAACATTTGCGGGAGCAGCCGTCCGATGTTGATGGAGTTCGCGGAAGTGAGAAACGCGCGCTTGTTCAGCTCGACATCCGTGAACGCCTGCTTCACCAGCCGCTGGCAATCATCAAAGCTGCCAGCCACTTCGAGCGCCGCGATATTTTCGCCCAGCGTCGTGAACTGCTTCTCCTGCGCTTCGCTGATGCGCTTCGAAGGATAGAGAATCACGACGCGAATGCCCGGCACGCCCAGGAAACCGTGCGCCACCGCGCTGCCCGTATCACCGGACGTCGCAACGAGAACTGTCAGCTGGCGCGTTTCTCCGCGCACGAAATAGCCCATCAGCCGCGCCATGAAGCGCGCGCCAAAATCCTTGAACGCCAGCGTGGGGCCGTGAAATAACTCGAGGATGTGCAGACCGGGCGAAAGCGACACCAGCTTCACCGGGAAATTGATGGCCTCCGCAACGATTTGCCACAGAACTTCCTCCGGCACATCCGGAGTTGCGAAAGGCCGCACCACGCGGTAACAAACTTCCGTGAACGGGAGGCGGCGAAACTCTTCGAGCTCCTGCGGCGAGCGGCGCGCAATCTCCACGGGCAAGTAGAGGCCACCGTCCGGCGCCAGCCCCCTCAAGACCGCGCCGCGCAAAGAAGTCAGCGCCGCTTTGCGCCCTGTGCTGCGGTATCTCACCGGCCGCGCTCGAGCTGGCCACGAATTTTCGAAAGAAACGCCGCCGCATCAAATGTCGAATCGCGCAGCTCGGCAACTTGCAGGGTACAATGCGCCAAAGCCTCATAACTCTGCCGACGGGCAGCAATCAAAGTGGGATAGCACCGCGCGACAGTTTCCTTAGGTGATTCGCCCTTCTTTGGCTGAAAGGCGCCGCGCCACAACACCGGTTTTGGGTCGCTTAAGTAGCGCTCGATCAAAAGCTGCTGCTCCTCCGGCGACGCGGCCAGATAGACAACAGTCATCCGCCGCCGCAAGCGCAGCAGCAAATTATTCCCTGTAAAAATTAGGCTGCCGGTGGTATCCACCACCAACGGCTTGTCCGGCTCCCGGTCCAGGCCCGTCAGCACCTCCCCCAGCGTGTGGATTTCCTCCTCCAGATATTGGGCCTCGCGCTCAGCATACTTCGCGGAATCCGGCCAGCCCATCCACGCCGCCACGCCATTGATTCCGGAATACCCGCCAACGGCCAGCCGCGAACCCAGCTTCTCTTCGATGCGGTCGTCGCAAGAAATCGCGGTCCAGCCTTCAGCGGCTAACTTCTTTGTCCAGAAGGTTTTTCCAGCACCGGACATCCCGACAAGGGCCAAGCGCAGGGGCGAGGAAGGTTCGCTATGCATGAGAACGATTTAAATACGATAACGCCTGCCGCGGCTGACGAGCAAGCCTCCGCGACAAAGTCGTTCCAATCCTCAACAGCTTGCGGCTCAAAAAAGCATTCTTGCCCAACTAACAAATGCCATGGAACATTTTTTTCCCCTAAACGTCTTATGGATAAAGGAAAGGATCTTCAATGCCCTTTACGCGCATACGGCCTATATGAAAGAAAAGCGAGAAAACCCCGGCGATCTCCTCCAGGGAACGCTGGACCTGTTGATTCTGAAAGCTTTAGCGCGCGGCTCCATGCACGGCTACGGCGTAGCTGAGTGGATTCATCAAACTTCCGAGGACATCCTCAAAGTCGAAGAAGGCGCGCTCTACCCCGCGCTGCATCGCCTCGAATTGCGCGGCCTGCTCTGCGCCGAATGGGGCACCTCGGACAACAATCGCCGCGCTAAGTTTTATTCGTTGACCACGTCGGGTAAGAAACAGTTGGCGCAAAAAACCGAGTTCTGGCGCCGCATGTCAGGCGCAGTCGCGCGACTACTGCAAACGGCCTAGAAAGCGCAGGAGGAAATCATGCTCTCCGAGTGGCTCAATAAAACCTGGCTGCGCCTCAAAGCAATCTGTAAGCGACCGCAGCTCGACCGCGATCTGGAAGACGAAGTCACATTTCATCTAGCCATGCGCGAAGAGAAAAACCGTCTCGCCGGAAACGATACCGAAGAATCCCGCTACGCCGCACGCCGCCAATTCGGCAACACAACAGCTATACAGGAGAAGAACCGCGAAATGTGGTCCTTTACCTCTCTCGAAGGAATTTTTCAAGACATCCGCTTCGCCCTCCGCATGCTCCGCAAGAATTCCGGCTTCGCGGCGGTTGCCGTTCTCACTCTCGCTCTGGGAATCGGCGCGAACACCGCGATCTTCAGCGTGATCAACGGCATCCTGCTCAATCCTCTTCCTTACAAAGATCCCGAGCGAATCGTTGCTATGAGACCGAATGATTCGCCGCCAAACCTGGTGGATATCCAGCGAGAGACACGCTCGTTTTCGCAAGGCGGTGGAATCAACGTCAACAATATGGACTACACCAGCGGGACGGAGCCTATGCAGGTTCGCGGAGGTTACGTCAACGCAGGTTTTCTGGAAACGCTGGGGGTTCCTCCGATGCTCGGGCGAATCATCTCACCGGAAGAAGATGTGAAGGGAGGTCCGCGCTTTGTCGTGCTGAGCTATCCTTTCTGGCAAAACTTTCTGAACAGCGATCCTCAGGTCCTCGGCAAAACGATTGCTCTCAGCGGAAACGACTATACCGTAATTGGCGTGATGCCTGCCAATTTTGTGCCACCACGGGAGCATGCTGACGTTTTCGTTTCGCTTTCGGCGGCTTATCCGGATGAGGCTTCCGAGCGGGACTTGCATTTCATGCATACCTACTGGCGCCTGAACGCCGGAGTGACCCTCGCCCAAGCGCGAGCGGAAATGTCCACGATGGATCATCGCCTCGCCCAGCTTTATCCCGACTCAGAAACAGACAGACGGACAGTATTTCTACCTTTGCAGGAATCCGTGACGGGCAGCGTTCGCCCTGCGCTCCTGGTTCTCTTCGGGGCCGTGGGATTTGTGCTCCTGATTGCTTGTGCCAATTTTGCTGGCCTGCTTATGGCGCGCGCGATAGCACGTCGGCAGGAGCTAGTGATCCGCACGGCGCTTGGCGCCGGCAAGTCTCGACTGATTCGCCAGGCGCTGACGGAGAGCGTACTCCTGGCAGTCGTCGGTGGGGGCGCTGGCCTTCTGCTCGCCAGGTTGGGCATAAGCCTTCTTCTGTCACTGAAGCCGGCCGCTCTCGACCGTTTCAATAGCATCCATCTGGATGCGCACGTTCTGTTTTTCGTGTTCGGCATCTCCCTTCTCACTGGCGTTGTCTTCGGCATCGCTCCTGCCTGGTCCCTCACCAACCTAAATTCTGCAGAATCGCTCAAGGATGGAGCGCGGGGATCAACGTCCGGGCAATCCGGCAATTTGCTGCGAAAATTGTTGGTCACCGCTGAATTCGCAATTGCTCTCGTGCTACTCGTCGGAGCGGGATTGCTAATCAAAGGTTTCTCACGGTTGCGCTCCGTGAGTCCCGGATTCAATCCGCGGCACGTGATGACCATGCATCTCCAGTTGCCTGAGGCGCGCTACGCGAAAATTCCCAGGCAAACGCAGTTTCGTGTTCAGGCGCTCGAACGGATCAACGCGCTACCGCGCGTAGAAGCCGCCATGGTAATGGATCTTCCCCTCTCTCCGAATTATGTAGACCCTAGAGTTGTAGTGGATGGAGGCCCGCCGGTCGCTGTCGGTGCCGAACCGCGCGCACAGACCAACTCTGTGATGGGGGACTATTTCCACGTTATGCAAATCCCCATCCGCGCGGGTCGCGAGTTCACGCCTATGGATCGCGAGGGCCAACCTCTCGTGGCCATCGTAAACGAGGAATTCGTCAAAGAGCGCCTACCACACAGGAACCCCATCGGCGCTCGCATCGACTGGGCTAGAGCTCCTGAACCTCAGCGGTGGATGACTATCGTGGGTGTCGCTGCCGACGTAAAAGATTCCAGCCTCGACGAGCCGGCCGACCCCGCTGTGTACACTCCCTTTTCTCAATCCGAGCAGGTTTGGCGGCGCTGGATGACTCTTGTCCTCCGTACCTCTGGACCAGTCCCTGGCCTCGTGGATGAAGTGAAGAAACAAGTCTGGAGCGTTGATAGCCAGATTCCAGTAAGCGATATCCTCTCGATGGAAGACATAATGGCCGTCTCCCTCGCCCAGCAGCGTTTTAACATGCTGCTTCTCGCACTCTTCGCGGCCCTTGCGCTAATTCTTGCCGCCGTCGGAATTTACGGCCTGATGGCTTACTCGGTCAGCCAGCGCACGCACGAAATTGGCGTGCGCCTTGCGATTGGCGCGCAACGCCGCGATGTCCTCCGCCTCGTCTTGAGAGAAGGCGCGAAACTGACACTCCTCGGCATCGCCATCGGGATTATCGCTGCGCTCTCCTTGACCCACCTGATGGCCAGTCTTCTTTTCGAGGTGACGCCGACAGATCCCGAAACCTTCGCGGCGGTCGCAGTCCTGCTGGCCGCTGTCGCACTCGTGGCCTGTTATATCCCAGCTTGCCGTGCCACTCGCGTCGACCCCATGGTCGCCCTGCGCTATGAATGAGCAGCTCACACCGGTGTCTGTCGGAGCCACCCGACTATCCTCTACGTTCTGCACAGGGTACCGACCAAGCAACTGTCCTTCAGGACGGCTTGCGGCCCCCTCGCCCAAGTGCTACGTTTAAAAAGACTCTGCTGTGTGAATGCAGCACAAGTCCGGCAGTGATTCGGGAGCCCTGAGGGAATTTTTCGAATTCTTTTTTCGAAAAGAGTTTTCGACGGACATTTCGAAACCCACGCTGTAGATTTTTTTCGTGACGCGAGCAGGTCCCGGCTTCTCGCGGGACGGGCGACGAATCGCCCTGAGGTAAGCGCCGTCCGTTTGACGAGCGCAAAAAAGCACTCGCGCGCGGGGTTTTCGTGTCGTACTGGTTTCGCAACGACAATCGTCTGCCACAGGCCAGACTGGCCATCGCCTCCTACATCATCGTGGGCATGGTCGGACTGTTGCTTCTCGGCTTCTGGAAACTCCAGGTCGTCGATTCGGACAAGTACGGCCAAATGGCCGAGCGCAATCGCGTTCGTTCCATTCCCATCATCGCCCCGCGCGGGCGCATGCTCGATCGCGATGGCCGCGTCCTGGTCGACAACTATCCTTCTTTCAGCGTTCTTCTCCTCCGCGATGATCAGGCGCGGATCGATAAAGAGCTCCCCGCCATTTCCGATGGACTCGGCATCCCGCTCAGCGATCTGAAAGACCAACTCGAGAGCACCAAAAATCTTCCAAAATTTCAGCCCATTGTCATCAAGCCGGAAGCCACTAACGCGGATGTAGCCTTCATCGAATCGCACCGCTTGGACATCCCACTGCTGGAAATGCTGATGGTGCAGCGGCGCCGCTATCTTCCGGGCGGGTTCATGTCGCACGCCGGCGGGTACGTCGGCGAAGTCAGCGAGCAGCAAATCGAAGCCAGCAACGGCAAACTCCGCCCCGGCGACCTCGCCGGAAAAACCGGCCTCGAGCGCCAGTACAACGACATCCTAACGGGCACCGACGGCATGCGCCGCATGGTCGTCAACAGCGTCGGCAAGGAAGTAACAGAACTTGGCCGCCTCTCCGAGCAGGAACCCATTCCAGGCAAGCAGATTCAGCTCACCATCGATTATGATCTGCAACAAGTCGCCGAGCAGTCCCTCGGCGCGCGGCCCGGCGCTGTCGTCGCCCTCGATCCGCGCACAGGCGAAGTGCTCGCCATGGTCAGCCGCCCCACACCGGATCCAAATGATTTCGCCATCCGCGTACCAGTGGAAGAATGGAAGCAGCTCAACGACGACCCTCTGCATCCTCTTTTGAACCGCGCCATCCAGGCACAACTTGCTCCCGGTTCCGTTTTCAAGATTGTGACCGCTACTGCAATGCTAGAGGATCACGTTCCCGAGGAAGGTTTCACCACCTTTTGTCCCGGCTACGGCACATTCTTCGGGCGGCAGTACCATTGCTACGTTTACTACGCGAAGTCTGGACCGAGGTCGCATGGCGTACTGGGGCTACACGACGCGATTCTGAAATCGTGCGACGTCTTTTTTTACAACGTTGGTATGCGCCTGGGAATTGACAGGCTTTCCTATTACGCCACCAAACTTGGAATAGGCCACAAAACCGGCATCGATCTTCCTTCCGAAGAACCAGGTCTCATGCCTTCTCAGGAATGGGTCGAGCGGACTTTTCATCGCAAGTGGTATGCCGGTGAAGTGATTTCTGTAGCCACTGGTCAAGGCGCGGTCACCACAACGCCACTCCAGCTTGCCCGCCTGATTGGCGGAATCGCTTCAGGCGGCATGTTTAAACAGCCGCACATGTTGAAAGATGCCCAGAATGTGGGCGAAGAACGATTCCCCATATCCGAATCCACCATCGAGAAGGTAACTGACGCCATGTATGGCGTCGTTAACGAACCCGGTGGCACCGGCGGGCATTTGAAACTCGCTGGGATCGAACTCAGCGGCAAATCCGGCACAGCTCAGGTCATCGGCTACGACAAAATGGCGCTGGTGCGCAAAGGCACGCAGTTTGCTGACAACGCCTGGTTCGTTGGCTACGCCCCCAAGCGCAATCCGGAAATTTGCGTTGCCGTTCTGGTTCAAGAAAGCGGCCAGCATGGCGGGGAAGCCGCCGGTCCAGTCGTCAGGGACATCGTCAAAGCCTATTACGATAAGAAGGCAAAGAAGACACAAGGCCAACTAACCGCCAGCGACAAACAGTATGATTTGAGTCATGGCACGGCAGCAGTTGCGGCAACCATTCAGCCGCGGCCCATTGTGAAGCCCGCGGCCGCATCAGCCGTTGTGCCAGCGCGCGCTGCCAGCGCCGACCCGCAGCGCTAAGTTCGAGTTTTGAGTCGTGCCTGAATGAGTGGGCAGTACAGCAGTACATATTTTCGCCGAGACAAAAATGATTCTTGGGGCTCTAGCTTTGACTTTTAACTTTAAACTTTCGACTGTCGACTTCCTACAATGAACGACGCACCCGGCACTCGCGACTACGACTGGTGGCTACTCGCGATTCTCGCGGCCATCTGCGCTCTCGGCGTTATCGAGATCTATTCCGCCACCCACGGCAGTTCCCTCGCGGGCATGCAAAACAAGCAGCTTCGCTGGCTTCTTATCGGTTTTGTCCTCATGTTCGCTCTCTCGCGCCTCGACTACCATCTCATCCTTGACCAAGCCCCGATCCTCTATCTCATCGGCGTTGCCGCCCTCATCGCCGTCCTCGCCTTCGGCCACACCCGCTTCGGGGCCAAACGCTGGATTCCCGTCCTTGGCGAATTTCTTCAGGTGTCGGAATTGGTCAAATTGATTATAATCATCGTCATGGCGCGCTTCTTCGCGGAGGTGCGCACCGATGAGCTCTCTCTCCAGGATTTGATCAAAGCAGGGCTCATCATTGGGTTGCCCTTGGGTTTGATTCTCAAGCAACCCGATCTGGGCACGGCGCTTGTCTTGGTGCCCTTGTTGGTCGTAGGCGCCTTTCTCGCGGGCTTGCAATGGAAACATGCCGCGGCAATAGCGCTTATCGGGCTCTTGATGCTTCCCGTCGCGTGGCGCGTCATGAAGCCTTATCAGAAGGAAAGAGTCACATCTTTCATGCACCCGGAAGAAGACGCTAAGGGCTCCGGCTATCAGGTCCTGCAATCCAAGATCGCCGTCGGCTCCGGCGGCTTCTGGGGTAAAGGGTTTGGCAACGGCACGCAAAACCAGCTCGGCTATATCCCCGTCCGCTATTCCGATTTCATCATGTCGGCTTGGGCGGAAGAGCAGGGCTTCAAAGGCGTGCTACTTGCCCTTGGGCTGTACATGGCTCTTCTGTTACGCTTAGTACAGAATGCTCAGCGCGCGAAAGACCGCGCCGGAATGTTTCTTGTAATGGGCGTCGCAGCAGCGCTAGGTTTTCATGTCTTGG
>Ga0307478_10003116_pt1 | contig 12466 bp, 11 predicted proteins | sample atmos_gasesECM4C_2_FD_203713 | JGI IMG/M metagenome (GOLD analysis project Ga0307478, IMG submission 203713) | Hardwood forest soil microbial communities from Morgan-Monroe State Forest, Indiana, United States - atmos_gasesECM4C_05 | ecosystem: Environmental > Terrestrial > Soil > Temperate...
GTGATGGCGACCAATTCGCCCCAGAGTTTTTCCTTCGGGCTGTGCAGGTTCACCACGACAATCGAATGCGGCTCCATAATCCTCTCCCGGGAGAATGCGCATCGTGCATGGTACCGCAGGTCGCGGCCTGCGCGCACGACCGTGCGAAGCGCGAAGCCGACGCGGGCTACATGCCGCGGCGGCTGATGCCTTCGCGCGCGGCGCGCTTGAGGACGCCGATACGCTCCGCCACGGCCTTCGCGGCCGCGTCGGGCGTCGCCGCCTTCTCAATTTCCGCCACCAGCGCCGAGCCTACCACGGCGGCGTCCGCGATTCCGCCCAGCATGCTCACATGCTCGGGAAGCGAAATTCCGAAGCCAACGGCGAGGGGCAGCCGCGTGAATCGCCGCACTCGCCGCGCCAGTGCCGGCAATTCCTCCGGCATGGCCTCCCGTGCGCCCGTCACGCCCATGCGCGACACCAAATACAAAAAGCCGCTCGAACATTCCGCGATGCGCTCGAGCCGCGCGTCGGTCGAGGTGGGCGCCGCGAGAAAAATCGTATCCAGGCCGCGCGCGCGCATCGCCGCGCGATATTCGTCAGACTCCTCCACCGTCATATCCGTCACCAGCACACCATCGGCGCCCGCCGCGGCGGCCGCTGCGGCGAATCGTTCGAGGCCCATCTGCAAAAAGGGATTGAAGTAGCCGAAGAGCACCAGCGGCACGTCCGTGCGCCCGCGGAGGCGGCGAACCAGTTCGAGCACGCCAGCCAGCGTCGTTCCGCTGCGCAAGGCGCGTTCGCTCGCGCGTTGAATCGTCGGCCCGTCGGCCACCGGATCGCTGAACGGCACGCCCAGCTCAATGGCATCGGCGCCCGCACGAGCGGCTGCAAGAACAATCTTCTCGCTTGCGCCAAGCGAAGGATCGCCCGCGGTGATGTAGGCAATCAGCCCCAGCTCGCCCGCCTCGCTCAGCTCGCGGAATCGTTTGGCAATTCTTCCGGCGGACTCGGGCGTAGCCGCGGACGATCGCGGGATGGCCGTATCAGACATAGCGCGAAAGAATTTCCATGTCTTTATCGCCCCGCCCGGAAAGATTCAGGATCACGATTTCGTCCCTCTTCATTTTCGGCGCGCGGCGAATGAGTTCTGCCAGCGCGTGCGCGGATTCGAGCGCGGGAATAATCCCCTCGGCACGCGCGAGCGTCCGCGCGGCTTCCACGGCTTCTCCATCGCCCACGGCCGTGTACTCAGCGCGGCCCTCGTCGGCCAGCCATGCGTGCTCCGGGCCGACCCCCGGGTAATCAAGTCCGGCGGAAACCGAATGCGTCGTCGCGATCTGCCCGTCCGTAGTTTGCAGCACATATGTGTACGTGCCCTGCAACACGCCCGGCCGCGCGCCCGAGAAACCCAGCCCCGCGGCCAGCCGCGCGGCATGTTCGCCGACGGATTTCCCGCGCCCACCGGCTTCCACACCGATCATTTTCACGCTGGCATCGCCCAGAAAAGCGTGAAACAGCCCGATGGAATTCGACCCGCCGCCCACACAGGCGAAAAGATAATTCGGCAGGCGTCCTTCGGCGCGCAAAATCTGCGCGCGCGCCTCCTCGCCGATAATTTTCTGGAAATCACGCACGATCTCCGGATAGGGGTGCGCGCCGAGCACGGAGCCGAGAAGAAAGTGCGAGGTGCGCGCATTGGTCACCCAATCGCGCATGGCTTCGTTGATGGCATCCTTCAGCGTGCGGCAGCCGGAATCGACGCCGATCACTTCCGCGCCCAGAAGCTTCATGCGGAACACATTCAGCCGCTGCCGCTCCATATCCTCCGTGCCCATGTAGACCGCGCATTCCAGTCCCAGCCGCGCGGCTGCCGCCGCCGTGGCCACGCCGTGCTGGCCCGCGCCCGTCTCAGCGATCACGCGCTGTTTCCCCATGCGCACCGCGAGCAAGCCCTGCCCCAGGCAATTATTGATTTTGTGCGCGCCGGTGTGCAGCAGGTCCTCGCGCTTGATGTAAATGCGCGCGCCGCCCAGCCGCTCCGTCAGCCGCGACGCAAATTGCAAAGGCGTAGGGCGTCCGGCGAAATCGCGCAGCAGCGCGGCGAGTTCGGATTGAAAGCTGGGATCGATACGCGCTTCCGCATACGTGCGCTCGAGCTCCTCAAGGGGCGCCATGAGTGTCTCCGGAACGTACCGGCCGCCATACGGCCCGTAGCGACCCCGCGATTCGCGGGCTACATTCACGCTGTATCCCATCGCATCAGATCCTTTCCATATCCTATGCGCTCTTGGCCGCGCGGAGCAGGGCTTTCAATCGCGCCGGATCCTTTTTCCCCGGCTTCGCCTCGACGCCGCTGCACACGTCCACGGCATACGGCTTCGCCGCGCGAATTGCCGCGCCGATATTTTCAGGCGTCAACCCGCCCGCCAGAAAAATCTTCCCGTAAGGCTTCGCGCGCCGCGCGGCCGCCCAATCGAACGTCTGGCCCGTGCCGCCATGCAGCCGGCGGTGGTAGCCATCGAGCAGCAGCGCCGCGGCCTGCTTGAATGGCGCGAGTTGCGCGGCGCGGAACGATTTCCGCACGCGCACCGCTTTGATGATACCCACACCCGGCAACAATTTTTTCAGCCGGGCGATCGCCGCTGCCGGCTCGTCGCCATGTAATTGTACGTAATCGAGGCCGGTGGCGCGCGCGATGCGGACCATTTTCCCTTCCGCTTCGTTCACGAACACTCCCACGGCGCGAATTCCCTTCGGCAGCCGCCGCACGATCCGCCGCGCTTTGGCGGGCGCGATGTAACGCGGGCTGCGCGCATAGAAATTAAAGCCGAGGAAGTCCGCTCCCTCGCGGGCCGCGCGCCGCGCGTCCGTCCAATTCGTCACCCCGCAGATTTTCACCTTTACCTTGCCCGTGGCCATGGCGACGCCATTCCCAATCCGCGCTCGTTCGCGCTCAATCCGCCGGACGTGCCGCGCCCGCGGCGCCCAGCAGGCCGCGCAATTGGTCGCCCGGATCGGCGGCCTGCATCAAATGCTCGCCGATGAGAAAAGCGTCGAATCCGGCGTGCCGCAGCCGGACCAGGTCCTCGCGCGTGCGCAGCCCGGACTCGGTCACGGCGATGCACTCTTCCGGAATCGCTTCGACCAATTCGAGCGACGTTTCGATGCGCACCTGAAAATCGCGCAGGTCGCGGTTATTCACGCCGATGATGCGCGCTGCTGCAGCCAGGGCGTGCTCCAGCTCTTCGCGCGAATGAATTTCCACGAGCGCCTCCATTTCGAGTGTGCGGCCCAGCTCCAGCAGCTCCCGCAGAAGGTCATCGCTCAGAATCGCGACAATCAGCAAGAAAGCGTCCGCGCCGGCCGCGCGCGTCTCCCACACCTGCCAGGGATCGATAATGAAGTCCTTTCGCAGGACCGGAATTTGTACCGCTTTCTTCGCTTCCTTCAAATCGCCGAGCGAGCCGGAAAAGAACTCCTCCTCCGTGAGCACCGAAAGCGCCGCAGCCCCGGCCCGCTCCAGGCTCGGAGCCAGCATCGCCGGGGAATATTCCGCGCGCAGGATGCCGCGCGAGGGCGAAGCCTTCTTCAACTCGGCAATCACGTTGCACGCGCTGCGTTCGAGAGCGCCGGGAAAATCCCGCGGCGCTGCGGCCTTTCCGGCCGCAATCTTCAACGCCACATCCGGCAGCACGCGCTTGCGATGCGCGATGGACTCGCGCCGCGCTTCGACAATGCGGCCGAGGATGCCGTTCTCGCGTGGATCAATTTCCATAGGCGGAATGCCGGCCCGTCTCCGGCAGCGGGAATGCGCAATTCTCAGTTTACCCTAAGTGTGCGGGTGCCGCACGGCCCTGGTGATGTCAATTTGAAGGCAGTGAGGCCAATGTGGGGGAGAGCAACGACTGCGACAATCGGATGGGAATTCCAAAGTTCGAGCCGCCAAAGCCGCTCAGCACCGCATACGTGACGCCAATTACTTTTCCATCTTGGTTAAAAAGCGGCCCGCCGGACCCGCCCAGTGTCGTCTGCGCGTCGAACACAATTCGATCCTGCAGCACGTCTCCGACGTGGCCCTGCGTGATAATCGGCCGAATCAGGTCGCGGCGCGCCAGCTCGGTGAGCACCTGTGAGACGTCGCCGGCGTTGCTGGTCATGATTTGCTGCGCGGTATTTTCGTCCGTGCGCGCGAGCATTCCCGCGAGCCCCGTCTCGTAGCCCATGGATACGACCGGCTCGCCGGACACGGCTCCTCGCCCGTCCATATCAAGCGAAAGGGCGCTTCGCTTCAGATTCTGCATGTCCACCTGCATGGTGGAAAGGTCCGCGTCCTTCGAAATTTGCTGAATCTCGGCGCTGAGAGCGCGAGAGTCGCCAGGAAAGTAAGCATGGATCGAGGAAATCTCCGCCTGGAAACCCTGGCTGGTGATTCCGCTGATTTCGTCGTTATTCCACCACGGCTCCGCGACATGGCGGTTCGTGATGATTCGCCCGCCCGATCCCACCAGGAAGCCCGTGCCAAAAAAATCCAGCTTCACTTCCGGTCCGTTGCCGTCGAGCGTCAGGACGGGATTGCCGTCACTACCCTCTATCGGGTCGCCCTGCGGGTTCAGCCCGGCATACCGTAGCCGCTTGCCGGTGTCCGGATTGCGAAAGGCCACCGCAACGTGCAGCAGACACACGCTCTGCAAATCCGTCCGAATCACATTTTCAGCGGAGGCGCCCTCCTGCTCGATACGCTGCAGGCGGGCATTCGTATCATCCAATTCTTTCTGCAAGCCGGCGACGTCCGCCGGGGCCGCGCTCGCCATTTTGGACTTCAAATCCGCGGCGTGCTTTTGCAGCTCATCTTTTCCGGGCAGCGCCAAGGGGTCCGGCCCTTGCTCTTCGCGCAGCTTGCGCGCCTGCGCGATCAAATCCTGCTGGTGCATGATGCCGCCTTCGAGCCGCGCGATTGTGATGTTGGTTCGCTGCGTATCCTTCTGCGCGCTGCGTACAAAAAGGAAGTAGACTCCCGCCATGACAACGGCAATGGCGAATATCGCGCCGATGCCGATTTTCATGGTGCGCTCGATCGAAAAGGCGTCCCGCGTCATTTTCTCGGTGACGGCGATCGCGTCGAAGGCCGTATGCGCGATTTGCTGGCCCTCCTCCGCGATGTGCATCTCCTCCAGAAGCTGCTTATCCGTTCGCCGCACTCGTAGTTGCACGCGCAGGCGCGCCAGCAGTTCGGCCGTGTCCCAGGGACGTGAAACGGCATCATCGGCGCCCATGTCGAGCCCTGCTTCGCGGTCCGCCGCCCTCGCACCCACCAGCAGAATTACGCGAGTTCCTTCCGTGGTTGCCGAGCCGCGAATTCCCGCCAGCATCTCGTGCGTGCTCGGGGAATCAGGGCCGGGAAAAACTGAATCCAGCAGCAGCACGTCCGCGCCGAGTTCACGCACGGCATCGAGCCCTTCGTGGGCTGTTGCGAAGGCCGATACGTCGCAGCCGGTGCTCTCGGCCGCCGTGGCCAGGGCGTCGCGGCTCGTCGCGTCCGCTTCGATAATGACGATTTTCTCGCGCCGTTTGTCCATGCGATGAATCGCCTCCCAAGGTTTCTTGACGCCCATGCTAGAGGAAATCGGGCCGATTGAATACCAATCTTATTGGCCCGCGAACTCTCCAAAACATATAGACGTTATGAAACGATTGAAGGATTCATGGAAGCCTTGCCCGAAAGCCGTGCGCCACGAAATAGGAATCGCCGCAACCAACTGAAAAATAAAGGATGGCGATCCATTCTAATCGGAACAAGAACGGGGAGGGGTCGCGCGCTACCGGGCTACTCGGACTGCTGAATAGTCTTGAAGTGGGCTTCCAGGGCCGCGCAATATTGGCGCTCGGCTTCCAGCGCGACTTCGAGCTTCTTCACCAGAAGATCCAGCCGGCGAATTTCGTGCCGCAGCTTTTGAACTTCCGCAGGCTGCGCAGCCGTGCGGTGCGTGGGAGCGGCTGGCGCAGGCGCCGGACTTGGCGCGAAGAGGCTGGCCAAAGCATTGGCAGGTGCCTCGCCCCCGCCCTGCGGCGCCGGACGCGGACCTTCCTGCAAAGCAGCGGAAGAAATTTCGCCGGATTCTGACCTCGGCACATTCAATCCCAAAAGATTTTTTACCCGAGCGATCAGATCTCGCGGCTCGAAAGGTTTTCGGATCAGCTCGTCGGCCTTCACCGCCAGCGCCTTCTCCGCCACCGTGCGGTTGACGACGCCGGACATCAGAATCACGGGCGTCCTGCCGAATTGTTCGTGCTGCTTGACGAACTGGCACACGTCGTAGCCGTCTCGATCCGGCATGATGACGTCGGTGATCACGGCGTCGGGAGCGGCTTCACCAAACTGTTCGAGTGCCGAAGCGGCGTCCGGACATGTGATCACGCGGATATTTTCCTTGCGGAAGGCGATCTTGATCACCTCGCGCATCGTGGCGCTGTCGTCTATGAAATAGACGGTGGGCGTGTGGGCGGCCGTAAGCGTTTCGGTTTCGCTCATGCCGTTTCCTTCTCACCGTTCTTGCGCTCGGTTTCGTCGAATTCGCGCATCGCGTCGAGGAGCAAATCGGTGGCCGAGCGCAGCACGGTCCGCTGCGCGGCCGCCGCTCCGTAAACGAACTTGTAGACTCCCTCGGCAGCCATCTGGCAGGTCTTCACGATCTGCGTCACCGCTTCATCTCCGAAGAGGCTCCCGCACTCCGCGTGAAAAATTTCGCCTCCCTCGAAAAAAATAATTCCGTCAATGGCCGCCGCGTTGATGTGCAGCGCCCCGGTTTGCCGCGCCTGGCCCAGCATCTGGATGACGCCGGGAAGATCGAGATGCGAAAGGCTGCCGCTCATTTGCGTCTCCGCATTCGTGAGCATCTGCGTGGGCTGGAAGCCGTCTTGCCGGCTGAGGAGAAACCGGCGGACGTGCGCGGCGATGTCCCCCGGTGGGCGGCGGCGATCCACATAGTCGTCGCAGCCCGCGCGATAGGCTTCGAGCAGCGCCTGGTCACCGCCTCCGCCCACGGCGATCAGTGGAATGTGCGCGGTCTTTGGGTCGGTACGAAGAATGGGAGCCATTTCGAGCGCGCCCATTTCGCGCAGGTTCGTGGCGCACAGAATCGCGGCCGGAGCGTTCCATTCGAGCATCGTCAGCGCATAGGCCGCCTGCGCGCTCGGCACTACTTCGAATCCTTGCTGCTTGAGGGCGTCGCCCATGCGCTTGGCGAAATAAACGTTGCTGTCAATCAGCAGAATTCTGGGAAGGCCCGGCGCTGTGGTCATCGCTGCGCCTCCCGCGGACCGTGCTCTTGTGGCCCGGCGGATTGCAAGGCGATCAGCGCGCCTAAATCGAGCACCTCAATTGATTCGCCGCCGATGGCGAGCGTCCCCACAACGTATTTCGGCAAACCCGCGGGAGGCGGCTCAATTTCACCGGTGGCCAATTCGCCTTCCCCATCCACGGGAATCGCGCTCAACTCGCTCGCCGCGCCGAACTCGCACCGCGCGATGAGAAAAAATCGCTGCGCGGAAATATTCCCGCCGGCCGGCGCGGGGACGGCGTCGTATACGGGCAAGATGCGTCTGCGGCGTACAATCACACCGGCAACGAGCGGCGATGTGTGAGGAAACGTGTGTAGCTGCAAGGGAGGCGCCAGTTCCGCCACGACGCTCGCGGGCAGTGCGAAGCGGCGATCCCCCGCGCGAAGGAGGACGAATGAGTTTGCGCGGGATGTTTCGGCGGCGCTCACGCCTGGACCGCTCCTTCCATCTCGCGCTGCGATGCGGCCGCTTTTGCCGCGCCGTCGAGCCGGCGGAATTCATCGGGGGTCAGAAATCCAGTCGGCTGAACCACAGGGATCACGCGATCGTCCAAATACGCCAGCCCGCGGTACCACTTGCGCTCCTGGCCCGTGAACGCGCGGGAAAGCGGATGCACGGCGGAAATTTCCGTCATGCGCTCGATGCGATCCACGAGCACGGCGGCGCGCAACTGCCGCAGGATCAGAACGAGCGTCGGTCTCGTCGTCGGCAGGCCAAAGTGCGCGCCGGCATTCACGACGTAATACGTTCTGTGACTGCGCTTGATCGTGTGCCGCACCTTGGGCATTTCCGGCCGCTCGATTTCATGGGCAGCGCCCGAGACGCTATCCGCACTGCGGATTTCCTGCACGGAATCGGCGGCGATAGCAAACATCTGATGGGCGACGGAAAACAGGATTACCGACTCCGGCCGGCTTCCGCGCCGCAATTTCGCCGCGTCTTGGACCGCGAATTTCATCGCACTACCACCGGGGCAAAAGCACGGCAAAGCTTCACAACGCACCGTTCAATCGCCGCGCTGATGTCGCCAAGGCCGAGCACTTCGTTCACGGCGCCGGTCTTGATGGCTTCGGCCGGCATCCCGAAAATCATGGAGGTCGCTTCGTCCTGCGCGAGCACATATCCGCCCGCAGCCCTCATGGCCTTCGCGCCCCTGGCGGCGTCGTTGCCCATGCCAGTGAGGACGACTCCCACGGCCAGCGCTCGCGCGTATTCCGCAATGGACTCGAAGGCCATATCCGCGGAGGGGCGATATCCTTCGATGCGCGGCCCGGGATCGAGTGAAATCCTTCCCGCAGCCGTAAGCCGCAAATGATGCGAGCCAGGGCAGAGATAAATCATTCCGGGCTGGATGGATTCCAGCGCTTCCGCCTCCTTCACCGGCAGGGGAGCAATTTCCGCGAGCTGCATCGTAAATTGCTTCGTAAAGGTTTCCGGCATGTGCAGAACAAGGATCGTCGCCGCTAAGAATTCCGCCGGCAGTCCGGCCACCACTCGCATCACGGCAGCAGGTCCACCGGTGGAAGCGGCGATGGCCACGATCGGAAATTTTCCGCCCCCCTGGGAGGCGAGCGCCGCATTGTTTGTGGGCGTCGCGGCGGGAGGCAGCGGGGCATGCGGAACGGGAAGCTTCGACCGTGTCGCCGTGCGGACGACGCGAACCTTCGCAGCCAGCTTGATTTTTCGAGTGAGCTCTTCGCGGACGTTTTTCATATCCAGGTCGATGCCGCTCGAAGGCTTAGGAACGAAGTCTATGGCACCCAATTCGAGGGCCTTCAAGGTGCTCGCGGCGCCCTCGCGCGATTCCGAACTGACGATGACAATCGGCCGAGGATGCTGCGACATTATGAGTTCCGTTGCCTGCAAGCCATCCACGTGCGGCATGTTGATGTCCATAGTGATGACGTCGGGACGCAGCGCCTCCGCCATCGCCACGGCGTCGCGCCCGTCGCGGCCCTGTCCGGCGACCTCGAGCTGCGGATCGGAATTGATGATCTCCTGGAGCACTCTGCACATGAAGGCGGAGTCATCCACCACGAGCACGCGAATCTTTTTGGGAGGGGTTTGGGTCATTTCAATTCCGCTCGATCGGCACGCCGGCCGCCGGCCCCTCCTCCGATGTCTCCGCGCCGATCAGCCCCCCGACGATCGAAATTAATTGATCTTCCTGCACAGGCTTGGTGAGGAAGCCTGCGGCGCCTTCTTTAAGCGCACGGTCGCGGTGCTTTGCGCCCGCGCGGGAGGTGACCACGAGCACAGGAATTCGCCGCGTCATGGGGTCCTGCCGCAGATGAGCCATGAGTTCGTAGCCATTCATCCGCGGCATCTCCAGGTCGGTGATGACGAGATGGCAGCCCACCTGTGCGACGATGTCGGATGCTTCCAAGCCGTCGGAAGCGAGCTTCACGCGATAGCCAGCTTTTTCAAGCATACGGCCGACGAATTTTCGAACGCTGATCGAGTCGTCCACGACAACCACCACGCGGTCGTCCACCACGGGGTCCACGGCCTCCGATGGGATGCTGCCTGCGGCCACCGCCTCGGCTCCAGGCGCGAACACGCGCGCCGCCGCGGAAGATACCTGCGAAGCATGACGCTCATCGGCGTCTCCGGAAACGAGCCGGTTCAAATCAATCAGCAGAATCAGGCTACCGTCGGAGGCGATGGTCGTGCCCGGGAAAAGTTTGACGCGGCGGAGATAGTCGCCCAGATTTTTGATGACGATTTCGTCCTTGCCGAGAACCTCCTCGACGACGATGCCAACATGTTTTCCGGCGACAGTCACGATGACCATGTGAAAGTACCCGTTCAACGGCTCGAGAGGCGGCAGCCCGAGCTGCACATCAAGCCGCGTTACGTCGGTAACCACGTCGCGCACGTGCGTAAGCAGCTTCCCACCCACGTCTTCGATTTCCTCCGGGCGGAGCCGCCGGATTTCTTCGATGAACGCCAGCGGCAGCGCGAACACAGACGCGCCACAGCGAACGAACAGCGCCTGCGAGATGATGAGCGTGAGCGGTACCTTCACGGTGAAGCAGGCTCCTCGGCCTGGCTCGGAACGGACTTCGACTTCTCCGTTCAGCGCATGGACGTTTGCGCGCACGACGTCGAGGCCCACGCCGCGCCCAGCCAGCTCGGATGTGGAAGAAGCGGTCGAAAATCCGGGGCGGAAGATGAATTCGCGGAGTTCGCGCTCGGTAAGCTCGGCTGCCGCAACGGGCGACATCACGCCCGAATCCACCACGCGCTGGCGAACGCGTTCGATGTCGATGCCGCCGCCGTCGTCTTCCACTTCAATGAAAATGTGATTACCGCGGTGATAGGAACGCACGATGACGCGGCCTTTGGCCGGTTTGTCCGCGTGGCGGCGCGCAGGCGCGTCCTCGATGCCATGCGCCACGGCGTTGCGGACCAAGTGGATCAACGGATCGGAAATATGCTGGATGATATTGTTATCGAGTTCGGTCTCGGCGCCCTCGAGCAGGAGTTCCACGGGTTTGTCCGCGGCTTTGGCGGCATCGCGCGCGGTTCGGGAAAGGCGCGTGTAGAGATTGCCGATGGGCACCATGCGCGCCGCGGTGATCTCATCCTGGAGGTGGTGCGCGAGCTTTGTGAACTCATCAATGTCAACGTCCACGCGGCCCATGAAATTTTCGAGCTGAGTGAGAATCTCGGTCACATCGGCGGAGATTTCGGCCAGGGAGCGAGACAGTATGTTGAAATCATCATAACGGTCCATCTCGAGTTCGCTAAACTCGAGCAGATCCTGCGACCCGATCACGGGCATCCCCGCAAGGCTTCCCCGGAAGGTATCCCGCTGGGGCGGCTGGCTGCCGGGCATCAGGGACGGCTGGATGCGGCTGAACTCGTGCTTCTCCTGAAATTCGGAGACCTTGCCCGACAGGCGTCCCTTCGAAAAGCTAAGCACCTCCACAAGCTTCGACAATTCGGAGAGCCGGCCAAGCATGCGCGTGCGATTGATGACCAGCTCGCCGACCGCATTCATCATGCGATCCAGACGCTCGAGTGATATCCGCACAGATTTTGCCTGCGGCAGAACCTGCGCCCCCGTGGCGCGCGGCGCGGCTGCCGGGAGGGCCGCTCCACTCGCGAGCGCTTCCGCTTCCGCCGTTTCCGCCTCCCGTGCTTCTTCCAATGGTTCCTCGGGCGCCAGCTCAGCGATCCGCGCGAGCAAGGGGTCCACGGCAGCGGCCATTTCCGAATCGCCGGACCATTGCCGGTGCAGAAATTTTTTCAGAACGTCCACAGCCTGGAGGCAAAGGTCTACGATTTCCGCATTGGGCTTCAAAGCACCGTCGCGCAACTGCCCGATTAAATCTTCCAAGCGATGCGCCACGGCGGAAAGCCGATGCAAGCCCACTTGCGCGGCCGAGCCTTTTACGGTGTGCACGGACCGGAACAGGCGGTTGATCTCTTCCGGATTCGAATGACCCTCGATGGCCAGCAGGCACTCCGTGACGGCCTGCAAATGCTCTTCGGCCTCGGGAATGAAAAATTCCAGGACCTCGACCGGGACCTCTCCATCGGGCGGAAGCTGCAGGGCTAGGGAGGATGAGGGGGATACGTCCGGCGCGGGTTCGCCCATGCCCGCATCTTCCACTTCGGCGGCTGCTTCCATCGGCGGCGGTGCCGGGAAGGCAAATGCATAGCGCTGCTTGAACACGGCGATATCATTCGTGGTTTCGGAGCCGCCGGAACTGATCTGCAAGAGATCGAACTCGAGGACGGAGATGGCGTCGGAAATGAACTCCACGAGGGGGCCCTGCATGTCCGGGCTGAGCGCCGCGTTCATGGTGTAGTGAAAGATGTGGGCCATCTTCCCGGCGACTTCCGAAAAGGAAGGAAAGCCGTAGCTTGCCGAAGTGCCCGCAAGTGTGTGGGCGGCGATGTAGAGTTTTTCGAGCTCCTCGCGCCTGGTTTGCGACTCTTGCAGAATCCCGGAATACTCCCGAAGAAACTGGAGATTATTGGAGGCCTCCTCAAGGAAGATCTCCACCGATTCCCGGTTCGGCCCGCTCACAGGGTTCCCTCCATGAGCACGGCCGGCTGCGCCGCTTCCGCCGTCACAGGCTTGCGATAGAGGCGGCAATCGCCCAAAACGACCGGCTCGAATTTCACCTGAACG
>Ga0307478_10003117_pt1 | contig 12465 bp, 12 predicted proteins | sample atmos_gasesECM4C_2_FD_203713 | JGI IMG/M metagenome (GOLD analysis project Ga0307478, IMG submission 203713) | Hardwood forest soil microbial communities from Morgan-Monroe State Forest, Indiana, United States - atmos_gasesECM4C_05 | ecosystem: Environmental > Terrestrial > Soil > Temperate...
GAGCGACGCACCCTCGGACGTGGCGGTCCTCAAGGTCAAACCCGACGGTCTCTCGCAGGTCGCGCTCGGTGATTCGGCCAAGGCCGAGGTGGGCGACTTCGTGGTGGCCATCGGCAATCCCTTCGGCCTGCAACACACCGTGACCTCCGGAATCATCAGCGGCCTGTCGCGCTCGGGCATCAACCCCGACGGCTACGAGGACTTCATCCAGACGGATGCCTCGATCAACCCGGGCAACTCCGGTGGTGCGCTGGTGAACCTGCGCGGTGAGCTGATCGGAATCAACACCGCGATCCTGTCGCGCAGCGGAGGCAACATCGGCATCGGCTTCGCCATTCCGGTGAACATGGCGCGCGGCGTGATGGAGCAACTGATCAGGTACGGCTCGGTGAAGCGCGGCCAGCTGGGCGTGAGCATGTATACCGTGACCCCGGATATCGCCCACTCGCTCGGGCTCAACAGCCCGATGGGCGCGCTGGTGTCGCAGGTGGTCGAGGGATCGCCGGCCGACAAGGCCGGCATCCGCACCGGAGACGTCATCACCTCCGTCAACGGGCAGACGGTGAAGTCCAACAGCGAGCTGCGCAACACCATCGGCCTGCTGCGGGTCGGCGACAAGATCGACATCGGCCTGATGCGTGACGGCAAGCCGCTGCGCGTGACCGCGGTGATCGCCGATACCGCGGCGGAGCTCCCCGGCGGTCCGGTGAGCATTCACAAGGGCTTTGAAGGCGCGACGCTCGCCGACGCCTCCGACGCCGGTGGCGCGCTGGTGCGCAGCGTCGAGCCCGGGAGCGCCGCCGCCCAGGCGGGGCTGCGGGCCGACGATGTCATCGTGGGCGCGAATCGTGGCCGGGTGGGGAATCTGCGCGAGTTGCGCGAGCGCGCCAAGGGCGCCGCGGTGCTGGTGCTGGAAGTGCGGCGCGGCAACACGATTCTGTTGATCCCGCTGCGCTGAAGCAGCGCCCGGCGAGCCGGACGCCCAGCCAAGGGAGTGATGTGAACGTCTGTGTGCTCGGCGGCAGCGGCTTTGTCGGCACGGAGCTGGTCACCCGGCTCGCGCTCGCCGGGCACTGGGTGCGCGTACCCACCCGCAATCTCGCCCGCACCGAGCGTCTGCGGGTGCTCGACACCGTCGAGCTGCGGGTCGCGAACGTGCATGAGCCGCGGATCCTGAGTCACCTGTTCGCCGGCTGCGATGCGGTCATCAACCTCGTCGGGATCCTGAACGAGCGCCGGGGCGCGAGCTTCGAGGCCGTGCATACCGAGCTCGCTGCCAAGGTGATGGCCTCCGCGCGCACCGCGGGAGTGCGGCGGGTGCTGCACATGAGCGCCCTCGGTGCGGATCTGCACGCGCCGAGCCGCTATCTGCGCTCCAAGGCCGCCGCCGAGGCGCGGCTGCGCGCCGCGCCGCACTCCGAGGTGCCGCACGCCGAGCCTGCGGTGACGATCTTTCGTCCCTCGGTGATCTTCGGGCCGGGAGACTCGCTCACCAACCGCTTTGCCGGCCTGCTGCGGCTCACGCTGGGCTGGCTGCCGCTGGCGCGCGCGCGGGCGCGCTTCGCGCCGGTGTGCGTGTTCGACGTCGCGGATGCGCTGGTGCACGCGCTCGGCGAGCGCGCCAGCGCCGGTCAGACCTACGAGCTGTGCGGTCCGCAGGTCATGACGCTCGCCGAGATCGTGCGCCTGAGCGCGCGCGTGGCGCGCCTGCCCTGCCGGATCGTGCCGCTGCCGGATACCCTCGCACGCCTGCAGGGCCTGGTGATGGGGATGCTGCCCGGCAAGCCGTTCTCACTGGACAACTTCCGCTCGCTCACCCTCGACAGCGTGTGCCGCGAGGATGGCTGCCGCAGGCTCGGCATCACGCCCAGGCCCATGCTCGCGGTATTGCCCACTTACCTCGAGCCGCGCCTCCCGGCTGTGTTCGCCTGAGGTGCACAGACGCGCGTGCCGCTGCGCGCGCGGCTGGCGTGCCAGCTCACGGGCGGCGGCATAGAAGCGCGCGAGATCATCACCGGCCTGCGCGAGCAGCCGCGCGAAGCCCGGGACGCAGTCGAAGTAGGTGGACACGGATGCCAGGCGCGCGTTGTTGAGGCCCTCGGCGATCCACTCCTCGTACAACGGATAGCTCGCGCCCTCACGCTGCTCGAGCGCGCGAATGTCGGCCGCGAGCGTGCCGAGGATCTGCGCCTTGCCGGCACGCATCTCATCGCGCCCCGCACCCGAGGCGTACAGGAGCGCCAGCCGGCTGCGGCTCTGCGCCAGCAGGCTCACGAACCCCGCGGCGTGCTCCTGGCGCTCGCGCAACTGCTGCAGGCGCTGGGATGCACCCTGAGAGTTCAGCCAGCGCGCGAGTCCCGCATCTTCGACCGTGGTCGCGAACGCCTCGTTGAATTCGGAGTCGTCGCGCACGTACAGCAGCTGGTGAGCGAGCTCGTGGAAGATGGTCGCGGCGAGCTCATCGTCGCCGTAGCGCAGCATGCTCGAGAGCACCGGGTCGGCGAACCTGCCGAGGGTCGAGTAGGCGGGCACGCCGTCGACGCTCACGTCCAGACCGCGCACCGCCAGAGCGGCGGCGAACTCGCGCGCGCGCCGCTCGTGAAAATAGCCGCGGTAGGCGACGCAGCCGGCGATCGGGAAACACCAGCGCTTCGGGCTGACCGAGAACTCCGGCGCCGCGACCACGTTCCACACCACGAATGGCCGGCCGATGTCGGCGTAGCTGCGGTAGCTCTTGTTGTCGGGGAGCCCGAGCTCGCGGGAGGCGAACTCACGTGCGGCGCGCACCTCCTCGAGATGCGCGCGCAGCGCGGGCGGTGTGTGCGGGTCGGCCAGCAGCCTCTCGATGGGCACGCGCTCACGCAGCACCCGCCACTGGCCGCTCGCGGCCTGCATGAGATACAAGGTGCCGCAGCCGCACAGCAGCGTACACGCCGCCGCCAGCAGCAACGCGCGCACGCCGCACACAACCTGTGCGGCAACAGCGGCATTCACCGCGCCGAGCGGGGAGCTCTCGGTTAACATGGCACCATGCGAGTCTACTTGGTCGGCGGCGCGGTACGGGACCGGCTGCTGGGAGTTCCGGTCCGCGAGCGCGACTGGGTGGTGGTCGGGGCACAGCCGCAGGAGCTGGAGCGCGCCGGTTACCTGCCGGTGGGGCGCGAGTTTCCGGTGTTCCTGCATCCGCAGACCCACGAGGAGTACGCGCTCGCGCGGCGCGAGCGCAAGGTCGCGCGCGGCTATCGCGGCTTCACGACGCAGTCCTCGCCCGAGGTGACGCTGGAGGAGGATCTGCAGCGCCGCGATCTCACCGTCAACGCCATGGCCGAGAGTGAGGACGGTGAGCTCGTCGATCCTTACGGCGGACAGGCGGATCTCGCGGCGCGCGTGCTGCGCCACGTGTCGGAGGCCTTCGTCGAGGATCCGGTGCGGGTGCTGCGCGTCGCGCGCTTCGCGGCCCGCTACGCCGAGCTGGGTTTCCGTGTCGCCGATGAGACCGTGCAGCTGATGCAGCGCATGACCCAGACTGGCGAAGTGAGCGCGCTCGTCGCCGAGCGCGTATGGCAAGAGACCGAGCGTGCGCTCGGGGAGTCGCGCCCGGAAGTGTTCTTCGAGACCCTGCGCGCCTGCGGTGCGCTGGCGGTGATCTTCCCGGAGATCGAGGCGCTGTACGGCGTGCCGCAGCCCGCGCGCTGGCACCCGGAAATCGACACCGGGGTGCACGTCATGCTGGCGCTGCGTCTTGCGGCGCGGCTCGGCGCCTCCGGCGCCGTGCGTTTCGCCGCGCTGACTCATGACCTCGGCAAGGCCCGCACGCCGCGCGAACGATGGCCGAGTCATCACGGTCACGAGGAGGCCGGCGTGCCGCTGATCGAGGCCCTCAGTGCGCGCCTCAAGGTCCCGAACGCGCACCGCGAGCTGGCGGTCCTCGCCGCCCGTCACCACACACTCGTACACCGCGCCGCCGAGCTGAAGCCGACAACGATCCTCACGCTGCTGGAGAACTGCGACGCCTTTCGCCGCCCGGAGCGCTTTGCCGAGCTGCTGCTGGCGTGTGAGGCGGATGCGCGCGGGCGCACCGGGCGTGAAAACGAACCCTATCCGCAGGCCGCGTACCTGAAGACGGCGCTGGCGGCCGCGGCTGCCGCGACGCTATCGGAGCAGGAGCGCCGGGGCTTAAGCGGTACGGCGATCGGTGAGCAACTGCGGGGGCGGCGCTTCGCCGCCGTCAGCGCCGTCAAGTCAGCACAGGACGCTCTGCCGAAGTAGAGCGGAATCTGCGGCGCGCGCAGCGTCCATCAGGGCGGCGTCGCGGCACATCGCGCGCGCCACGCGCGCAGCGTTCAGCGCAGCACGCCCTGCCACACCAGGGCGAGCAGGCCCGCTCCGACCACGACGCGATACCAGGCGAAGAGCGTGAAGCGGTGCGACTGCACATAGCGCAGCAGCCATTTGACCGCGATGAACGCCACGACGCCCGACACCACGAATCCGACGGCGAGCGCGTGCCAGTCCTCCTCACCCGCTCCGTGGCTGCGGACCTTGAGGAGCTCATAGCCGGTGGCGGCAAACATCGTCGGTATGCCGACGAGGAACGCAAACTCGGTCGCCGCCGGACGCAGCGTGAGACCGGCCAGCATCGCCGCGAAGATCGTGGCGGCCGAGCGCGAGGTGCCGGGAAACACCGCGGCAAGAATCTGACAGGCGCCCACCCACAAGGCCACCGTCCAGGTCACCGTGGAGCTCGCCGGCCGGTCAGCGACGTAGTGCTCGATGGCGAAGATCAGGATCCCGCCGATGAGGAGCGCGAGCGCGACCGGCAACACAGTCTCGGGCAGCTTCCAGCCCAGGCGGGTCGCGATGAAGCCTCCCGACGCGGTGATCAGGAAGGCGACGGTGAGCTTCGCGAGGTAGTCGCGGTTCTCGGGCCTGTCGAACCGGGTCAAGAGGTCCAGCAGCCGACGCCAGTAGATCAGCACGATCGCGAGGATCGCACCCGCCTGGATCGTGACGTTGAAGAGCTCCGAGCGCTCCCCCAGCCAGCGCTCGGCGATGAGCAGGTGCCCGGTGCTCGAGACGGGGAGGAATTCGGTGATGCCTTCGATGATGCCGAGAATCACGGTGTTGAGAGTGTCGGACACGCTGTTCGGCCTCGCTCGACCCTGGATGAGGAGGCGCCATCTTAACGGGGTGCCTGCGATATCACAGCAGGTGGCGCAGATCCTGCAGCGCAAAGCCGCACAGCGGCGCGTCGTAGCCGCGCGTGAGGGCCATGAACTTGAACGCCTCGCCCATTTCCTCCGGCAGAATCAGGCGCCGTGCCTCGCCCGCGAGCCGCGCGCGCGGCCCTCCATCGCCGGCCTCGGCCACCAGGGCCTCCAGCCCCGTGGCCAGGAGAAAGGCCGCCTGGGTCGCAAAGCCGCTGACCGTGAGATTCGCCGCCAGCGCGGCCTCCGCAATGCGCGTGAAATCGACCCAGGCGGTGATGTCCTGGACCCCGACGTTGATATACGGGTCGGCGTGCGCGCGCTGTTTGAAATGACAGCGCAGCGTGCCGCTCGCGCGCTCGCGATGGTAGTAGTGCCGCCGCGGCAGCCCGTAGTCGCACAGCAGCAGCACACCGCACTCCAGGCACTCACTCAAGGAAGCGATCCAGGGCTCGACGCGCAGGCACAGCTCCGACACGTACCCCGGCGGCAGCTCCCCCTCCAAGGAGGCGAGCAACCCATCGCAGGCCCGTGCCAGCGGAGCCTGCGCGGCCGCGCTCTGCTCACGAAAGGAGATCTCCTCGCCGCAGTCCTCAGGCGCACCGCCCGTGACTCCGCCGGCGGACGCCCTGGTTGCATCAAGTGCCACGCCGAGCTCCCTCACGGCGCCGTCGCGCCACGTGAAGCGCCGGCACGGCAGGGCATCGGCCACCTCGTTGGCGAGCACCACGCCCCGCAGGGGACTTTGCGGCAAAGCCTCGAGCCACACCACACGCTCGCGCAGCTGCGGCGGCAACAGCGCCAGGCGCGCGCGCTGGCGGGCGGCGAGATCGGCGCTGACTTCGAGAATCGCGTAACGCTGCGGCAGTACGCCCTGGGCGGCGAGCGCGGTGAGAACCGTCGCCGCCATGCGCCCGGTGCCGGCACCGAGCTCGAGGATCTCGCCACCGGTCGTGGTGAGAATTTCGGCGCACTGGCGCGCCACGCAGCGGTTGAACAGGTCGGACACCTCGGGGGCGGTGACGAAGTCGCCCCCGACGCCGATCTTGACGCTGCCGGCGCTGTAGTAACCCAGTCCCGGCGCATACAGGGCCAGCTCCATGAAGCGCTCGAAAGACAGCCACCCGCCGGCGGCGGCGAGCTCGGCCCGGATCAGCCCGGCGAGCGAGCGGCTGTGGTGCCGCTCCTCGGGCGACAGCGGCGGGAGGATTGAGCGCGCCGCGGATGCAGTCATAATCGGCTTCCATGGCGCCCGATACAGCGGACCCGGCCGGCGAGGCAGCGGCAGCGCGTGGCGCGCTCACCGGCAAGGCGGCGCTCATTACCGGCGCGGCGCGGCGCGTGGGCGCCAGCATCGCGCGGATGCTGCACGCCGCGGGTGCGGATGTGGTGCTGCATTACCGCAGCTCGGCCGACGACGCGGCCGCCTTGATGGGCGAGCTGAACGCCGCGCGCCCGGGCTCCGCGGCACTGGCGGAGTGCGACCTGCTGCAGGTCGAGCTGCTGCCGGTGCTGGTGGCAGCCGCGACCGATGCCTTCGGGGGGCTGGATATCCTCGTCAACAACGCCTCGACCTTCTACCCGACACCGCTCGGTGACATCGGCGAGATCGACTGGGACGATCTCGTGGGCACCAACCTCAAGGCGCCGCTGTTTCTCGCCCAGGCCGCAGCTCCCGCCCTCCACCAGCGGCGCGGACTCATCATCAATGTGGCGGACATTCACGGACTGAAGCCCCTGCGCCGCTATCCGGTGTACAGCCTCGCCAAGGCGGGCCTCATCATGCTGACCAAGTCCCTGGCGCGCGAGCTCGGGCCGCACGTGCGCGTCAATGCGGTGGCGCCGGGGCCGGTCATGTGGCCGGAGGACGCACCGGACAAGGCGCTGCAGGAGAAAATCACCGCCCGGACGGCGCTGAAGCGTCCCGGCTCGGCGGATGACGTGGCGCGCGCGTGCCTGTACTTCGCCACCGGGGCCCCGTACGTCACCGGCCAGATTCTCGCGGTGGATGGCGGCCGCAGCATCGGCTGGTGAGCCGCTCGAGCGGGTGAGCCGACTGATCGAAGCGCCCCCACAGCTCCGAGATGGTGAGATGCGCGGTCGGATGCCGCACCTGCGGCACCAGCACGGCGAGCGGGCCGAGCATGTAGGCACGCTGCAGCAGATCCGGCCGCGGCAGCTTCAGTCCCGGCTCATCGCAGATGAGATCGCCGTACAGCAGCACGTCCAGATCCATGGAGCGCGGCGCCCAGCGCGGCGCGGCGCGCGCCCGCCCGCAGAGCGCCTCGATCGCATGCAGCTGGGCGAGCACCTGGCGCACCGGCAGCGCGGTGTCGAAGCCGGCCACGAGATTGATGAAGTCATCGCCCTCGAACCCCACGGCGCGATTGCGGTACCAGGGCGAGAAGCGTGCACCGGGAAACTCGCGCGCCAGCTCGGCCACCGCCCGCGCGAGGTTGAGCTCGGGCGCGACGTTGCTGCCGGCGGCGACATAGACCTCGGGCACCGTGTCAGGTCCGGCCGGCGGCGGAGGTGGCGCCGGGCGCCAGGTCGGCGCGCGTGCGCTCGATCACCACGCCGACGTCACGCGAGTTGCGGATGGCGCCGGGCTTGTTGAGGGCGATACGCACCCAGGCGACCGCGAACTCCTCGAGAATGAGCAGCGCCACGCGATGTGCGAGGGTCTCGACGAGTTTGAATTCGGAAAGCTCGATGAACGCCAGCACCCGTTTCGCCACCATCTTGTAGTCGAGGGTGTCGGCCACCTCGTCGCGGATCGCCGCGCGCCGGCAGTCCGCCGGCAGCTCGATGTCGAGCACCACGGTCTGCTTGACGCGGCGCTCCCAGTCGATGAAGCCGATGATGCACTCGGCGGTGAGTCCGTGCAGGAAGATCCGGTCACCAGTGTGGTGGTCACTCATGTCGGCATCCGACGGCAATGATGAGAGTCATGGGGGGAGCGCGGACAGCGACTCGAGCGGCCAGCGGGCGCGTGCCTGGATGGCGAGACCGTCGTGCTCACCGGCCTGCAGACGCGCCAGCCCGGCCACAGCAATCATCGCCGCGTTGTCGGTTGAGAACTCGATGCGCGGATAGTACACGCGCGCGCCATGGCTGCCTGCGGCCGCAGTGAGCCGTTCGCGCAACGAGCGATTGGCGCTCACGCCGCCGGACACCACCAGCACGCTCAAGCCCGTGTACTCAAGCGCCCGCAGCGCCTTGGCGGTGAGGGTCTCGACGATGGCATCCTGCACGGCCCGCGCGACGTCCGAGCGCTGCCTCTCGCTCAGCACCCGGCCGCGCACCGCATGCAGCACCGCGGTCTTCAGGCCCGAGAAGCTGAACTCGAGTCCCGCCCGATCGAGCATGGGCCGCGGGAAGCTGAAGGCGCCGGGCGCGCCGCGCTCGGCCAGCTGCGCCAGCTGCGGGCCGCCCGGATACGGCAACCCCAGGAGCTTGGCGCTCTTGTCGAAGGCCTCACCGGCCGCATCGTCGCGGCTGGTGCCCAACACGCGATAGCGACCCACCCCCGACACCTCGATCAGCAGCGTGTGCGCGCCGGAGACCAGCAGCGCCAGGTGCGGGAACGGCGGCGGATCGGCTTCCAGGAGCGGTGCCAGCAGGTGTCCTTCCAGGTGATGCACGCCGATGGCCCGCACGTCCCACGCGTAGGCAAGACTGCGCGCCAGCGCGGCACCGGTGAGCAGGGCGCCGATCAGGCCCGGGCCCGCCGTGTAGGCCACCCCATGCAGGTCGCGGGGCCGGGTCCCGGCGCGCTCCAGCGCCCCGCGCACCAGCGGCAGCAGGCGCCGGACGTGGTCGCGCGAGGCCAGCTCGGGCACCACGCCGCCGTAGGCGCGATGCAGCTCCACCTGGCTGAAGAGCTCGTGCGCGAGCAGTCCCACGCGCGCATCGAGCACGGCGGCGGCGCTCTCATCACAGGAGGATTCGATCGCAAGTACGCGCATGACGTTGGTCGCAGGATCCCAGTGCTATAGTCCCAGTTCAAGATGTCCTCGCGCGGGACCTGCATGAAGAGGAGTCGCCACCGCGGCGACCCGCGCGCGTGGTTCCTGCCGGCCGCACTGCTGGCGGCCTGCGCATCCTCGGCGGCGCCCGCCCCAGGTACCTGCGTCGTCGAACGCTGGGCGTCGCTGCCGGTGACCATGGCGGGGACACGGCCCCTGGTGCACGCCGCGATCAACGGCACCGATGCCCTGTTCCTCGCCGACAGCGGCATGTTCTACAGCTCGCTCACCACCGCGGCCGCGGGTGAATTCAAACTCAGCCTGCATCCGGCGCCGTTCGGCTACGAAGTGCGTGGCGTCGGCGGCGCGTCGCGCCCCTACCTCACCGAGGTGAAGACTTTCACGATCTTCGGCGTGCCGGTGCCGCACGTTCAGTTCCTGGTCCTGCCGAATGACCTCGGCAACGGCGAGGCGGGCATCCTGGGCCAGAACGTGTTCCGCATCAGCGACGTCGAATACGACCTGGCCAACGGCGTCATACGGATGGTGCGGCCGCGCGACTGCAAGAACGCCGTGCTCGCCTATTGGGCGAAAGGGACGGACAAGCCAGTCTCCGAGGTCGACATCGCGTTCGGCACGCCGATGGAACCGCACACCAAGGGTGTGGCCTACGTGAACGGCGTCAGGATCCACGTCATCTTCGATACCGGCGCGTCGACCTCGTACCTGACACTCGCCGCGGCCAAGCGCGCCGGCGTGACGCCGGAGTCACCGGGCGTCGTGGACGGCGGGACAGGGAGCGGCATCGGGCCGAACAGCCGGCGCTCGTGGATCGCGCCCTTCGCCAGCTTCAAGGTTGGCGACGAGGAAGTGCGCAACACACGCCTGCGCATCGGCGAAGGCAACCTCCTCGGCGACGACATGCTGGTCGGGGCGGACTTCTTCCTGTCGCACCGCATCTACGTCTCCAACAGCCAGCACAAGCTCTACTTCACCTACAACGGCGGGCCTGTGTTCAACCTGACGGCTACACCGCCGGCCGCCGCGAGCGATGCTGCCGCGGCGCCGGCTGCGGAGACACCGGCAGCGGGCGCAGCGCAGCCGGACAACCTCGACGCGGCGGCGCTGGCGCGCCGCGGTGCGGCCTCGGCCGGGCGCCACGACTACGAGCACTCGCTCGCCGACCTGACGCGCGCCATCGCCATGGCGCCGAGCGAGCCGAGCTATTACTACGAGCGCGGCCGGGCGTATCTCGGCAACAGGCAGCCCGACCTGGCGCTTGCCGACTTCGACCAGGCGATCAAGCTCAGGCCCGACGACGTGCCGACGCTACTGGCGCGCGCGGAGCTGCGCGCGACGCGCCACGAGCCACCGCAAGCCCTGACTGCGGATCTGCAGGCCGCCGACCATGCCGCGCCGCGCGGGTCCGAGGCACGCGTGCACCTCGGCAACCTGTACCAGTACGCGGGCGACCTGCCCGCCGCCATCGCCCAGTACAGCGCCTGGATCGACATGCACGAGCGCGAGGACGTCGCCATGCCGCGGGTGCTGAACTCGCGCTGCTGGGCCCGGGCCCAGTGGGGCCAGGAGCTCGACCGCGCGCTCGACGACTGCAACAAGGCGCTGCGCCTGAGGCCCAACGACGCCGCCTTCCTCGACAGTCGCGGGCTCGTGTACCTGCGCCAGGGCAACTACGACCGCGCCATCGCCGACTACGATGCGTCGCTCAAGGTGCGCCCGAACGCACCCTGGGTCCTGTACTGCCGGGGCATCGCCAGGCAGCGCAAGGGACCGGCGGGCGCCGGCAGGGCCGACATCGACGCCGCCCTCGCGCAGCAGCCGGCGCTCGCCGCGCGGGCCGCGAAATTCGGCCTTACTCCTTAGAGCAAGCCCTGGGAAATCGCGCCCCTTGCGCTGCCGGGTTACCCTATGTAGACTTACAACCATGGGTAGGCAGGATCGCGACGTGCGGATCTCGCTCCAGACTCTGCGGGTGCTGGAAGCCTTCCTCGAGAATCCCACCGATCAGCTTGCCGGCGCCGACGTGCACAAGCGCAGCGGGCTCGCCTCCGGCACGCTGTATCCCATCCTGCTGCGGCTCGAGTCCGCCGGCTGGTTCGTGAGCCGCTGGGAGGTCATCGACCCTTCCAGCGCCGGCCGCCCGCGCCGCCGGCTCTACCGCCTCACCTCCAGCGGACTGGCACGCGCGAGCGAAGTGTTCGCGAGCCTCGGTCGAGGTGTTCCAGCATGAACAGTCAGTGGATCGATCGCGTGGCGCTGCGCCTCCTCAAGCGTGCGGCACACCGGGCGCCGCCCTTCCTGGCGGAACGCCTGGAGGAGGAGTGGCTCGCGGACATGTCGGCGCGGCGCACCAGCGTCGCGCGCCTGCGGCTGGCCATCGGCTGCTGCTGGGCCGCGAGCGTCATCGCCCACGAGCACGGCACGCCCAGCGTGGCGGCCGCGACTGCGCGCGGCGCGAAAACCCTCGCCGCCTATGCGCCGGCGGATTCCTTCTTCACGCGCCGCAGCGCGGCCGTGCTCATCATTCTCGCCCTGCACGCGGTCCTCATTTACCTGCTGGCGGCCGGCATCGTGCACCGCATAGCGGATGCGCCTCCGCCGCCGCTCATCGCAAGATTTACCGAGGAGCTGTCGCCACACCACCCGCCGCCGCCGCCGGCAGGGCCGCAACTTGTGCGACCCACGATCGAGCTCCCGGTGCCGGATTTCCCACGGGAGGTACAGGCAGGTCCGGACACGATCACCGTACCCGATAAGCCGAGCTCCCCGCCTTCGCGAGCCCCCGCGTCCATCACCGTGCAGCGCGTGCTCGGCGGCCCGGGCACGGGATTCCCGAACACGGCTGACTACTACCCCGCTGCCGCGATTCGTCTGCGTGAGCAGGGCGGCGTGGCGGTGCAGGTTTGCATCGCCGGCAGTGGCCGGCTGACCTCCGATCCGGCCATCGCCCAGTCTTCCGGCAGTCCGCGACTCGATGCCGGGGCGCTGGCGCTCGCGAAAGCCGGCTCCGGCCACTACCGGCCCACGACCGAAGATGGCCTGCCCGTGAGCTCGTGCTTCCCCCTGCGCATCCGGTTTGAGCTGCGCAACTAGCGGGCGCCTGCACCAGCCGGCCGGCCCAGCCGGCCGCGGCTTTTGCCTAATCACCGGCGCTCCTTTAGAATCCCCCGCCCCCGTGGGTTCGCCCCGCTCTCGCACGGGCAGGATGGGCGCCGCGGATTTCCATTCCGATCAACAGCTTTGAGGTAGTGATGCCGAGCGTTCGCGTG
>Ga0307478_10003118_pt1 | contig 12463 bp, 6 predicted proteins | sample atmos_gasesECM4C_2_FD_203713 | JGI IMG/M metagenome (GOLD analysis project Ga0307478, IMG submission 203713) | Hardwood forest soil microbial communities from Morgan-Monroe State Forest, Indiana, United States - atmos_gasesECM4C_05 | ecosystem: Environmental > Terrestrial > Soil > Temperate...
TGTCGAGCTCCCAGCCGCCCAGCACATATCCCATGGCGTCGTGACGGTCGTGCAGGAAAGGCAAAGCGTAGTTGAAGCTGGTGACGAAGCGATGACGATGATCGAAGTCGGAAAGGCCCCGCGACGTGGCAGCGCTATTCTGATCGTTGACGCGTGTTAGAAAAGCTACGCTGGCGGTGGAAACATCGTCGATCGATTTGGAGAAGGTGTACGCGCTCTGAAAGTACAGTCCCTTCGAGAACCGGTGCGAAACTGTGGCCTGCAAACTGTGATAGTGGGAATCGGAGTTGGGATAGAACGCCTCAAAGGCCGGAGGATCAATTCCGACAAACGGTGCGCGCGCCGCAGCGTTGGCCGCCGTGTTTTGAGTGATCGTGACCTGGCTCCCGGTGGCCCCAGTCATGCAAGGAATGGCCGCATTGCCGCAAGTCAGGACGATCGGCGGGAGTTGTCCGGCGCCGCCCGGTCCGGCCAGGTTGGGTTGGTCAGGATCAAAAGTTGACCGCAGGTGTGTGCCCTTGGTCCCTACATATCCGAGTTCTAGAACCCAATTTCCGCCCAGTTGGCGCTGCACCGTTAGGTTCCACTGCTGTGTGGTCGGCACGATCCAGTGCAATGGAACTGCCAGATTGATGAAGTTGAAGGCGCTCGTCGAGGCGGTACAGGAGAAACACGGAGATCCGTTCGTGCTGCCCCCTAGAAAGCCTTGAAAAATCGCTGGCGTCGGTACGAAGAGTGGGCTTACAACACCTAGCGGTGGCGCTCCGGCAAAGATGCCGCCCATCTGCTGGGGCGCATTTCCGGTGACCAGCACTGGATAGATCGGAGCCGTGAATGACAGATTGTCTACAGCGCCAATGTCCTCCCGTACGCTGTAGATGGCGTAGCCTCCACGTACGACCGTGGAATGCTCGCCCCCTATGTCATACGCAAAGCCGATACGCGGCTCCAGCACTGTCGAGTATTCGTTGTTGAGAGCGGCGCTGTTCAGCGTTCCGCTGAAGCCAGTGATGTTGAACTTGCTCACGCACTTCGGAAATACGAACGCATCCCCAGTCGCATTAGCGTTCTGAGGAATCGCGTTCCCCAAATGGCACAGGTTATCGTAGGCCGCGCCCACCCACTCCGTTCGAAGTCCCAGGTTCAGAGTCAAATCGGGCCTCATCCGGAAATCGTCCTGCACGAATGCGCCGTACGCGGGAATGATGTAGTCGTGATTGGACGCGCCGCCGCCGCCTTCACCGAAAGAATCCTCCCCCAACAGGAAGTTCTGAAAATAGTTGAGGCCGCTATCGGCCCCGGGAACGAAAAACAACAGGCCATTGTCCAGCACGGGAAGATTGCGGCGCAGGGTGGTGTGGTCAATTTCCCCGCCGAAGCGAAGCGTGTGATGTCCGCGTGTCCAACTAACCGTATCCAGCCAAACGAATGCATCGGACAACGCCGACTGAAGCTGGTTGGGGAACGGCCCAATTTGCAAGCCGCTGCTGAACTGGAATCGGTACATATCCGGCGCACCCGATCCATTGGTGATGCCCAGAGCGGAGGGCGAGGTGCCGGGTACAGCAACGTTCTGCAACGAGTCGCTGATGATGTTCGCCCCAAAACGGAATTCATTGATCAAGTTATTACTAAACGTGTGAGTCTCTGCGATGCTGGTGAATCTCCCGCGCAACGGAATATCCAACGGGAAATTCAGATTGCTGGCGAAGGCTGGGTAGCCCGTCTGAACCTGCAAGTTATCCGCGCCGAACGGCTGATACGTTTCCGAGTCCGACCAGAAGAAGCGCTCGGAGATTCGGTCCTTGCCTCCATTGAAGTCCTTGTCCCAGTCCGCAGTAAACTGATCATCCCTGTACCGGCCCGGCACGGTTAGGGAAAGCGCCCCGGTGTTGGGTTGGCCACTGGCGCCAATGCCGGGCGTGCCCGCAATGCTGGGAATTAAAAAGCCACCTCCTATGCCTGCGCCAAACTGATTACCCTTCGTGTTGAGCAGATTGAAAGCTACCGGATCGAGCCCGCAGTCGACTGAAGTATTTGTGATCTCCGGGGGCAGGCCGGTGGGAAAGAAGGTGCTGACTAAAGTAGCGCAGTCACGCGCTTGCGGCAGCACTGGAAGGGCAGCGCCGCTGAGATACGTTCCCAGCGAATCGCCGCTCCGCTGCCGGGTCCCCTGATAGTTCACATAAAAGTATCCCCATTTTGCCCCGGGGCCGACGGGTCCGCCGAAATCCCCGCCGAAAATGTTTTGCTTGAGGTCGAAAGGCCCGATGAAGAAATCGTTGGCGTCCAGCTTGGAGTTGCGGAAATATTCCCAAAGATCGCCGTGGAAGGCGGAGGTCCCGCTTTTCAAGATGGCGTTGATGTTACCTCCACCATTGCGGCCCTGACTGGCGTCGTAGAGGCTGGTGCTGACCTTAAACTCCTGGATGTCGTCAGGGTTGGGAACGGGCGTATAAGTAAGTTCTCCGAACGAGTAGTCGGACGCTGAGACTCCTTCAATGAGATAGTTATTGTTATCTTCGCGTCCACCGTTCACATCGATACGCACGTCGCCGCGGCCGAGGGCAGCGGCATTGTTCAAGTTGGCGGTGGCGCCGGCATTCAAGTCGAGCAATTGCTGGAAGTTGCGCGTCGCCAAAGGAAGACTGGCTAAGGTCTCAGATCCCACCGATTGGCCCGTGGTGGCGCCCGTGGTATTGACCTGCTCCACCTGAGACTGCACTTCCACAACTTCTTTCACCGTACTCACTTTAATAACCGCCGTCATGCGCGTCGTTTCCGTGATGCTCACCACCACGCCGGGAAACTTGGTGTCCGGGAAACCTGCCGCATTCACTTCCACCGTGTAGACGCCTACCGGCAATAAAGTAGCCGTGAACAACCCCGATGCGTCGCTGGTCACCACGCGCAGAACTTCACCCGTGGCTTCGCTCTTGACGCTCACCTTTGCGTTGGCGATTACGGCTCCCGATGCATCTTGAACCGTGCCTCCGATTGCGCCGGTGGCTCCGCCTTGCGCGAACATCATTCCAGTGAAGAGTGCCAGGAAAAGACCCGATGCCTCCATCTTCCGAAGTGAACTCATCTTGTCCTCCAATACCCGACTGTCTGTGGCTACGCTCACCTCAAGCCGGAAATTGATGGGCCCGACCAAAGGATGAGCCAACCGCCGATATATCACGATCCTTCGTTCATGTTCAAGAAGTATGCAAGTGGATCGGAGACACGAATTCAGCCGAGAAGAGTTCCTGACAGGACGGCATGTGCCAAGGATTCCAGCCGAGTCTGCGAACGATGCGCGCAGCAGTGGAACCACTAGACGGAGGTTTTCGCAAAATCTAATCTTCTACTGCTTGTGTTGTCATATCTGACGGCTCGCCGCCGGCCACGGCCTGAGCGACAATCAGCCGCCGCGCTTCCACTCGAATCTTCGGCAGATGCAGCCCGAACCAGCACGCCCCCGCCACCGACGCCACGCCGCCGATCGCTACCGTGACTGGCGCGCCTAAACGCTCAGCCAGCGCGCCCCCAAACAGCGCTCCAATCGGAGCCATCCCCATAAACATCATCGAATAAACCGCCATCACGCGCCCGCGCAGCGCATCCGGCACCATCACCTGGATCAGCGTGTTCGAACATGCCATCTGCAGCATCATCGTGTAACCCACTGGCAGCAGCAGGATCACAGAAACCCAGAACGTACGTGACAGTGCAAAAACCACCAGGCTGGTTCCAAACCCGGCGCAGCACCACGCCACCCAGCGTCCTAAACCCTTCACGCCCTCGCGGAAGGCCAGGGTTAGCGCGCCCAGCAGTGCTCCTACGCCGGTCGCGCCCATCAGAATGCCCAACCCTCGCGCTCCACCGTGCAGAATCTGGTCGGCAAAGATCGGCATCAGCACCACGTAGGGCATCCCCACCAGGCTCACCAGCCCCAGCAGTAGCAGCAAGGCGCGGATCGGCGCGGTCCGGTTGACGAAGCGGAATCCTTCCATCATGTGCTCGAAGGGCGACGCCATGACTACGCGCACCGGGCTCTGCACCCGCATCATCAGCAATCCGATGATCACCGCGATGTAGCTCACCGCGTTGGCAAAGAAGCACCAGCCTTCGCCAATCTTCGCCACCAGAATCCCCGCGATTGCCGGACCGATCACGCGCGCGCCATTGAACATGGAAGAATTCAGCGCGATCGCATTCATCAGATCTTCCTTGCCCACCATGTCCACCAGAAACGATTGCCGTCCGGGAATGTCGAAGGCATTCACCACCCCCAGCAAACTAGCCAGCACAAACACGTGCCAGACTTGAACCTTATGCGACAGAGTCAGCGCCGCCAGGACGAATGCCAGCAGCATCGCCGCCACTTGCGTCGCGATAACGATGTGGCGGCGGTTCACGCGATCGGCAGTGATCCCCCCCAACGGCGCGAATAGAAACACCGGCACCTGGCTGGCGAATCCCACCGACCCCAGCAGCAGAGCCGAACCAGTCAGCCGGTAAACCAGCCACGACTGCGCGACGCTCTGCATCCACGTCCCGACCAGGGAGATTAGTTGTCCGCTGAAGAAAAGCTGGAAGTTGCGGTGCCGCAGCGCCCTCCCCGCCACCTGCCAGCGCGAGCCGCCCCCTGAGGCCGCCTCCGCTTCCTTCACCACCGCATTTTCCTGGCTTGGGACTTTTGACTCAGGTACATTCACTTCTTTCGATGACACTCCTGGCTCCCTGGGATCACGATAACGACCACGATAACGACCACGATAACGTGCATCTTACGGACACAGCTCTCCCACTACATGGTCCCTACCATCGAGTTTTTCACAGATCAGCGTAATACTCCACGTCGACAAACTTTTGACTTCCCAGACCGTCCGGACTGCGCTACAGTTGCAGTTGCTCGCTCCCCGGCGAGTCCCTCAAGAAAGGGACACGACCATGACTACTCCTCCGGTTGGTGTTGAACGCCGTATTGGACAGCGCTTCGCTTTCAACCTCCCAGTATTCCTGCGTGACGTCGCCACCGCGGTGGAAGGACCCGGCTTCACCCAGGACCTGAGCTCGCGTGGAGCTTTCTTCTTCACCGACCTGGCTCTCAGCGAAGGCGCGGAAATCGAACTCACGTTAAAGATGCCCTCCGAGATCACGCTCGGAGAGAACATGCGCGTCCGCTGCCGGGGGCGCGTTCTTCGCATCGTCCGCCCGGCGGACACCGTTCGGAAACCCGTAGCCTCAGCCGAAAGCGCGACCAAGTTGGCCGAGATCAAGGCCGCGGAGACCAAGATCGGCGTGGCCGTATGCCTGAAGGGCTACGAATATCTTCCCGAAGTGGAGGACAGTTCCGCCGACTTCCGCCGCATTTCGGCTTTGCACAGCCCCGCCGAGACTGAGCGTCCCGCTGCACCGGCGCCCGCCACGCCAGCGCCTGCCATTCCGCGCGCAGTGGCCCGTTAGCCTCGATTTATCATTTTCATCCGGAGCGGTGAAAGGCGTAGCTTTGGCGACTTGGGTCGCAGGAAATGGGTCACAGGAAAATCCCAGTCTGAGCCTCCCCGCGAACTTTAGTTCTTCCGGCGTTTTCTTAGTCCTTTTCAATCTCCCAACCTTGGCTTAGAATGTTGCACACTAGTGCGGCTTCGGTAGGGGAGTATTCCAGCTGTGCACCTCTCGCTGACGTTTTACAATACCGTCCCGTGGATCGCTCCTCCTCCGTCTCCGCGCGAATTGTGTACACGTCTGCTGTCAGGCGGTTACCAAGGTCACTTGGCGAACAGTACTTTCTCTTTCTAACATGCAAACACCGAGAGAAATCAGCGAGAACCGCGCCATGCATGGGATCGCCGTCGCCCTCTTGTCCGAGGACCGGGAACATTTATCGGAGTTGCAGAGGCGCCTGGAGGCCACCCGCCTGGCTCGCGTCGTATTCAGTAACCTTGGCTTCCCCATCGGAGCCACGGACTCCGTCCTTCGCCAGATTCAGGATTTGCGCGCCGAAGTCGTAGTGGTCGACATTTCTGACGAGAATCCTCAGCGCGCCATCAAAGCCATTGAATTGCTTCAGGCCAATACCCTGCAGCTCGCCATCTTTGCCAACGGCAACATGCAGCAGCCCACCACCATCGTGGCCAGCATGCGCGCCGGAGCCGGGGAATATCTGGATCACAACGCCGGCTCTGAGGCTCTGCTCGAAGCTCTCACGCGTTTCAGCTCCAACCGCACCCGCACCCGCGGCGGCGCGGGCAAAGCCCGCATCTTCACTTTTCTCAGCGCCAAAGGAGGCGCGGGCGCCACTACCGCCGCGGTCAACACCGCCGTCGCCCTGCAGCAGTCCCACGGCAGTGTGGTTCTGGTGGACTTCGCTCCTGTCGGCCACGCTCAACTGCATCTCAACCTGCGCCCCAGTTTTGGCGTGCCCGATGCCCTCGAGAATCTGCACCGCCTCGACGCTTCCCTGCTTGAAGGCCTCATGACCCCCGCCCAGGACGGCTTGCATCTTCTCGCCGGGCCGCAGCAGCCCTATCACTCGATCCCCACGCCGGCCGAACTGGCCCGCCTGTTTGACCTGCTGGTGAATCACTATCGTTACGTAGTCGTCGATGCTTCGAGCCGCCTTGATTCCACAACGCGTCTGCTCTCTGACCTCTCGAACGCGGTGCTCATGATCGCTCAGACCGACGTCGTCACGCTCTGGAGCGCCGGCCGCATTCATACCTTCCTCGAAGAAGGCGCGGGACGCAATCGCCTCCGCATGGTTCTCAACCGATACAAAAAGATTCCCGGCTTCACCGACGAAGACATCGAGCGTGCCACACGCTGCAAAGTGCTGTGGAAAATTCCCAACGCGTTTCACGCGATCTCACCCGCCATCGATCACGGTACGCCCGTAGTTTTGCAGGAAGGTCTGGAAGTGAGCCGCTCGTTCCGCGCGCTCGCCGCCGCCCTAGCCGACGCTTCTTCCACTCCCGAAGGCGGCCTCGATCTCGTCTACGGCCAGGAAAAACCCGACGCCAAAAAGAAGACCCCCGGGCGCCTCATCATCACCCCCGCCCGCGCCGGCCACTAGGTTTCAGTACCCAGTTGCCAGTACCAAGTGCCGAGTCGCTTGGATTGAGGGGCACAGCGATGAACTGCTACTCTGTTTTTCTCGGTACTAGGTACTAGGTACTCGGTACTAACTCTTCGGAAACATCTTGAACGAAACGTCGCTGGCATGCGACGTCATTTTCTTCGCCGCATCGCTGGCATTCTCGGTAAGAGTTCCCTTCAAGACGTAGTAAGCTTCGTCTCCAGGATTTTTCCCCTCGCCCCGCTCCACCGTTCCTTTGAACTCGAACCATACCCCGCGCACTGTTTCGGTGGTGAAGCTCACCTTGTCGCCGTCCAGCTTGCCGCTGCGGAAGTACTGATCGAGAAACTCTCCCTTCTCGCTTTCCCCATCCCTATATCGCGAGACGAATCCCGTCACCCGGCCCTGGTCTTCCACGGAGATCTGCACGAACTCTCCATCCTTCAAAAAGCTATACATCCCGGAATACTCCCGGCCAGCCTCCGCGTTACGCGCCGCAGCAGTTGGCTCCCCAGCTTTCGGCGCCGCAGCCTTTGAATCCTGTGTGGACTCTTGAGCGTCAGCGGACGCACCGAATATAACGCCGGCACAAATCACAGCACACACGAAAATGGCCCACGATCTTTTCATAAGCGATTTCTTCATAAAACATCTCTTCATAAAGTCTCTCTGCCGCCATTCATCCTACTACCTTCCAACACCCATTCCTTTCCACATGTCCTCTCGGCTATCCCGAAAGATGGTTTTGCATCTAACATAGAGCGATGCAAGCGATGCACGAAGCTCCCGGATCCCTTCAAATAGCAGAGCCTGAACTACCTGCCCCGGATTTGCTCCTCGTCATCGTGCCCGAATCCCGATCTCTCATCTTCCTGCAGAATCTTCGCGACCTATTCCCCTGGCCCAAGCCCGGCCCGCTGCATCTCGAGTCTGCGCCCGCAGCTTTCTGGCCAGATGTCTTCGTCGACCGGAAATTGCCCTGGCGCCGCTTCCTGCAGTCTGGCGCATATCACGCTCTCGCGCTGGCCGCGATCTGGGCGGGATCCCGCTTCCTCGCCTTACAGCCTCACGCCACAATGCGGCCGGCGTTCACGCACGCCGACGTCGTCTACTACACACCCTCGGAATACCTGCCTCCGCTCGACACCCGCCAATCGACCTCCGTCCACGCCCGCCAGGCCGATTCCGAATACTCAGCCCAGCCCATTATTTCTGTGCCTCCAGAGGCCGACAACCGCTCGCAAACCATCGTCACGCCGCCCAACATCAAGTTGCAGCACGACGTAGCCTTACCCAACATCGTTTCTTTGTTCGAAAAAATGCCCGGCGACCCGCGGATGCCGATCGGTCCCGCTCCCGCCGTTCCCGTGTCTGAGATTTCGCGCCTTGCGCCGCGGATGGAACACTCGGTCATCGCTCCACCGCCCGACCTGGAGTCGGCATCGCAGAAAACTTTGGCCGCTCCGCAGTCTGCAGTGGTCGCTCCGCCGCCCGACGTTGACGCCCGCTCTACCCGCCGTCTCGGCGACCTCAATATCGGACGCAGCTCCGTGATTGCACCCGCTCCGCAGCTTTCCCTGGATGAACAGTATGCCGAACAGCGCGCAATGCCCGGCCGGAGTTCTTCCGCCCTCAGATCGACGCAAGGGCAATCGCAAGTGATCGCGCCCCCACCGTCGGTGGCCGCCTCAGGACGGTCCCACTCCGGCGGAAGCCTAATCGCACTCAACCTCCATCCGGCAGTGGGCGCGCCGCCCGATCCGTCTGCAGGCAATCGCCGCGGCAACTTCGCCGCCACCCCCGAAGGCCATCGGGGAGCCTCCGGTGCCCCCGGCGCAAAGGTTGGAAACGGCAAAGCAGATGGAAGTGGAGCCGGCAAGACAAGCGGCAACCTGCCTTCGGGGTTGTACGTCGGCAAAGCCTCGAATACCACTTCCCCCGTTACAGGCGATCCCACTCCAAACAATGCGAGCGCGTACTCCGTAAATCCGAATCTGATAGCCGGAATGCGCCCGCCTCGCCTGCCAGCGCGCTCTGTGCAGCCGGCGAATGACGGCAAAATTTCCGAAGAGGAGCGCGCCGTCTTCGGCGACCGCAAGTACTACTCGCTCAGCCTCAACATGCCCAACCTGAACTCCGCCGGAGGCAGTTGGATCATCCGCTTCGCCCCGCTCAAGCCGGACCCAAGCGCCGGCCGTCCTACTTCAAGCGCTGCCGCTTCTAGCGCTGCAACGACCGATTCCGCTTCGGACAATCTGTCAGCGCCAGTAGCAACGCGCAAAGTCGATCCCGCGTATCCGCTGGAACTGATGCGGCAGAATGTAGGCGGCACCGTGATCCTTTATGCCGTCATCCACACCGACGGCACGGTGGGCAGCATCCGCGTCCTGCGCAGCGTCGACGACCGCATCGACCAGTTCGCCAGAAAGGCAATCGCCAAGTGGCAGTTCCAGCCCGCCACCAAAAACGGCGCTCCCGTAGACGTCGAAGCAACTTTCTGGATTCCATTCCATCCAGCGCGCGTGGGATCAAACTTCTGAAAGGGCGGGACTCAGCCGCGAAGCGGCGAAAGAATGCAGCCCACGGCGCAAGCCGTGGGTCGTTTTGCTTAGAAGGCTAACAAGCCCCGTAGGGGCGACATATGATTGCCCAGGACGTAAGTCCCGGGTAAGGCCTGCGAAGGGCAAAGCAGCCAAAAGACGCCATAATGGGGAGAGAGTCAGCCTTCTCAGATTCGTTCCCAGAAACCCGATTTTGCTGAGCCGACGTGTTTAATCAATCCTTGGGTTTTCGCGTCCAATAATGCTAATCGAATGTCTTTCTTCCACCTTTCCTCAATTGGCTTAGTTAGCGTGAAACCAAGAGCTTCGCACTCGCTTGGAAAGCGATCATGCATAGCCGTGTACACGTTTCGCGTTTCGATAGTTTTTCCGCTCCCCATCTTGCCGACTAGCGCAAACACCAAGTCCCTTACGTTCATAATGCTATGCTTTGCGATAATTCCTTGCCGGGCGGCTCCGTCGTGAGAGGTTCCGAATCCCCATCTACCCTGCCTCTTGATCAGGTTCGCCTGATCCGTCGTCACGAATCCAGCGTAACGATGGGGAGCGAGCCGGGAGTGAACCCGCCCGGTGCGAGAGGAAGTGTAACACGATTCTAAACAGACTGGCGGGTGGCCATCCTTTCGCGTCCTCTGCGAAAGAGCCTGCCCTGAGCAGACTCGAAGGGGGGACCGCAGCCTTCAAGAATTTCCCCAGGCGGGTCGCCCGCCTTCCCAGTCCCCCACACCTCGAAAGTGCCAGAGACAAGTGACCGTCACCAGTGCAAAATGCTGGGTTGACCTCAACAGGATCTTTGCCATGAGGAACACACTACTCGCAATCGTTTTAGCGTTGGTTTCGCTGTCGGTGTTCGCCCAGAACACGGCATGGTACTACAGCACCAACACTGACATTTCAGGCAAGGTGACAGAGACCGCTATATCGTGGAACCTGATCGTTCGCTGCTCCAAAGAGTGCGAAGTGTATTTTATTCCTGATCGGTACACTCTCGTTGATGACCAACAATCAGTGCTGGTGAAGTTCAACGATAAGCCCGTGAAACGATATGGCGTATTCCGCTCGGACGACTATACGGCGTTGTTCTTTAGCGATCCGATGGGCATCCTCAAAGCCATTCGGGACAATGGCGGGTACATGATTGTAGAGTACAAGCCGTATCAGAAAACTCCCGATATGGTGAAGTATGAAGTATGGAATCTACCCCCGACCATTCTGACAAGGATTGCTACAGGGGAGAAACAGCAACGAATGCCACAGGCGAAGAAGAAGACAACGCCTCAAGAAAAGCGCGAAGCCGCTTGCAAAGACGATTACGCCAGTGACCCTTTCACTAAGAGTCCGAATTGCGATTACCCCGAACTCGATCCAAACCACAAAGCGGACGCACACTCTTACCAGACAAAAGAGTCACGCGAATCACACGCGTTCTTCTGGATTGAACAAGAGACAGATACACAAGCAAGAGGTTGCTGGGCTAAGAAGAAATAGGACGGGCGGCCCAGGCTCTTGATCTCGCCGGCATCACCAACACAGGCGGGCACGATGCTCCTGACAACGGGAGGGGTTCTCCAGACTGTCACCGCACACCTCGTAGCACAAAGAAATTCACAAGGCAGTGTGACATCTAACCTTGTCCACAGCCCGTCCCATGCGCGATCATGGTCGAGGCAGTGAGAGTCGGCCACACAGAAAATCGTCGCGCGCAAGTCCTTTGTTTCACGGATTTTGATATCTAAGTTCTTTGACATCTAGATTTTGCGGACCAAAACATGCTTAACCCCATGATTCTAAAGATCGAGGGGGGTGGGGGAGGGGTACCCATTTTCCGCGCGCAAGGGATAAGTCGGGGCTGGGCCGCAAACCTCACATGAACTTTATTTTGCTCTGATCCCGCCAGCGCTCGTTGGTTCGCCTTTTCTGGGTACCAGGTACTAGGTACTCGCGACTATCGCGCAGCGCCTTTCTTCTTCTCCAGCGCGGCGTAGATTGCGGGATCGGTGCAGACTTCGTAGTAAGTGCGGTCAGTCCAGCCCTGGACCGAGAAATCTTCTACCTTGATTCGCGGGACGCGGCTCGTGCGCACCACGATCTTGCGAAAAATGTCGCGGTCGACCGGGACAGTTCCGCTCGACAGCTTGTACTCTCCCTTATCCGACGCCATCGAGGCTGGCAGCTTCACCGTCAGCGGCACGAGCGAAATCTCCTGCTCCAGCTTGCGGAACGCCGCTTCATTCATGCGAATGCCGCCCAGGTTGTAGCTGACGATGGAGTCTTCCGAGTTCTCCGCGTCGTCTCTAGTTTTAGTTGTCTCGGCGCCCGCTGTCTGAAAGACATAGACGTGGAACGGCCCGGCCTGCGATTCCATGACCTTGCGGGCGCGCTTGTTGCAGGAAGAAAGGCGGTCGCTTTGATTCAGCGCTTCGGAAATCATGATCTGATGTTCGCCGTCCATCAGATAAAGCGGCGCCGACTCCTGCAGCGTGATGCCTACGCCCAACTCCAGACCCGGCATGCCCGAGCGCTGCATCAGTGCGTTGTAGCCGCGCACGATCTCAATGATCTCGCGGGCCAGCACACACGCCCGGCTCACCGCGAGTCCGGGTTCGCCCGTGCGCTCGAGGATTGCCAGGATGATGGCATCGCCCTCCAGGAAAACTTTTTGCGCTCCATACTTACTAAGGAGCTTGTTCACCGGATCGTAGAAGTTCAAGCTGAAGTAGGACGCGGGATTCAGCCCCTTCTCCATTAATGTGCGCGTGAGCCGCGTAGAGTCGCGCACGTCGGCCTTCAGCACCACGTGCCGAAGAACGCGATCTTCCTCCGTTTGCCGCTGCTC
>Ga0307478_10003119_pt1 | contig 12462 bp, 9 predicted proteins | sample atmos_gasesECM4C_2_FD_203713 | JGI IMG/M metagenome (GOLD analysis project Ga0307478, IMG submission 203713) | Hardwood forest soil microbial communities from Morgan-Monroe State Forest, Indiana, United States - atmos_gasesECM4C_05 | ecosystem: Environmental > Terrestrial > Soil > Temperate...
CCGAACTGGCCTGGATTCGTGATGGTGAAAGTCGAGCCTTCGACATCTTCGGGCTTGAGTTTCTTGGTACGGGCACGCTCGCCAAGATCGGTGATGCCGCGCTGCAGGCCGAGGAAGTTGAGGTCCCCGGCGTTTTTGAGGACGGGGACGATAAGGCCCCAGTCGAGGGCGACGGCGATTCCGACGTTGATGTTGCGGTGATAACGGATGTTATCGCCTTCAATGTTGGCATTGATGATGGGCCACTGCTGCAGAGCGATGATCGCGGCGCGGACGAAGAACGGCATGAAGGTGAGGCGGACGCCGTGGCGCTGTTCGAATCCGGCCTTGAGCTTGGCCCGTAGGTTCACGATGCGGGTGAAGTCAACTTCGTACATGCAGTGAACATGAGCGCTGGTGCGGCGGGACTCGATCATGTGCTTGGCGATCAGCTTGCGCATGTTCGTCATGGGGACAAGATCGCTGGGATAGGGAGCGGGGGCTGCGGGACGGGGAGCGGGGCTGGGCGCGGGCGACGGAACCGCTTCGCTTCGCTCGGCGGGACGGACGGATGCTTCCGACCCCACACGAGAGGCCTGATTTTCGATGAACTGCGTGATGTCTTGCTTGGTGATACGGCCGCCGAGTCCGGTGCCGGAAACTTGAGAGAGGCTGACGCCGTGCTCGCGGGCGATTTTACGAACCAGCGGAGAGGAACGAGTTTCGTCTTCCTCTTCCTTGGCCGCCGGTGCAGGCGGGGCGGCCGCTTGAACTGGAGCTGGGGCTGGTTTCTTTTCTTCTTTTGGAGCCGGCGCAGGAGGCGCGGCTTTCGCAGGAGCGGCAGCGGGTTTGGCTGCAGCGGCTTCGCCATCGACTGCGATGGTACCGACCACGGTGTTCACTCCGACCGTTGTGCCTTCGGTGACTTTGATTTCCTGCAAGACTCCTGAAGCTGGGGCGGGGATTTCGGCGTCGACCTTGTCGGTGGAGATTTCGAACAGTGGTTCATCCCGCTGAACCTTGTCACCGGGCTTCTTCAGCCACTTGGTGATGGTGCCTTCTACGATGGATTCACCCATCTGGGGCATGATGATGTCAGTTGGCATGATTTCCTTCCATGAGTCCCCCAGTCGTGACGGAGGGGTGGACGCAAACGGATATTATAACGTTCCCACCAATGCCGGGGGGCGGCCAGCGAGTCAAGCCAAGGTAGACCACAGAACCTGTTCATGCTCACGGCAAAGTGCATAGGTCCTTTGCTCCGCTCAGGATGACAGGAGGAAGGATCAATGGTGATCGTGGCCTGCTTCCTTCATAGGCTCCTTCTTCTCAGGTGCAGGTACTGCGCCGAAGTTTGCCTTCCAAAAATCCTGAACGGCGGGAGGGAGCTTATCCATGTGAGAGAGCAACATGGTGATCTTCCAGAGGTCCTGTTCGGACAGAGTTTTGTCCCAGGCGGGCATGCCGGAGTAACGAACGCCGGTGCGAATAGCGTAAAAAATATGCCACTCGGGGTCATCGGGAGGATCAGAGATCAGATTCGGCGGGGGCGGATAAAACGAGTTGACGAGGGTGGAAGGCTTGCGATCGAGGCCTCCATGGCAGAGGGCGCAGTTCATGGTGTAGAGCTTCATGCCATCTTCGAGATTCTGATCGGTGGGCGCAAGCGGGTTGGTGACGTGAGGCGCATGGCGCTCCATTGAGGCGTCGAGTGCGCCGCTGGCGATGCGCGTCTCAAGATGAGGCGCAGGGACATTCGCGGCCGTGGGGAAGAAGCCGAGCATGGCAAAGCCGAGTCCGCCGAGAATGAGGATTAGAAGAGTGACGATGACTCCAACAAGGAATTTGCCCATGAAGCCTCCGGAAGTATTGTTGCAGATAGACCGGGCAGGATGCTAGTCGCAGACTTCAGTTGCTCCGGTTGAAGGACTGCTTAATGAGTATCCTGCTTGAGCCAGCTCAGAGCCAAGGCGAAAATGGCAGTTGCGAAGATCGCCATGGTGAGTGCAAGGAAAAGACGCACTCCGTTCTTAAGAAATCGCGAGAGTTCGCTGCGCCTGAAGCTAATGAGGCTGAAGATGACGCCGACGCTTGCAACCTCCAGCAGAATAAAGCTCCAGCAGTTGAAGGTAGCGCGAGATCCAGCCGCTTTCCATTGTTCGGCCATTTTGGGGATTCCGTAATAGGCGCTGTAGCAGGCCGTCCACCACAGGTATTTAAGAAAACAGTTCGCGGCAAGTGCCGCGAGAGTTGCGGCCATCAAGACGCGAACGATCCACGAAGTTCGCTTAGTGTTCGGTGTCCTGTTTCCGTCTTCGACTCGATTAGCAAGTTGGGTTTCCATTCTAATAGGCTTTCAGACGCCGGGATTCGCGGACTACATCTTCCACTTTCGGCAGGTAGTGATGTTCCTGCGGAGGGGAGAATGGGATCGCGGAGTCGAGCCCAGCAATGCGGACTATCGGGCCGTCGAGGTCGTCGAAGGCTTCTTCGTTGATGATGGCGGCGATTTCTCCGGCGAGGCCTCCGGTGCGGGAGTGCTCGTGGAGGATGATGACCTTGTTCGTCTTTCTCACGGTCTGCGCGATGGCTTCGCGGTCGAGCGGGGAGACGGTGCGCAGGTCGAGGATTTCGAGGTCGATCCCGTCGTTTTTCAGAACCTCGGAAGCCTCCAGTGCTGTGTGGACCATCGCGGCGTAGGTGATGATGCTCAGGTCTTTGCCTTCCCTGGCTACGCGCGCCTTTCCGATCGGGACTACGTAGTCGCCCGCGGGGACGTCTTCCTTGATGCGGCGGTAAAGATATTTGTGTTCGAAGAAGACGCAGGGATTATTGTCGCGGATGGCGGCTTTGATGAGGCCTTTGGCGTCGTAGGGAGTGGCGGGGCAGATGACTTTGAGGCCGGGGTTGTGGACGAACCACATCTCGGGGTTTTGCGAGTGGAAAGGGCCGCCGTGGACGTATCCGCCGCTGGGGCCGCGCAGGACGAGCGGGGCGGGCGCGCCCCAGAGGTAGTGCGTTTTGGCGACCATGTTGCTGATCTGGTTGAAGGCGCAGCCGATGAAGTCCATGAACTGAAATTCGGCGACGGGGCGCATGCCGGTGAGCGAGGCTCCGAAGGCTGCTCCGACGATGGCGGACTCTGCGATGGGGGTGTCGATGACACGCTCGGGGCCGAAGCGGTCGATGAATCCGTCGGTGACTTTGAAGGCGCCGCCGTAAATGCCGATGTCCTCGCCGAGGCAAAAGACGGTAGGGTCGCGTTCCATTTCTTCCCAGATTCCCTGGCGGATGGCTTCGAGGTAAGTGAGTTGCATAGGGTCAGGTTGCAGAGTTTCAAGGTTTAAAAGTTTATCGGGCCGCATTCATAAACCAACACAGGGTCCCTCGACTCCAGAGAACGATTCTTCGAATCGTTCTCTTCCGCTCGGGATGACAGTGATTAAGAACTTCCTGATCTCCTGGTGCACAGAAATTCGTCATCCCGAGCGAGGATGCTCGTTCAGGGAGTGAACGAGTACCACAGTCGAGGGGCGTTGTGTTTCGTACCAGTCAGCTGCCAAATCTTTCCAGCAGGGGTTCTTTCGTTCGATTAGCCACATTTTCTTTTCGCGGCGCCAGCGCTTTAACTGCTTCTCACGATTGATGGCGTTCGCCACGTCATCGAAGCTTTCCCAGTATACGAGGCGCGTGCAATTGTAGTCGTCGGTGAAACCCTCGAACCTGTGATTCTTATGCTGCCAGACGCGCTTGCGTAGGTTGCTGGTCATGCCTATGTACAACGCGCGCCGTGACGAGCTCTGCATGATGTACACATAATAAATGTACTCGTCGCGCATTCGGGCACTCCCAGCCGAACACAAGGTCCCTCGACTGCGCAAAACGACTCGCTTTGCTCATCGTTTCGCTTCGCTCGGGATGACAGTGTAGGGAGCGTCGCATATCAGCCACAAGAATGTCTGTGACGGGGGAATATGATTTCCACAACCTGATTTACGCACGCGACTACTTCAAATGCACCGCGGCTTCGGTTTCTTTATAGCTGGTGGTTCCCTTCTTTACTTTCGGCATGCCGTACTTTGGCTTGATTTCGTGGCATCCCTCTTCACAGAAGACTCCGCCTTCGGCGGATTCTGGTGTGGGCATCGGGGAGTTTACGGCTATCTCACGTTCTGCTTCGATGGTCCCTTCTACTTCTGCGATTAGCGCTTCGTTCTCTTTTGCGGTCAGCCACTTTTTGACTTTCACCAGGTAATTTTCGAATCTGGCGAGGGGATCGCGTTTTTTCCAGAAGTCGAACATTGGTTTCGGGACGTAACTGGCGGCGTCGTGGATGGCGTGGCCTTTCATGCGCATCATTTTGGCTTCGATGAGCGTGGGGCCTTCGCCTCGGTGAGCGCGCTCGACCGCTTCGTGGGCGGCGTCGTAGACCTGGCAGGCGTCGGTGCCGTCGACGATCACGCCGGGGATGCCGTATCCGATGGCGCGTTCGGCGAGATCCTGGCACCGGTATTGCATTTCGGAGGGTGTCGAGTATGCCCAGAGATTGCTTTCGACGAAAAGGACGAGGCCGAGATTCTGCACAGCGGCGAAATTGATGCCTTCGTAGGTCACGCCGGTGGATTGGCCTCCGTCGCCGATATAGGTCATGACAGCGATGTTGCGGTTCTGGAGGCGTGCGCCCAGCGCTACTCCGCTCATGACGGGAATCAAATCGCCGAGCATGGAGATGGGCGAAACCATGTTGCGCTTTTCGATATCGCCGAAGTGGGAGGTGCCGTCGCGGCCCTTGGTGGGCGAGTCAGCTTTAGCCATGTACTGCATCATCGTGTCGGAGGCGCGGAAGCCGCGGACGAGGAGCGAACCCTGGTTGCGGATCATGGGCGCGAACCAATCGTCTTTGTCGAGCGCGTAGGCGGAAGCGCAGGAGCAGGCCTCCTGACCGAGCCCGAAATAAACTCCGCCGACGACTTTGCCTTGCTTGTAGAGATTTTCGAGGGCGATCTCCATTTTGCGGTTGAGCAGCATGTAGCGGTAGATCTCGATGGCTTGCTGCTTGTCGAGGTATTTGGAATCGCGAATCGGTGGGATGGGGGCGTCGAGATCGCCCGAAACTTCGTAGCGGACGTGGCCGTCTTTTTCCGTGGACTGGCGAACGGTAAAGCTAGGATGCTCGAGGCGGTAGTCGGGGATGGAGTAGGTGCGGAGGTTTTGGTCGGGAGAGCCTGTCGAGCTGCGCTCGACCCGACGACCGGGGGCGGAGGTCGCCACATGAGGAGTGGCAGGCCGCGACCCGTTGCGCGAGCGACTGCCGTTTGAGCTGGCTTTGGATTTCTTCTTAATGTTTCCCATTGGACGCGGCGCGGCAAGCGCAATGTACTGATGGTATCGCGAGAGCGGGGGGTGAGGCTAGAGAGGGCTCAGGCCCAGGTGGTGTCGTCTTCCTTGTGGATCTGGCGGAGTTCGGCGGGAGGCTTCATCGGGACGCCAACGGCGTGGCCGAGGATCGCGTCGACCGTGTCTACCCAGAGGATTTGGTTTTGGAAAACCAGGCTGACGTTCCGGGAGATGGATTCGGCGACGGCGTTGAGGTCGAGTTCGCGCCCGAGTTCTTGCTGCATCGAGGTGACGGGTTTCGATGTGATGCCGCAAGGGACGATCAGGTTGAAATAGCTGAGGTCGGTGTTCACATTGAGGGCGAAACCGTGGGAGGTGACGGAACGCGAGATGTGGACGCCGATGGCGGCGAGTTTGGCTTCGGCATTCGGCTCGGGAGGCTCCGCTTCGCTTCGGCGGACAGCCGGGAAGGCGGTCTCACCATGATCCGTTGTTGCGGCGGCGAACCCAAGGTCCCTCGACTTCGCTTGGGATGACATCGGGACAGGATCGGTCCAGACTCCGGTCAATCCGGGGACGCGCTTCGTCGGAATCGTAAAATCAGCGCAGGTGCGCATCAGGACATCTTCCAGGCGGCGGACGAATTCGATTACGCCTAGAGTTTTGCGAAGTGTCGATGGGCGAGCCTGCGACTCACCGGGGCGGACGAAGGCGTCCGCCCCTACACGAAATCCGCGGAGATCGAAGATGGGATAGCCGACGATCTGGCCGGGGCCGTGGAAGGTGACGTCGCCGCCGCGGTCGCACTCGAAGAGTTCAACCCCGCGCTGGGCGAGGAGTTCAGCTGAGGCAACGACGTTGGCGGCTCTGGCGTTGCGGCCGAGCGTGATGACTGGTTTGTGTTCGAGCAGTAAGAGAACGTCGCCGATTTTATCTTCCTTGCGGAGGGCGACGAGTTGCTGCTGCAGGCGGAGTCCGGCGGCGTATTCGACGGTGCCGAGTTGGACGACGGAAATCAAGTGCATTGAGTGATCGCGCGATTTGTGATTGAGCGATTGAAAGTCGCGGTTATTCCCGCCATTCCCAATCGCTCAATGACTCAATCTCCAATTACTGAATCCTCCTCAGGCATTGATCGCGATTCCGTACACGCTGTTCGATGCATCCAGCATGGCTTCCGCCAGTGTGGGATGGGCGTGGATTGTCCACATCAAGTCTTCCACCGTTGCCTCGAGTTCCATGGCGGCTACTGCTTCGGCAATCAATTCTGTCGCCTGCGGGCCGATGATGTGCACGCCTAGAATCTCGCCATAGTCCGCATCCGAGACAATTTTGATGAAGCCTTCGTGCTGGCCGACGATGGAGGCTCGCGAGTTTGCGGTGAAGGGGAACTTGCCGATTTTCACGTTGTATCCGGCCTCGCGGGCCTTGGTTTCGGTGAGGCCGACGCTGCCGATTTCGGGATGACAGTAGGTTGCGCCCGGGATGTGCTCCGGGTTAATTGGTTTGCCGGGCTTGCCCGCGATCTTTGCCACGGCGACCAAGGCTTCCATGGCTCCGACGTGCGCCAGTTGCGGGGTGCCAAGAACGATGTCACCGACGGCGTAGATGCCGGGTTCGGCGGTCTGCATCCAGGAATCGGTCTTGATGAACTCGCGGTCGGGCTTGATCTTCGTACGTTCGAGGCCGATATTCTGGGTGCGCGGCTTGCGGCCGACTGCGATCAGAATCTTTTCGGCTTCAATCTTCTGTTGTTTGCCCTCGGCGGTGATGGTGACGGCGATTCCTGATTTGTTTTTTTCTACTTTGTCGACTTTCGCGCTGGTGTGGAAGTTGATGCCGCGTTTGCGAAAGACGCGGGCAAGTTCCTTCGAGACTTCTTCGTCTTCAACGGGCACTAAGCGCGGGAGCATCTCGATGATTGTGACTTCACAATCGAACGAGCGATATATGGAGGCGAATTCAACGCCGACTGCGCCGGCGCCCACAATCACCAGCGACTTTGGAATTTCTTTCAGACTGAGGACCTCGATGTTCGTTAGAACGCGATCATTCACTTCAAGGCCCGGTAACAAGCGAGCTTCGGAGCCAGTGGCGAGAATGACGTTCTTGGTTTTGATCTGAGTAGTCTTGCCGTCATTCGTGAGTTCGATGGTAAAGACGCCGTTCTGCGCGGGTCCTGTCAGCTTGCCGTAACCCTTAATGGTCTCGACCTTGTTCTTCTTCATCAGAAAATCGAGACCCTTGGTGTGCTTCGTGACAATCTTGTCCTTGCGATCCTGTACAGCAGCCCAGTTCAACTTCCTGGCGTCTACGCCCTCGATACCGAGTTCCTTGGCGTCTTTCAAGTGATCCCAGAGTTCGGCGTTGAACAGCAGCGCCTTAGTGGGGATGCAGCCGACGTGCAGGCAGGTGCCGCCGAGGAATCCATCTTTTTCGATGAGCGCGGTTTTCAGCCCGTACTGGCCGGCGCGGATGGCACCGGTGTATCCAGCGGGGCCACTGCCAATGATAGCGATGTCGTAGATCGTGTCGGGCAAAGTGGTCGTCCTCTGTATGAACAGATGTCGAAAGACAAACGAATGATTCTAGAACAGGGCTAGGCAAAAAGCATTCAGCACTCAGCCATCAGCGTTCAGCGGATTGGCTGATTGCTGAGTACTGAGTGCTGAATTCCAGTTCTTAGTTGCCTTCGTTGCTGGCGCGCTTCCAGGAGATCAATTCGCCGATGGTCGAACTGGTGCTGGAGACGGGCTGCTTGTAGGCTTCGACTTCCGATCGCGAGGCTTCTTCGCCGACGGCGCGGATGCTGAGTCCAACCTTCTTTTCTTCCGGACTCATCTTGATAATCTTGAAGTCGTGCTCTACGCCGGGTTCAAGATGGAGCGGCTGACCGTTGCCATCGACCGCTTCTGATTTATGGCACAGGCCTTCGACGCCCTCAGCGATTTCCACGAAGGCGCCGAACGCGGCCACGCGCAGGACTTTGCCGTGGACGACATCGCCGATGTGGTGCGAGGCGAAGAACGATTCCCAGACATCGGGCTGAAGCTGCTTAACGCCCAGGGACAAGCGGCGCTTGTCGGGTTCGATCGCCAAAACCACGGCTTTCACGCGGTCGCCCTTCTTCAATACTTCGGAAGGATGCTTCACGCGCTTGGTCCAGCTCAGATTGCTGACGTGGACCAGGCCGTCGATGCCGTCTTCAATCTCAATGAAAGCTCCGAAGTCGGTAAGGTTACGAACGCGGCCTTCGACGGTCATGCCGACCGGGAATTTTTCGTGGAGCGAGTCCCAGGGATTTGGCGCAAGTTGGCGCATGCCGAGGGAAATGCGGCGCTCAGTCGGGTTCACGTTGAGCACCACGCACTCGACCTGATCTCCGACGTTGACCAGCTTGGACGGGTGCTTCATGCGCTTGGACCAGGTCATCTCGCTGACGTGGACCAGGCCTTCAATGCCCTGTTCGAGTTCGACGAAGGCTCCGTAGTCGGTGACGCTGATGACGCGTCCGGAGACATGTGCGCCGACAGGGTAGCGATGCTCGGCGTCGAGCCACGGATCAGGTGTGAGCTGCTTGAAGCCAAGCGAAACCCGCTGCTTTTCTTTGTCGTACTTGAGGACTTTGACTTGAATCTGATCGCCGACGTTCACCAAGTCTTTGGGGTGGGTAAGGCGTCCCCAGGACATGTCGGTGATGTGGAGCAGGCCGTCGAGACCGCCGAGATCGACGAAGGCCCCATATTCGGTGAGGTTCTTCACGACTCCTGTGAGAACCGCGCCTTCTTCCAGGTGTTCCAGAGTCTTAGAACGCTTTTCGTTCTGCTCGCCTTCGAGCAATTCCTTGCGCGAGACCACGATGTTGCCGCGTTTCTTGTTGAGCTTGATCACGGCGACTTCGAGCGTCTGGCCTTTCATGCCATCGAGATTGCGGATAGGACGAAGATCAACCTGCGAGCCGGGCAGGAACGCATGCGCGCCCATGATATCGACGGTGAGGCCGCCCTTAATGCGATCAATGACAACAGCCTTGATCGGCTTCTTTTCGTGATGAGCCTTTTCGATTTCTTCCCAAGCGTGAATGCGCTGCGCTTTCTGGTGCGAGAGGTTGATGTAGCCCTCTTCGGCTTCGCCTTTTTCGCGCATCACGTCGATTTCATCGCCGGGCTTGAACTTCGGCTTGCCTTCGTGATCGAGCACTTCGGCAAGAGGCAGCATGCCTTCCGACTTGGCGCCGATGTCGACGACGACATGCGTGCCGGTCAGCTTCAGAACGGTGCCCTTGATAACGCGATCGTCACTGACGGCCTCTTCGGCCTCCGTGGTGAAGGTTTCTAGCGCGGAGGCGAAGTCCTCAGCGGGGGCCGGCTTATCGTCGGAAACGGGGGCCGGTGGCTGCGTTTCCACAGCCGGAGACGCTGACTGCTCTGGCTGGTGCTCGGCCACGACAGGCTCGGCTTCAGTTACGACGGTTGAGGTGGAAGTGGAATTGTTGGCGGTGGTGTCGTCGAACAAGGTTATGCCTCTCTGGTGACCGGGATGCGGGGCCTGCTCTGCGGACTGCTGGAGGAGTCGTTAGGTTGTGGTGGGCCCATCCTGGCGAATGAGCTTGGACAATCCCAGCTGTCGGACGTTTTTACAGAGAACCCGCGTCCAATGGGAACAATCTCGACTATAGCAACCGCGCGCGAAGGGTGTCAAACGCAAATCTGGCAAGTGTTACAGGGATGTTTCAACGGAAACAGCGATTGCAGTCGGCCTTCCGGCAGTGCGGATCGGTTGCTCCGGCTGAGTGCTTAAGGCTGCGTGCTTTCGCCCAATTTTCCGGCGACCTGCGCGATCTGGTACCCTGCCCTGCTATGGATTATCTCTGGACTCCGTGGCGGTATGCCTATGTTTCCGGCACTGAGAAGAGCGCCGGGTGTGTGTTCTGTGAGGCAGCCAAGGGGAGGGACGACGCTAAGACCCATATTGTGCATCGGGGCGAGCACTGCTTCGTCATTTTGAACACCTTTCCGTATACGCCGGGACACGTGATGATCGTTCCCTACGCACACTTGGACGAGCTGCAGAAATTACCGGGTGATGCCGCGAATGAAATGATGTCTCTTTCGCAGCGGATGGAAACGGTGCTGCGCGAGCTGTATCATCCAGATGGGATCAATCTGGGGATGAATATCGGGAAGGCGGCGGGAGCGGGAATCGCGGGGCATATTCATATGCATGTGCTGCCGCGCTGGGTCGCAGATTCAAATTTCATGTCGGTGGTGGGGGAGACGCGAGTGCTGCCGGAGACGTTGGAGGTGACGTGGGAGAAGATGCGGAAGGCGATGGCGAAGGCGCGATAAGACCTTCAGCCGGCAAGTTTCTCCATCTGTGATTCATCGATCACGGCCACGCCCAATTCCTTGGCCTTGTCCAGCTTTGAGCCGGCGTCGGCGCCAGCCACTACGTAGTCGGTTTTCTTGCTCACTGAGCCGGTCACTTTCCCGCCTGCGTCTTCGATCATCTTCTTGGCCTCGTCACGCGTGTATTTTGCCAGAGTGCCGGTAAGGACGAAGGTTTTTCCTGCCAGCTTTGTTCCGCGCTCTTTCTTCTGGCCTTTGAACGTTAATCCAGCCCTGCTGAGACGCTCGACCAGTTTGCGGTTGGCCGCATTGCCGAAAAATTCCACGATGCTTTCAGCGATCTTCGGGCCGACCTCGGCGACATTCTGCAAGTCTTCGAGGCTGGCACTGGCCAGGGCTTCCATCGATCCGAAATGTTCGGCCAGGAATTGCGCGGTGCGCTCCCCGACCATGCGGATGCCGAGGCCGTAGATGACGCGTTCGAGCGGAAGTTTCTTGGAGTTCTCGATTTCATCGAGGATATTTTGGGCGGACTTGTCGGCGAAGCGCTCCAGGCTGAGCAGTTCTTTCTTGGTGAGGTCATAGATGTCGGCGACGTTCTTGACCAGGCCGCGCTCGATCAATTGAGTCACGAGCGATTCGCCCATTCCGTCAATATTCATCACACCGCGCGATGAAAAATGCAGAATCGTGCCCATCAGCTTGGCGGGGCAGTTGGCATTCACACAGCGGTAATCGACCTCGCCCTCGGTGCGCACGACTTTCGTGCCGCAGACGGGGCACTTCTCCGGCGCGTGGATACTTCCGTCACCGCGTGGGTGATCTTTGTCGACTTCCACGACTTTGGGAATCACATCGCCGCCGCGCTCGACGCGCACCCAGTCGCCGATCTTCACTCCGAGACGCTCAATCTCATCCATGTTGTGAAGCGTGGCATTGCGAACGGTCGTACCGCCGATCGCAACCGGCGTCAACTCGGCGACAGGCGTCAGTTTGCCGGTACGGCCAACCTGCCAGCGCACGTTTTCGAGCTTGGTGATCCCGCCGCGGGCAGCGTATTTGTAGGCGATGGCCCAGCGCGGGGCTTTGCCGGTGAATCCGAGTTCGTCCTGCAGAGAGGTGCGGTCCACTTTGACGACGATTCCGTCGATCTCGTAGGGTAGCGAATCGCGCTTGTCTTCCCATTGGCGGATAAAATCCCAGACTTCATCCATGGAGTGGGCAAGCTTGCGATGCTGATTGACCTTGAATCCGGCGCTCTCGAGTGCGTCGAGAGTTTTCGAGTGGCGGTCGAAATAGGTGCGGCCGTTTTGGAGCAGCATGTAGGCGAAGTAGTCGAGTGGGCGCTGGGCGGTGACGTTCGCATCAAGCTGGCGTACTGTTCCTGCTGTGAAATTTCGTGGATTGGCAAAAGTAGCGAGGCCATTGCGCTCGCGTTCTTCGTTGAGTTTCTTGAATGCGGCAGTGGGCATCAGGAGTTCGCCGCGGACTTCGAAGTTCACGGGAATGCCTGCTTTCTTGAGCTTCTCCTTGGGAATCGAAAGCGGCACCGAACGGACGGTGCGAACGTTGAGGGTTACGTCTTCGCCGGTAGTCCCGTCGCCGCGAGTAATGCCACGCACGAGATGCGCATCATCGTAGCCAAGCGATAGAGACATGCCGTCGAGCTTGAGTTCGCAAACGTAGTCGACGTCCTTGCGTCCGGTGAGTTCGTGAACGCGGCGCTCCCAGGCGCGGAGTTCGTCTTCGTTGTAGGTGTTATCGAGGGAAAGCATCGGCGAAGAATGCCGCACTTTGA